>Ga0209160_1001107_pt1 | contig 22541 bp, 18 predicted proteins | sample GraSoiAngelo_153_FD_186167 | JGI IMG/M metagenome (GOLD analysis project Ga0209160, IMG submission 186167) | Grasslands soil microbial communities from the Angelo Coastal Reserve, California, USA - 14_1009_12_40cm (SPAdes) (version 2) | ecosystem: Environmental > Terrestrial > Soil > Grasslands ...
GGCCGTTCACCCCATCCAAGAGACGATCGAGCTCGCGTTGCACTCGCTCGTCAGAACGTACCTCCGGGGGACTGGCCATGATGAGGTTGAATGCGCGATCGAAACTCTGCTTGGCGGCGTCTGTTTGGCCGGCCTTGTAGTTGTCCTGCCCCGCCTGATACTCGCGCTCCGCTTGTGTGATTAGCTGCCCAACCGGATCGGGTTTAGGAGCAGGCGGCGCTGGTGCAGGAACACTGACTCTCTCCGGAGTTGTAGCTTTCGTCTCGGTTGCAGGCTTCGCATTGACCGCGGTCTTTGCCTTAGCTACGGGCCGCGGCTTGGGACTAGCAGCCGCAGTAATTGTGGGAGGATTCGATTGGGGCGGTAAGTTCGGCGCCGCAGCCTTCTGCGATGAGTGGCAGCCCACACCCGCCAATAGCAAGGCCAATGGCGCGCCCCACAAGTGATTTTTGGTAATCCCCATTTTTATCTAGAACTTACGGCTAACAGCCGTCTCTTCGCCCACTTCTTTTGAATACTTCGAATCCTACCTTCCTGGATTTGATGGGTCAATCCAGAACGGGTTAGCCCACGTTACCTTAGGGACAGGCCGGGCATGTTACTCGCAGGGGTTCTCGAGTGCAACAATTTAGTCCTGAATCGTTCGATTGGTCCGGGGAGCGCCATCCCTTCATCTACGCATCGAAGAGCCCTTGGACGAATTCCGACATAAGGGAGAAACGAGATATGAACGCCACAGATCAAAAGAAGTGTGCCCACCCTCAATGTTCCTGCCCGGTTTCACAAGACCAGGAGTACTGTAGCGAGGCTTGCGAGATCTCCGCCGCCGGGAACGAAGCGAATGCGGAGTGTGGCTGCGACCATCCGCAGTGCCAGATGGCAGCGTAGGGATTGGCAAAGAAGTGACTAGTGATTAGTGGCTAGTCAATTCTGTCTTTCTAGTTTACTGGTCACTAGCCACTGCTTGATCACTTTGCTACTGTCCGGGAATAACTCGGCACGTAGGAGGGTACCGGTGTCTTCGGATCGAGCTTCGGGTCGTTAATCGGGGAACCGGCCACCATCTGCAGGGGCACTACGCCCGCCCAGGTCAGGAACGAGTAATCCTCTTCATTATCGATCGGCGGGCCAGTGCGCATCTTGGCGGAATATTCGGTGATTGGAAGACGCATCACCAGAGTCGCTTTGAGTTCACGTTCATTAGGCTGGCGAGATTCTTCCCAACGTCCAGGCAGGATGTGCTCGGATAGGGCGCGAAGAGCTTGCAGCTTTTCGGCGGAATCTTCTACCGCGACGGCTGTGCCCAGCACTACGACCGAGCGATAATTCATTGAGTGATTGAAGATCGAACGGGCCAGGACGAGTCCGTCCAAAAGCGTCACCGTCACGCAGACCGCAATCCCCTGATCCAGATTCCGCAACATACGGCTGGCTGCGGATCCGTGGATATACAGATTGTCCCCAGAACGGCCGTAGCCGGTTGGGATCACAAAAGGCTGATTGTCTACCACGAAACCGACGTGACAGATGAACCCTTCATCCAGAACTTGGTAGGCGGCTGCGCGGTCGTACACCGCGCGCTCCGGTTCGCGCGTAACACGGGTACGCGCGGTTGGGCTGTAAGGCTCGGCCATGTTGTCTCCCGATTATTAAGAACCAGCAGTTTAGCAGGCGGATGTAACCCTGGCTTCAATCCGGGAATGGCGAACCCGCCCGCACGATGCGGATTCGATGGTCAGTAAACTTGAAGTGGGCGTCCGGCACTTCCACTCTGGGCATGTGGCAGGTCACACAATCCTTAGTACTGACGGGACATGCCGCGCCAGGATGATCGCTGCTGGGATTGGAGTTTGCTGCGGCCAGGTGACAACTAAGACACCGCTGATCGTAAAAGCCGGCTTCACGCACCAGCGGTTGGTGCGGGTTGTGACAGGCAATACAAGTGACGCGGCCATCGCCCTTGCCCCAGCACCGGCTGCTCTCCAGGCGGTAAGGCTGAAATCGTGCGTTCCCCACTCCGCTTGAGCCTGAGAGATTCACGTCCCACCAGGTGGTGTGGCAAGCGCCGCAAAAATCCACCTGATCCACCGGCTTGAGTCGCCCTGGATTTGAAATCAGTCCCGCTCCGGCTTCTAGTCCCGCCTTCATCGCTGCTGTGTGAGCCGAGCCGGGTCCGTGACAGGCTTCACACGTAATACTCGGAATCAGCCGAGTGTCGTCAAATTTGTCATTCGTGGTCGAGGCAGTGTTATGACAACCAAAGCACCTGCGAACTTCGGCTGGGGCGACCGGACGTCCCGCGGCTTTCTCAATCGATTCCGGTGTGGCCCTAGAATGAGCGGGAGTGATATCAAATCCCTGGATTGTGCTGAAGTAGCTGAAGCGGCTCTCGAAGAATGCCCCGCCTTTCTGGTAAAGATAACTTTGTCCTACCTTGCCGGTGCCGAATGCCCAACTTAAAGGGCCCGAAACCGACTGCTTTCCATCGCTCACTGAGTATTCGATAACGCCGTTGTCCGTCCGCACGAGCTGATATGTGTGCGGGCCGAGGCGAAAATTCTGTCGATTGTGAGCTCGCAAAATATCCGAATTCGCTGCCGGCGTTGAAGTGCGTGCCATGGCATGCAACTTTTGAGTCGAAGCCAGAGAAGAATGGCATTGAGCACAAATTGCTGGGCCAACATATTCATCGCGAGAGGGAGTTCCCTTTGTCGGCCACCAGCCGACCTGCTTGATCCGCTCCGGAGTAGACATCTGCTCGGCTTTTGAATTGTTCTCCTCTGCTAAGGTCTCGATAGAAACTACAACCCCGGCCGCAGCAATGAGAGTGAGAAACAGCAGACGATTGCCGACTCGATGCTTACTCATAGAAAGTCGTAGGCTGCGGAGGAAGATGGCGTTGCCAACTTGATCGGATTCCGATGATTATCGCAAATTAGCCGCGCCGCGGCCAATCGCATGCCGGATGCGGGTTTGTTAGACTTCGGAAATTGCTTGTCGGTGAGAGGAAGACATGAAAGAGGGATCGAGGAGAATGTATTTTGCCAGGATCGCCGTTGCCGGTGCTTTGTTGATTGCGATTGCCGCGATGAGGGCGCAGTCTGGACCGCCTCAATCCGCGGCGCCATCCGCCGCCAAAAAAACCGACGAAGCTTATAAGAACATCCAGGTTCTCAAAGGCGCACCGGCTGATCAATTAATGCCTGCGATGCAATTCATTAGCGCATCTTTGGGGGTGCAATGCGACTACTGCCATGAGATGGGCGCGTTCGATCGGGATGACAAGAAACCTAAGCAAACTGCACGCAAGATGATGGAGATGATGTTCGCAATCAATAAGAATAATTTTGCTGGACATCGCGAGGTGACCTGTTATTCCTGCCACCGCGGCGCGATCAAACCTGTGGCCACTCCTGTTATCACTGATCACGAAGTAAAACTGGCCTTCCCGGAAACGCCAAAAGAAGAAGACTCTTCTAATCCGGCTGTTGTTGATCAGCTCCTGGACAAGTATGTGTCGGCACTCGGTGGCACGCAGGCAATCCAGAAAATTTCCAGTCGCTTGGGAAAGGGCACGATTGCGCTCGGCGCAAATAAATTTCCCTTTGAAGTATTTGAAAAAGCCCCGAACAAACGAATGTCAGTGATGCATCTTCCCAATGGCGATAGCATCACGGCGTTTGACGGTTGGCTCGCTGTGCCTGGGCAGTCTTTGCGCGATATGAGTGGAGCGGAGTTGGAGGCAGCCAGACTTGATGCTGATTTCTATTTTCCGTTACGAGTGAAGCAGCTTTTCAGCGAATTCCGCGCTGGAGAGTCAGAGAAGATCGGCGACCGCGACGCTACCAGTCTGGTGGGAATAAAAGAAGGCGAGCCTCCTCTAAAGCTCTACTTCGACCTACAGTCGGGATTTTTGGTGCGCCTTTTGCGCTACGCCGAGTCCCCGCTTGGGCGTGTTCCCACCCAAATCGACTATGCCGATTACCGCGAGGTAAACGGCGTGCGGACTCCATTTCGCTGGACAATTTCCCGGCCCGGAGGTCGCTTCACCATCCAGTTGGAAAACGTTCAGCAGAATGTTCCGATCGACGATGCAAGATTCGCCAGGCCGGCCGTCAGTGAAACGGCGCCACAAAAACCGCCGGGATCCTGAGCAAGTCTCAGCGTCCAACCAGGGGGAGGATCAAAGCAGAGGGATGTTCCCGGTCGTGATAGATGGTGTTGGTGGCTTTGACCCCACGCAATCCGCGTTCTGGATCCTCGCCAGTGTTGAGGTTCCGATCGAAGCGCGGGAAGTTGCTGCTGGAAATCTCCAGGCGCAAGCGATGTCCGGTAAGAAAGACATTGCTGGCGGCCCACACGTCGATAGTGAACTTATAGATATTTCCCGCCTGCATGAGTTCGGGTTTTTCCTGCGAGTTGCGATAACGCGCCCGCAGGATTCCATCGGTTAAATTCTGGCAGAATCCGTCAGGCCGGACGTCAACCAACTTGGCTGTGAAGTCTGTGTCCACCGCAGATGAGCTGGCATAAAGCTCCACCGAGATCGGCCCCGTGACTTCCATGTTGTCTTGAAGGACGGGCGTGGTGTAGACCAGTACATCATTTCGATTTTCGTTAGGACGCTGATCGAATGCGCCCGAGGCCAGATGTTCGTTGTCACAGCAGAGGCCTCCGCCACGCGTAGGTACGGGATCTCCGGGATCGTACACAAAACTGTCTCTGGTTTCGGCCCGAGGTGCAATTGTATTCAGCGTGCCGTTGCCCGACAACGAGTTTGCCTTACCTCCTGAGTGCAGGTAGAAGCGCGTGCTTTTGGCGCGGGCCAGCGGCCAATCGTCTTCTTCGCGCCATACGTTTTTCCCCATCACGAAAATCTTGACGGGCTTTTCTTTCTCCACTCCGTTTTGGATTCCTTTCAGCAGATAGTCGTACCAGCGCAGCGTAATGTCATCACTGGTCTTCTCGACGTTGGCCTCGCTGCCAAAATCGAGCTCACCTGTTTTTCCCGTGAAAGGACCGTGATACCAGGGCCCGATCAGCAAGCGCTGGTTCCGCCGTGCTGCCTCGCTCCCGCTGCGTGCCTTGATCCCGGCATAGTTGCGTAATGTTCCGCCCATGAAGATGTCATACCAGCCGCCCATGTGGTAAGCCGGAACCTGGATCTGCGCGAAGTGATCTTCGATGGACCACGTCTTCCAATAGTCGTCGTAAGTTGGATGTTGCAGCCAATCAAGGAAATACGGCGCCAGGCCTTCCCCCGTCCCCGGCTCGACGACCGGATAACTGGAGAGCGGCAATTTTCCCACCCAAGTCAGAGCGTCTGTGTTTTTCTCTACCCGGCGCTGAAGCGTGTTGTGCGCCAGCCCCGATGTCCAGGATTCGCTGAACCACTGTTCGAAGGCGCCGCCCTGGTACGTCCATCCATCGTGGTAATTTGACGCGGTGACGACAGGGAAAATTCCGGCAAGGTGCGGAGGCTGCGCCATGGCAGCCAGCATCTGAGTGGCACCAACGTAAGAGCCGCCAAACATTCCCACTTTGCCATTGGAATACGGCAATCCCGCAGCCCATTCCACGGTGTCATATCCATCATCAGACTCGTGTTTGAAGGTGTACCACTCGCCGTCAGACGAGAAACGTCCCCGAACATCTTGAATGATGGTCACATAGCCACGCGCCACAGCCTTTACTCCAAACTCCACCCCGCCGTCTTTGTTATAAGGAGTGCGTTGGAGCAGAACTGGAAACTTACCTTCAGTCTTCGGACGGTAGACGTCCGCGTGCAGCACGACACCATCACGCATCTTTACCGGCACATCACGTTCGACAGTGACTTCGTTCTGCGCAGCAGCAAGGTTGGCACACAGAACAAGAAGTAGGCGGAAAAGTAAGGTTTTACCATCTTGAGAAGACAACATGCGGCCTTAGAAATCAAAAATCAAAAATCAAAAATCGGCAATCGTAAATCGTAAATTTCTACCAGGTCAGCTTCAGCGCAAATTGCAACTGCCTTGGATCGAATGCCGCGGTGGGTTGCTGGCCGCTGTCCCACAGTGGATTAACATCCGCAACATTGAAACGGTTGATAAAGTTGAACGCGTCCACCAACCCTTCCAAAGCCACGCGCTCCCCCAGCGGGATTCGCTTGCCGACCCGAATATCGGTGAAAACGTTCATGGGCTTGGTTCCGGCGTTGCGGCCGAGGTTGCCATCCAAGGTTCCATTCAGGAAGCACGCGGGTTGCAAGAATCCAGTTGGCGAAAAACGTGAAGCGGCCGCCACGTCGCCGCAGGAGTTCGGTCCTGTCCCCGCCGCCACGATCAAGGGACGGTCAGTCGGGGTGCTGAAGTCGAAATTGCGGTCATCGCCTGTGATGATATTGAACGGCCGGCCGGATGCGGCTTCAATGATCGGAGCCAGCGTCCAACCCGAAAAGAACTTGCTCCAGAAGCCACCGGATAAAGTGCCGCTCTGGTAAACGCCGCTGAAGACAAATCGGTGGCGCTGATCAAATAACGAATTCGACCGCTCCGCCGCGAGATTGTAATTGTTTTGAGGCTCCAGCGGCGATTGCAAATCGGTAGAGTCGTCGATGGTGTGCGACCAGGTATAGGACCCTAGGAACTCGTAGTGTTGTCCAAACCGTTTTTTTAGATTGGCAGTAAATCCATGGTAAACCGAACTGCCACTGGAGAAATTCGCCGGCATATCACTGAAGGGGACGCAATTCGCTAAGGTCGTGGCATCACAATTCGACATCAGGCCCTCGGTTTGCAAAATTTGCCTAGCCAGCGGCACACAAGGGGCGAGTACTCCCATCAGTGACGGATTGAATCCGGATGGCCGGAAGAAACTTACCAACGCAGCAGGGACGTAGAACGGTCCGCTCGGACTGGCGCCCCCACAAGGCGGAAAGACGGCCGGGTTCTGTGTCCCAACCGCCAAGGGATTGCTGGGAAAATTTGGATCACTGGGCTTAATGCCAAGCGCCGTGGCCGTTGCCACCGCGGCCTGCCAGTTAGCGATCAGGAATTGTGATTTGTTCGCGTTGATGTTGATAGGCCGGTTCAGGTGACGCCCACCATTAAAGTTGTATTCCAGGCCGAGCGAGAGGTCGTGTCCCCATTGGCGCTCATAAGTAAGATTCGCTTGCTGCGAGGAACCGTATTGAAAATTCTTAGCGACGGGAAACCCGAAAGGCTGGATGGCCAAAGGCACGGGCGAAGTGGGGTTGAGGTAAGCCTGTCCCACGAAGATGGACGGCGCATTCGGCGCCGGATTGAAGCGCTGCTCATTGGGCAGATAGTTAAACGCGGGTGGCAGACACGAGAGCAGTCCTTGGAATGCGTTGCTGGCATTCAATGAGCACTTGCCGGGAGCGCCGGGGAAGAGAACAATCTGCGGCGCTTGCGAAGCATCGGCTACATCAGAATCGAAAGCGAGCGCCAGCAGCGGGTGGTCGTAGAACAATCCGTATGACGCGCGAATCACGCTCTTGCCGTCCTTAGTTGGATCCCAGGCCAATCCAATTCGTGGAGCGACATTGTTGAGGTCTCGAGGAATCCCCTGAGTAATCCCAAGCGCATTCTGTCCAAAGGCGGCGATTGAATTGAGCGGGCTAAATGTGGGCGTGAATTCCACGTCGTAGCGAACACCGTAGTTAAGCGTCAAGTTCGATCGCATACGCCAGCTGTCCTGAATGAACAAGCCTAGGGCTGTGTTGCTGAATGCGTCGTGGGGATTGCCCACACCCTGCACCATATTCGAGGGAATGCCAGCACCGTACGACTGCACCGGACTGAATGCGGGGAATGTAGTTCCGGAGGGAGGTGCTATTGGCGGGTTGCTAAAAATGTTCTGCGAACCGAAATTGTAGAGTCCTCCGAAATTTACCGTGAAGTCCGCGCTGAGGGGAATGTAATTCCCATCTACACCGAATTTAATGTTGTGCGTACCCTTCGACCATGAAAAATTGTCCGTCAGCTGGTAGCGCTGCTCTGTACGCTGAACAAAAGAGAAGGGCTCGCGTCCGAAAAAGGCGAAACCTGGAATGTTAACGGCTACGTTGCCGCCTCCCGGCCCGCGCGAGAAGCTATAAAGCAGACCGCGGCGGGCGTATTGAAAACGAAATTCGTTGACCTTGTTAGCGCCGATTGTCCATTGGTCCTGACCAGTGAAACTCCAATCATGATAATTCTGCGTCGAAGTTCGCGAGAATGAATTCTGGCCGAAGTTTTGCGGTCCTTGCGCTTGCACCTGTATACCCGTCAAGTCGCTGGGACTCACACGCCCAGCAAGCATAATCCGATTATTGTTTGTGAAGTTGTGGTCAAGGCGGAGCGAATACAGGTCAGTCCGCTCGGAAACCGGGAAATTTCCAATCAGACTATTCAGCGGCACGTAGGACGGCGGCACAAAACAGGGGGCCGGTGGCGCGCATGACGTGGGAAAGGCGCTGAAATTCGGAAAGACACTCACTGACTGCGGCCAGACTCCAGTCAATGCCATACCCGAGGAGGCTGCCGCCAATGCCGTGTATTGCCCCACTTCCTGGGCAAAGAGTGGGATTGTTTGTTCCTGCTGCAAGACGGCGGGATTAGTGAGGAACCCGATCTGCTCAGGTGTCAGGAGCACTGTTCCGAAAGGCTGGCCGACCTGAGCCGTGTTGAACGGAATCAAGCCAAAGTTGTCAGCTCCGATCGATGAGAACCCCGTTTCCTGTCTCCAAGTCCCTTCATACGAAAAATAGTAAAAAGTTTTGTCTTTGATAATGGGGCCGCCAAAAGCAGCTCCCGCCTGCACTCGCGTATATGCGGGATTGGATACGGTGCTGAATGGGTTCACCGCCTGGAAATTTCGATTGCGCAGGTAGCCGAACCCCGAACCGTGCATGTCATTTGTGCCGGAGCGGGTGATGATGTTCACCACTCCGCCCGAGGCGCGGCCATACTCGGCGGCATAGCCGTTGGTTTGGATCTGGAACTCTTGCACCGCTTCTTGTGAAACGGTGGAACGGATGCCTTTGGTAGAGTTGTCTACCGCGTCCGCGCCGTCTACGTTCACCAGGTTGGCGCGCGCCCGCTGCCCGCTCATGTTCAATCCCGAAGTGGGAGCAGCTCCAATCGAAGGAGCGTCGTCGCGAGCCAGGCGCGAGTCAGTGAGAGCAAAGTTAATGTAGTTGCGGCCGTTGATGGGAAGATTGTCGATGCGGCGCTGTTCGATGGTATCGGTTGAAGAACTGCGTTGCGTCTCCACCTGTTCGGCTGCAGAACTGACGTTGACCGTCTCTTGGGTGCCGGCAACAGCCAGTGTGACTGGCAAGTCCGCCATTTGTCCCACTGTGATGGTCTGGATGGAGGTGTTTTTCGCGAAACCGGGCGCCTCAACCACTACCGAGTATTTTCCAGGCGGTAGTGCCAGGATACGGTATTCCCCGTCGCTATTCGTCGCGGTTGAACGCTCGAATGCCCTGGCTTCATCACGAGCAGTGACCGTGGCATTGGTGACCACGGCGCCCTTAAGATCTTTCACAGTAACGTGCAGGTCGCCGGTGGCGGCACCTTGGGAGAATGCAAACATGCGCAGCAACAACATCGCCGAAGCAAGCAGGACGAGCTGGCGTGTCTTCATAAATATCTCCTCAGATAACCCTGACTTCTATCGGCGGATGGCAAGAGCCCTCCTGGCGGTAGGCGAACAAGAAAGAGGTTGTTGTTGGGAAGGTGATCCGCTGCTTTGTACCATCAACAGGAAGGCGAAAGCAAGCTACAAACAGCTGGAAGATTTACCGTTACGGAACATTCAGTCGGGGAGCCGTATTTGACCGGCGACATCGAAATAGACACGTCTCCCCGAGAATACGTTAGAAGAACTCGGTCATGCTGGGTGCGGTAGCCGATGCGCCCGGATAGGTTGTGATTCCGAGTCCCTGGAGAACTAGTCTCAGCAGGCTTTGGTGTTGGTAGAGTGTGGTCGACTTATAAGGCTTTTTCCCCTTCGGGCTGATAATCAACGTCGCAATGCGTCCACCCCCATGGGAGGCATCGCTCGTGGCTGCTTCGTCGAACAGAATGATCAGCAATCCGTTCTGGGTAAAAGCGGGATTCGCGAGCAACGGTGCGATGTTCGTCTTCAACCAGAGATCGGCCTGGTTCAGAGTGCCGTCGTGCGCGTTATTTTTTTGATTGGGGATGATGAATGAAAACTGCGGCAAACGATTATTCTTCATGTCAGTTGGGAATTGGCTGAACGGGACGAGGTAGTTCTTCCAAGTACTGCTGTTGATCACGTCCGAAAAGTACGCGAATGGATTGTGACGCCTCACGTAGGGATATGCGTCCTTATATCCATAGGTCGTGGGCTGCATGCTCTCCGCATACGATTTGAAGGTTTCCCCCCCAGTCAAGAAACGACGAGCCAAGTTGTCGACGGTTACGGTAGTGCTATACGAGTCATTGTTGGTAATGAGCCGGCCGGTGGTCATCATGAAATAGTTGCCGATCGAAGGATGGGTGTTGGCGTAGTACTGAGTAGCCAAGCCATACTTTGACGCCAAACTATTTAGATAAGGCATGGACGAACTTCCAATGACGCTGCTGTAGCCATGATTTTCTTCAACTACGACAAAAACGTGCAAAAACACTGGTACGGACAGCGCGGACGCTGAGGGCGGCGGAGCGGCTGTGGGTAAAGCTTGTGGTGATGGCGAAAACGAACCGCCTCCACAACCTAATCCCGCCGCAAGTAGCAGGGACAAACACACAATACGCAGTCGGATTAATAGTGTCACGGAAACTCCTTCGCGGGAATTCGACGAGGCGGTTCGATGCAAATATGGGGATTGAGGTTGATAAATGGTACGAGAAATGCCCTCTCAGCTCAATCAGGGGACTGCCGTAGTGGGCGACTTTTTTTGCAGCTGTTAACTTTGCTCATTAGGTCTACTTACAAACTGTACCTAGGGCGAATACCTTAAATACTCAGCCTCTGGTTAAGATCATCAATCCGACCGTCAGGGATCAGACCGAAAAGATTTACACAATGCCTAGCTTCTCTCGATCCCAGAACTCTCCTGCTTCGATGTTTTGCTGGCCCAAGCCATTCGCGGTGTATTGTGCGCGATTCCGAAACGACCGCGGCTGTCGAGCAAAATCATCCCGCCATGTCCGTCGAGACGCGTCTTCAAATAATCTACTGCTTCGGCCGCCACCCATTCGGGCGCATTGCCGGAAGCGACCCGGTCAGCCGCCCATTTGGCCAAGACCAACTTCATGATCGGTTCGCCCCATCCGGTGGTGGAGGCTGCCGCGCTTCGGTTGTCCGCATAGCAACCACATCCAATCAATGACGAATCGCCCAATCGCCCAGATGCCTTGTTGAGCGTGCCTCCGGTCGAGGTAGCGGCAGCAATGTTACCGTCCTGATCCAGTGCAACCGCGCCCACCGTATCGTGAGAAATTGCCGGGGCAAACAGATCCGGGTTCTGTTCCACAGCGCGGGCTTGAAATTCCCGCAAGCGCTCGACTTCGCGTGGGATGATCAGATCTTCATTTCGGCACAGGGGAATGCCATGCTCGGCGGCAAAGCGTTCTGCTCCTTCGGCGACGAAGTATACGTGCGGGCTGTCGCTCAGAATTTTGCGCGCGGCGCGGACCGGATTTCTTAGATGTTCCACACATCCGACGCCCCCAGCCCGCAAGGTCACGCCATCCATGATCAGAGCATCGAGTTGAACTCTTCCTTCCCGGTTAAGGAAGCTGCCGCGGCCGGCGTCAAAGGTCTCATCGTCTTCCAGGATGACAACCGCTTCTTCGACCGCATCGAGTGCGGAACCTCCGCGGCTGAGTACTTCCCAGCCTCGTTCAATGGCATTTCGCACGCCATTCAAGTGTGCCTCGACCATGTCGTCGGGGATGGCCCAAGCGCCGCCATGGACGACTAGAACGGGATCGCTGGGCAAGATGAGTCCTCGGAAATGATGCGATAGTTTAGCATTGCGAAAAAAGAGGCAGTGGCAGTCGTCGGTGGTCAGTTGTTCCGACTAGCCACTAATCACTGGCCACTTTCTTGAAGGCTGTGATGCCGGCAAAGCAAAATGAGATTGCCTACGCCGCCTGACCGGTAGGTGCGACTGCGTCCACACCTTGCGTTCGTGCCCAGGTGTACTGGATCCGATGGATCACGGTGATCGTCGACAACACCGCAATCACCCAGAGTACAGGCGCCATCACATTGAAGAGAGCTCCGATAATGAGAAGCACCAACCGCTCCGGGCGCTCCATAAAACCGACCTTGCAGGAGCCGATCAGAGACTCGGCGCGCGCCCTGGTGTAACTCACCATGATGGCACTGATCATCACCAGAGCCGTCAGGACCACGTAAAAAAATCGTCCGCCGCGGGCGTAATAAACCAACAAGCCAAAGAAAAGCGCGGCATCAGAGTAGCGGTCTACCACCGAATCAAAGAAACCGCCGAAGCGGGTAACCTGGTTGCTGGCGCGGGCCACCCGCCCATCCACCAGATCGAAAAATCCCGAGCCGATGATGACTAGTCCGGCGTAACGAAACATCCGCGCTTGATTGGCGCCATTGGCATATCCGAACAGCAGCGCCGCGCCCGTGTTCACGACCAGCCCCAGAAATGTGAGCACGTTGGGATTGATGCGGGCCAGAGCGAGCCAGCGTACGATTGCATCCAGCAAATAACCTGAACCTCGCCCGAAAGCGCTGGTCCACGTCATTCCGTTCCAACCTCGTCGTGAATCGTCGTAAGGCTCAACACTTCCATTTCGCGCTTGCCGTTAGGCGTAATGACCACCGCTGTGTCTCCTACTTTCTTATTCAAGAGCGCCCGCCCGATCGGAGACGTGGTAGAAATCTTGCCCGCCGCTACATCGGATTCCTCGCTGGTCACCAGTTGAAACTTAACCTCCTCGTTTTTGTCATTGTCGTAAACCCGGACCGTCGATCCCAACCCGATTTTGTCCTTGGGAATATTGTTCATGTTGATCAGGGACAGGTCCGCCAGACGACGCCCTAATTGCCGCAGCCGGGCTTTGACAAATTCCTGACGCTGCTTGGCCATGTGATATTCGGCATTTTCACTGAGATCCCCCAGCGCCACGGCCTTCTTGAGCTCCTTGGGAAGCTCATGATTCAACTCGTGTTCCAGGAGGTTCATCTCGTCCTGAAGCTTTTTCTTGATTTGCTCTTGCATGTTTGAACGAATTATAAACCCCAAAGCGGACTTCGGTCTGAGGACTCCTGACCTCATAAACGTTCGGCTGACCCTTGAAAGCCACTCTTTTAGGCGGCGAAACCCCTCGTTGTAATTGCCTTTGCGCCCTGCTTGGGCTAAAATAGAGGTGTTCTGTTCTTCAGCTTTCCTGCGCTCGTGGGTGTCCCTTCATGATCAGCGGCGACGGAAGTTTCCACATAGGCGATAAAGTCGTTTACCCCAACCATGGCGTAGGAATCATCGAGCAAATCAGCAGCCGGACCATCGGCGCCAGTGTGGAAAAGTTCTATCTGCTCAAGATTAAAGCCAGCAGCCTCAAGGTGATGGTACCTTTCCACAACGTCAACAGCGTTGGTTTGAGGCGGGTGGTAAGGAACGGCGAAATCCAGAAAATCCTTGATTTTCTTACAGATGGCGAGTGTGAAAACAACGCCGACTGGAAGTATAGGTTCAAGGAAAACTCGGAGCGCATGCGCACCGGCTCACTGCTTGAAGTTGCCGCAGTCCTCAAGGGCCTCTTGCTTCTGAACACGTCCAAGCCGCTTTCATTCCGCGAGAAAAAGATGTTGGAGCGGGCTCGTTACCTGTTGGTCAGCGAGTTGGCCATGGCCAAGAACTGCGAAGAGCTCCAGATCGAGGAACTCCTTTCCAAAGCGTTGTCCAAGAGCAAACTGCACTTGCCCGAAGCCTCGGAATTCCAAGCCTGATTTCAAATGTGACGTAGCGCCGGCGCCGCCGGCAATGGTGGCGAGATCCCTACTTATGGTCATGCTGATGCTTGCTGCTGCCGGCGAGACGCCGGCGCTACAAAGTCGCAGCACTCCAGATTTCTAGGATTCGTCTGCTCTATCGACGGCCTTGGTTCGAAGGCGAACGAGTTGCCTGGCCAGCGCTGGCTTGAATCAGCTTCTGAACCGATGGAGCAATCATGAGAAGTACCTGGGCTTTCGGCTTCTTCGCCTGCTCGACCAGTGCAAGTTGTTGCGTCGCCCAATCGGACGGAGCATGCTGGCTACTCTCCAGGTAGTCCATTGCGCGCAACCCGGCGTTTCCCAATGAGGAGAGATCCTGCGAAATAGGAACGACTTCTTTCAGCAAGTAAGACTGTTCCGCAAGCGGCTGAAGCTTCGCCTGACTGTCCCGCCAAAGCATTAATTGGGATTTGATTTGCGCCTTGGTTTCCGCATCCGCCTTGCCCGCAAGCAGCTGATCCACTTGAGCGGCAAAGTACCGTGCCTTCAGGCTCTCGGGACGAGCAGCATCAACCAGCCGGTTGAGCGGATCTGCGCTGGTTGGCTCCGCTGCAGCGAGTTCACTGCGGTTGTAGTCCTTGACCGGCTCTACCATGTCCGCGAGCACGCGCAGCGCCGAAATGTCGTCACTGCCGGCAATACGGCGCAGCATAGGCGCGTAACCGGAGTTATGCGTCAGGCCAAGCCAATCCAGTTTCCGGCTGACTCTCTCCATACGCTGATACATCGAGTTCACGTCCCGAACTTCCTGGGGCGACCATAGCCGTTCCGCGATCGCGGCGGTTCTAGGCCAGATGCGCGAATCAATATTTTCGGGCGAAACATATTCACCCCACATGCAAGCCTCGCCACCCAGCACTCGTTGTTTTTCCTCCGGGCTCAGGTTTGCCGCCGCGCCGCCGAGCGGATCAAAGCTGTAGTGCCGTTCCGCCGACCACATGAGGTCAACGTAATACCCATGCGAGAGTAGCCCGCGATAACCCTGTTTGGCCGCCGCCGCGAGCGACTCCTGACCGCGCCAGGACTGGACCACAATGTTCTTTGGCAAATCCGGGCGCAGGATTTCATCCCATCCCACCATGGTTTTGCCGTGCTTGCTGACGATTTCCTGCACTCGTCTGTTGAAGTATGCCTGCAGATCCTCGTTGCGCTTGATCCCATGTGAGCGCTTGAACTCTTGTATCTTCGGATTTGCGTCCCATTGCTTTCCGTTTACTTCGTCGCCGCCGATGTGGAAGTATTGGTCGGGAAACAGCCCCGCCATCTCGCCGATGAAATCATCCAGAAACTTATAAGTGCTTTCCTGCGTCGGATCCATTGCCGGATCGAAAACTCCCCATTTGCGTTCGATCTGATATGGACCAGGCGCACTAGCCAGTTCCGGATAACCCACGAACCAGGCAGTGCTGTGCCCAGGCATATCGAACTCTGGCATGACGCGAATGCCGCGTTCTCGCGCGTAAGCGATCAAATCCCGGATTTCGTCCTGGGTATAGAACAGTCCGTCCGAGCCCATCTCATGCAGCTTAGGAAATTTCTTGCTCTCGACCCGGAAGCCCTGATTTTCGGAAAGATGCCAGTGCAGGACGTTCAGCTTCACTGCTGCCATTCCGTCCAGGTTGCGCCTGAGAACATCCAACGGAATAAAGTGGCGGCCGACATCGATCATTAATCCGCGCCATGGAAACCGGGGCTTGTCCTGGATGGAAAGCGCCGGCACCGCGAAGCCGTCGGCAGTGGTGGTCACGAGTTGCAGAAATGTCTGAAGTCCATGCAGAGCCCCCAAAGTAGTCGGCGTGTCGAGCTTTGCACCAGCGGTCGATACTTCAAGGCTGTAAGATTCGTCTTCTCCAAGTTCCAGCACTTCTTTGTTCGCATGCGCCGCTCGAATTACCAGCATCGCCTTCGACGGCTCTGTCTCTTTCATATCCAAAGGAAGCATTCCGGTCTGCCGGCGCAAATCATTCAAGAAGCGTTCAACGCCGCGCTGCAGCCGTGGATCGCTGTTGCCGCTGATCCCAACCGAAAATGACAGATCGATTACGAGCCGGCCAGTTGCCATCTGCAGGTTGGCCGGAATCGGCATGAGATTTACAGCGGGCTGCTGCTGGGCAGCCATTGGCGTCAGCACTGAACACAACATCAGCAAGATGAAAATCGTCCGCATGAGTTGCTCCCCCGAGATCGAACAAATTCTTGAGAAGTAAAGTGGGCAGGATAGTGGAACTGGTCGTCGGGCGCAAACCAGCACACGCTTTACATGGCTTAAAACGTAAATTAGTGAGAGGAAAACGGCAAAAGAATGAACTTTACCCTGTCCCGACTAGCTCGCTATAGCGGGACAAGTCATGATCCCAGAGACAAGGCTCCGCAGGCAAGGTTTCAAGACCAATTTCGCCTTCTCTCGAGGTGCCCGTCCTGCCCACCCATACAACCTTAAATTGCGCCTTATCGTCTCCCGACTGAACTTCCAGAACTTCGCCAGGTTGGATCCTGCGGCGTATTCCTTGTACTACTGCTCCGGAACTGCTGATATTTCTTACAGTGGCCAATTGCATGAAGGGCAGCGCGTTAGTGTCCACGCCCCAGATCCGGACGGGAAGCATTGCGGTGATTCGCGGATTGCGGCGACGGTCCATAGTGAATGGAATGATCGTATGGCCTGGGGCAGAGTAATGAAACTTACCCCGGTTACCGCAATCGAGTCTCCGAAGTCATGTTGGGTTATGCCTTATGGAGCAGGTGTTTACGGGCGCTTCCGGGCTAGTCGGAATCGGGCAGAGAGCAGGCTCCGGGCCCGCGTGGATCGCCACAGGTTCCGCAGCCACCAAGCGGATTGGCCGAGGTCGAAGACGCCGATCCCTTCGCTGCCACCGCGAATACCGATAGTTGTGCCGTCAGTTTCTTGCCATGGCACTTGGGGCATTCCGGCTTCTCGCTGCCGTACACCAGTGCTTCAAACTCGTGGTCGCATTGTTCACAGACGTATTCAAAGATGGGCATGACCTGATCCCCTCGGCCTGATGAATTCCCTATCCATTAGAATCAATTTGTGGGGAGTTCGCAAACTAAATCAGAAGCTTTTGAGCCACGGCGAGGACTGCGTGGCGGACACAAGCAGACCCTCGCCAGCTTTTTCCTCTCCCGTCGGATATTTTTGCCCCCTCCTGAAGAACGTTTGATCGAAGTCGAGCCTGGGGTCACGGTCCTCTGCCAATGTCATTGGCAGAACGATCGACAGACTCCATTGACTCTTGTAGTTGTGCATGGCCTCGAGGGCTCCAGCGAGTCGGCTTACATGCTAGGCATGGCGAAAAAGGGCTTGGCCGCAGGAATGAACGTGGTACGCATGAATCAGCGCAATTGCGGCGGTACCGAGGGTGTCGCCCCCACGCTCTACCATTCCGGACTTTCTCGAGATGTGGCCGCAGTGGCTCAATACCTGATCGACCAGGATCGCATTTCCAAGTTTGCGCTGGTGGGATTTTCCATGGGCGGTAATCTCGTCCTCAAGCTGGCCGGTGAGTGGGGCAGGGAAGGCCCATCACAATTTCGCGCCGTCGCAGCCGTGTGCCCGGCAATGGATCTCGCCGCCTCCTCGGATGCGCTGCACAACCGCAGCAATCGTTTGTACGAATATTATTTCATTTGGAAGTTGCGTCGGCGGCTCCGCTCCAAGGCACGACTTTTCCCGAAGGTATTTGAGACTTCTCGCCTCCGCGGCGTGACCACTCTTCGCAAATTTGATGACAAGATTACCGCTCACTATTGCGGTTTTACCGGCGCAGTTGATTACTATTCCCGAGCCGCGGCAGCGAATGTTGTAGATCGCATCGCCGTGCCCGCCTTCATTCTGCACGCGGCCAATGACCCCTTTATTCGCATCCTTCCCGAGACTCGGAAGAAAATCCTTGCGAATCCGAATATCACTTTCCTCGAAACCGAAGACGGCGGCCATTGCTCATTTCTCGCTCAACCTGATGGCGATGATGGCCGTTGGGCAGAATCGCAAATCGTGGAATTCCTGCGAAAGTATTGAGCCTTCCGTCTCCTATACAATCACGTCGAATGAAGTCGCGCGCGCAAATCCTATTGGTGATGAGCGCGGTGATAACGTTCGCGCTTCTCGCCAGCGCGGAACCGATTTCTCAGCTTCACCCCACTGACTACGTCAACGACTTCGCTCACGTCCTTGACCAGCAAACCGTCGCGCAACTGGATGACATCTGCCGGCAGATCGATCAGAAAGCTCACGCGCAGATCGCCGTAGTCACCATCAACTCGCTGGACGGATCCGACATCGAGAGTTACGCGGCGGATCTTTACAAGAAATGGGGGGTTGGGGACAAGTCCACGAACCGTGGAGTAGTAATCCTGCTTGCGGTTAAGGACCACCGGTACCGCATAGAAGTGGGCTACGGTCTGGAACCCATCTTGCCTGACGGCAAAGTCGGCGGCTTCGGCCGGGAAGCCGTTCCACTCCTTAAGCAAAATGATTACGCGGGCGCGCTGCTGCTGATGACTTCACGCGTAGCCGAAGTCATCGCCAAAGACGCTGGCGTGGAATTAACGGGTGGGCGTGCCGAAGCTCCGCCGCAACAACAGCCATCTCAGCCGCCATCTGCCTTTCGCATTCTCTTCATCATCTTCATTATCCTGATCGTGCTCTTTACTCCCTTGCGTCGACTCGTCTTTTGGTGGCTCTTACTCGGCGGACGCGGCGGAGGCTGGGGCGGCGGCGGAGGAGGCTGGGGTGGCGGCGGCTTCGGCGGCGGTGGTGGCGGTTTTGGTGGATTTGGCGGAGGCAGTTCCGGTGGCGGTGGCGCCAGCGGAAGCTGGTAGCAACGGCAGACGAGGACAATATGGTTCCCCAACAACAAATAAATGATTTCGTTACTCGGCTTCAGCAGGCTGCGGGCGCGAACCTGGAAAGCGTGATCCTCTACGGATCCGCTGCGACTGCGGAATTTGTTGCCGAATTTTCGGACGTAAACCTGCTTTGCATCCTTGGCGAGACCTCATTTCCAGCCCTTGCGAAGGTGGCTCCGGTGATGGAATGGTGGAACAAGAAAAAACATCCCACACCGCTGGTCATGACTCTCGGAGAGCTGAGCCGCTCCGCCGACGTCTTTGCTATCGAATTGCTCGACATGCACGAACACCACCGGGTGCTCTTCGGCAATGACGCACTGAATGGCTTGACCGTACCCATGCACCTGCATCGCGCCCAGGTGGAGTATGAATTGAGAGAAAAGTTAATCCTGCTCCGTCAACGCCTGCTGCTAGCGGCAGGCGACAAGTCAAAACTATGGGAGTTGCTGCTCAGTTCCTTGCCCGCTTTCGCCACTTTGTTCCGGCACGTACTGATTACGTTGGGAGACCCGAAGCCCGGATCGAAACGCGAGGCAATTCAGACACTCGCCAATCGGATCAAGTTCGATCCGTCCGCGTTCCTGCACCTACTCGACATTCGTGAGCACAAGATTGAACGCAAGCAGCTCGACGTCATCGATGTCTTTACGCGCTATTTGGCTGCGGTGGAGCAGGCAACCGCCGCAGTGGATACAATGTTGGATTCCTCCGGGCAAGGTGGTTCCAGATAGGTCGAGATGTTGCATTCGAGGAGAAAACAATGAGCAAAGGCTTGATCGTGATCATCGTTCTGATTCTGATCGCGCTGGTAGTCTTCGGACAGTACGTAAGCGTCCGCAACACGCTGGTGACCAAAAACGAGGCCGTGAAAGCGGCCTGGTCGCAGGTGGATATCGTGCTGCAACGTCGTGCCGACCTGATTCCCAACCTGGTCGAAACCGTGAAGGGGATTGCCAAGCAGGAGCAAACCGTCTTTGGCGATATCGCCAAAGCCCGCTCGCAATTGCTTTCCGCTGGTACTCCCTCGGAAAAGATTGCTGCCAACCAGCAACTCGACGGCGCTCTGGGACGCTTGCTGGCGATTGCCGAGAACTACCCACAACTGAAATCCAACGAAAACTTTCTGCGTTTGCAAGACGAATTAGCGGGGACCGAGAACCGCATAGCTGTCGAGCGTAAGCGCTACAACGACACTTTGCAGGATTACAACACCTACATACAGAGATTTCCTGCAAACATTTTTGCTCGCTGGGCTGGTTTCAAACCAAACGAGGCCTACTTCGCAGCGGCAGAAGGCTCAAGGCAGGTGCCGAAGGTTGACTTCACGACCCCGAACGCGGCACCTCAGCCCGCTCCGGCAAAATAGTGTGGAAGCCGATTTTGCGGTCGAGCTCGGGGCAGACGATGAAGTTCTAGACCTGCCCTGGGTTTCGGCTGATTCAGCTGTGCGCTATTACGATCTGAAGCGCCAACCTGACCTATTGCTGTGTGTAGACGAGGCGCAGCTAGTGCCCGCGCTCGGCGAGTTTCTTACCGCAATCAATTCATCGGCCACTATTCTTGAAACTGCCAAGTGCGATACCTGGCAGACAACTGACATGAAACCGGAAGAAGAGATCTTCGGAGCGAACAGCAAATTCGGCTCCTACATCGATCTCTTATTCACCGATGAGCCAAAGCGTTTCTCCTTCTCCGAACACGAGCAATTGGCGACCCGCCTCACCCAACTCTTGAGGCGAGTTCCTGAAATCCCCGCAGCCGCTGAATTCCTGGTCCGCCGCTGTCATTACCACGAAGATGAAACTCACGATGGTTTTTACATCACGTTCTATTTATTTGGTTACGGGGACGACGACCCACAGGCGCAGCAGCGCTGGGCCATAGCCCTCAAGCTGGTGGAGAATGCCATCCGTCAGATTTCGGTCGCGAGCTAGTTTCAACTTGCTTTCACCGGTTTGCGAAACCATCGCAGCATTTCTACTCGACGGCCTTTCAGTTCCGTTCGCAACAGCGAAAGCCCAAGCATGAAAAAGAAGATAGCAATCAGTCCAAGCGATGCCGTAGGAATATCCACGGCGTGCTTGGGCAGAATGGAAATCCGCCCATACACGAATTCAATGTGTACCCAGTAGACCAGCAGGGAAGTCTGTCCCAGTTGAATCAGCGGGCTGAATCCCCATTGTCCCGGTCCCCAGCGGCACCACGCGTATGCCGCGGTTAAGATCGCGAGTAGCCACCCTGCGCGGATCAGAAAAAAATTAGGACTGGTATGCCAGAAGTCGATGACCGCATAGAGTTGCACGGGACGCGCATTCAGCCAGAGTCCCAGGTAAATCAGCCCGACTCCTGCGGCTCCCGCGAATAATAATGTTTGCGCTTCACGCTTGCGTGCCCAATCATTCAGCAGAAACAAGCCAACCGCGAGCCCCACGAAAGCAAAAGCGCTCCAGGGAAAGATCGGGAATAGCCAGGCCTGAGGTTCATTAAGATTGTGTACTCCGTTAATGTAAGACTCCAGCGGCCAGGGCAGCCAGCTCGGACGCCAGCTCGTCCACATCAACGGCGCCAACAAAGAAATAATCGCCGCCACACTCACCGCCATCAAGCCCAACACTAGTCGGACCCGGTTTCCTCGCGTGATAGACAAAACAATCCAGCATGCAAGTCCCATCAGCATCATCGAAATGCCGATGGCATTGAGGACATCCACCCGCAGCAGATCGCTACCAGGCGCCCAGCCCCATGAAACAACAAATTCCTGCAGCCGGAACAATAAACCGAGCGCCAGGATCTCCGCCCCGCGCCGAATGGTGGTGCGAGCAATCTGGCCCGCCGGCAAACCCTTCTGACGCAGTTTGTCAGTGACAATCGCGAACGATATTCCCGCAAGAAACAGAAACAGAGGCGCCGGTAAAGTTCCCAGCACCTGCGACCACATGAAGAATGTGCTCTTGCGCGCCGCCCCACCCAGCCAGGAGTCGTAGCAGTGGGTCTGAAACATAAGCAGGCAGGCAAGACCGCGCGCCCAATCGATATAAGCCAGACGAGATGAGGAAGAAGATGGCACGCGATGCGCGAATGTCCCTGGTGAATGCAACCGCGGCAGTATAAGACAGCGAGGCAACAGCCAGCATCATGGACTTGGCTGGAAGCGGCAGAAAGGCTATGCGATACTCAGTTGCAGGCGATTGATCGGCTAAGAAATGTGGGCGCGTAGCTCAAACGGATAGAGCATCGGATTTCTAATCCGAGGGTTGCAGGTTCAATTCCTGCCGCGCCTACCAACTCTAAATCTCTCTCAATCCAGTGGTTATTGCACTGCACTAGTTCTAGCGTTTGGAGCGTTTATTACTTCGGTGGCTGTTCTGGTGGCTGTTAATTCTGTTGAGAAGGCGGCCTCCATTCGCTCGACAGCAGCCATGCGATGATCGGGTGCGAGGTGGGCGTAGCGCATCACCATAGCCAAGGAGCTGTCGCGCAGGAGTTCGGCCACGGTGCGTAGGTCCGCCCCACTCATCACTAAGCGCGACGCGAAAGTATGTCGGAGATCGTGCCAGCGAAGATCGCGGATGCCCGTTGCCTCTAGGGCGCGCTCGAACCAACTACGCGAGCTCCGTGCTCCGCCGCAGATGAGATCTGAGTCTCCAGTGCGTTTATGCAGTTCGGCTAACGAATGT
>Ga0209160_1001113_pt1 | contig 22452 bp, 19 predicted proteins | sample GraSoiAngelo_153_FD_186167 | JGI IMG/M metagenome (GOLD analysis project Ga0209160, IMG submission 186167) | Grasslands soil microbial communities from the Angelo Coastal Reserve, California, USA - 14_1009_12_40cm (SPAdes) (version 2) | ecosystem: Environmental > Terrestrial > Soil > Grasslands ...
CCGACGGGGAGCGGCAAGACCCTCACGGCGTTCCTCTCGATCATCAACGAGCTGTATGCAAAGCAGCTCCGGGGAGAACTCGAGGAGCGGATCTATTGCTTGTACGTTTCCCCGCTCAAGGCCCTCGCGAACGACATCCACCGTAACCTCGAGGAGCCGCTTCGGGAGCTCACGGAGCTCGCGCAGCGGGAAGGGAAGCCTGTGCCGGCCATCCGCGTCGGCGTCCGCTCCGGGGACACGTCCCCCCAGGAGCGCCAGCGTCAGGTGCGTCGCCCGCCCCACATCTTCATCACGACTCCGGAAAGCATCGCGATCATCCTGAGCACCCCGAAGTTCCGCGAGCACTTCGCGAACGTCGAGTGGGTCATCCTCGATGAGATCCATGAGGTCTGCTCCTCGAAGCGAGGCTCCCTCCTGTCGATTTGCCTCGAGCGGTTACGCGAGCAGACCGGGCGGGATTTCGTCCGGATCGGCCTGAGCGCGACGATCGCGCCGATCGAGGAGGAAGCGAAGTTCCTCGCGGGCTATGCCAACGGGAAGGTCCGGGACATGCACATCGTCGAGGTCGACACGCGCAAGTCGCTCGACCTTGCGGTCCTCTGCCCCGTCCGGGACATGACCGCGGTGCCGATGGAAGTCGCGAACGCCCGGATGTACGACGTCCTCAGCGACTTGATCGACCAGCATCGCACGACCTTGATCTTCACGAACACCCGGAGCGGGACGGAGCACGTCTCGTTCAAGCTGAAGGAACGAGGCGTCGAGGACCTTGAGGCCCACCACGGCTCCTTGTCGAAGGTCACGCGCCTCGACGTCGAACAGAAACTGAAGGACGGCCTGCTGAAAGCTGCGGTCTCCTCCACGTCCCTCGAGCTCGGGATCGACATCGGCTATATCGACCTCGTCGTGCAGATCGGCTCGCCGAAGTCCGTCGCGAAAGGCCTGCAGCGAATCGGCCGGGCGGGCCACGCGTACGGCGACACCGCGGTCGGCCGGATGATCGCGTTCGAGCCGTGGGACCTCATGGAATGCGCGACCCTCGCGAAGGCCGCGTACGACGGCCGCATCGATCGGGTGGACATCCCCGGCAATCCGCTGGACGTCCTCGCGCAGGCGCTCGTCGCGATGTCCCTTGAGAAGCGGTGGGACGTGGACGAAGCCTACGAACTCGTGCGGCGGTCGTACAGTTTCCACGACCTTCCGAAGAAGGACTTCCTGGCGGTGCTGGACTACCTCTCGTCCCGGAACCCGGACATCAAGGTGTTCGCGAAAATCTGGTTCGACGAGGAGGAAGGCCGGATCGGCAAGAAGAAAGGCACCCGAATGATCTACTACACGAACGTCGGGACGATTCCGGAGGAGGGGACGTACCACGTCTTTTCGGAACGCGGCTCCCCCCTCGGCGAGCTCAGCGAGAAGTTCGTGGAGTACCTGAGCCCGAGCGACATCTTCGTCCTCGGCGGCCGCACGTACCAGTTCGTCCGCGCGCGCGGGCAGTCCGTGTACGTGAAGGACGCGTCGGGCCGCCGGCCCACGGTTCCTTCGTGGACTGGCGAGATGCTCCCGCGGTCGTTCGACTTGTCGATCGAGGTTGGCGAGTTCCGGCGCGACCTCTCGGCGAAGATCGCGAAGGACGGGGAGAAGGCCGCCAAGGAGTGGTTGATGGAAGAGTACCGCGTCGACGCGGGCTCCGCGCAGTCTCTTGTTTCGTACACCATGGAGCAGGAGGCCCTCATCCCCTCCCTACCCACGGACCGCCAAGTACTCCTCGAGGGGTACCTCGATGTGAAGGGCAACCGGAACGTCATCTTCCATTTCCCCTTCGGCCGGCGCGTGAACGACGCACTGAGCCGCGCGTACGCCTTCGCGATCACGGAGGCGCAGCACACGAACGTCCGCGTGAGCGTGACGGACGACAACTTCATGATCACGGTCCCGCGGCGGATCGAGCTGACCGGCCTCGCCAAGCTCGTCACGAGCGAGAACTTGGAGGACTACCTGCGCCGGGCGATCCGGAACACGGAGCTGTTCAAGCAGCGATTCCGGCACTGCGCGACGCGGTCGTTCATGATCCTCCGGAACTACAAGGGCCGCGAGGTCTCGATCGGACGCCAGCAGCTCCGCTCCCAACGGGTGCTCGACTGGCTCCACGAGATCGAGGACTTCCCGGTGGTCAAGGAGACGTACAACGAGATCCTCCACATGGTCATGGATCTGGACCACGCGCGCGAGGTGCTCCGGCGCATCGAGGCGGGGGACATCGCGGTTGTCGAGAGCGACTTCGCGAGCCTGCCCTCCCCGTTCGCCCACAACGTCGTCCTCCAAGGCGTCTCCGATCTCGTCCTCATGGAGGACCGCTCCGCCCTCCTGCGGGAACTCCATCGCAAGGTCCTCGAGCGCGTCATGCCGACGGACCAGATCAGCTCGATTCAGTTCCAGCCGAGCGAAATCGTCGAGTATTTCCGCCGCAAGCTCCCGAAGGTCGCCCGGAAGGAGGACCTCCTCTCGTACCTGGACCGGGTCGGGGACGCGAACCTCCTGCAGCAGAAGGGCCGCACCGTCTTCGAGGTCGCCTCCGCCTCCTTCGCCGACGTCCGCAAGTGGGCGGGGCAGCTCATGGACGAAGGCCTCGTCGAGAGCGTATGGACGCCGCAAGGCATCCATTGGGCCCTGAAGGACCACGTGCCAACGTACGTCGCCGTGTACGCGCAGCGGTCCCGGCTCAAGCCGCCGGAAGAGAAGGTGCTCGGCCTGATTAAGGAAAAACCGCGGGCCCACAAAGACCTCGCGCGCCTCGCGAAGATGGACAAGGACGACCTGAACGAGGCGTTGCGAAAACTCGAGCGGGCCTACCTCGTCGGCCGCCGCGGCGTCGAGGAGACGATCTACTTCGCCCGCGAGCCGCAACGCGCGAAATTCGAGGAGGCGTTGGATAAGGTCCTCACGAAGCGCCTCGAGGTCGACGGGCCGCACAGTGCGCAGGAGGTCGCGGTCGCGCTAGGCCTTGAGCCGGAGCTCGTGGAGGAGGTCCTGCGGGACCTCGAGTCCGAGGGCATCGTCTCCTCGGGCCACTTCCTCGTCGACAAGGAGTTCCAGTACATGCTCACGAGGGACCTTCAGCGCCTCCAGAGGAAAGGGGAGACGCGGGAGGTGTTCGACGAGAACCAAGTGAAGGCGCTCCTCCTCGACAAGCAGTTCGCGAGCCTCGGCACCTTGGACGAATACTTCGACCGGTTCCTCGAGGCCGGGATGGTCCTCGACGTGTACAATCATGCGCCGCGCTTTGATTACAGGGAGTGGCTGCGGCGTCGCGAAGCGGGCGACATCCTCGAGGGCCGCTTCTTGAACGGCCGCGTACGGTACGTCCGCTCGAAAGACGTCCCGCTGTTCCTCGCGGCGTTCCCGCGGAGCCCGCTCACGGAGTTCGAGGCGAAAGTCTTGGACGTGATCCGGGCCGGGGACGGGGTGGACCTGTGGGCGATCACCGCAAAGCTTCACGAAGAGCGGGAACGGGTCAAGGAGGCGCTCGAGAAGCTGGACTACGATGTCTACGTGATCCGCCGATTCCAAGGCGACGGTTGGGCCGCACGGAATCTCTACGTGGCGTTCGATCCGCCCCAAGCGAAAATCCCCGACGCGTTCGAGACGATCGTTCGGCGGTTCCTCGCGGCGTACGGCCCCGTGCCCTTCTCCGGCATCCGGGAGTGGGCGCGGTTCGAGTGGGACGAGCTCGAACGGCTCATGGACCGCCTCGAAGAGGAAGGCGTCGTGACGCGGATCCTCGTGACGGGCAAGGCGGAGTCCGAGATGTACGTCCTGAAGGACGACCTGCCGGCCCTTCGGAAGGCCGCCGGCCGATCGGCGAGCGATCCGTTGCGTGTCCTGTCCCTGTTGGACCCGTGGACGCAGCCGTTGTGGGCCCAGGTCGCGAGCCGCTACGGGGAAGGCTGGTTCTTTCCCCTCGTCAAAGACGGGGACCTCGTCGGGATGGCGGAGATCTGGGAGATGAGCGGCGCAATCGAGGTCCGGGAGATGGACCTAGCGTCGCCGGACCTCCTGGACGAAGCGATCGCCGCCCTGATTCGAATGATGGAGTTCTACACAATGCGTGGGGTCGATGTCCTCCGCGTCACCCGATTCCAGGGGAAGGCCGTGCCGGAGGCGGAGGACCTCTCGCACTGGACGCGTGCGGGATTCCTGCGTTTCTCCGACTTCCTCGCCCACGGTCCGATTGTCTCGCAGGACTTCGATCCGCAGGACCTCGTCGCGTTCGCCCTCACGAAACAGGGCGTCGCCCTCGAGTCACGTTTCGCCGATCCGGTCGCCGCCGCGAGAGCCCTCGGAGGCCTCCGTTCCGATTTCGCGGCCCGCCTCCGGGTCAAAGAGTTCCGGCCCTTGGAGAGGCTGCACCGCGGGGGTCTCCTGGCGAAAGGCCTCGCGATCCCGGAGTACTGGACGTACTGCACGGAGGAGGACCTCGGGCTGTACAAGGCCGCGAAGGCGTCCCGCCCCACGAAAGATATGAAGGCGGTCCTCCGGGTCATTCAGGACGATGCGCCGATCTCGCGGCAGCGCCTCCTCGCCCTCTCCGACTTGAGCCGGCCCACGACCGCCGCGGCGCTCCGGAAGCTGTACGAAGGCCTCCACGTGACCCGCGACTGGGACAACCGCTACCGCCCCGTCGCGGACATCAAGATCAGCCGGGACGATGCCCGCCGCGAGGTCTTGCGGCGGATCATCCGGAGCCTCGGGGTGACGTCTGCGGAGGCGCTCGCCGCGTACACGCGGTTCGAGTACAACATGGGGGAGACGCGACTGAGGCTGCGGGAGTTCGAGGCGGAAGGGTGGCTCGCGAAGGGCTTCCTGGCTCGCGGCGAGCGGACCGTGTTGTGGGCGGTCAAGGACGGCCTCGACGAGGTGGGCCGCACCCCGTTCCGACGGAAGTTCGTCTTGACGCCGATGGACAACCTGTTCCTGTACCTGCGCGAGTCGGTCGTCGACAAGTTCCACATGGGGTCCTGCTACGTCGTCTTCGACGGTGCGGAGATGGTCGCGGCCTTCAAGGCGAAGCGACGGAAGTGGCAGCTCCTCGTGACCGAGTTCCAGGGGGAGCCGTCCGCCCGACGGATCGTCGAGGCGTGGGAGGCGGAGAACGAGCTCGCGGTCGAAGACGAGGTCGAGCGGATCTCCGACCACGAGGTCATGGAGTGGTACGCGAAGATGTACGGTCGCGGGGCGGCCGAGCGCTAACGTCACGCGCCCACGGCAAATTCATTACGCGGACTCGGATTCCCACCGGATTCGAATGACGATCCTCGGCATCGACACGATTGCAGTCGTCGTCTCCGATCCTGTGAAGGCCATCGCCTGGTATCGCGATGTGCTCGGTCTCGACATCGCGTACATCGGCCCGAGCCAACCGGACCCGGACCCCAACGTCCAGGGCACCCCCGACGATCCCGGCCACTGGATCGAGATTGGTCCGGGCCGCCCGAGGACGCGCATCCACCTGTGCCACATGGGCGGGACGACCGAACCGGGTCCGGCGGGCATCACGTTCATCACGGACGACATTCAGAAAGACCACGAGCGACTCCGCCGCGCCGGCGTCGAGTTCCCGATGCCGCCCGAGAAGATGGAGTGGGGCGAGTGGCTCTCCCAGTTCGTCGATCCCGACGGGAACGTGTTCGACCTGAAGCAACCGATTTCCGCACGCGAGTGGGAGGCCCCCGCCTCGCCGGCGAAACGAAGAGGCCCGTCGCGGGTCAGATCGGATCGGCCCGGCGGGTCGAGTCCAGGACGAGCGCGCGGTCCGCGCACGAGGCCGCCTCGTCGAAGCGCCCGAGCTTCGTGAGGACGAAGCCCTTGTTCACCCAGGCCCCGCGGTAGCTCGCATCAATCTGCAAGGCGCGCTCGTAGCAGCGGACCGCCTCCTCGAACTTACCCAACCGGGCGAGTGCATTCCCCTTGTTGTTCCAAGCGACCTCGTAGTCGGGGCTCACCTTGATCGCCGCGTTGAAGCATCGGAGGGCGTCGACGAGCCGGCCCATCTTCGTCAGCGCGTTCCCCTTGTTCACCCAGGCGACCTCGTTGCGGGGGTTGATGTCCAACGCCGTGTCGATTGCCCGCAACGCCTCGTCGTAGCGGCCGAGCAAGATGAGGGTCGCCCCTTTCCCGTACCAGGGAATCTCCGCGCCGGGCACCCCTTCGCGGGCGGTCGCGATCGCACGGTCGTATTTCGCGAGGGACCCCTGGTAGTCTTTGCTCCGCATGTCCCGCTCCGCCCGATCGAGTTGCTTTCGGAGAATCGAGGCGGATTCCCGACGGACCAGTTCTACGGCCGCGAGGGTCGCGGGCCACGGCATCGCCCCGAGGATGCCGGCAAACCAGGGAAGCGACATCGCATATGTGGGGTCGGCCCAAGCTGCGAGCGATTGGCCGACCATGGGGATTCCGGCGGCGATGGCCAGGAGGATCCTCTGGGGGCTCTTCAGGAGCCGTCGAGTCGCCACGGCAAAGGGAACCGCCGCGGAGACCGCGACGCCGACCGCCCCCGTCGGGCCGGGCGCGACTCTGCCCACGGGCCATACCGCGAGACCCAGGACGATGCCGGCTGCGAGCAGGACCCCATCGAGCCGGCCGGGCCAGTGGCCACGACCCCGGACGTACTCGACCGTGACGAAACTGATCAGGCCAACAAGGAAAGCGGCGATGCCCGCGCTGACGAGCCGCTGACCGAGAGCCCCCGCCAGGAGGAGACTCGCCGCGGCCGCAACGACCAGACTCCCGGCGGTCTCAGCGGAGATCCGGCGGGTTGCTGGGGGCTTTCGGCGAACCTTTTCGCTGGCCATCCGGCTCGACCGTTGGGTCCGCTTGCGGGTCTTCGGGGCACTCGGGACGGCGATCGTCTCGCGAACGGAGACGGGTGCGGTTTTCTTTGGGGCCGCGGGCTTGGGGCGCTCTGGAACCACAGGCGTCGGCGGTCGGGGCGATGGAGGCTTGGTTCTCGTTGGAGTCGGAGGAGGCGTCGGCGCGGGCGTTGCCGCAAGTTTCGGCTCGACGCGGGCCGGACCGGGTGTAGATTTCGGTCGCGGTTGGGGCGGCGCGCTCGGAATCGGCGCCGGAGGCTTTGGCGTGGGGATGGGGTGCGGGCGCTCCGGTCGCGTTGCGGCGGGCCGCTCGGCCGCGGGTCGCGGCGTCGCCATGGCCGGCAGATCGGACTCTTTCAGGAAGTCGTCGACTCTGTCGAGTGCCGTCTCGACTCGCGCGGCCTCGGCGGCGGGCGGAACGGCGGGGACCCCTTTCGGTGCAACAATCTCCGGTTTTTCGGTTTCCTTCAACGCCTCCCCGCACACCTCGCACTCGGCGGTTCCCAGGTCGTAGTCCGCGCCGCAGACGGGGCAGAGGAGGATGTCGAGGATGTCCTCTTCCACCGGCACGGTCGCCGCGGGTTCCGGCTCGAATTCCGCGGCGCAGCGGGGGCACTTCGCGTCGCCCGAGGCGACGAAGCTCCCACAGTTCGTGCAGATGAAGAGGAGTCCCACCTCTCCCGTCTCGAGGACCCGATTCGGATCGCGGTCCTTCAGTTGTTTCGTGTGACGGAACCCCGCCTCGAAGAGTTTCAGGGCTTTCTCGCGGTCGAGCCCGAAGGCTCGGCTAAGCCGGACGACGGCTTCGTCGATGACAAAGGCCCCGCAGTTCCAGCACTCCGTCTCGTCCGGAGGGATTGGCTCCGCGCAGACGGGACACAGGCCCCGGGCCTGCTTCCCGGGCATCGACGTCCGATTCGACCCACCCCGCGGACGATAAACCCATTCTTCCCGTTGTCAGCCCCGATAGTCGGTCGGACGCGCGCTTAAGTAGCGCCCTCTCCTTCGCAACGCGATTCATGGCGTCGAACCTCGACTTCTTCGTCGCGTTCCTCTTGGGGATCCTGCCGGGCCTCGCGATTCTGTGGGCCTCCCTCCGACGCTTCGATCGGCCTCAGGTCGAGCGTACGCTGTTCGATGACCGCCGGGTGTTCGGCAGCCTCGCGGTCGGCCTGATCTTCGGGACCGTTGCGAGTATCTTCACCCTCTCGCTGCCGACCGGGGATCTTGCTGCGTTCGCTGCGGCCATTGCGGTGAGCTTCGTGTTCGAGGAGTCGTTCAAGCTCGTGTGGCTCAACCGCAAGACGTACCGAGGCCGGTTCGACACCACGTTCTATGGCGTGCCGCTAGGAATCGGAGCAGCGGCGAGTGGAGTCATCGCGGCCGGATGGGCCTCTCAGGCCACGCTGTACGTTCCCGAGACTCTGGCGCTTCTCGTCCTCTACTCCTTCGGACTCGGCCTGGTGAATGCAGACACGGGCGCGTTGATCGGGTTCGGCGCGTCGCGGAACGATACCTGGTGGGCTTTCTTGCGAGCCCTCGCCGTCCGTTTCGGCCATGGCGTCTTTCTCGTCCCGTTCCTCCTCGGGCCTCAAATTGGCGAGCCGTATGCGGCGATTTCCGCCACCACCTCATTGGGATTCGCGCTCCTGATCTACTATTACGTCTACCGCGAAATCCTCCCTGGCACGTTGCCCGAGGAACTCCGGCGCGAACTCCGCCGCGAGCGACGCCGAGCGCCTGTGCCTAGGGACTGAGGATCACGGATCGGTAAAACCCGGCTTTCGGCTCGAACACGGCGTTGTCTCGGACCAACGTGGCGAGCGCTTCCTCGGGCTGGGGGATTCCCAGTCCCGCGAGGACCCGGTCCCAGTCCGCGATCGAGAAGACCTCGAGTTCCCGCGTGAGCTCGATCGCCGCCGCCCGGACCCGACCCGCTCGGTCGCGGGCTTTTGCGGCGATGCCGATGACCCGAACGTGGACATCCCGAGATCGCTTCCTCCGAATCGGAGCCTGAGCCCGACGGTACGCCTCGGTGCCGCCGGCCATCTCCGCGCTCACCTGCCCGACCAGCGGGACGAGTTCTCGGGCCGTCTCGGCGCGGCCGCGGACCCGAGCGGGAACCACGCGAATCTCGAAGCCACACGAGCAGGTCGTCGTCTTCTGCTTCAGGTTCACGCCTTTCGCGCGTTTGCACCGCGGGCAGACGACGACGCCGTACATGCTCACACGAGGAAGACGAGGGCCGCGAGGCACGCGCCGTAGTGGTCCATCGGGATGCTGAGTTCCTCGATGCGGTAGTCGATCCGTCGGAACTTGATCCCGCGGAGCTTCGCCATCTCTCCCATCTTCCACTCCATGACCTCGCGGAGGGAGTTCTTCGTGCCGTGCATGTGGCCTTCGGCGACGTAGCCGCCGGAGCCGTCATCGCGGAAGCCGAACGCGATCCCCGCGGAGATCGTCTCGCCTTCCCCGCCCCGCTGCTGGGCCAACACGCAGTGGGTGATCGCGCCCATGGGGAGGTCTCTGCGGCGGACGGCCTTGATGCCAATCGGGAGCACGGAGGAGACGGAGACGATATTCTGTTCGGCGAGTCCCGCGTTCTGGAGCGCTTCGTCGAACGCATTCAGATCGGAAACCTTGGAGACAGCCTTGCCCGACGTGACAAAGAACTTCGTGGGGAGCGGCAGCATGGTGCTCTGCGAACCCGACGGATTGTCGATGGGGACTTAAGAGTTTGCAGGAACCCAGGTGCTTCGCTCCCAAAATAATATCCATTCATTATTATTTATCATGTCATATGGGACGATGGCAAGGGATCGGACACAGTCGGGAGGGTTGCCTTGTGCATGCTATATGCGTCCTCGCCCCAGGAGTAATACCCGCGCAACACCCCGTCCGTCCGGTATCCCAATTTGCGGTAGAATTCGATCGCCGTGAGGTTGCTCGTGCTGACTTCCAACCGGATTGCCGAGAGGCCGCGTTCCTGGCAGGTCGTTTCCGCGGCTCGCATCATGCTGGTCCCAATTCCTCGGCGACGGTGTTCCGGCGCCACCGCGACGGACAGGACCCGGCACACCGACCCTTCGAACAGCAGCATCATCGCTGCCGTCACGCCTTCGGGGCCGTCTTCGACGAGGGTGAGCGCGCGCTCGTGACGCAGGATCCAATCGATGTGGTCCCGGCGGAACCGGTGCTCCCGGAAGCACAGGACTTCGAAACGGTAGAGTGCGCTCAGATCATCCGGTCCGGCAACTCGCAAGGCGTCTTCGAACCGCGTGGGAGGTTATTGTCTTTTTCGACCTAGAAAGGGTAATCTAGACCCAGCGGAATGGGAGCCGGGTTCATGGTCTCCATCGCGGAAATCCTGAAGGGAAGCCACACCGGCAAGGCGGTCCAGCTGCGAGGCTGGATCTACCGGACGCGGACCGTCGGGGGGAAAGCGTTCGTCGTCGTGCGGGACGCGACGGGCATCGTCCAGGTGGCGATCTCTCGGGACGCCGTTTCCGCGGAGGCATTCGCTGCCGCCGTGAAAGCTCTCATCGAGTCCGCCGTCATCGTCCGCGGCAAGGTCTTCGCGGACAAGCGAGCGCCCGGCGGGTTCGAAATCCATGCGGACGACTTCCAGGTCGTGCACTTCGCGGAAAAATTCCCGATCCAAGAGGATCCGAGCGAGGAGTTCCTGCTCGATGTGCGGCACCTCTGGGTCCGCTCCCAGCGGATGACCACCATCTTCCGGATTCGCCACACGACGTTCGGCGCGGTCCACGAGTACTTTCGCGATCATGGATTCTGGGAGGTCTCGCCGCCAATGATTACCTCCGCAGGCAGCGAGGGTGGTGCGACCCTCTTCGAAATGGAATACTTCGGCCGCAAGGCGCACCTGACGCAGTCTTGGCAGCTCTACGCGGAAGCGCTCGTCCTCGCGATGGAGAAGATTTACTACATCGGCCCGTCGTTCCGTGCGGAGAAATCCCGCACGACCCGGCATCTCACGGAGTACTGGCACGCGGAAATGGAGGAGGCGTGGGCGGGCATGGATGAGGTGATCAAACACGCGGAAGGCGTCATCTCCCATGCGTGCCAGCGGGTCGCGGAGGAACGTCCGGAGGACGTCGTGGCTATGGGTCGCACGGTCGAGTTCCTGAAAGCCGTGAAGCCGCCGTTCGAGCGGATGACGTACGACGAGGCCCTGGGGGTCCTGAAGAAGAAGGGGATGGACCTCGAGTGGGGAAAAGACCTGCGGACCCTCGAGGAGCGGGCGCTGACCGAGGGGAAGTCGAAGCCGATCATCGTGACGCACTACCCGCGGATCACGCAAGCCTTCTACAAGGCGCGGGACCCGAAACATCCGGATCTCGTCCTCGCGTTCGATGTGATCGCCGGCGACGGGGTCGGCGAGGTCGTCGGAGGGAGCGAACGCGAGACGGACCTCGACAGGATCCAAAAGGCGCTCCGAGAACAGGGAGAGGACCCGAAGGCGTACGATTGGTACCTCGACTCCCGTCGCTTCGGCAGCGTGCAGCACGCGGGCTTCGGGATGGGGATGGAGCGGTTGATTCAATGGATTTGCAAGCTCGAGCACATCCGCGACGCCGTCCCGTTTCCGCGGACACCCGCGCGGTTCGCGCCCTGAGGCGCACCCTTTTAGGCCGACAGCCCCTAGGCGCTCGGCGATGGGCGACGTACCGGCCGACGACCCGTTCGCCCCCCTGATTGCAGCCCATGCGGACTTCGTCGACAAGCTGACGGAGCTCGAGGCCACGCTCGACGAGATGATGGCGACGCGGGAAGCTCGAGAGGAGAATCGGATCATCCTCGACGAGGCGTTGCGGTTCTTCGAGGACGAACTGCTGCCCCACCTGAGCCTCGAGGACGAGGCCGTGATCCCCCGGATCGAGAAGGCGATCGGCCGATACGGAACCCTCGTCAACGTCGTTGCGTACGAACACGAGGAAATCCGCCGCGGAATCGAGAAGTTCAGGGAAGCCCGCGACGAGCTTCGACGCGGCCCGGATGTGTGGCCCCGGATTCAGGAGCTGAACCGACACGGGATTTTCTTGGTCCAGTTTATCTGGGACCATTTTCGCAAAGAGAACGCGAGCCTTTTTCCCACGGGTCGGAAAGTCCTTTCCGCGGAACAAGTCCGCGCAATGAAGGCGCAGCTTTCAGCGCATTGAGCGCCGCCCCATCGCGGCCCGGATCTTTCCCGCGAGGTCATCCAGTTCCTTTCGGTCCGCGATGCGGCCGTAACCCGGGCGGACGCGGAGTCCGAATCCGTCGCCCTTCCACCGTGGGATGAGATGAAGGTGGACGTGGAACACTTCTTGGCCCGCTTCCTTCCCGTTCGCCAGATAGAAGCTCACGGCTTCGCAGCGGATGCCGCTGGCGCGGAGGGCCCGGGAGACTTCCGCTGCGGCATCCAGCATCGGGCCCGCGGCTCCGTGCGGGAGGTCCTCGACATACGCCGCGTGGACCTTCGGAATGATGAGCACGTGTCCTTCGTTCATCGGCTGGATGTCCATGAACGCGAGCGTGGACTCGTCTTCGCGAACGATGCTCGCGGGGGCCTCGCGGCGGACGATCTTGCAGAAGATACAGTCTCTCGACGAGGCCGCCATGCCGGGGCTCTCATTTCTTCGCCGATGGTCCGAGGATCCGCTCGGCGATGATGAGTTTCTGGATTTCGTTCGTGCCTTCGTAGAGGCCGAGGATCCGCGCATCGCGATAGTACCGCTCGACGTCGAATTCGCCGCTGAACCCGTACCCGCCATGGACTTGGATGGCCCAATCCGTGACCCGCTGCGCCATCTGCGCCCCGAAGAGCTTGGCCATGGAGACTTCGAGCGTATTGTCTTGCCCCAGATCCCGCATGTAGGCGGCGCGGAGCGTGAGGAGACGAGCCGCGTCGATTTCCATCGCGGACTGCGCGATCATCTCGCGGACGAGCTGGAAGTCGCCGATCGGCCGGCCGAACGCCTTGCGCTCTTTGACGTATTTCGACGCGGCCTCCAGGGCGGCACGGGCCACGCCGACGGCTCCGGCCGCGATGCCGATCCGACCGCTATTGAGCGTCCGCATGGCCTGGTTCCACCCGTCCCGTTTCGTTCCGATCAGGTGGTCCTTCGGGATGCGGCAATTCTCGAAGGCGAGGTCTGCGGTTGGGCTTGCCCGTAGCCCGAGCTTCGTCGTGGTCTCGACGTGGGTGACTTTGAACCCCGGGGCCTCCTTCGGAACCATGAACAGTGAAATCCCGTCGTGGCCTTTCGTGCCGGGCTCTCTCGCGTACACCTGTACGAAGTCCGCGATGCTCCCGTTCGAAATGAACCGCTTCTGGCCGTTGAGGACCCATTCGTCCTTCTCGGGGCGCGCGGTCGTCTGGAGGTTCCCCGCGTCGCTTCCCGCCTCCGGCTCCGTGAGCGCCCACGCCCCGAACTTCTGGCCTTTCGCGAGGGGCACGAGCCAGGCCGCTTTCTGCGCCTCCGATCCGAACCACATGAGCGAGGTCTCGCTGAGGGAGGTTTGAACGGAGACCGTCGTCCGAACCGACGAGGACCCCCGGCTCAGCTCTTCCACGAGGAGCATGAACGATACGTAGTCCATGCCCGCGCCGCCGTACTTCTCCGGCACGGGAGCCCCGAGGAATCCGAGGTCCGCCATCTTGCGGTAGAAGGCCTTCGGGACCTCGCCCTTCGCCTCCCACTCCCGCACGTGCGGAATGAGCTCGCGGTCGACGAAGTCCCGTGCGGTCTCCTGAACGAGCCGCTGCTCTTCCGTCAACTGAAAGTCCATCGGGCGGCCTCTCGCGGCCTAAGCTGCGCTATTCCCATAAACTTTCGGAGCGCACGGCGACGGCGGAGTGCGTTAGCGGATCGAGAGGAACCGCGTCCACATCGAGCGAATCGCCGAGACCCGGTTCGTTTGCCGGGCGAAAATCTGGTCGCACACCCGGCACCGCATCAGCTCCGCGTTCCGTGAGGAACCGATTGCGACGGCTTCCGAATGGGGGCAGTTCAATCGGGTGGCTTCGCGTTCCAAGGTCATTGCGCACATGGGTTCGGTCCTCCGTGTCCTTCTTGACACGTGCTCGACCGGTGCGCGGGGTAAATACCCTCCGACATTCCTCTCAGTGCTGATTCTCGTAACGTTTAATGCCGGTCGCTCGAATGCTCGGCCGGTGACCATTCTCTCGGACGCGGACATCCGCCAGTACCTTGCCAAGGGCGAGATCCAAATCGCGCCGTACGACGAGGCGCACCTCACGCCGAACGGGTACGACGTCACGATCGAGGAGATCCTCATCCCCGCGGCGAACGCGCGGACGACCACTGGCGTCGCCAAGATCCCGCCGACGACCCGATTCGCGGTCAGCACGCGGGAGTCCGTCCGACTCGGTCGCCACGTGGCGGGCCAAATCTGGCTCCGGACGACGTGGGCGCGTCGCGGGGTCATCGCCTCGTTCGGGATGATCGATGCGGGGTTTTCCGGCACCCTGACGTTCGGCGCTTGGAACGGGAGCTCCGACCCGCTCGAGTTGCCCATCGGGGACCGGTTCGCTCAGATCGTGTTCGTGACTCTCGAGTCCCCGTCCTCGGAAACGTACGAGAAGCGGTCCGGGACGTATCAGGGACAGCGGGGCGTCACCCTCGATCGACCGTGACGTCGAAGCCGACGTGGTGTTGCGTCGGCGAATACGCTCGAACCCGGTGAACCCGCACGTCCTTGGCGCGGTGGCCGCTCCGCCGTGCGATCCGGCGAATCCGCTCGACGGCCTCCACCTCCTCCGCCCGCTCCAGGATCCGATAAACATGGACCTCCCCTCGGTCGTGAATCGCCCGGAAGGCGTCCTCTAAGAAGTCGAACGCCGTGTGCGGAAGGTCCAGGACGACGCGGTCGACCGGAGCGACTTGCCGCAGGATTTGGCGGGCGTCCCCCTCATGCGTTGCGACGAGATTCGCGTGGTTCGCCGCGACGTTCGCCCGAAGGAGGGCGACCGCCGCCGGATTCGCATCCGACGCATGGACGACCTCGGGCCGACGCCGCGTCGCGATCAGGATCGCGTACGGCCCGACCCCCGCGAAGGGGTCCGCGACGACCTCTCCGGCGTGGACGAGGTCCGCGATCCGCTTCCGCTCCGAGGCAAGCCGCGGGCTGAAGTACGCGTTGGCGAGATCCACGCGATACCGCAGCCCATGCTCCGTGTGCACGGTCGCGGTCCTCCGCTCTCCCGCGATGATCTCGATGGAGCGGATTCGGCGGTCTCCTCTCACCCCTCGGTCCTCGACCGCCACGCGGATCTTCGTGTTCCACCGAAGGATCGCACGGCCGATCTCGTCGCGGTACCGTCGCAATTCTTCCGGAATCTTGATCACGGCGATGTCGCCGATTACGTCGAACGCGGTGGGCAACGAGCGTCGAAGGGCCTCCGGCACCGCGACGACGTCCTTGTAACTCCGGATCGGAACGAACCCTTCGTTGAATTCCCGTTCCTCGACAGGGAAGCCGATCTCGAGGCGCTCCCGGGTCGGAAGGAACAACCGACCGCCCGCTTCGACGATCCGGAGGTGGTTCAACAGGACCCCTTCGTCCAAGAGCCGTCGTCGAATTTCCTCCCCGCGCGCTCGCGGGACCGCGACGGACCACGCCTTCACGGCCTGGCGATGCGGGGAGAGGCGGTTAAGGGTTTTCGGACGATGCGGGCCAAACGTTGATGGGTTTCGAGCCGCTTTCGCACGCACGATGGGGGAACTCATCTTCATCGGCCTCGGGCTGGACGACGAGAAGGGGGTCACGCTTCGCGGACTCGATGAGGCGCAATCGTCCGACCTCGTGTTCGCGGAGAGGTACACGTCCGGATTGTCCGACACGTCCCTCGATGCAATCGAGAAGCTCGTCGGCAAGGGCGTACACAGGCTGACGCGGAAGGAGGTGGAGGACGGCGAGGTGATTCTCGCCGCCGCGGTGCGCGGCAAGGTCGCGTTCCTCATCCCCGGGGATCCGATGGCCGCCACGACGCACGTGGATCTCCGGCTCCGCGCGGCCTCGCGTAAGATCCCCACGCGGATTGTCCACGGCGTTTCGATTCTCACAGCTGCCGCCGGAGCGCTCGGGCTTCAGATTTATAAGTTCGGGCGCACGACGACGGTGCCGTTTTCCTCGGCCGGGTTCGAGCCCACGAGCCCGCTCGAGGCGATTCTCACGAACCGGCGTGCGGGCCTCCACTCACTCGTCCTCCTCGACCTCCGGGAGGACGGGTCGTTCCTCGCCCCTCGGGATGCGATTGCCTCGTTGCTCAAGATGGCTTCCAGCCTCGGATCGTCGGAGTTCGGCCCCGATCTCCTCGCGGCCGTCCTGAGTCGAGTCGGCTCGCCCCACGTGCGCGCATTCGCGGGGCCCATTGCGCGTCTCGCGGCGCGCGACCTCGGGCCGCCTCCCCATTGTATCATCGTCCCGGGCAGCCTACACTTCCTCGAGAAGGAAGCGCTCGTCGCGTTCGCTGGCGCTCCTCACGACCTCTGAGCGGACGCCTTCGCAATCTCCGGGAGTCGTTCCGCCCGCCAGAACGTGACTTCCAGGGTGTAGGATCGGTCGACGTCTTTCCCGGCCCACGCGGCCCGCAACGTCTCCATCGCAGCGCGGTGGATCGCCTCGGGGACTTCCCATTGCGAGCTGTACGCACGCCCGGCCAACTCCTCGAGGATCGAGTTGGCGGGGATCGACTCGCGAAACGGCCCCACCGGCATCACGACGTCCGGTTTGACCAATCCCGGGAGGTCCCGCTCGTGGAATCCGGGATGGTTCCACCGATGGCCCGCGTCGCGGACGAGGGTGTCGTATTCCCGGAGGATCGAACGGCCGCGCTCCGAGCGCTCGATGACCGTGAAGTAGGAGTCGCGCGTGACGCGGGCGATTTCGGCGAATGCGTCACGCCAGTCCGGAATCAAGTGCAGGACGTGATTCGTCGTCGCGACGTCGAACGATTTTGAGGCGAACGGCAGCCGAGCCCCATCGGCGAAGACGACGTCCCGGAGGCCTTTCGCGAGGCCGAGTTCGACCATCAGGCGGGAGATGTCGACCCCGACAACGGAGATCCCGCTCTTCTGGAGCGGCACCGCGAATCGGCCCGTGCCTACCCCGACCTCCAAGACCTTCTTTCCCTGGAGCTCATCCACGAGGACCGCGAGGAGGCGCGCCATCGTCCGCGGGGCCAAGCGGCGGGTTTCGTCGTAGATGGTCGCGATGCGATCGAACGACAGCCGGCCCGGCATCGAGTCCGAGCATGGCGGTCCGACGGAAAAAATGTGTCCGGTGCCCCGGGTCATCCTTCGCCCGTCGGGTCGGTCGCGTCCGGCACGAGGTAGGCCTTCAATCCTTCCAGATATGCGCGGAACGCCGCATCCCCTTCCGGGGTGATCCGGAGCCGGACTTGGAAGCCGCCCGTGGTGAGGACGCGTCCCCGGCGGATGTACCCCGCTTCCTCCAGGCGTTTCGAGTGGGTGTCGAGGTTGCCGTCCGTGAGGCCGAGGGTGTCCCGCGCCCAGGTGAACGCCGCCGCACGGTTCCGGAACAGGAGCGCCATGATCCGGAGGCGGGTCGCCTGGTGGATCACGGGGTCCAAGGAAGGCAGCGCCACACGACCGCCGGGCCTAGGCTCTCGAGGTCAGATACAGTCCGCCGCCAAACAGGACGAGCCCGCTGGTCAGCGGGGAGATCAGCGTGAACCACTGGCGCGCTAGGAGGATGTCTCCGCCGAGCAGGAGGCTGCCGACGAGGGCCGCAGCCATCAGGAGGATGCCTCCGAGGATCCAGAGCCGCCGTTCGGTGGCATCGTTACAGTTCAAACCCAAGAGGCCCACGGTGACCACGCCAACGCCTTGCGCCGTGAGCACCCAAGCGAACTCGGCGACGGGAACCTTCGCGACCGCGATCGCCGCGAATCCGGCGAAGATGATCCCCACGATGATGGCGCCCGTGAGGAGGCCTTCCCATCTCTGGGCGGAACGCCTTGGGATTACGAGGCCCACGGAGCGCCACAGCGTGGCCGTCGCGACCAACCCGATGGCGGCCCAGGGCGCCCAGAGGACGGGGAACAAGACCCGGAGGGCGTGGGATCCGTCCCCGTCACTCGGGAAACCGACCAGGATGCCGAGCAGTGCATAGCTGACGAAGATCGCCGGCGCCACGATGCCCCAGATCATCCAGGTGAGCCCGCTGGCACGACGGGCGAGGGCCCCGTGGAGCCCTTCGATTCGGCGAATCTCCGCAACCGCGGCGTGCGGCGTGAGTCGTTCGCCTTCGTGAACGTTCGCGTCCATGGGAAGGTAATGCGCCCCGGGGCACAAGCCGGCATCGGTTCTCTTCGAGGCAGAGCGTTCCCCGGGGCCTTCGACAGAGCCGTGTCAACCATCCGCTATGCGGGCGTGAGTGGGCGCTCCCCACGGAACCGGACCCCGACGAGGGACAGGAGGAAGCCCAGGGCCGTGATGCCGATCCCCACGAAGATCATCAAGTGGGGCGTCGCGAAAATCGATTCCACCTCTCCGACGTCTCGGACGATCTCGTGGACGTAGAAGTCCCAGGCGAGGCCCACTCCGGAGGTCCCGAGGCCTAAGCCCATGAGGCCCATCGCGGCCCGCCACCGGGCGATGGCCGCCCGAGGGACCGTCACAAGTGCCGTCGCCAATTCCGTCACAAACCGTTCGCGATGAGGTTTCATGACGAGCGGAAATCGGTTCCACGATAGGCCAAACTCGATTTTCTGCGGCGCAAAGTGACTCTGCCCTACAGAGAATCGATCTTGGCTTGTCATCCTTGTCGCATCCCCCGCCGAACTTCATGTCGGACGGGCGGCTGAGGGGAAGCCTGACGAACGAACGGCCGTCTGCGATTACGGAACCGCACGCGGCAGATGCGTCCGGGGGGTGTGCCGGGTCGCGATCGGCAAGATGAGGAGAGAGAGAAACATGGACGAGAACCTAGAGGAGCTGGCACAGGATTTGGCGAAAGCGGAACTGAAGGGCGACGTTGCGTTTTTGGCACGCACCCTCGCCGACGACTTCATCGGCATCGGGCCGCGCGGCTTCCTGCTGACGAAGGACGAGTGGTTGGCGCGACACAAGTCGGGCGACCTGAGGTACGAGTCCTTCGGGTTGGACGAGGTGCGGATTCGGGTCTACGGAGATGCCGCCGTGCTAACGGGCCGGGAGACGGTGAAACTGAAGTACCGGGGCGAGGACCAGCAGGCCGAACTCCGAACGACCGAGGTATTCGTGAAGCAGGCCGGGCAATGGCAACTCGCGGGCCTCCAACTGAGTCCGATCGCGCCGCCTCCGGGCGCGCAAAAGCGATAGTTTCACAGACCTCCCCGCGTTACGGCCTTAAGTATGGCCCGGGATGAGAAGATAGGTGAAAAGGTGGCCGTTTCAGCCAAAGCCATCGAAGAGCTCCCGGGTGTGGGCCCCGCGACCGCGGAGAAGCTGCGGGAGGCCGGATTCACGGACCTCATGGGGCTCGCTGTCGCCTCGCCCCAGATGATCGCGGACGCCGCGGAACTCGGGACGAACGTCGCGCAGAAGATCATCATCGCGGCCCGCGAGGCCGTCGACATCGGCGGCTTTGAGACCGGGGACGTGATCTTGGAACGCCGGAAGTCCGTCGCGAAGCTCACAACGTGTTCGAAGGCCTTGGATGAACTGCTGGGCGGTGGCCTTGAGACGCAGGCCATCACAGAAATGTACGGTGAATTTGGCAGTGGAAAATGCATGTCAAAGAGTAGCATGGTGCTGTATTTCAATGATGCGACGGCTCATCTCGAACCGATTGGCGAGGTGTATGCGAAGTACGCCGAGGCCTACGGGGAGCGAGAGTTCGAGAATGGCCTCGTGGTCCAAGGTGCTCCGATTCAGGTTCTAGGCATGCCCTCGGCGGGGGTTGGCCTCACGCGCGCCACAGCGCTGTATCGTGAGGTCGTCCGGCAGATTCGTCGGATTCGAACGTCCCGCGGGGCTACACTCGAAGTCGCAGCGGCACATCGTTTCCTTACGGTGACCAGTCGCGGAGTCGAATGGGTCCCGGCCTCGAATCTCTCCGTGGGGGATCCCATTGGAGCACCGAAGCAGCTGTCAGTCGCGCCGGAAACATCGTCGATTGCTGTTTCGGATGAGGATGCCTATTTCCTCGGTCTGTATGTGGCGGAGGGATCAGGTAGGTCCCTGTGCAACGCCGATGGTCGGATTGTCGGCTGGCTGAAAAGTTACGTCACACGACGATTCGGCTACATACCACGGGTCAGTAGGCACAGCTTACGATCGAGTGTCCGCGTCGTGTTGTTCAGGAAACCGACCATCGAGTTCCTCGGCGATTTGGCACGGAGCAAGTCCGGAACAAAACGAGTGCCTCCGGAGATTCTGTCAGGTCCCGAGAGCGCTGTTAGGAACTTCCTTGCTGGATACTGGGATGGAGATGGATCAGTAGCCAACACCATTCATGCGACTACGAAAAGCCGGGGACTCGCCGTCGACTTGGCGTACCTCTTTGGACGTCTGGGGGTTCGGGTCTCGCAGTCGATCCGCAGTCACAAGGGCACCCCTTACTACGTTCTCCACATCGTGGGCTTCGACAGGGATTCGGTCGACATTCCCATGCTCACCAAGCGGATCCCACCGACCCGGACGAAGAACTCGGCCTATGGTTATCCAACACGGATCCCCCAGTACCTGGCGCGTGTCTACCGGTCTTCCCTCGGGGGCAATACGGGTGCCCGCCGGAAGCCGGTTGGCCGACGCCAAAACGGTAACGATGCCTTTTATCACGTGCTCACTCGCACCTCCTACGAAAAGAAAACGATTAATGACGTAACCTTCCGCCGGATTGCTGCGGAATTCATGGAAGGCTATCGTCGTCTGAGACAGGCCCGAGAATTAGCCGAGCAAATCGAAACCCTAGGCAGAGCGGAGTTCCGCCAGCTTCTGACGATTCTTCCGTTCGGGTTTTCTGAACTCGCCTCGAAGCTTGGGTTGTCAAAGCAGGCGCTGAACAACTATCTGTTGCGGGGCCTCCCAAGGAATCCCTCGAGGCTTCGTGCTCTGCGCGCGTTGCTCCTTGAGGAACTCGCGGCGCGAATCGAGGTTCTCGAGGAGGCATTCCCGCAGATTCGGAACGTTCATGCCCTCGCTTGGGACGAGATTGTGTCGATTGAAGATGAGCCCTACAACGACTACGTTTACGACTTCGTGGTCCCGGACGGCCATGCGTTCGTCGGCGGAGCCGTGCCGACCTTCATGCACAACAGTCAGCTCGGCCACCAGCTCGCGGTCAACGTCACAAGATCCGAGGATTCTGGCGGCCTCGACGGCGACACAGTCTGGATCGACACCGAGCAGACGTTCCGTCCGGAGCGGATTCGCCAGATGGCCGAGGCATTGGATCTCGACGTGGAGGCGATCCTGAAGCGGATTCACGTGGCGAGGGCGTTCAACAGCCACCACCAGATGCTCCTCGTCGAGAAGGCCCAGGAGCTCACCCAGGATTTCCCGATCCGGCTCGTCGTGATCGACTCCCTCACAGCGCACTTCCGCGCGGAGTACATCGGCCGCGGCGTGCTCGCGGAGCGGCAGCAACTCCTGAACAAGCACATCCACGAGTTGATGCGGTTCGGGGACATCCACAACACCGTGATTTACGTCACGAACCAGGTCCACGCGAAGCCGGATGCGTTCTTCGGGGATCCGACCCGCCCGGTCGGCGGCCATATCGTGGGCCATAGCGCGACGTTCCGCGTGTATCTGCGGAAGTCGAAGGGCGGCAAGCGGATCGCGCGGCTCATCGACTCCCCGAACCTGCCCGAGGCCGAGGCGGTCTTCAGTGTGTCCGAGGACGGAATCCGGGATTGACCGTGCTCTTCCGTTCCGTGACACGGCGTGTCGGGACAGATTGAAGTAGATTCGAACCCATCGTTGGTGCGGTCCCATGGAACCGGGGTTCCTGCTGATTCCGGGGCCTGTGCCGCTCCCGCCCCGCGTCCTCGAAGAGTTCTCGAAACCCGCGCGGCCACACTACGGCGATGCGTGGGTGAAGGCCCACTCCGAGACCCGGGAGATGCTCCGGTACCTCTGGTCCGCTCCGGACGCCCACGTGTTCCCGATCGCGGGACCGGGACATGCAGCCCTCGAAGCGATCGCGTACACGTTCCTCCGCCCGGGCGACCGGGTGGTCGTCGTGTCGAACGGTTTCTTTGGGGACCGGGTTCGCGAGGTCCTGCTGACGCACCGTGTGAAGGCGGAGGTCGTCGCATCGCCTTGGGGAGCAGGCCCCGACATTCCCGCCCTTCGCGACGCCCTGAAGACGCGGCCGAAGGCCGTCGCCGTGATTCACAACGAGACCTCGACGGGCGTCACGAATCCCTTGGAGCCCATCGTCGAAGCCGCGCACGCCGTCGACGCCGCGGTCATCGTCGACGCCGTCTCGTCCCTCGGGGGGATTTCCCTTCCCTTCTCGAAGCTCGGGATCGATGCGGCGTTCACCGCGTCCCAGAAATGCATCGCGGCCCCCGCGGGCATCGCGCCGATCGCCGTCGCGAACTCCC
>Ga0209160_1001118_pt1 | contig 22371 bp, 22 predicted proteins | sample GraSoiAngelo_153_FD_186167 | JGI IMG/M metagenome (GOLD analysis project Ga0209160, IMG submission 186167) | Grasslands soil microbial communities from the Angelo Coastal Reserve, California, USA - 14_1009_12_40cm (SPAdes) (version 2) | ecosystem: Environmental > Terrestrial > Soil > Grasslands ...
TGTACCCGGTCATGACGAGCCTCCTGAAAGCTGGGGAATTGGCACGCCCTTCCGTTTCTACGCGGTCGCGATCTCGAGATCCAGCGGCCGCATGACGTCCGCGGCGGCCCGCGCTTCGTGTAGGTACTGCTTGGCGCTGGCGCTGGGCAATTCCTGGGAGAAGATCTCCAGGCGGTTGCCGTCCGGGTCGAAGAAATAGACGCTCTTGGTGAGCACGTGATCGGTGGTGAACTCAACGCGGGCGCCGCAGCGCTTGAGCCGCTCGTACAACTCGCGAAGCTGCGCCTGGCCCCCCTCGATCTCCAGGGCCGTGTGAGCCAGGCCGCTACTGCCGACCGGCTGCTCGTCGGGCACTTTGATCACGGCGATGTCGTGGTCGCGTTCCCCGAACGAAAAAAAGGCCATCTGCATCTCGTCGAGGACGTTGACCAGCTCCATACCGAGGACCTCGGTGTAGAACTTGACCGACCTCGCGGGGTCTCGCACTCCCAGCACAACATGCCCGACCTTCTTGATCTTCGCCATGTCTATTCCTCCTCTGGTCGCACAGCATAGCCCACTCGGCAGCTCCAGGACAGGCACCCGAGAGCCCCGATCAGCCGCATGGACACCTCGGTTGAGACGGCTGGCGGGAGTCTAGCAAACGACTCTGCTTCCTTCCGAATCGAGGCTGTGGGCGGAGACCGCCGGCCGGACTCCGAGAGCAACACACTCTGAAGGGCGTCCGGGTAGCGGGACGGTCTGACATCTTGCTGAGCCCTGAGTCGCTTGCTACCTCGCTGGAGTCCGTGGACGGTCTCTCGACCGGAACCCGTGGCGTGATTGCGATACCTGACGGTGACTGAGTCACCGAGATCGTCGGGGTAGGCTCGCTCCGCCGCTACCTGCTTCGGATGCAGGGAGAGCCGGAGGCGTAGCGACGCCGACATGCACGAGCCGCCGAATTAGCATTGACAGGGCCCTCCGGCCTGCTCATAGTTGCCCCTGTTTCGACGAAGTGACCGTCCGACCCCGGAGGGCACGATGTCCGTGGCTCGGGTTCTCGGACAACCATTCGTAGTCCGCATTGACCATCGGAGTGGCCGCCGCGGATGTCTGCCTTTTCATGCGCGGCCGCCATGACGAAAGCCCCCGCACACCTCACTCGAACCGAATAGAGAGATCTCTTGTGAGCTCGGGCGTCTCATCGCCCGCCAACCGGCGGCGAGATCACTGAGTTCGTCGGGCAGGGTTTCGAAGAGGGGCAGCGAGAGTCATGGATTTGTTCACGTGCGATGTCCTCGTAGTTGGCGGCGGCGGGGCGGGTCTGCGTGCCGCCATCGCCGTGGCTGAGACGCACCCGAAGCTCCGCGTCTCCGTCATCTCCAAGGTTTATCCCATGCGCAGCCATACGGTGTCAGCGGAGGGAGGAGCGGCCGCGGTGATCAAGGCTGAGGACAGCCTGGATGAGCATGCCTACGACACCATCTCCGGCGGCGACTGGCTCACCGACCAGGACGCGGTGGAGGCCTTCGTGAGGGAGGCCCCGGAGGAAATGCTGCGGCTGGAGCACTGGGGCTGTCCTTGGAGCCGGGAGCCCGACGGCCACATCGCCGTGCGTCCGTTTGGGGGAATGAAGATCGAGCGGACGTGGTTCGCGGCGGACAAGACCGGCTTCCACCTGCTCCACACGCTATTCCAGACCACCTTGAAGTACCAGGCCATCGAACGATTCGACGAGTTCTTCGTCACAAAGCTCCTGGTGGACGAAGGACGGTGTCAAGGGGTCGTGGCCATCGAACTGTCCACCGGGCAGATCCGGACCATCATCGCTAAGGCGGTCATCCTCTGCACGGGAGGTTGCGGCAAGGTTTTCCCGTTCACCACCAATGCCAACATCAAGAACGGCGACGGGATGGCCCTGGCGTATCGCGCCGGAGCCCCGCTCAAGGACATGGAGTTTGTACAGTACCACCCGACCGGTCTGCCATTCACCGGGATCCTGATCACCGAGGCGGCGCGGGCGGAGGGCGGCTGGCTCCTGAACAAGGACGGCTACCGTTACCTCCAGGACTACGACCTGGGCAAGCCTACGCCCAAGCCGGTGTTGCGCTCCATGGAGCTGGGTCCGCGCGACCGGCTCTCGCAGTGCTTCGTCAAAGAACAGGAAAAGGGCCGCACGCTCGAGGGTCCGTACGGGCACTACGTCCACCTGGACATTCGCCACTTGGGCGAGAAGCTGATCGACCGGAAGATTCCCTTCGTCCGAGAGCTATGCCTCAAGTACGTGGGAATCGATCCGGTGAAAGAGATGATCCCCGTGCGGCCGGTTGTCCACTACATGATGGGCGGCATCCATACTGATATTCACGGAGCCACACCTGTAAGGGGGTTGTATGCGGCGGGGGAGGCCGCGTGCGTGAGCATCAACGGAGCCAACCGGCTGGGCTCCAACTCACTTACTGAGATCCTGGTCTTCGGCGCGCGGGCCGGCAGGGCCGCTGCAGCCTTCGCGGCTGAGCAGGCCGGGGCGAGCTCGTCTCTGGCCGCTCAGGCCGGCGACGAACAGAGGCGGCTCGAGGAGGGCTTCCTGCGCAAGAACGGCGGCAGTGAGAGGATCGCGATGCTACGCGCCGAGATGCACCAGATCATGGAAGAAAGTGCGGGCATCTATCGGACGGAGACGGCTCTCAAGGAGGCGACGGGGAAGCTGAAGCGGCTCCAGGAGAGGTTCCAGGATCTCTCCCTGGACGACCACAGCCATACCTTCAACACTGAGCTGACCGCGGCACTCGAGCTTTCCTACATGCTAGATGTCGCGCAAACGATCCTTCACTCCGCGCTCGAGCGACGGGAGTCGCGTGGCTCGCACCAGCGCACAGACTATCCGCAGAGAGACGACGAACGGTTCCTGGCGCACTCCCTCGCCTACCGCGCAGAGGACGATTCGCCCCGGATCGAGTATCGGCCGGTCACGATCACCCGCTGGCCGCCGGGCAAGCGTGTCTATGGGAGGTAAGGGAAGGATGCCGTCCAGCGTCGCTCTCACCGTATCGCGCTATCGGCCAGAACGGGAATCCGAACCCACCTTCCAGACCTATGAGATCCCGTTCCGGAAGGACTGGGTGGTTCTGGATGCGCTCAACCACGTCAAGGACAGCCTGGACGGATCCCTTTCCTTCCGGTGGTCGTGCCGGATGGGGGTGTGCGGTAGCTGCGGAATGAAGGTGAACGGCACCCCGAAGCTCACGTGCGCGACCTTCCTGGCCGACTACGTGCCTGGTCCCATCCGCGTGGAACCCCTGGACTACTTCCCCGTGGTGCGCGACCTAGTGGTGGACCTCACAGATTTCATGCGAAAGCTCAAACAGGTGAAGCCCTGGATCATCCGCAAGGAGGAAAAGGCACCGGGCGACGGCGAGTACCTCCAGACTCCCGATCAGCTCGATACCTACAAGCAGTTCAGCATGTGCATCAACTGCATGCTTTGCTACTCCGCGTGCCCCATCTACGGACTTGAGCCGAGCTTCATCGGCCCGGCCGCCATCGCGCTCGCCCAACGCTACAACATGGACTCCCGGGACGAGGGGGCGGCGGAACGCCTGAAGATCCTCTCCGAGCACGACGGCATCTGGCAGTGCACCTTCGTCGGCGAGTGCACGAAGGTGTGCCCCAAGCACGTGGACCCCGCCGGCGCTATCCAGCAGTACAAACTCACCGGCGCGACCAACTGGGTCAAGTCGCTGCTCCTCCCGTGGAGCACGAGATGAGCGCCGAGCCGCACTACACCCTGTACCATCCTCGGTGGTATCGCCGCCGCGTGTCGGTCTGGTGGTGGCTTCAGAAGCGGTCCTACACTGGCTTTGTCCTGCGGGAACTCACCAGCATCTTCGTGGCGTTCTTCGCCGTGGTCTATCTATGGCAGCTCCGCGCCCTTACCCAGGGTCCCGAGGCCTATGAGCAGTTCCTCGCCCGACTGGCGACACCGCTCTTCCTCGCGCTCGATACGGTTGCTTTCCTCTTTGTCCTCTTTCACGCCATCACCTGGTTCAATCTGACCCCCAAGGCCATGGTCGTGCGTTGGCGCGGCAAGCGAGTGCCCGACTGGCTCATCCTCGGCCTGAACTATGCGGCCTGGCTCGTGCTCTCGGGGGCGGTGGCCTTCGTGCTGTTGCGCGAGTAGATCGTGGAACGGATCACACCGCTCTTGTGGCTCTTGTTCAGCGCGGGCGGAACGGTGGCCGCGCTCCTCTTCCCCGTCCATTTCTTTCTGACGGGCCTGGCCTTTCCCTTGGGATGGCTCGAGGCCCCCTCCTACGAGTTCCTTCATCGCCTGCTGACGCATCCGCTGACGCGACTGTACCTCTTTAGTCTCATCTCCTTGCCACTCTTCCATTGGGCCCATCGCTTTCGGTACACGCTCTACGATGGGCTGCAGCTGAAGCATCTGACCGTGCTCATCGCCGTCCTGTGCTATGGCGCCGCCCTGGCGGGAACTGCTATGGCAGCCTACCTACTCTGGGGCATCTCGTAGCGAACAAAGCGGGGGGCTATCGACAACCGGAGATTCATGACGGAGGTGGATAAGATGTCGAGGTATCTCGTTGTCACGCATGAGACCGCCTTGAGCCCCGACCTTCAGCGTAAAGTGAGTGCGCTGGTCGCAGAGGATCCCGCCGCAGAGTTCGCTGTGCTTGTACCGGAAGCGCCAGGGTTGCCGATTACATGGGAGGGCGAAACGGTAGACGTGGCGCGGCATCGTGCGGAAGCAGCAAGGACGGCACTCGAAGAGAAGGCGGGAGCGCGAGTGACCCGTACGGCTGTTGGGGCGTCCGACCCGTTGCAGGCGATCGCCGACGAGCTACTTGCGTATCCTGGCTACGATACCCTCGTCATCAGCACATTCCCGCCGGGCATTTCCCGCTGGCTGAAGTTGGACCTGGTGCACCGCGCCGAGCGGAAGTTTGGCCGGCGTGTTATCCACGTGGTGGCCAAGTCCGGTACGCAGGAGCGAAATGCGGTGAAGTTCATTCCAGCGGGCTATCACTCGGTCACTGCGTACCTCACTGTGGCGGATGGGACGAAGGCGCTCGACTTCTACACGCGCGCTTTCGGCGCGCAGGTCACCGAGAGGATACCGGGGCCCGGCGGCAAGCTGATGCACGCCGAGTTCAGGATCGGTGACTCAGTCGTGATGCTCAGTGACGAATTTCCTCAGGGCGGCACCCGCTCGCCGCAGTCGCTCGGCGGCGCCTCGGGGTCGCTGTTCCTCTACGTCCCCGACGTGGACGCCGCCTTCAGGCGGGCCATTGACGCTGGCTGCCGGGCAACGATGCAGCCGGCCGACATGTTCTGGGGTGACCGCTTCGGCAGGCTCGTCGATCCGTTCGGGCACCACTGGGGTCTCGCCACCCACAAGGAGGACCTCACGCCCGCGGAGATCGGCAAGCGGGCGCAAGTCGCCATGGCGCGGGCAGCGGAGACGACGTGATGCGTGACATCCACACGACCACCATCACCGACGCGGTCAAGAGGGAGGCCAACTGGAATCTCGAGCCGACATGCGCCGCGGTGCCACAAGAGTGACCCAGGAGGAATCGACGAGGGAACAAGCCGTCACAGTCAAAAAGTGAGGCATCTCCGGAGAATGAGGGTCGCTCGCGGTGGTGCTGAATGCTCCGGCTGCCAGAATTCTTGTGATCGACGACGAGCCGGTCGTGGTTGACATGCTGGTCACTTGTCTCCGCGAAGAGGGCTACAGGGTCGTGGGCGCAGAGACGAGCGACGAGGGCTTGAAGCTCGCCATCCTATCCCGACCCGAGCTGGTTTTGCTCGACATTGCGCTACCCGGGATGAACGGTATCGAATTGCTCAAACGAATCCGTTCGATCAATCCAACCACCAGGGTGATCATGGTCACCGGGAACACAGACCCCGTGCTCGCTCGTGAGGCACTCGAGCTCGGCGCTCTCGCATATGTCGACAAGCCATTCGACTTCGCCTACCTCAAGCGGGTGGTAGCGATGGCGCTGCGAGAGGGTGTTTGACAATGGCGCTCGAACTGTTGAGGCGGCGAAAGAGATTCGGCTAGAAGGTGCTCCCCAAGATCGCGATGAGCAGCACAAGCACAACCGCCAGGAGCACCACGATCAGGAGCAGCTTCAGCGCTTCGATCCTCTTCACGCCGAATCCTCCGGCTGCCGGTCCTTCCAGGTGACCGCCAAGACCGTCCGCCGCTGGGTCGAGCGCGCCCAGACCGCCGCCGACCTGAGCGCTCGCTCGTGCCGACCCTCGCAGTCAGGCGGCGGCCCCGCCCGAGTTGCTCGCGCACATCGAGCAGCTACGCCGGCAGAAGCCGCGTTGTAACCCCCGGTCCTTCCGTGCCACGCTCCGGAGAGGATCGGCTCAGGCGCGAAACGCAGGCATGATCTCTCTGGCGAAGAGCCGCATCTGCTGCAGCAACAGATCCGGGTTTTCATCCTTGAAGAGACGGACGTCACGAAAGGACAGGGCGAGATGCTCGAGCCCGCTCTTTCGAAAGCCCTCGATCGTGCCAACCACCTGGTCGGGGCTTCCCGTGATGACGTGGTGGCGCTCGCCGAGCGCTCCGACGTATGCCTCGATCGACTTCGTTCCGATATCCGCCGGACTGAAGCAGGCAAGTGTGATTTTTCTGCCGCCGCTGATTGCGCGGATCCTTTCCGCTCCTTCTCCCAGCTCTTCCTTCGAGACAGCCCAAGGCAACCACCCGTCTGCCATCCGCGCGACCCGCCTCAGAGAAGGATGAGTCATCCCGCCTACCCAGATCGGTGGCCCGCCTCGCCGAGCGGGCTTCGGTTCGAACAGCATCTCTCGAAAGTTCGTATATCGGCCCGAGAAGGAGATCGGCCCCTCCTCGCTCCACAGGAGCCGCAGGACCCTGATTCCTTCATCCAGGAATCGCCCGCGCTCCGCCCACGCGACGCCGACGGCCTCGAGCTCCTCCCGGATCCATCCGGTGCCGACGCCCAGGATCACCCTGCCGCCCGACAGAGCGTCGAGGGTCGCGACCTCCCTCGCCAGGACGATCGGATTCCGGGTGGGCATGGCCAGGACGGTCGTGCCCATCGCCACGGCCCTCGTGATCGAACTCACGAAGGCCAGCGTTGTGAGGGCCTCGTAGAAGATGTGGCCGCGCTCGACATGGTGCAAGGGCACGATGACGTGGTCAGTGACCCATACCGAGTCGAAGCGGAGCGATTCCGCCTCTTGGGCCACGTCAGCGATCAATCGCGCAGAGGCATACTTCCATCGATGCGGGAGACAGATGCCGAACTTCATCGAGACGCAACCGTATCACACACGGACACCGACGCTGGCGGCCGTGGCCCACAGCCGTCAGCTGTCCTTCGCCAAAATCGCATCCCACTCGGTTGACGATGGCCCGTGCTCTCGCGACAGGCCAAGGCACGCCAGCGGACGCTTCTTAGCGGGTCAGAGGTAGGACAGCCAACCGCGTGGGACCGCGACCCTGGGCCCCACCACGGAAGGAAGGGAGCCAAAGCTGGGCCGCGAGCGGCCTGACCCGAAAGCCCCAGGTGGTGAACGGGTTAGGCTGGCTCAGGCCGCCCGTCGGACGTAGCGATGGTGGAGGCCACCGACTTCACGAATCGGGATGACCCTACCGAGCTCCGGCGGCTCAATTGGCCGGCCGTGGGGCGCATCCTTTTCGAGCGACAGGTGAGTGCGCGCTCCGTGGTAGTACGCGAAGTAGCGAGCCAGGGTACGGCGCAGGTGCTGTTCGCCAAGGACGACGATGTATTCAGACACTCGCGCCGGATGGAGCCGATGAGCCGCTCCGCGAAGGGGTTCTGCCATGGGCTGTGGGGCGCCGTCAGGACTTCGCCGACGGCCATGCCCTTTAGGCGTTGGCGGAACACGTGACCGTAGACCGAGTCGCGGTCTCGGAGGAGGTAAGACGGGGCGGAGTCGTCCGGGAAGGCTTCCACGATCTGCTGGGTCGTCCAGGCCGCGGTGGGATGCCCGGTGACATTGAAGTGGAGGACGCGCCGCCGGTCGTGGGCGAGCACGACGAAGACGAACAGGACGCGCCGGCGCGCGGTGGGAACGGTGAAGAAATCGACGGAGACGAGGTCCCGGACGTGATTGGTCAGGAACGTGCGCCACGTCTGCGACGGCGGTGAGCGGCGTTTCTGGAGCAGGCGGGAGACGGTGCGCTCAGCGACGTCGATGCCGAGCTTGAGAAGTTCGCCGTGGATTCTGGGAGCACCCCACAGGGGATTGGCAGCGGCCATACTTCTGACCAGAGCTTTGATCGTGGCGACGGGCGGGCGGCCCGCCGGAGGGCGCCCGGAGAGCTGGGTCCAGTGCTCGCGGAAGCGCCGCCGCTGCCACCGCAGAACGGTGTCGGGAGTAACGATCACGAGAGACTGCCGCCACCCGGTCCAAACCTTGGCCAGCCCGACCCAGAAGAGGCGATCCGTCGCGCGAAGCTTGGGCCTGGGCAGCCTCCGCTTGTATACGGCAAGCTGCTGTCGAAGAGCGAGGTTTTCAAGGGCGAGCTGCTGATGGCCGCCGCAGAAGAAGGGGAGGAGACGCAGCAAGTGGAGCAGGAGGGTGATCATCGAGGTGGGAGTCTGTTCGAATCAGGACGACAGATCAACCAGTTGGCCCCCGGACTAGGTTTTGGCGAGGGACAGGCACAAATCTAGTGGTTTCGAAACGCCCTCAGCTCGATCGAGTGGTGATCGTCTTTTGCCATTTTCCCTTCCCCAGGGCAGGCGAGGATTTCTGAACGCGAGTCGACAGCGGAGCCCGCGGCTAACCTAAGCGCCTCGCGCTGAGCAGATGAATGAGCAGCATTGCACCGCGGGCCGCGGCATCGGCGTAGGACCACACAGGCGCTCGAAATTAGTGCTGGGCTAGTCGTAGCCTTCAGAGGGTAGGGGCAATCCCGCCTGAGGACCACTGGCCCGGCGGTGGAAACTGTCATCGCCTGGCGCCGGGAACGCGAGGTGCCCTTCGTCCAAAGCGTTCGTCAGATTTCTGAGAGAAGTCGCGCGTTCGCGCCATTTCCTCGGTTGGCGACTTCCTGGGCCCGGCCATTGGCCGCGGGGGCCAACGCCCTGCCTGGTCGAGGCCTGGCGCGGACCCGAATACGACGTGTTTCGGGGCTAGGCTACCGGGCTGATCGTTCCGCCGCGACTTCGGCTATAGTTGCCCGATCCGGCTCAGGGCGCCGCGTGTGCGCTCGGTGCTCGCGCGACGGTGACGGGTTCTCGTGAAGCAGTCACTTGGATGGAGCCATGGCGATTGTCGCGTCCGCTCTCCTCCTCCGGATCTGGCGTCGCGTCGTCCTGATCCTCTGCTTCCTGTCCGGCATCAGCGGTTTGCTCTACGAAGTAGCGTGGGCCCGCATGCTCCATCTGTTGTTCGGCGATACGGTCCTCGCCGTGAGCACAGTCCTCGCGTCGTTCATGGCCGGACTTGCGATGGGCAGTTTCTGGATCGGGAGGTATATCGATCGCCGGCGGCGTGTCCTCGCCGTGTACGCGGGTCTCGAGGCGGGGATTGGCTTGAGCGCGATCCTGTTCCCGGTGGTCCTGCAGGGTGTAACGCCTCTCTACGTCTGGTTGCACCAATCGCTGTCGTCGTCGTTCTGGCTCTTCAGCCTCGCGCGCTTTTTCCTCGCCTTCGGTCTTCTCTGCGTGCCCACCGCTTTGATGGGGGCGACCCTGCCAGTGCTGAGCCGATACCTGGTGCAGAGCTCCGCGACGCTCGGATGGAACGTCGGCGTCCTTTATGCACTCAACACCGGCGGTGCCGTGCTCGGCTGTTTCATGGCCGGCTACGTGTTGATTGGCTCCGCCGGTCTGTCACGGACTGTGTGGATCGGGGCAGCGTTGAATTTCGCGATCGCACTCGTCGTGTTGGTCGGACAGCGGTGGATCGAGACGTCGGACGCTCGGGATGTGCCGTCGCCTTCGCCGGGAGTAGCGGCCCCGGCGGTCGCTCTCTACGACGCCGGGACCGTGCGGCGCGTCCTCTGGTCGTTCGCCCTGGCCGGGTGTGCTGCGCTGTCCTATGAAGTGATCTGGACCCGCGCGCTGACCTTTTTTATTGGGAACTCGACCTACGCCTTCAGCGCGATGCTGACGACCTTTCTGTGCGGGCTGGCCCTCGGCAGCGTGCTCATTGCGCGCGTCAGCGACCGCTCGCCAGAGCTCATAACGTTGTTGGGCGCGCTCCAGGTGGGGATCGGCATCTATGGGATGCTGACCATCGCCATCCTCGGCCGACTGTTCTACGGCCTCGACGGGTGGTGGGACGGATTCAGCAACGCCTACTGGGGCGCTCCCCTCGGACTCACCTTCTTGAAGACGTTCGTCGTGATCCTACCCCCGACCCTGTGCATGGGCGCGACCTTTCCGCTGGTCAGCAAGATCGTCACGCACGGGCCCGGGGCAGTTGGCCGTGGCGTCGGCTGCGCGTATGCGTGCAATACGCTCGGCGCCATTTCAGGCGCTTGGGTCAGCGGCTTCGTAGCCATTCCGCTCCTGGGGATCCATCACAGCCTGGCGCTCACGGCGTTGCTCAGCGTCGGGATTGGAGGCGTCGTGCTGGCGTCCAGCTCCACGTCGCCGCTCCGCCAGGGCGTGCTCTACGGAGGGGCGCTCGCCTCTCTCATCGTCGTGATGATCACGACGCCAACGTTGCGCTTCGCCGATATCGCGGGCGAGCCGGAGAAGGAGATTCTGCAGTACGAGGAAGACGTCGCCGGCGTCGTGAAGGTCGCCACCGACATCTACGACCGCAAGCTTCTGAGCATCAACGGCTGGTCGGTCGCCGGGACCGGCAGCCCGAATCCGGACGTGGCGCTGGTGAACGACTATCCGGAGATCCAGAAGATGCTCGCCCATCTGCCGATGCTGCTGCACCCGGCGCCGCGTCGGGCGCTGGTGATCGGCTTCGGCGCGGGCGGCACGGCCTGGTCGCTGAGCCGCTACGCAGCGCTGGAACGGCTCGACATCGTCGAGTTCGTTCCGGGCGTGATCCGCGCCGCCCGGTTCTTTCCCGAAGTCAATCACGACGTGCTGAGCGACCCGCGCGTGCGCGTCGTGATCGACGACGGACGCAACTACCTTCTGGTCACGCCGGACACGTACGACGTGGTCTCGGTGGATACCCTCGACCCCAAGCATGCCGGCAACGGCAACCTCTACACGCGAGAGTTCTACGCACTGAGCAAGCGGGTCCTCAAGCCGGGCGGGATCTTTGTTCAGTGGCTGCCCTATCACCAGGTCGACAACACGAGTCTGAAGATAATCGCGCGCACCTTTCAGGACGTGTACCCGCACGTCACGATGTGGCTGAACCGTTTCAAGGGCTACACGCTGCTCCTCGGCACGCTCGAGCCCCTGCGCATCGACGTCGCCCGGCTCGAAGCCCACTTCCGCACCCCGGCCATTCAACGTGACCTTGCCGAAGTGCACGTGGCCACTCGATGGCAGTTCCTTGAAAGCTTCACCATGCGGGCGGAGACGGTGCGCCGGTACGCGGCGGGCCAGACACGCCTCAACACGTATGACCGTCCGTACGTCGAGTTCTACGGTCTCTCCTGGCGCGACCCGGTCGAAGAGAACCTCGCCGAGCTCGCCAGCTTTGCCGATGACGTCACGCCGCTCCTGGCGTTTTCGGACAGCTCGCCGTCGGAGCAAGAGAGCCTCCGAGAGCGTGTCGCCGTCCAGCGGCGCATCTCCCGCTACATCTTTCGGGGCTATTTGGCCAACTGGCGCCGTCAGCTGCAAGACGGTAGCCGCGAGTATCGCAAGGCCCTCAAGCTGGACCCGCAAGACGACGGGATCAAGTTCGCGCTCGGCATTGCCGCAGTTCACAAACGCGCGGCGCTCGCGGCGCTCGAGCGCCGCCCGGACGATATCAAGAGCCTGAGCAAGCTCGGCTACATCGCCTGGAATGAGCAGGACTACGCCGACGCGATTCGCCGCTTTCGTGAGGTGCTGGCGGTCGACGCGCGGAACGCGCCTGCCTACGTCCACCTAGGCGTCAGCTACGCCGCGCAGGGGAAGTTCGAGGCGTCGATCGCCGCGTACCAGGAGGCGAAGGATCTGCGGCCCGATCTGGGAGGCGTCGTCGGCCAGAGCATCGATCTCGTCGAGCGCCTGCGGCGCGCCAGGGAGCATCCCGAGGACCCGGCGGTCCAGGCGCGCCTCGGCGAGCTCTACGCCAGCGATGGACGCTTCGACAGCGCGATCGAGTGCTTCGAGAAGGTGACCGCGCTCGCTCCGCATTCACCGCAGGGATTATTCACCCTGGCTCGCTATTACGAGGCGGAAGGACGCGACCTTGATGCCCTGCGCGCGTACGATCGTGGGCTGGCGCTCGACCCGTCCCACGCGCAGGCGCGCAACAACCGCGAGAAGCTTTTGATCAAGCGCGCGCTCGAAGAGGGCAAGCCCGTCGCGCTGACCCTGGACTCGGAACACCTCCTGACGATCGATCCCGACAGCGCGACCAGCTACTACCAGCTCGGTCTGCGATACCTGCGCAACGACGAAGCCGATGCGGCGGTGAGGGCGCTGCGTCGGGCCATTACGTTGCAACCGGGCCACGACGCCGCTCGTCTCTTTCTCGGTCTCGCCTACACGTCCCTGGGCGCCTACACCAACGCCGAAGTCGAGTACCGTGCGGCCATCGCGCTCCGGCCCACGAATCCGGAGGCCTACAACTATCTCGGCCTTGTGTACTACCAGCAACAGCGCTACCGTCAGGCCCTCAGCGCCTACCGCCAGGCGATCGCGCAGGCGCCCGGATACGCCGTTGCCTACGTCAATCTCGCGGCCAGCCACGAAGCGCTGGGGCAAACCGACGAGGCACTCGCGGCCTATCGCCAGGCGCTCCGGCTCGATGCCAACCTGGAAGCGCTGCGGGAGAAGATCGACGCACTGAGCAAGCGAGTGGGGAGGTAGACGATGGCCGCGCTCGCAACGTTCATCCAGCAGGTCATCAACGGGCTGATGCTGGGAGGAGGCTACGCCCTCGTCGCCATCGGCTACACGCTGATCTTCGGGGTGCTCAATCTCCTGCATCTCGCGCACGGGGAAGTCGCGATGATCGGGTCGTATGTCGGGCTCACTGTCGTGCTGATCGCCATGTCGCAGGTGGGGGTCCTACCGCTGTGGCTGGTCCTCATCGTGGCGATGATCGGCGCCGGAGTCGTCGGCATTGTCGTCGAGCTCGTCGCCTTTCGCCCGCTCGGGCGCCGGCAGCTCCACATCACGCCGCTGATCACCACCATCGCCGTGGCCTTCGTGTTGCAGGAGGCCGCCGTGAAGCTCTTCGGTGCCGAACAGCGCAGCTTTCCGATCGCGATGTTCGACGAGCTCAAGAAGTACGATCTGCGCCTCGGGGCCTTCCGGATCACGTACATTCAGATGTTCATCATCGTCGCGTCGCTCGTGCTGATGGTGGGACTCTACTTCTTCGTCGAGAAGACCACGATGGGGCGGGCGATGCGCGCCTGCGCGGAAAATACGCAGACCGCCCGGCTGCTCGGCGTGAACGTGCACTGGATCACGATCTGGACCTTCGGCATCGCCTCGGCCCTGGCGGGCGCGGCCGGCGTGTTGATCGGCCTCGCCTACAACATCACGCCGCTGATGGGAGGGGCCCTGGGACTCAAGGGCCTGACGATCATGCTCTTCGGCGGATCCGGGAACATCGTCGGAGCCATGGTGGCCGCGCTCATCCTCGGCATGATCGAGACCATGAGCGTTGCGTATCTGGTCCCGGCGTGGAAGGACGGCTTCGCCTTCGGCATTCTGATCCTGATCCTCCTCTACAAACCGACGGGACTGTTTGGCAGTCGCCTGCAGATCGAAGCGGGCCGGTAGGGAGGTGCGCCCATGCAAGCGGTGATCGATTCGCTCGTAAGCGTCGTCACCGGCGTGTTCACGCTCGGCGAGGCCGATCTGATCACGATCGGAATCAACATGATCATGGGGCTCAGCATGTTCCTGCCCATGACGGTCGGGCAGTTGTCCTTCGGCCAGGCCGGCTTTATGTCCATCGGCGCGCACATCGCCGTGGTGCTGACGCTCTACGCCGGCGTCCCGTTCCCGCTCGCCCTGCTCGTGGCGGGGCTGGCGAGCGGCGTCGTGGGCTTCCTCGTCGGGGTGCCGGTGTTGCGCCTGCGCGGCTTGCTCCTGGCGCTCGTGACCTTCGCCTTCGCTCAGGTGGTCGAGGTCTTCTTCCTCAACTTCAAACCGACGGGCGCCGCCGAAGGGATCCGGGGCATCTTTCCCTATACCAATCTGTGGTACGTGTACGGCTTCCTGGCGCTCCTCGTGCTGTTCCTGACGCGCCTGCGCCAATCGCGGATGGGCCGAGCTTTTGACGCGGTCAAGCTGGATGAGACCGCGGCTGAAGCCATGGGCATCGACGTCACGCGTGCAAAGCTCACGGCCTTCGCGGCGGGCGCGTTCGTTGCCGGCGTCGGCGGCGGCCTGTACGCCCACCATGCCGTGTTCATCCAATACGACAACTTCGACTTCAAGCGCAGCGTCGACATCGCGATGTACATGGTGCTCGGAGGTATGGACGTGTTGTACGGTCCCCTGCTCGGCGCGTTCGTCATCACGTACCTTTCCACCGCGCTCCAGTTCCTGGCGGATTGGCGCTGGGAGGTCTGGGGCAGCATCGTCATCCTGGTGATGATCTTTCGACCGCAAGGCATTCTCGGGCGAGACACGCTCAGCGTGCGTCGCTGGCTTCGCGGCAGCCCGGTCACCTCGGGGTGAGCCACCGCGGCGACACGGCGTACTGAAGGAGGTGATGGCCAGGACACGACTCGGCGGGCGTCATTCCCCAGAGGTTTTCTCACGGAGAGAGGAGACTCGATGAAGACATCGCTCGTCCTCCTCAGTTGGGCACTCGTAGGTTGTGTGCTCGTCGCGCTGGCGTTGCCCGCTCTGGCCTACGCCTTCGGCGATGAGATCGTCGTCGGGTTCATGGTGCCGCTGACCAAGAAAGGTGCCAGCTACGGCGTCCAGAGCCGGGCCGCCACCGAAGTCGCGGTGGAAGAGATCAATACCGCCGGCGGGATCGGCGGCCGGAAGCTCAGGATGATCACGAAGGACACCGAGGGTGACAACGCCCTGGCCATTCAGCTGGCTCGTGGCCTGATCGACAAGGACCAGGTCCTCGCCGCGCACGGCCCGCAGTGGAGCGCGGAAGCCGAAGCCGTATTTCCAATTTGTGAGCGCTCGAAGATCCTCTGTTTTTCACCGACCTCGACGAAACCCGGCGTATCCGCGCCGTACTCGTGGGCGTTTCGCAACACGGTCGACGAGAACGTCCTGGTCCCACAAACCATCAGTTGGGTCAAGGAGCATTATCCCTGGGTGAAGAAGGCGGCCATCCTCACCGACGTCAAGGACGCTTACTCGAAGAGCCTGGGGCAGGACACGTTCCGTCCGCGACTCAAGCAGTTCGGGATCGAGGTGGTGGAGGAAGTGGACTACCTCACCGGGGACACGGACTTCAGCGCCCACATCACCAAGATCAAGGCGAAGAATCCCGACATGATCGCCGTCGGCGGCACCTGGGTCGAGACGGCCAACATGATGAAGGAAGCGCAGAAGCAAGACCTCCGGGTGCTGTGGGTCGGCGGCGTCGGAATGGGAAATGCTCGCATCGTCGAGAACGCCGGGCTCGCGTCGGAAGGGGCTGTCCACAATGCCACATACGACAAAGACGCCACGACGGAGATGAACCAGAGCTACGTGAGGCGCTTGCTGGCCAAGGTCCCCAATGAAACGCCCCACTGGCCGGCGGCGAACTGTTACGACGCCATGAAGATGCTGGCGCAAGCGATCAAGCAGGCCAACGTCACCAACACGCCCAAGACGCTCGAGGCGGATCGCAAGAAAGTGCGCGATGCGCTGGCGACCATCAAGGATTTCCCCGCTCTCACCAGCGCGGACGGCAAGATCACCATTGTCGACATCGTCAACGGAAAGCACGCCGGCGATGCGATCAAGAAGGGGACGCTGATCCAGGTCCAGAACGGCAAGTTCGTCCCCGTCGGCGAGGGGAAGGCAGCAGCGTTGAAGGTGCGGTAGCGCGACGACCGAACCCGTATGAGGGCAGGGGCGCACCGTCGTGCGCCCCTGCTTGGGTGTCAGACATGACGATCCTCACGGCGACAGGGGTGACCAAGCGATTTGGCAGCCTGGTGGCGGTGAGCCGGGTGGACGTGTGTATCGAGCCTGGCACCATTCACGCGATCATCGGGCCCAACGGCGCCGGGAAGACCACGCTGTTCAACTGCGTGACCGGGCTCCACGCCCACGACGAAGGCTCGATCCTGTTCAAGGGCCGTCCGCTCGAGCGCATGAAGTCCCACGAGCGGGTGATGCTCGGGATGAGCCGCACCTTCCAGAACATCAGGCTCTTCTCCCAGATGACCGTGCTCGAGAACGTCATGGTGGGCCGCCATTGCCGCACGCGCGCCGGCTTACTACGGATGTTCTTTCGGCTCGGGCCACTCGCCGAGGAGAGCGCGATCCGCGCGCGGGCCGACGAGATCCTCGAGTTCATCGGCCTGAGCCACCGACGCGATGCCATCGCCGCGACGATTCCCTTCGGAGAGCAACGTCGCCTGGAAATCGCACGGGCGCTGTCAACGGATCCCGATCTGTTGCTTCTCGATGAGCCGACGTCGGGGATGAATCCGCGGGAGACCGAGGAGATCGACGAGGTCATCAAGAAGATCCGAGCCCTGGGCAAAACGATTCTATTGATCGAGCATGACATGTCCGTCGTCATGAAGATCTCGGATCTCGTCACGGTCCTGAACTTTGGCGTGAAGATCGCCGAGGGGCCGCCAAAGACCGTGCAGCAAGACCCGCGCGTCATCGAAGCCTATCTCGGCACGGAGGACTAGGGCCGATGCTGCACGTGAGCGACCTACACGTCGGCTATGGGGCGATCACCGCCCTGCGTGGCGCCAGCCTGGAGGTCAAGGAAGGTGAGATCGTTGCGCTCATCGGCGGCAATGGCGCGGGCAAATCGACGCTGCTGCGGACCATCTCCGGCATCCTGACGCCGACCCGCGGCGACGTGATCTTCGAGGGACGGAGCCTGCGCGGCATGACCGAGGACAAGATCGTGCGGCTCGGGATCTTGCAGGTGCAGGAAGGGCGGGGAATCCTGACCCGCATGACGGTGCAGGAGAATCTCGACATGGGCGCGTACGGCCGTTCCGACAAGGCCGAGATTCGTCACGACATGGAGATGGTCTTCGACAAGTTTCCCGTCCTGCGCGAGCGCCGCAAGCAATTCGGGGCGACGCTCAGCGGTGGCGAGCAGCAGATGCTGGCCATCGGCCGGGCGCTGATGGCCCGCCCGAAGCTCCTGATGCTCGATGAACCATCGCTCGGTCTGGCGCCCCTGCTCGTGCGCGAGATCTTTCGGATCATCATGGAGTTCAAACGTGAGAAGCGCACGATCTTGCTCGTGGAACAGAATGCCCGCAAGGCGTTGCAGTGCGCCGACCGGGGGTACGTGATAGAAACGGGTACCATCGTATTGACCGGGTCGGGGGAGGCGTTGCTCAAGAGTGACGGGGTCCAGGCCGCCTACCTGGGCGGCGCGGCGAAACCTCGACGGTAAGTGCTCACGCAGACCATGCCAGTCTCCACCGAGACCTCACCCTGGAGCTCTGTCGGGCCGCGGTGGCCGAACGGCGGTCGTTCATGATCGACTATCGGCTGCGTCGCCGGGACGGCGCGGACCGACGGATCCTCGACCATGGAGTCCCCTCCCCGGATCGACGGGGACAGTGCCTTCGCCGGGTAGGTTGGATCAATCATCGACATCACAGCGCTCAACACCGCCCTCCGAGCCCTGCTGTGGGCTGACTGTTTGGAGGCCTGGCATGAAAACGGGTCCACCCACTCGCGAATCCCGAATTACGCCGTCACCTCGTCGCATCGTCGGGCTACTCGTGGCAGCCGAGCTGACGCTAGGAGGAGTCCAAGGGGCGACCGGCCAGCCGACACCTACGGGAGAGGCCGTGATGGCGTGGCCTGTCACCATCAGTCCGACCTGGTTCGACCCGTCGACCGCCCCGCCCCAGATCACGCCCTTCGGGATGCTGTATGCGCTGCACGATGCGCTGGTCCGCCCGCTGCCGGGGCAAAAGATGGGCAGCAGCTTGGCGGAGTCGTGGACGGAAAGCCCGGACGGGCTCACGTACGAGTTCAAACTGCGTCGGGGCCTCAAGTTCCACAACGGCGAACCCGTTACCGCCGAGGACGTGAAATTCAGCTTCGAGCGTTACAAAGGCGCGGGGGCCAAGGAACTGAATGCACGTGTCCGCCTGGTGGAGACCGTAGATCCGCTGACGGTGCGATTTCATCTGAAAGAGCCCTGGCCGGACTTCATGACCTTCTATGGGACCACGGCCACGGCCGCCGGGATCGTGGTTCCCAAGAGATATCTGGTCCAGGTTGGAGACGACGCGTTCAGAAAGCAGCCGATCGGCGCCGGCCCGTACAAGTTCGTGAGCCATACGCCCGGCGTCGAGGTGGTGCTGGAAGCCTATCCGGGATACTGGCGGCGCGTGCAGACCGTCAAGCGGCTGATCATGAGGAGCGTTCCCGAAGGCAGCACACGCCTCGCAATGCTCAAGAAGGGCGAGGCCGACATGGCCTTCCTCTTGGATGGCCCCGATGCCGAGAACGTGACGCACGACCCGCACCTCGCGCTCGTGGCAACGCGGCATGCGTCCGCTATGTGGATCGAGTTCGCCGATCAGTGGGACCCCAAATCGCCCTGGCATGACAAGCGCGTCCGGATGGCCGTCAACCATGCGCTGGATCGCAAGGCGATCAGCGAGACCGCCTGTCTGGGCTATTGTCCGACTGCCGGGGTCATTGTGCCCCCCGTCATGGACTATGCGCTGCAGGTCGAGCCTCCACTCTACGACCCTCAGAAGGCGAAGCAGTTGCTCGCCGAGGCCGGCTATCCGAGGGGTTTCGACGCCGGTGACTTCACGCCGCTTCCAGGATTCTGGACCGCCGGGGAGGCCGCGCTGAACTATCTGAACACGGTAGGGATCCGGGTGAAGCTGCGGCCTATGGAGCGGGCGGCGTTCTACGCCGCCTGGCAGGAGAAGAAACTGCGCGGGCTATTCCTCACGGCAGCGGGGAACTCGGGTAACGCGGCGACCCGCGTGGAGGCGTTCATTTACTCAAAGGGCAGCTATGCCTATGGAGGGTATCCTGACATCGACGAATTGTTTCAACAACAGGCTCGAGAGCGGGACCCCGCGAAGCGGGAAGTTTTGCTCCATCGCATCCAGCAACTCACGATCGATAGGGTGATGTTCGCACCGATCTGGAACACGCGTGTGCTGATTGGAGTCGGGCCACGCGTGGCGGATCACACGATCAACCTGGTCCCCCTGTCGATCTACCCCTCCTATGAGGACATGCGGCTCAAGGGCCAGTAGAGGTTTGGATGAGTTCCATCATCTCTCTCGTCGACTTCGACGAACTCGAGCGCGCCGGCACGTAGCGCGGGATAGTTGCCCGCTAAGCCACGCTTCGAGACATGGGCGGTCGCAAACTTCCCGCTCGGATTCCTAACTACGTCCCAATTTCTCGGATGCAGTTTCAGTGGATGAGCACTCGGTAGATTCAGAGTGGCAAGGGGACGTAAATCCCTAGCGAATTTGAATCCCGGGGGTCAGTACGTTTGATCAACAATGCTAAAGTCCCTTCGGGCATTAGGAACGCGTGGCGGACGGTAAACACGGGTTCTGATCCTTGTCCTTCCTGAAAAGTCGTCCGCCGCGATTATCTTGCTGTCCTTTCTAGAAAGGCATCCGTCGCGAATTTCTTGCGCTTCTCCGCCTGATCAGGCTATGGGCCAGTCATGGTCAGATGGCTTGGGAGATCCTGATTGGGACGCTGCGGGCCACATTTCGCACACATCGCGAGCTGGCGCTCGAGAACCTCGCGCTTCGGCAGCGACTCGCCGTGTGGAAGGTGCGCCGGCCGCGGCCACCGCTGACGGTAATGGACCGGATCTTCTGGGTCATCCTGTCCCGGCGCTGGAAGAGCTGGCGGAGTTCCCTGTGGGTGGTGCGGCCTGAGACGGTGGTGGGGTTGCACCGGCAGGGATTCAGGCGCTACTGGACGTGGAGGAGTCGACGCCGACGCGGTCGGCCCGGAATCGCGATGGAGCTCCGAGAGCTGATTCGGCGGATGAGCCGCGCCAACCCTCTCTGGGGCGCGCCGAGGATCCATGGTGAGTTGCTGAAACTGGGCCTGACGGTATCGCAGGCGACGGTTTCGAAGTACATGATCCGGCGGCGGAAGCCCCCGTCGCAGACGTGGCGCGCGTTTTTGAAGAATCACGCCAAGGATCTGATCGCCGTGGATTTCTTCACCGTCCCGACGGCGACGTTCCGGATCCTGTTCGTGCTCGTGGTGCTGAGCCATGAGCGGCGCCGGCTGGTGCATTTCAATGTCACCGAGCATCCGACCGCGGGGTGGACCGCTCGGCAACTGGTCGAGGCCTGCGGGCTGGAGGAGGCGCCAGGGCATCTGATCCGAGACCGGGACCAAGTCTATGGAGAACAATTTTCGCATCAGGTGCGGGCGTTGAACATCCGGGAAGCGGTCATTGCGGCACGCTCACCCTGGCAAAACGCCTATGCCGAGCGCGTAATTGGATCAATCCGACAGGAATGCCTTGACCATGTGGTGGTGATCGGCGAACGGCATCTGAAGCGGCTGCTGTCGGAGTACGTGCACTACTACAACACGACCCGGACCCACTTATCGTTGGCCAAGGACGCGCCCGAGCCCCGGAGCGTGCAGCCGCCGAGCCAGGGCAGGGTGGTGGAGATGCCAGGCATAGGTGGGCTCCATCACGAATACCTCCGGAGAGCGGCGTGAGCCGCTCGAACAAATAAGTGGAAGGCACACCGCGAACATCCGGACCATCGCCGACCTCGTGCCGAAGACCGAGGCCGAGCTGCTCAAGACGAAGAACTTCGGCAAGAAATCGCTCAACGAGATCAAGACGATGCTCGGGGCGATGGGTCTCTCGCTCGGCATGCGGCTGGATCCCGAGGAGCTCGCGCGGCTGCGCGCTCAATACGAACGCGCTGGTGAGGCGTAGCGCCTCGCCCGGAAGATGCCCCGAATGTCTGCAGGCGCGGACGGTCGTCTGCGCGCTTTCAGCCTGACCTGATTCGTCGCCGACGATCCGGTAGCGCCTCGACGAGGAGACTAGGAATGGACAGAGGGACGGCGATGCTGGCGGTTGTTTCTGATGTTACGGAAGGTGGTAAGGACTTGATCCCGGGTTGGAAGCTGAAGGAGCACGCGGAGAGCGCGCTCGCAACTGGTGGCGTCGAAGACTCAGGCGGTACTACGAGGCATGCCTGTCTGGTTCAGACCACCGATTGGAAAACAACCCTCGAAGGCGGCAGACGAAAGACTTTGGAATCGGAGCGCGAGCGCTTCATGGCGATGTACCTGGGTCCTGCCCGGCGGTGAGGAGGAATGACGACGCTGCGATCGCGGCTGCTGCGGGCAGTCAGGTCATTGAGCGATGGATCGGGGAGCTTCGGCAGGGCTCAATGCGCACACAAGGACCGTGGCGCCGGCGGTCTGGGTGAATCGCTCGGGTGGGCCGCAAGCCATCGTGTTCATCGACATCGACGGGACGTCGTGCGTGAGCCCGTCGCCCTCGCGGAGGCGCTCCAGCGAGCGCTCTACAGGGAGGACGGCGGTGAAGGCTAGTTCGGAAACGCGATGCTAAATGACGTTCTAGCGCTGTGCAGATCCCCCACGACAAAGACCCCGAGTACAGCCGCCATCAGAACGATCCATTCCAGCCCATTCAGCACAAGGAACTCCTTGCGACCAAACTTCTTCACTTCTTTGGACGTCGGTGATGCTCAGTGCGATTCGAGGAAGCTGGCGCGGCTGACGATCGACGTCGACGGCAGCTTAGTGCGGACGGCCTTGGAGCCTGGCGCGTGGCGGACGAGGCCGGCGAGCTGCCCTTCCATCCCCTGCCTTCCGGGCGTCTCGACGGCCATTTGACGGCCAGTCGCGGATGCTCGGGTTCCGCAGGCCGGGCGACCCGCGCGAGTTCGTAGAAGGTCTTCCAGTTCTCCTTCCAGCGCTTCCGGGCCAACATGAGGTGCGGTTGCTCCTGAGCGTCATCGCCTACATTCTCGGCAATCTCATGCGCCGTCTGCTTCTGCCGCTCGCCATCCAGAGTTGGCCCTGACGAGCCTTTAGCAGCGGCTATTCCATAAGACCGGCGGGCGCCTCGGCCGAGTGCGCA
>Ga0209160_1001120_pt1 | contig 22337 bp, 20 predicted proteins | sample GraSoiAngelo_153_FD_186167 | JGI IMG/M metagenome (GOLD analysis project Ga0209160, IMG submission 186167) | Grasslands soil microbial communities from the Angelo Coastal Reserve, California, USA - 14_1009_12_40cm (SPAdes) (version 2) | ecosystem: Environmental > Terrestrial > Soil > Grasslands ...
ACCGCTCGTGTCCCGGCTGTGCCGCCAGGCGCAACGCCGGTTAGCGATGTCGCGCGGGGATAACCGCTGAATGCATCTAAGTGGGAAACCCTCCCCAAGATGAACACTCCCGAGCCGTAAGGCTCCTCAAGGGCCCTGGGAGACTACCAGGTTGATAGGCGGCAGGTGTAAGGCGCGCGAGCGCTTCAGCCGAGCCGTACTAATTGCCCGTGAGGCTTGATCTCTCCGCTGTTCACAGTGTGTGCTTCCCAAACACCTTCCCCCCATGCGTCGATCTTCGCTCTGCTGGCGACTAGCGCGACGGGGCCACACCCGTTCCCATCCCGAACACGGTCGTTAAGCCCGTCAGCGCCGATGGTACTGCCCCTGCGAGGGGGTGGGAGAGTAGGCCGCCGCCAGCTTCTCGTCAGAAGCCCGCTGAGGTTCGCCTTGGCGGGCTTCATGTTTTCCAGGATGGGGGTAGCTTGCGGTCATGCCCCGCTGCGGCACCGTCGCCCTCGCCGGCCGACCCAACGTCGGCAAGTCCACCCTGCTCAACGCCCTCGTCGGGGAGCACCTGGCCATCGTGGCGGCGAAGCCGCAGTCCACTCGCGTCGCCGTCGTGGGTCTCCTCACTCGCGATGACGCACAGTTCATCCTCACGGACAGCCCCGGGCTGCTCGAGCCCGAGTACCCGCTGCACGAGACGATGCGCGACGCCGCCGTGCGCGCCATCGCGGACGCGGACGTCGTCGCCTATCTGCATCCGCTCGCGGAATTCCCGGCTCCGCCCTTCGTGGAGGTCGCGCGCTTAGCCCATGCGCCGCGGGGGTCGGTGATCCCCGTGTACACGAAAGCCGATCTCGTTGCACCGTCCGACCGTCCGGCCGTCCGACCAACCGACGGGGTGGTGGTGTCGGCGGTGGCGGGGGAAGGCCTCGCCGCGCTGCTCGGCGCGCTCGGCGCCCACCTGCCCGAGAGCCCGTTCCACTACGACCCGGACGAGATCGCCACCCAGCCGCTGCGCTTCTTCGCGGCGGAGTTCGTGCGCGAGGCGGCGTTCGAACTGCTGCGCCAGGAGCTCCCGTACAGCGTCGCGTGCGCCATCGAAGAATTCCGCGAGTCCGCGAGCCCGGTTTATATCCGAGCCACCCTCTACGTGGAGCGTGACAGCCAGAAGGGGATCGTCATCGGCGAGAGCGGGCGGACGATCAAGGCGCTGGGACAGGCGGCGCGCGCCAAAATCGAAACGCTCGTCGGCCAACCGGTGTATCTCGATCTCCACGTGAAAGTGCTGCCGCGCTGGCGGCGCGACGCGCCGTCGCTCCAACGCCTGGGATACGCGCCCTCATGAGCCTCCCCCCCGATTTGCTCGAGATCCTCGTCTGCCCCAAGTGCAAAGGCCCCCTGGAGCACCGCACCGCCCCTCCCGATCCCGCGGAGCAGCTGGTCTGCCATACGTGCCGCCTGATCTACGCGGTCGAGGACGACATCCCGATCATGCTGATCGATGAGGCGAAACCGTTCTGACGGCCCGTTGAACGGTCGGACTGCCGGACGGATCGTCGCGATCCTGCTCCTCTTGTCCGGCGGTCCGACGGTCTGCCTGATCGCCCAGACCGTTCCGGCGGACGCTCCCCAGAACGCCGGCGGGCTGTTCCTGTTGTTTCCCGTCGGGGCGCGGGCCGTCGGCATGGGGCAGAGCGCCGCCGCGCTGGACGGCAGCGGTGAGGCGGCGTTCTGGAATCCCAGCGGGCTCGCCACGATGAACAACGACGAATTCGCCCTGCACAGCGCGAGTCTCGTCTCCGGCGCGACCAATGCGCTCACCGCGTTCTTTCCGCGTCGCGGTATCGGCGTGCTCGGCGGCGCCGTCTACCTCGTGGACTACGGCGATCAGGACGTGGTGGACTCGAGCGGGACCACCGTCGCCCGGCTCGCCCCGCGCAACATCGAGCTGCTCGCCTCCTTCGCGACCGACCTGGGCGGCAGCTTCGTCTTCGGCGTGAGCTACAAGCTGGTCGAGTTCCGCGTGGACTGCAGCGGCGACTGCCACACCGTCCCGGCCGGCGTCGGCGTCACCCACGCGCTCGACGTCGGCGGACAGTTCACCGTCGGGGAAACCGAGGCGCTGCGGATTGGGTTCGTCGTGCGCAACATCGGGTTCCCGCTCCAGGTGAACAACCGCGACCAGGCGGATCCGCTTCCGGCGCGCCTCGTCGTCGGCGCCCTGTACCGCATCGACTTCCGCCCGTTCCCGGGCGGCGACGGCAAGCAGCGGCTCGACCTGAAGGTCGCGGCGGACGTCGAAAGCCCCTGGGGGGAGGTCGGCACGCCGCAGGCCCGCGTCGGGCTCGACGTCGGCTACCAGCGGCTGCTGCGCCTGCGCGGCGGCTACGCATTCGTTCACGACGGGCTCGGCGGACCCACCGTGGGGCTGGGGGTGGCGAGCGGCTCGATCGGCGTGGACCTCGCTCACCCCTTCCTGACGGGCTCGAGCCTGGTGACCGCGAACCCGACCTATCTCTCGTTCCGCGTGACGTTCTGATGAGCCGCGCGGCCCGCGTGGCTGTCGCCCTCCTCGCCAGCGCCGCCGGGCCGGCCGCCGGGCAGTCGGGGGCGGGACTCGCACCGGACTCCGCGCAGCTGGCGGCGCGGGCGCGACTGTGGATCCGCCCCCTTGCCTCGCTCGCAGTGCCGGGGACGGGCCAGCTGCTCGCGCGCGAGGACCGCGGCGCTCTCTACCTCGTCACCGAGCTGTACCTCGTGACCCGCTACTTCCAGCTGCGGCACGATGCTCGAGTGCAGGCGGATCGCTTCCGCGAGCTCGCCTTCCAGGTGGCTCGACGTCCGTTCGCGCCCACCCGGCGCGACACGATCTTCGAGTATTTCGAGACCATGGAGCGGTTCGTAGCGAGCGGGCAGTTCGACTACGATCCGGGCCCCGGCATCTCGCCCGAGACGGATCCCTCGACGTACAACGGGTCGGTCTGGCTGCTCGCCCGCCGCACCAATTGGAGCGATCCCGACACGCCCCCGCCCCCGACCTCGCTTGAATACATCCGCGCGATTGATTTCTACATCGCGCGGGCCGTGGGACCGGGCTTCCAGTGGTCGTGGCGCGACGCGCCCCTGGCGCGCGACGAGTTCCGCGCCACAATCCGCAACAGCGATGATGTCTTCCGCCGGGCGCAGAATCAGCTGGGGCTGCTCCTGGCTAACCATCTCGTGAGTGCCGTCGACGCGCTCGCCTCGAGCCGGCTGAGTGGGGTGGCGCGGCGGCCCGCTCAGCTCGAGACCATCATCCTGGGACCCCATCACGGGCGCGTCGCGTTGTCGGTGGCGTTCTGACCTCCTCGCGGCGCGTCGTCCGGGTTTAATTGACACGGGAGGTCGAGCGGCCTAAGTTTAGGCGGGCTCGACCCTTACGCGAGGAGCCAGGTGCGGACGCGCCCGACGATCCTGTTCTTTTCGCCGGCTGGTCGTCCAGTCCCTGACTTCGTCACCCGCTGGGTCAACGGCAAGGGGCTGACGGTCCATCTCCTGCGGGATCCGACGGAGGTGGAGCAGCGTGTGCTCCGCTCCCGCCCGCGGCTGGTGGTGGTGGACGCCGACGGGCACGAGGACCAGGGGATGCAGCTCTGCGCCCGGCTCAAGGCGGACCCCTACACGGCCATCGTGCCCCTGGCGGCCGTCGCCGCGCGGCACGTGACCGATCGCGTGCAAGCCTGGTTCGCAGCGGGTGCGGACGAAGTGCTGACCCCGCTATTTGAGCCGGTGGAGCAGGCGGGACGGCTGGACGGGCTCGTGGCCCGCGCCGAGCGGGACGTGGCGGTGAACCCTTCCTCTCGGGTGCCGGGGACCACCGAGATCGAGCGCGAAATCCGCCGACGCATGGAGGGCGGCGAACAGTTTGCCGTCTGCTACGCGGACCTGGATCACTTCAAGGAGTTCAACGATCGCTATAGCTATTACGACGGCGACCGAGTCATCTACCTCCTGTCGCGGATCCTGCACGATGTCGTGAAGGGTATGCTGGGGCCGGAGGGGTTCATCGGCCACATCGGTGGGGACGATTTCATCTTCATCGTTGCCGTACCGAAGATCCCGCTGGTGTGCGACGAGATCTTGTTCGTTTTCGATATCTTGATCCCGTACCAGTACAATGAGCAGGACCGCCGGGCGGGGTATTATTTCGGCAAGGACCGCCGGGGGCAGCTGCACCGCGTGCCGCTGATGACGCTGTCGATCGGCATCGTGACCAACCAGCACCGTCGGTTCACTCACCCGGCCCAGGTGAGCGAGTTGGCCACCGAGATGAAGAGTTACGCCAAGACCCAGCCGGGTTCCGTGTACGTTGTCGATCGCCGTCACGACCCCGAGCCGGGGACGGAGACGGAGGCGGGCGAGGCGCGATAACGGGGGCGCGAAGTGAACGTTGCTTGTCCGTCGTGTGAGACTGTGTACCGGGTGGACCCCGCCAAGGTCCCCGCCGGGGGCGTGCGCGCGCGCTGCGCCGTGTGCGGCAACGTGTTCGGAGTCGGGGCCGCCGAGATGGCAGTCCCCTCCCCGGTAGCACGGTCGGCGGCGGTCCCCGCGGCCAGCGTCGCTGCGGCGGCGCCGGTCTTCACGCCGGCGGGTCCCGCGCCGCGCACGCCGCCGGCGCCGCCGCCGCCGCCCCCGATGCCGCCGGTGGCTGCTCCGTCGGTGCGTCGGCCGACGCAACCGGCGCCGCCCGCGACCCCGCCGCGGCCGGCGCCTCCGGTGGGGGCCCCGGTCCGGCCCGTCGCGGCCCCGCCGGTTGGCGCGCCGGCGCCACGTGCGGCTCCGATCGCGCCGCCGCGAGCGGTGCCGCCTGCCTCCCCCCTGCGGGCTCCGGCCGCGCCAGTCGCCCCGACTCCGGTCGCGCCGTCCGCCGTCCCGCCGGCGGCGCCGGCAGCTGGCGGGACGCCGTTGCAGCGCAAGACCGGCCCGTTGCGGGCGGTGAATCCGTTCCTCGTGCAGGACCCCAAGCAGAAGGCGCGCCGGCTCGCGCGCGCGCTGATCTCGGACATGATCGTCTATCATCCCGAGAAGCGACAAAACGGGATGCGCGACGGCACGCTGCCGCAGCTGTTTAAGGATGAGATCGAGAAGAGCTGGCTGGAATACGTCGAGCAGGTGGGTCGCGACCTGGCCGAGAGCACGCCGTTCTGGAACGAGGCGTTGAACGAGATCCTCGCCGGGGGCAAGAAGGTTTTCTAAGAGGGTGACCTGTGGTGCTGAAAGACCGTTTCGAGACATTCGATCGCCGGCTCCAGGAACTGCGGAGCTTCCTTTGACGTGGACGGCAAGGCGCGTCGCCTCGCCGAGCTGGAGCACGCCATGGCCGACGGCGGGTTGTGGGCCGACCCGCAGCGCGCGCGCGCCGTGGTCGAGGAGGCCAAGGGGCTGAAGCGCTGGCTCGAGCCCTACCACGCGTTGCGCAAGCGGGTGGGTGAGGGGCGCGAACTGGCCGAGCTCGTCGAGGCCGAAGCGCACGTGGATCTCGAGATGCAGCGCGGGCTGGAAGCGGAGGCCGCCACGATCGCCGCGCAGCTCGAGGCGCTCGAGCTGCAAAACCTCCTGCAGGGCCCCGATGACGGGCGCGACGCGCTGTTGACGATCCACCCGGGGGCCGGCGGCACCGAATCGCAGGACTGGGCCGAGATGTTGATGCGGATGTACGTGCGGTGGGCGGAGCGGCACGGCTTTGCCGTTCAGATGCTGGATGCGCCGCCCGGAGAAGAAGCGGGCATCAAGTCCGCCGAGATCGAGATCCGCGGTCAGTACGCTTACGGACTGCTCAGGGCGGAGAAGGGCGTGCACCGGCTGGTGCGGATCTCCCCGTTCGACTCCCAGTCCCGCCGACACACCTCCTTCGCCTCGGTGTTCGTCTATCCCATGGTCGATGAGGACATCGAGATCGAGATCCGGGACGATGACCTGCGCATCGACGTGTTCCGCGCCTCCGGCAAGGGCGGCCAGCACGTCAACAAGACCTCGTCGGCCGTGCGCATCACGCATCTGCCGACCGGCATCGTCACGCAGTGCCAGAACGAGCGCAGCCAGTTCAAGAACAAGGCGACGGCGCTCAAGATGCTGAAGGCGCGACTCTACGAGCGCGCCGTGGCGGAGCGCGAGGCGAAGAAGGCCGAGCAGGACAAGCAGAAAACCGATAACGCGTGGGGCAACCAGATCCGCTCCTACGTGTTCCAGCCCTACACGATGGTGAACGATCACCGCACCGAGCTGAAAGTGACCGACGTGCAGAAGGTGATGGACGGCGACCTCGACCCGTTCATCGAGGCGTTTCTCAAGCGCTCGGCGGGGAAGGCCGCGTAGCGTGACCAGCTTCGTCGAGGCGGCGCGCCGCGAAAAGCTCAAGGAGCTGGTGCGTCGGGGGATCGCCCCGTACGCGTACCGCTTCGACCGCACCACGCTGGCCCGCGACGCCGTCGCCGCGTACGGCGCCGGGGACGAGACGCGCCACGCGCTGGCGGGCCGCCTGGTCGCGATGCGACCGCACGGCAAGACCACGTTCGCCCACCTCGCGGACGCGTCCGGGAAGCTGCAGCTGTACTTCAAGCTCGACGAGCTGGGCGCGGACGCCTACGGGGCGCTCGAGCTGCTCGACTTGGGCGACTGCGTCGGCGTCGAGGGCCCGCTGTTCACGACCAAGACGGGGGAAATCACCGTCCGGGTCCAACGCCTGACGCTCTTGGCGAAGGCGCTGCGCCCCCTGCCGCTCGGCAAGGAAGACGCGAGCGGCGTCACGCACGGCGAGCTGTCCGATCCCGAGCTCCGCGCCCGCCAGCGGTACGCCGACCTCGCCGTGCATGCGGAGGTGCGGGAGCTGTTCCGCCTGCGCGCGCGCGTGATCGCCTACCTGCGGCGGTTTCTCGACGGCCGCGGCTACCTGGAGGTGGAGACGCCGGTGCTGCAGCCGGTCTACGGCGGCGCCGCGGCGCGGCCGTTCAGCACGCACTATGAAGCGCTCGACGCGACGTTCTATCTCCGCATCGCCGACGAGCTGTACCTGAAGCGCTGCATCGTCGGCGGGCTGGAGCGCGTCTACGAGATCGCGCACGACTTCCGCAACGAAGGGATGTCGCGGTTCCACAACCCCGAATTCACGATGGCGGAGTGGTACGAGGCATATGCCGACTACCACGACATGGCGGAGCTGACCGAGGCGATGGTGGCGGGGATGGTCGAGGAGCTGTTCGGCACGACGTTGCTGGAGCGGCACGGGGCCACGCTGTCGTTCGCGCGCCCGTTCGCCCGGCAGGACTACTACACCCTCGTCCGGGAGCACGCGGGACTCGATCTCACCCGGGCGACCGACGCCGACCTGCGCGCGGTGCTGAAGCGGCACGACGCCGCCGATGCCGATCAGCTCGCCGGCGCGAAGCTCGTCGACGAGGTATTCAAGACCTGCGTCGAGCCGAAGCTGGTGCAGCCGACCTTCGTCTTCGATTATCCCATCGCGCTGTCGCCGCTCGCCAAGCCCAAGCGCGACGATCCGGCCAAAGTCGAGCGTTGGGAACTGTTCGTCCTGCACCGTGAGCTCGCCAATGCGTTCAGCGAACTCAACGACCCCGATGAGCAGCGCCGCCGCTTCGAGCAGCAGGCGGCCCTGCGGGCCGCCGGCGACGCCGAAGCGCACCAGGTGGATGAGGATTACCTGCGCGCGCTCGAGTACGGGATGCCGCCCGCCGGCGGCGTCGGACTGGGCGTCGACCGGCTGTTGATGGTGCTGGCGGACCAGTCGAACATCCGCGAGGTGATCCTCTTTCCCATGCTGCGGCCCCAATGAGCGACCTGCTCGAGCGGCTCCCCGCGATTCTCGCCGGGGCGGGCGCCGTCGCCCTCGCCGCCTTTGCCTGGTGGCAATGGCCGACACGCCTCGAAGCGACGGTGGCGCTGCGATACCTCAAGAGCCGCCGCTCGTCGCGGCTGCTGTCGCTCATCACCGTCATCGCCGTCGGCGGCGTGACCGTGGGGGTGACGGCGTTGGTGCTGGTGCTCGGCGCGATGAACGGCCTCCAGGCCGACCTGCGCGACAAGATTCTCGTAGCGAACCCGCACCTGCGCGTCCTCACCTATGGCGAAGGCCTGCGGCTCGACGACTGGCGGCGGGCGCTCGATTCGGTGCGCCACACGCCTGGGGTCGAGGCGGCCGCGCCGTTCGTGCTCACCCAGGGGCTGCTGTCGGCGGGCCACGACTACGCCGAGGGCGTGGTGGTGCTGGGGATGGATCCCGACACCGGCAGTCGCTCGGTCACGACCCTGGCGACGCACTTCACCAAGGGCGACCTGCGGTTCCGCACCACCCGGCCCGATGTGGAGGGCGGGATCGCCCTCGGCACCCGGCTGGCGGCGAAGCTGTCGGCGTTCCCGGGCGACGTGGTCACCCTGATCTCCCCCGCCGGCTCCAAGTTCAACGCCAGCCTCGGCGCGTTCGTCCCCAAGTTCCACCGCTACGAGGTCACGGGGATCTTCGACACCGGGATGTACATCTACGACGACAGCTACATCGCGATGGCGCGCCACTCCGCCCAGGAGTTCGCGGGGCTCGACACCGCTGTCACCGGGATCGAAGTGCGGCTCACCGACCCGTGGGCCGCGAAGCAACTCGGCCAGCGGCTCGAGGCGCGCCTCGGCTACCCGTACCGGGCGATGGACTGGCAGTCGCAAAACGCCTCGCTGTTCTCGGCGCTCAAGCTCGAGAAGCTCGTGATGGGCGTCATCGTGTTCCTGATCTGCGTCGTGGCGGCCTTCAACGTCGTCGGCACGCTCACGATGGTCGTGCGCGACAAGACCCGGGAGATCGGCATCCTCCTGGCGATGGGGATGCGCCGGGACTCGATCCGCCGCATCTTCCTCTCCCAGGGGATGCTCATCGGCCTCACCGGGACGGCGATCGGGACCGTGCTCGCCCTGGTGGGCGGCGGCATGGTGAGCCGCGGACACTGGATTCACATCGATCCGTCCGTGTATTTCGTCGACCATCTGCCCATGCACTCGCAGTCGACGGACGTGCTCATCGTGGTGGTGGCGAGCCTGCTCATCTCGGCCCTCGCGCCCTTGTACCCTTCGCTCCGGGCCGCCCGGCTCGACCCCGTGCCGGCGATCCGCTACGAATGAACGCGCTCATCGAAGCGCGCGGGCTTTGGAAGGTGTTCCGCGGCGGCGACGAACGGCCGCTCGAGGTGCTACGCGGGGTGGACGTGGATGTGCACCGCGGCGAGGTGCTCGCGGTGGTGGGGGCGTCGGGCGCGGGGAAAAGCACCCTGCTGCACCTGCTCGGCGCCCTCGATCGCGCCAGCAGCGGGGACGTCTGGCTGGACGGCAGCCGCTACGCTGATCTGGACGCGATCGCGCTGGCCGAGCTCCGCAACCGCAAGCTGGGGTTCGTCTTTCAGTTCCACCACCTGTTGCGGGAGTTCTCGGCCCTGGAGAACGTGATGATGCCGCTGCGGATCGCCGGAGCGGGGGAGCGCGAAGCCCGCTCCCGGGCCGAGGAGGTGCTGTCGGTGGTAGGACTGGCGGGTCGCATGACGCACCGGCCGGCGGAGCTGTCGGGCGGCGAGCAGCAGCGCTGCGCCGTGGCGCGGGCGCTGGTGCACGATCCCAGTCTGGTGCTGGCCGACGAGCCGTCCGGGAACCTCGACCACGCCAACGCCGATCGGCTGCACGAGTTGTTTTTCCGGCTAGCGCGCGAGTACGAGACGGCGGTCGTGGTCGTCACCCACAACCGGCAGCTCGCGGGGCGCGCCGACCGCATCCAATGGCTGGAGGACGGCCGGCTCACCGCCGTGAGCTCCGTGGACGCGATTCCCTGATGCTGTGCGATAACTGCAAGGAGCGCGAGGCGATCATCAACCTGACCCAGGTGGAGCACGACTCCAAGGTCACGCTCCACCTCTGTGAGTCGTGCGCCCAGCAGAAGGGCGTCGAGACCGGCGGCTCCGTGCTCAAATCACCGCTCGGCGGCTTCATCACCGCGTTGAACAAGGGCGGGACCGGGCTGCTCCCGTCTCCCGCCGATGGGTTGCGCTGCCCGTCGTGCGGCGCGACGCTCAAGGACTTCCGGGAATCGGGCCGGCTGGGCTGCGCCCAGTGCTACGACGCGTTCACCCCCCACCTGCGGGACCTGCTGCGCCGCTTGCACGGCTCCAGCCAGCACGTCGGCGAGCGCTACGAGTCGCCCGGAGAGCAGGCGGACCCGCGCCATCAGTTACTCGATCTCAAGGATCAACTGCGCCGCGCGGTGGAGTCGGAGAACTTCGAGCTGGCCGCGGAGCTGCGCGACCGCATCCGGGTGCTGGAATGATGGACCTTTCGCTGCTGCCCGACGGCGGCATGAGCTGGCTCGACGCCTCGGGACCGGCTGCTCCGGTCGTCCTGTCCACGCGCATCCGCCTCGCCCGCAACCTCCAGGGCTACCCGTTCGGCCAGCGGGCGCGCGACGGGGACCGGGCGGCAGTCCTGGCCCGGGTGACCGAAGCCGCGCAGGCCAGCGACCACCTGCGCAGCGCGACCTTCTTCCATGTGGATCAGCTGGAGCGGCTCGATCGCCAGCTCCTTCACGAACGCCACCTCGTCAGCAAGGAGTTGGCGGCGCTGGACCGCGAGTCGCGCCCCCGGCCCGGCTCGGCGCTAGTGATCCAGAGCCCGGTGGGGGTGATGGTAAATGAAGAGGATCATCTGCGGCTGCAGGGGATGTGGTCGGGCTTCGCGCTGGAAGAGGCGTATGCCGCGCTGGAAGCGATAGATAGCGAACTGGGCCGGCTGCTGCCGTTCGCGTTCCACCCAGAATTTGGCTATCTTACTTCGTGCCCGACCAATGCTGGGACGGGACTCCGGGCGAGTGTGCTTATCCACTTGCCCGGCTTGGTCTTGACGAAGGAAATCGGCAAAGTGCTGCAGGGGCTCACGCAGGTGGGGCTGACGTTTCGGGGGCTGTACGGGGAGGGCAGCGAGGTCGTCGGGAACTTCTTTCAGTTATCTAATCAGACGACCCTGGGGAAGTCCGAGGAGGAGCTGCTCGACCATCTCGGCAAGATCGTGCGGCAGGTGTTGGAATACGAGCAGCAGGCGCGGGACGTGATTCTCAAGAGCGCGCGCACGGAGGTGCAGGACAAGGTGTGGCGCGCCTATGGGTTACTGCGGCACGCGCGCCGGCTGTCGTTCGAGGAGACGATGAATCTGCTCTCCGGTGTTCGCTTGGGCGTCGGGTTGAATCTGATCACCGGGCTGAGTGTATATACCCTCAACAAGCTGCTGATCCACACGCAGCCCGCGCATCTGGCGGTGCTCGAAGGACGGCAACCCAGCGATCCGGAGCTGCCCGCGGTGCGCGCGAGCTACGTGCGGAAGCTGCTGGACTCGGAGTCGAACTGAGGCGGGCGGGGAGATGAACGGCTACAACTTCACGGATCGGGTGCGGAAAGTCCTGCAGATGGCGCGGGAAGAGGCCGCCCGTCTGCACCACGAGTACGTCGGCACCGAGCACATCCTGCTCGGCTTGATCCGCGAAGGCGAGGGCGTCGCCGCCGCGGTCCTCACGAATCTCAACGTCGACCTCGAAGACATCCAGCAGAAGATCGAGGAGACCGTGAAAAAGGGGAAAGCGGCCGCGGCCGCCGGCCCCGACCTGCCGTACACCTCCCGCGCGAAGAAGGTGCTGGAGCTCGCCATGAGCGAGGCCCGCGAGCTCAACCACTCGTACGTCGGCACCGAGCACCTGCTGCTGGGCCTGCTGCGCGAGGAGAAGGGCATTGCGGCCCAGGTGCTGACCGACGCCGGCGTGAACCTCGAGCAGGCGCGTGCCGAGACGCTGCGGCTCTTGGGCAGCGAGATGCCGTCGACCGCGCCGGCGGGCGGGGCGACCGCGCAGCCCGCGGCCCCCAAGAGCGAGAAGAAATCCAAGACGCCCGCGCTCGACCACTTCTGCCGCGATCTGACGCAGCTGGCGGCTGAAGGGTCGCTCGATCCCACCATCGGGCGCCAGAAGGAGATCGAGCGGGTGATGGAGATCCTCTCCCGCCGTAAGAAGAACAACCCGGTGCTGATCGGCGAGCCGGGGGTGGGCAAGACGGCCATCGTCGAGGGGTTGGCGCAGCTGATCGCGACCGGGCAGTGCCCCGACGCGCTCAAGGATCACCGCGTGCTCGCCCTGGATATGGCGGCGGTAATCGCAGGCACCAAGTACCGCGGCCAGTTCGAGGAGCGGCTCAAGGCGGTCATCAACGAGATCGCGCAGAACCGCAACATCATCCTGTTCATCGACGAGCTACACACCCTGGTAGGCGCGGGGGCGGCCGAGGGCGCGGTGGACGCGTCCAACATGCTGAAGCCCGCGCTAGCCCGCGGCGAGCTGCAGTGCGTGGGCGCGTCGACCCTCAACGAGTATCGCAAGTACATCGAGAAGGACGGCGCGCTGGAGCGGCGCTTCCAGACGGTGATCGTCGATCCGCCGACGGTGGACGAGACGATCGAGATCCTCAAGGGGCTGCGCAAGCGCTACGAGGACCACCATCGGGTGGTCATCCCCGACGCGACGCTCGAAGCGGCCGCGAAGCTCTCCGAGCGCTACATCACCGATCGGTTCCTCCCCGACAAGGCGATCGACGTGATCGACGAGGCGGGGGCGCGGGCGCGGCTGGCGACGCAGGTGCCGCCGCCCGAAGTCGCCGAGCTCAAGGGGCGGCTGGAAAAGATCAACGGCGACAAGGAAGCCGCCGTGCGCGATCAGAACTTCGAGCGCGCCGCGTCGTTGCGCGACGCCGAGCGGGAGCTGCAGAGCGACATCCGCCGCAAGCAGGAAGACTGGGAGCGCGAGCGCCAGACCCGCCGGCCGACGATCGACGAGGAGAACGTCGCGTTCATCGTGTCGCGCTGGACCGGGATCCCGGTGACGCGGCTCCAGGAGGCGGAGACGGCGCGGCTGCTGCGCATGGAAGAGGAGATCCACCAGTTCGTCGTCGGCCAGGAAGAGGCGATCGCGGTGATCTCGCGGGCGATCCGGCGCAGCCGCGCGGGGCTCAAGGATCCCAAGCGGCCGATCGGCTCGTTCGTGTTCTCGGGGCCCACGGGGGTCGGGAAGACCGAGCTGGCGCGCGCGCTGGCCCGGTTCCTGTTCGCCGACGCCAACGCCCTGATTCGCGTCGACATGTCGGAGTACATGGAGAAGTTCTCCGTGAGTCGGCTGATCGGGGCGCCGCCGGGCTACGTCGGCTACGAGGACTCCGGCACGCTCACCAAAGCGGTGCGGCGCAAGCCGTACTCGGTCGTGCTGCTCGACGAGATCGAGAAGGCGCACCCGGACGTCTTCAACATCCTGCTGCAGGTGCTCGACGAGGGTCACCTGACGGACAACTACGGGCGCATGATCGACTTCAAGAACACCGTCGTGATCATGACGTCGAACGTGGGCGCCCGCGACATGGTGAAGGGGAAGAGCCTCGGCTTCGCGCAGCCCGACAGTCGGGCCTCGTTCGAGCGCATGGCCGAGAAGGTCAAGGACGAGATCAACAAGACCTTCAACCCCGAGTTCCTGAACCGGCTGGACGACACGATTGTCTTCCACCCGCTCACGCGCGAGCACATCGGGCTGATCGTGGCGATCATCCTGCGCGACGTGCAGAAACGCCTGGGCGACGAGGAGCTCACCCTCCGCCTCACCCCCGCGGCCACGGACTTCCTCGTGGACCACGGGTACGACGAGCACTTCGGCGCCCGGCCGCTGAAGCGGGCGATCCAGAAGTACGTCGAGGACCCGCTCTCGGAGAAGATCCTGGTCGGCGAGTTCGCGCGCGGCGACGAGGTCGAGGTAGACGTGGCGCCGGACAAGGAGCGCCTCGCCTTCCGCGCCCTCTCCGGCTCGAAGGCGTGACCCGCCGGCCGCTCGCTTCCGTCCTCCTGTTGTGCGCCGTCGCCCTCGCCCCGCGCCCCGCCCGGGCGCAAGGCGAAGGCGGCGGCCGGTTGCCCGATTCCATCGCCGTCGTCGGCGTCCGCCGCGTCTCCCGCCAGACGGTGCTGCTCACCGCCGGCCTCGTGCCGGGCCGCACCGCCAACTACCGCGACATCCAGCACGCCATCCAGGCGCTGTACGCCTCAGGGCAGTTCGACGACATCCGCATCGACCAGGACACGGCCGGCCCCGGCGTCTTGATTATTCAGGTCAAGGAGCGGCCCGTCGTCGCGCATTGGACGGTGCGCGGGGTGAACCGGCTGAGCGAGCACACGGTCCGCGACCGGGCGCAGGTGATCACGGGCCGCCCGATCGATCCCGCGCAGGTGGAGCGCGCGCGGGGCCGCATCGACTCGCTCTACAAGGCCGAGGGGTACTACCTCGCGCGCGTGCGCGCGCTGCGCGTGTACGACGCCGATTCCGGGAGCGTCCGCGTGATCTTCGACGTGGAGGAGGGCCGGCGCGTGGCGATCGCGCGGATCGACTTCCAGGGCAACACGCGGTTCCCGGACAAGGTGCTCGCCAAGCAGATGAAGACGCGCCCCGAAGGGTTCTGGTGGTGGCGCGACGGCGAGTACGACGAAGAGCAGTTGCGCGCCGATCTGCAGGAGCGGCTCCCCAAGTTCTACGGCGAGCGCGGGTACGTCGACTTCCAGGTCCTCAACGACTCGCTCGTCGTCAACGACTCGACGGGGAAGGCGACGCTGCTGGTGCAGGTGAGCGAGGGCGATCCGTACCGCATCGGCACGGTCGCGATCGTGGGCAACCGGCGCTTCTCCACCGAGCAACTGGAGCTGTTCAATCCGTTCCAGGCCGATTCGGGGAAGCGGCGCGTCCCGCCGTTCAACCAGGAGAAGTGGGACGACGCCACGACCAAGCTCAAGACCCTCTACTACAACAACGGCTACATCTACGCGCAGGTGAGCAACGACGTCATCCGCCGTACCGGCCCCGACGGCAAGCCGATTGTGGACCTGCGGTGGGTGATCACCGAGGGCCAGCCGGCCATCGTCAACCTGGTGGAGATCCGCGGCAACGACGTGACCCACGAGCGCGTGATCCGCGACGCCATCGTGGTGATTCCCGGGGACGTCTTCCGCCAGGATGCGCTGATCCGCTCGTACCAGAACGTCTCCAACCTCGGCTTCTTCCAGCAGCCGCTGCCGCCGCCGGACACCCGCCCCGCCAACGACCAGGGCGACGTGGACGTGATCTTCCGCGTCACCGAGAAGCGCACCGGCAACGTCAACTTCGGCGCCTCGGTGGGGCAGGGGGTTGGCGTGGGCGGCTTCTTGGGGCTCGACGAGCCCAACCTCTTCGGGCAGGGCAAGCGCGGCCACTTCCAGTGGCAGTTCGGCAAGAACATCAACGACTTCGATCTGTCCTATACCGATCCCGCGATCCGCGAGTCCCGGATCTCGGGGACCGTCGGCGTGCACAACACGCGGCTGCGCTATCAGATCGCCGACCTGGGGCGGTTGCGGCGGCGCGGCGCCAGCGTGCAGCTCGGCTTCCCGGTGTTCAACGATCGCTACTCGCGGCTGTTTCTGTCGTATTCGATCGACGAGCAGACGTTCGAGGGGTCGGCGTCGAACGCGGCGTTCCAGGCGCGGTTCGGGTGCACCAACTGCCTCCGGTCCACCATCGGCGTGTCGGCGATGCGCGATACCCGCGTCGACCTCCCCTTTCCCACGGGCGGCACGATGACGACGGTGGGGCTGTCGCAGAGCGGCGGGCCGCTGGGCGGTCGTGGCGACTTCCAGCGCATCGACCTCGAGGGGCACTGGTACGCGCCGCTCGGGCAGCTGGGCGGGAGCCGGCCCGGCGCGAGCGGGGTCAAGTTCGTCCTGGGCCTCTCGACCCGATCCGGCTTCGTCTTCGGCGACTCGCCGTTCTTCGATCAGCTGTTCTTCATGGGCGGTACGCAGTTCGGGATCCCGCTGCGCGGCTACGACGAGTTCGCCATCACCCCCAACGGCTTCGACCCCAACGCCAGCACGTCGGGGGCATCGACGGCCAACTCGTTCGGCAAGGCGTTCTTCAGCATGACGGGGGAGCTGGGCATGCGGATCTCCCAGATGCTGTACGTGAACGCCTTCTTCGACGCCGGCAACCTCTGGGCCCGGGCGAGCCAGTACAACCCCACGCGCCTGTTCCGCGGGGCGGGGTTCGGGGCGGCGATCATCTCGCCGCTGGGTCCCATGGGGGTCGACCTGGGCTACGGCTTCGATCGCATCGACATTCTCGGCCGGCCGGCCCCGGGCTGGAAACTGCACTTCAAACTCGGCAACTTCTTCTGATGCCCATCTCTCTGGAGCATGGTATGACGCGCGCCCTCGTGACTTGCCTGACCCTCGCTGCCGCCGTGTCACTCGGCGCCCAGACACCCACGCCGACGCGGCCGGCCACGGCGCCGCCGCCGGTCAAGATCGCGTTCGTGAGCTCGCGGGCGATCATGCAGCAGACGCCGGGCTACGCCGCGGCCGATTCGGCCCTCAATCGGGACATCCAGGCCGGCCGGGACGAGATCGCGCGACTGCAGCAGCAGATGGACTCGGCGGTGCGAGCCTTCGACCAGCAATCGATCGCCCTCTCCCCGGCGGCCAAGACGGCCAAGCAGCGCGAGCTGCAGGTGCTGCAGGACCGGTACACACAGCGCGGGACCGAGCTGAACGACCGCATCCAACAGCGTCAGCAGGAGCTGTTCGGTCCGCTCAACGCCCGCATCCGCGCCGTCATCGACGGCATCCGGGCCGAGGGCAACTACGCGATGATCTTCGACGCGGACGCGCAGGGCGGCGGCCTCATCTCCGCCGATCCGTCGCTCGATATCACCGCGAAAGTGTTGCAGCGCCTCCAGCAGGCGCAGTAGGGCAGCGGCCGGCGACGTGGCCGCTCCGGCCGCCCACGCCCTGTCCGCGAGCGAGATCGCGGCCCTGACGGGCGGCCGGCTGGTCGGGTCCCCGGACGTTCGCGTCACTCGCGTCGCCCCGCTCGAGCGCGCCGAGCCGGGCGACCTCGCGTTTCTTGCCAGCCCCCGGTATCTCTCCTACTTTCAGCGCTCCGCGGCGTCGGTCGTGCTGGTGCGGGAGGAATTCCTCGCGGAGGCCGCCGGGCCCGCGGTGCGCGTCGTGGTGCCGGACCCCCACGCGGCGCTGCTCGCCATCCTGCCGGTCCTCTACCCCCAGGCCGTCTGGGAGCCTGGGGTGCATCCTACCGCCGTCGTCGGCCGGGGCACCACGTGGGAAGACCCGGTCGCGATCGGGCCGCATGTGGTGCTGGGACGCGGGGTGCGGCTGGGCCGCAACGTGCGACTGGGCGGCGGGTGTGTGCTCGGTGACGGGGTCGTGGTCGGCGATGAGGTCGAGATGTATCCGAACGTCGTGTGCTATCCCGGGACCGAGATCGGCCACCGCGTCATCCTGCACGCCGGCGTGCGGCTGGGGAGCGACGGATTCGGCTACATCCCCGGCCGGGGCGGAAGCGGACATCGCAAGATCCCGCATGTCGGCCGCTGTCTCGTGGGCGACGACGTGGAGATCGGTGCGAACAGCTGCGTGGACCGCGGCAGTGTGGACGACACGGTGATCGGCCCGGGCACCAAGATCGACAATCTGGTCCACATCGCGCACAACGTCCGCATCGGCGCGCGCTGCCTGATCATGGCCCTCGTCGGCGTCGCCGGAAGCTCGCGCATCGAGGACGAGGTGATCCTCGGGGGACAGGCGGGCGTGTCCGATCATCTGACGGTAGGCCGCGGAGCGCGGGTGCTCGTCCAGGCGGGCCTGATCGGGGACGTCCCGGCGGGCGCGACGGTGTCGGGCTACCCCGCGCGCAACCACCGGGAGCTGCTGCGGGCCCAGGCGACGCTGTACCGCCTGGCGGATATCATCCACGACCTCGAGGCGCTCGTCGCCAAGCAGCCCGATGCCGCCCAACGGTAGACGTTCCATCCAGAAGACGGCGTCCGTGTCGGGGACCGGCCTGCACACGGGGGCCCAGACCGTCGCCACGTTCCTGCCCGCCACCGCCGGCCAGGGGATCCGCTTCCGCCGCGTCGACCTCACCGGCAAGCCGGAGATCCCCGCCCGGTTGACGGAAGTCGAGGCGCTCGAGCGGCGCACGGCGATCGGCCACGGGGATGCCACGATTCACACCGTCGAGCACCTGCTCGCCGCCGTCGCGGCGCATGAGATCGACGACCTCATCGTCGAGCTGAGCGGTCCCGAGCCGCCGATCCTGGACGGCAGCGTGCAGCCGTACTTCGACGCGCTGCGGCTGGCGGCCCCCGTGGACGTCGGAGGGCAGCCCACGATGCTCACCGTGCAGGCGCCGTTCACGGTGACCGAGGGCGACTCGAGCTACATCGTCGCGCCGGCCAAAGCATTCCGGCTGACGGTGACCATCGAGTTCCCGCACCCGCTCATCGGGAGGCAGGCGGGGACCTTCGAAGTCACCGCCGACGCGTTCGCGCGAGAGCTCGCCCCGGCGCGGACCTTCGGGTTCACCGGAGAGGTGGAAGCGCTGCGGGCCAAAGGGCTGATCAAGGGCGCCAGCGCGTCCAACGCCATCGTGCTCGACGACCGCGGCGGCGGCCTCGCCAACGGCGGCCGGTTACGCTGGCCGGACGAGTTCGTGCGGCACAAGGCGGCCGACATCGTGGGGGATCTGGCGCTCACCGGCGCGCGGATCCGCGCGCACATCATCGCTACGCGGCCGAGCCACACCGGGAACGTCGCGCTGGCGCGGGCCCTGGAGCGGGCCGCCAAGCGCACCGGCCGGCCCGCGATGGACATCGGCCGGATCATGGACATCCTGCCGCACCGCTACCCGTTCTTGCTGGTGGACCGGATCATCGAGGTGGAGGGCAACCAGCGGATCGTCGGCATCAAGAACGTCACCATCAACGAACCGTTTTTCCAGGGCCACTTCCCCGGCCACCCGGTGATGCCGGGTGTGCTCCTCATCGAGGCGATGGCCCAGGTCGGCGGGATGCTGCTGCTCAGTTATTTCGAGGGCCAGAACATCGAGGACAAAGTCGTCTATTTCATGTCGCTCGACAACGTCAAGTTTCGCCGGCCGGTCGTGCCCGGAGACCAGATTCGTTACGAGCTCGAGATGGTGAACTTCCGCGGTAAGACGTGCAAGATGAAGGGCGAAGGGTACGTCGACGGCCAGCTCGTGGTGGAAGCCGAAATGATGGCGACGGTCGTCGACCGGTGATCCACCGCACGGCGATCGTCGACCCCACCGCCCACCTCGGGGCGGACGTGACGGTCGGGCCGTACGCGATCGTCGGCCCGCACGTCACCGTTGGCGACCGCACCGGGATCGCGGCGCACGTCGTGATCGAGCGGAATACCCGGGTAGGGTCGGGCGTGAAGATCGGGTACGGGACGGTCATCGGCAACGACCCGCAGGATCTCAAGTACAAGGGCGAGGAGACCTGGGTCGAGATCGGCGACGGCACCATCATCCGCGAGTACTGCACCATCAACCGCGGCACTTCCGCGACGGGTCGGACGGCGATCGGCCAGCGCTGCTTCATCATGACGTACGTGCACATCGCCCACGACTGTGTGATCGGGAACGACGTCATCCTCGCCAACGGCATCCAGATGGCCGGCCACGTGACGATCGAGGACCGCGCCATCGTCAGCGGGCTGGTGCCGATCCACCAGTTCGTGCGCATCGGCACCTACGCATTCGTCGGGGGCGGGTCGCGTGTCAACCAGGACGTCCCCCCGTTCACGAAGGCCGTGGGGAATCCGGTGCACCTCTATGGGCTCAACTCGGTCGGCCTGCAGCGCGCCGGCTTCTCGCCCGACGTCAAGCTCGCTCTGAAGCGCGCCTATCGCCTGCTGTTCAACTCCGACCTGACGGTCAGCCAGGGGATCGCGCGGGCCCGGATCGAGCTACCGCAGGTCCCGGAGGTGGAGAAGTTCCTGACCTTCATCGAGGCCTCGCAGCGCGGGGTGATGGTGTGACCCGGCAGCCGGTGCGCGTCGGCGTGGTCGGCACCGGCGCCCTCGGCTACCATCACGCGCGGCTGCTGCGCGCCGTCGAGGGCGCCGCGCTCGTCGGCATCTTCGACATCAACCCCACCCGCGCCGCCCAGGTCGCCCGGGAGCTCGAAACCGTCGCCTTCCCGTCGCTCGCGGCGCTGGTGGAGGCGGTGGAGGCCGTGTCGGTCGCCGTGCCCACGCCGGCCCACACCGCGGTCGGCCTGGAGATCCTCGCCCGCGGCCGGCATGCGCTGATCGAGAAACCGCTGGCGGACAGCCTCGAGGGGGCGGAAGCCCTGGTCGCCAAGGCGGCCGACGCGGGGGCGCTGCTCCAGGTCGGTCACGTGGAACGGTTCAATCGCGCCGTCCGGGCCGCGGCCGCGTACCTCGACGAGCCGCGTTTCTTCCAGACCGAGCGCTTGGCCCCGTTCCAGCCGCGCGGGACCGACGTGGCCGTGATCCTCGATCTCATGATCCACGACCTCGATCTCGTGCTGGAGCTCGTGCGCTCGGAGGTCACCGAGGTGCGCGCCACCGGTGTGCCGGTCCTGTCGCCGCACGTCGACATCGCGAACGCGCGGGTCGAGTTCGCCAACGGGGCGGTGGCGCTGGTGACCGCGAGCCGCATCTCGCGGGATCGCACCCGCAAGCTGCGCATCTTCCAACAGACCGGCTACTTCTCTCTCGATCTCGCCCAGGGGAGCGGCCACTACTATCATTTGAAGCCCGGATGGCAGGCCCTCGGCGCGTCGAAGATGGAGGACATTGTCGAGCACGTGAAGCTCGAGGCCCCGGAGGCCGAGCCGCTGCGGCTCGAGCTGGAGAGCTTCGTGCGCGCGGTGCGCGGCGACGGCGAGGTGGTCGTCTCGGGCGCGGCGGGAGTGCGCGCGCTGGCGCTCGCCTGGCGGGTCGCCGAAGCGATTCAGGCCTCGCCCCTCGCTGTCGGCCGGCCGTGACGGCGGCGCCGCGCATCTATCTCTCGGCGGGCGAACCGTCGGGAGACGCCCACGGCGCCCAGGTGGTGACCGCCCTGCGGCGCCGCCTCCCCGGCGTGGCGCTCGAGGCGTTCGGCGGGCCGCTCATGGCGGCGGCCGGCGCCACGGTGCTGGACCGCATGGAGGCGTTTTCCGTCGTGGGGTTCGTCGAGGCGATCGCCAAGATCCCCGCCCACTACGCCCTGTTCCGCCGCACCCGCGCGGCGCTGCGCGCGGGCCGCTACGACCTCGTGATTCTTATCGACTATCCCGGCTACCACCTCCGCCTGGCCACCGCGGCGGCGGTCGCGGGCGTCCCCGTGCTCTATTACATCGCGCCGCAGCTGTGGGCGTGGGGAGCGGGCCGGGTAAAGCGCCTGGCCGCGAGCGTGCGGCACCTCGCGGTGATCCTCCCGTTCGAGGAGCGGTTCTTCCGGGAGCGCGGCGTCGCCACCACCTTCGTCGGCCATCCGCTCAAGGACCGCGCGGCCCCGCCTGGGCGCGCCGAGGCGCGCCGGCAACTGGGCCTCGACCGGGTCCGGCCCACCCTGGCCCTGTTTCCCGGAAGTCGGGCGCAGGAGGTGCGGCGCATGTGGCCCGCGTTTCGTGCCGCGGCCGCGCGCGTCGTCACCGCGCGCCCCGAGGTGCAGGTGGTGGCCGCGGGAACGCCGAACGCGCCCTACCCGGACCCGGGGCCCATCCAGGTGGCGCAAGGCGACCCCGCCCTGGTGTTCGCCGCGGCGGATGCGGGGCTGTGCAAATCGGGCACGACCACGCTCGAGGCCGCGCTGGCGGACGTGCCCATGGCGATCGCCTACCGCCTGCACCCGCTCTCGAGCTTCATCGCGCAACGCGTGCTGCAGGTGCCCTGGGTGGGGCTCGTGAACCTGGTGGCGGGAGCAGCCGTGTGTCCCGAGTTTCTGCAACGGCGCGCGAGCCCGCGGGCGCTGGCGGACGCGGTGCTGCCGCTGCTCGACGGGGACACGCCCGCCGCGCGCCGCCAGCGCGAGGGGCTCGCGCTGGTGCGCGAGCGGCTCGGGGCCCCGGGCGCCGCCGCCCGCGTGGCGGACCTCGCGGTGGGGCTGCTGGATTGAGGCCGCGCTGGGCCGAGCCCGTGGCCGTGGCCGTTGGGTCCTTCTTGGTGCGGGCGCTGGCGGCGACGTGGCGCTTCCGATTGAGTGGGCGCGAGCACTTCGACACCCTGCGCGCCGCTGGCCGTCCGTTCGTTTTCGTCCTGTGGCACAGTCGCATCCTGCCGCTGCTCTCGCTGCACCGCGACCAGGGCATCGTCCTGCTCGTGAGCCGCCACCGGGACGGGGGCTACGTGGCCGACCTCGGCGAACGCTGGGGGTACCGCTCCGTGCGCGGCTCCACGAAGCG
>Ga0209160_1001124_pt1 | contig 22312 bp, 20 predicted proteins | sample GraSoiAngelo_153_FD_186167 | JGI IMG/M metagenome (GOLD analysis project Ga0209160, IMG submission 186167) | Grasslands soil microbial communities from the Angelo Coastal Reserve, California, USA - 14_1009_12_40cm (SPAdes) (version 2) | ecosystem: Environmental > Terrestrial > Soil > Grasslands ...
TGGCGTACTGAACGGTAAGCGATCCGTTGAAGAGCTGTTCCGGCGTGCCAGCGGTCAGGCTCTGGACCTGCCCCCCTGCTCCGCCCGAAGGGGCGCCGCAGACGGTGGGCATGCTGAGCACGTTGGTCTGCTGCCGGTGACTGCCGGTGATCTGGTTCAGCAGGAACTCCCACGCCTGGCTGTTGATAGGACGCCACTCGAAGGCCGGGTTTTGCGCCCGGGGATGTCCGACGTCGGCCACCGCCAGCGCCACCGGCCATTGCGCGTCCAGTGACTTGAGGTAATTGAACTGCCGGAACGACTCCACCGGGGGAAAGAGGTCGTCCGTCCAACCCGAGACCGAGAAGACGGCGACCTCGCGGCTGGTCAATTCGGCGGCCCAGGCCTCGTCCTGGTAGAAGGATCCCCGAAATTCGGTCAAACCCCGCCGAATCTGGGCGACAATAACGTCCTCCTTTCCGTCCGCGTCGTAGGGATCACCGACGAGCGCCGCCCTGGCGGCCCAGGATGGGATGTCGATCGGGCCTTCATCGGAGGGTGTCGTCGTGGTGCCGGCCTCGAAGATGCCCTGGATCAAGCCCTGGAGGAAGAAGCCGACGACATAGCTGGACTTCGCTGTTCCCAGCGGATTTCCCTGACCCGTATCGGTGAAGTCCGTGGGACTTCCTTGCGACGACGAATAGATGGTGGCATCGAACGGCCCGGGGTGACCATTCGGTGCCAGGCTGTAGGCGAGGTCCGTCCAGGGGTATTTCGGGATGGCGACCTGGAGCTGGAGGATTGGCAGTGCGGGGATCGGGGCGGGCGTCACGAAGGTGTTGGCGTCCCAGACCGGCTGGCTCGCCTGCAACCACGATTCGCCACCGCCGTAGGAGCCGCCGCTGATCGCGACCTGGTTGACATCCAGGTCCGGATACGCCTGGGCGACCAGCGCCGCCAGCCACTGGGTATCGCGAATCTCGAACTCGCGGCTCTTCAGGTGGATGGTCCCGTTGGGTGGGCAGGCCGAACCAGGGCGAATACATGGGGCGGGAACGCCGGCGGGCGTTGCCGGCTGGTCCGCCCGGGTGACGCCGTCGTCGAAGAATCCGCGTGCCGTGTAGGTCAACACATAAAAGCCGTGCTCCGCAAACCAGTGATTGTTCCAGTGCCACTTGTCGGCGCCGTCGCCGGCGTCGCTGCGGGATTCCCACTCGTGTTTGTTGTTGGCAAACCCGTGCAGCAGGACGATCAGCGGGTGGCGGGCGCCGGTGCCCGGCTGGGGCAGCGTCAGATCGACATCGAGCAGCGCTTTATCCCAGCTGGCGACCTCACCCGAGCAGATGCGGACGCCACCGTATCGCGGGCAGTCGTTCAAGCCGGCAACGGAGCCGGTCGCATGCGCCGGCAGGGATGGCGCCACCAGGGCGAGGCACAAGAAGAGTCCCGGCAGGATGGCGCGGCGTCGCAACGGGCTTCCCTCCAGCAGTCGCGAAAAACAGCTCCGCCTCTCAGTGTCCAAAGTCGGCGTCGCCACGTCAAGGGCGGGAGCTTACTGGGTCCCTCTCAGGTGACTCATTCGCCTTTCCAGACCGGCTTGCGCTTCTCGGCAAAGGCGCTCAGCCCCTCTTTGGCGTCGGCGGTTTCGAAGAGCCGGAAGATCCCGCCCCGCTCCAGGGCCAGGGCACTTTCCAGCGACATCTCGAGGCCCTGCTTCGCCACCAGCTTGATCTCTCCGATGGCGGCCCGCGGGCCGGCGGCCATGCTCGCGGCAAAGCTGACGGCCTCCGGCAGCAGCCGGTCCGGGGCGAGCAGCCGATCGACGATCCCAAAGGCGGCCGCCGTCTTGGAGTCGAGGGGTTTGCCGGTGAGCAGCAACTCCATCGCCTTCTGCCGGCCGATCAGCCGGGGCAGCCGCTGGGTGCCGCCGTTGCCGGGCAGCAGACCGAGCGTGACCTCGGGCACCCCCAGCCGGTAGTCGCCCTCGGCCGCAAACCGAAAATCGGTGGCGAGCGCGATCTCCAGGCCGCCGCCCAGCGCGTGGCCACCGATCGCGGCGATGAAAATCTTTGGGGTGTGCTCCATCTTCAAGAGCACCTCGTGCATGTGCAGGATCGTCATGGCGCGCGCCCTGGGCGTGACCGTGCGGAACATCCCGATGTCGGCGCCGGCGCTGAAGAACTTCGGCAGATCCGAGGTCAGCACCACCGCACCGATCGATTCATCGAAGCGGATCTCGTCGATCGCCGCGTTCAGATCATCGATGAATCCGCGGTCATAGGAATTCGCCGGCGGCCGATTCAGATGAATCAGCGCCACGCCATCCGATTCCTTACTGACTGACACAACCTTTGCCGAAGTGGTCGCTTGCTCCATCGGTCCCTCCTTTGTGTACCCTGAGTCTATCCGCAGATCGACAACAGGAGAGGCAACTGCATGAGCACGATGGTGATCGACGGCAAGCCGGTGGCGGCACGCTCCGGCGCGACTGTCGAGATTCATGACCCAGCGACCGGTGAGCTGGTGGACCGGGTGCCGCAGGCCGGCGTCGAGGAGACGCGGCAGGCGATCGACGCCGCCCATAAGGCCTTTCGCGCCTGGGCGGACATGCTGCCTCACCAGCGATTCCAGATCCTGATGAAAGGCGCCGCGCTCGCCCGGCAGCACCTCGATGAGGTGGCGTCGCTGTTGACGCGCGAGCAGGGTAAGCCGCTGCGTGATTCCAAGATCGAGGCCCAGCGCTTCGTGGAGAACATCGAGTTTTACGCCGCCATCGCCGCCTCGGGTGCGATCCGCGGCAAACACGTCCAGCTCTCGGTGCCGGGGGCGTTCGGGCTGGTGGTTCGCCGGCCGCTTGGAGTGGTGGGCGCCATCATCCCCTGGAACTTCCCGCTGACCCTGCTGGCGAACAAGATCGCGCCGGCACTGGCGGTCGGCAACACGGTGGTGGCCAAGCCGGCCAGCACCACGCCGCTCTCCACCATCCGGCTGGTGGAGCTGATGAACGAGGGCGGGCTGCCGCCGGGCGTGCTCAATGTCGTGGTCGGTCCCGGCGCCGTGGTGGGGCAGGAGCTGATCAAGAACCCGAAGGTTCGCAAGATAGGCTTCACCGGAGAGACCAAGACCGGCAAGCAGGTAATGGCAGAGGCGGCCTCCGACTTGAAGCACGTCACCCTCGAGCTGGGTGGTAGCGATCCGGCCATCGTCTGCGACGACGCCGACGTCGAGATGGCTGGCAAGGCGATCGCCATCGGGCGCTTCTTTAATTGCGGCCAGGCCTGCCTGGCGGTCAAGCGGGTCTTCGTCCACGAGGCGGTTGCCGACCAGCTGATCGAGAAGGTCACCGCCCGGGCGAAGCGGCTCAAGGTCGCGCCCGGGTCCGATGCATCCGCGCAAATGGGGCCGATGCACACCGCCGGCGGACGCGAGGAGATCGAGGCCCAGTTGAAAGACGCCGTCGATCGGGGAGCCCGGGTGCTGGCCGGCGGCAACCGGCTGCGCGGCGAGCCGTTCGATCGCGGCTTCTTTTTCGAGCCGACCGTCATCACCGACGTCCCGCCCGATGCGCGGGTCTGGCGCGAGGAAACGTTCGGGCCATTGCTGCCGATCGCCCGCGTTAAGAGCCTCGACGAGGCGATCGAGCGCGCGAACGACTCCGAATTCGGGCTTGGATCGTCCGTGTTTACCCGCGACATCAAGAAGGCGCAGCAGACGATCGACCGGCTCGACGTTGGCTACAGCTGGATCAACCAGGTCAACCTGGTCGCCTACGACGAGCTACCGTTCGGCGGCACCAAGCACAGTGGGTTCGGCAAAGAGCACGGGGTCGAGGTGCTGGACTTCTACACCGAAGAGAAGAGCGTCATCATGGGAGGCGTCTAGCGGCCGGCGACCTGCTCGAGAGCCGTCAAGCCGGCACTCTGCTGCTGCAGCTCAACCGACCCGAGGTTCGCAACGCACTCGGTCCGCCACTCGTACGGGCGCTGACGGCCGGGCTGACCCGGGCGCGAGACGATGCCGCGATTCGCGCCGTCTTGATCGTCGGCAGCGGCGATGCCTTCAGCGCAGGAGCCGACCTGCATAGTTTCGTCGAGCCGCGTCCGCCGCTGGCGCAGGCGCTCGAACGGAGGGAGCTCGGTTCGCTGTTCCTGCTGATGGATCGGTTCCCCAAGCCGCTGGTCGCGGCGGTCAATGGCGACGCGCTCGGCGCCGGCTTCGGGTTGGTCGCCGCCTGTCAGCTGGCGGTTGCCTCGAGGACCGCGCGCTTCGGGCTTCCCGGGGTCAGACTCGGCATCATGCCGCTGACGATCATGCCGGCCGTGTTTCGCACCCTCCCCCGAAAGCTGGGCCTGGAGCTGATGCTGACCGGCCGGCTGATGACGGCGAGCGAAGCACATGCGGCCGGCTTCGTCAACGACCTGGTTGAGGCGGCTGGGCTGGTCGATGCCGGACTGCGGCTGGCGACCGGGCTTCGATGATCGCTCGGGGACGGCGACGCTCCTTCCAGCGCCGCGTGCTCGGCTGGTACGCCGCGTATGGGCGCGACCTGCCTTGGCGCAGGACCCGCGATCCGTACGCCATCCTGGTCTCCGAGATCCTGTCGCACCAGACGCAGATCTCCCGGGTGGTGCCGGTCTACAACAGGGTCCTGCGCCGTTACCCGACGGTGCAGGCGATGGCCCGGGCGCCGCTCGGCGAAATAAAGGCGATCACCGACCCGCTGGGCTACAAGATCCGTGGCCGGTGGCTTCACGGGGTCGCGTTGCAGGTCGCCGATCGATTCGCCGGCGCTTTCCCGGACACACTCGAGGCGCTCCGGCGCTTGCCCGGCGTCGGACGCTATACGGCCGGGGCCGTGATGAACTTTGCCCACCGGCGCGACGCGCCGCTGCTCGACACCAACGTGGCGCGGCTTCTGCGGCGGCATTTTGGCGTGAGCGCGACGGCCCGGGCGCGGAGCGCTGAACTCTGGCGGCTGGCCGCTGACGTGATTCCGAAAGGCAGGGGCTACCTGATCAACCAGGGGCTGATGGATCTCGGCGCCCTGGTTTGCCGGTCACGCGCGCCGCGGTGTGACAGCTGCCCGCTCCGGCGGAGCTGTGACTTCAGAAGGAGAGCGAGGCAGGGGTCGCGCGGACCCCTGCCCTCAACTAGGTCCTGGTCGGCGCCGGCGCCCGTTCCGCAGCCGGCTCGGCTTCGTCGATGAAGACTCGCCCGGTTTGTGAGATTCGCCCTGGATCTCGGACCGCAAAGTAGATCAGCAGCGCCAACCCGATCACCATCCAGATGCCGATGATGATCGGCGCCAGGTTCGCCGGCGCAGCGAGGGCGGTAATGCCAAGGCCGGCAAAATCGACGCCGAAGGCCGCCACCAGGGCGGGAAGGAAAACCACGGTGCCGACGATCGGCACGATCCCGTTGAGCAACAGGTTGAACTCCGCTCGCCGCTCGCGGAGATAAAAGACGAGGTTGCTGAGGTTGGTCAGGATGTAGATCGCGACCACGATGATGGTGGCCACCGTCCCCAGCAGGGCAAAGGCAGGCAGCGGCCCGCCGGCGACGATGCCGAGCGCGACGGCGAGAATGATGCCGCCGGCCGACTGAACGTTCACCGCCACGTAGGGCGTGGAAAAGGTGGGATGGATCCGCCCCAGCATCCGCGGCAGCAGGCCAATCCGCGCCAACGCGTATCCCACCCTCGTTGCGGCATTGACGCCGGCGTTGGAGTTGGCGATGGCGCTGTTGAGGACGGCAAGGATGACGATCACGATCCCAGGACCCCATACCGCCTGCGCCAGACCGGACCAGGGGTCACCGCCATTGAAGAAGACGAAGCCGTGCTTTGGATCGGGCGCCATCTTGTCGGGGCCGAAGTACACCGTGGCGGCGTAGTAGCACAGCAGATAGAACAGGCCGATCAGCAGGGCGGAGAGAATGACGGCACGCGGGATGGTCTTGCGTGGCTCGCGGGCCTCCTCCGCCAGTGGCGCCGACGCCTCGAAACCGATGAAGGCCAGGATGGCGAAGATCATTCCGGGAAAGACCGAGCCGAGTCCCTTGGGGTTGCCGGTGTTCGGCGCGAAAACCGATAGGGTGTTGTGGCTTCCGGCGGCGATGATCAGAGTCAGCGCCAATGCCGCGAAGACGAGAATCTCGAAGGCGCCGAGCACCACGCCGGTGCGGGTCGACAGCCGAATGCCGCGGTAGGTCAGAACCCAGACGATCAGGCCGGCCACCACCGCGAATGGCGCCCACAGCCAGAACGGCCAGCCGAAATGCGAGTTGAGATTGGCGGCGAGCTCATTACCGAAGATCAAGTAGAGGAGCGGCGCCACGATCGGCTCCGCCATCATGAAGCCCCAGGCGACCAGGAAGCCGACGGGAGCGCCCAGACCCCGCGAACTAAAGGTATAAAGGCCGCCGGCCGACGGAAGGTGCTTGGCGAGCTGGCCAATGCTGATGGCGCAGAGCAGGCAGGCGATGAGGGCAAGCAGGACGGCGAGCGAAATACTCCCTCCGGCATAGGGAACTCCGACGATGATCGAAAACGCCACGGCCGCCGCCGGAGCCATGTGAGTGATCGACTGGAACAGGGTGGGGGCCAAACCGACGGCGTTGCGCTGGAGACGATGCGCGTCAACGGAAGTGCTCATGTCTTTCCCTCCTTTAGGCGCTAACCTAACACGATTGCCGGAAGGCTGGCAACGCCGATGAATCGGCGGCCTATCGGCGGGTGGCGCGCTTCCTCGTGGCCGTCGCGGGGCGTGCCTTTTCCCACTCGTCCCAGGCGGGCACCTTCTCGCCGACGGACCAGAGAAAGTAGTAGGTCCCGTGGTCACCGAGATAGCGAAAACGCTTCTTGAGCGCGGCGGCCGCCACCGGCGCGGGCCCCAGCGAGCGGAGGTAGCCCCTGAATCCGCCGGGAGCCTTCCCGATCGCGACCACCTCCTTGGCGTTGAGAACGGTGGCCTCGAGCTTGGGCAGGTTACGAATCACGCGGGTGTCCTTGGCCAGCCTGTCGACGTCCCTGGCCGTCATCCGCGCCACCCGCTCCGGCTGGAAATCCGAAAAGGCGTCGCGGATACCCGGCCACTTGGCCTCGACCACGCGCCAGCTGATGCCGGAAGAAAATACGATCCGCGTCATCGCTTCGAGGTAGCCGGCAAGGTCACGCGGCGGTTTGGGTTGCTCGTGTCGCATCTATCGCGCCGCTTCGACGGTGTCCTCGTGGGCAAAGGTCGCTTCAGCGTCGGCTCGCGAGATCACGCCCAGCAGCCGGCCTTCGGCGGTCGTCACCAGGCTGTTCGTCTGAATATTGTGATCGCGCATCGATTTGAGGAGCTCCTGCAACGTGACGTTCGGCCGGAAAGTCTTCGGGCCCGACACCATGACCTCCTCGGCGGTCGACTGGGGACTCGCCTCGAGGGCGCTCTTTTTGAGCAGCCCCAGGACGATGCCCTGCGGGTTGATCACCACGCAGGTGTCGCGCCCGTCTGCCCGAACCCGATCGCGCAGCTCGCCGATGCGTTCCTTCAGGCCGCAGGTCGGGATGTTGCCGTCGGCCACATCGCCAATCCAGATCTCGTCCGTCGCCTTGCCTTCACGCAGCTCGTTCTCCTCGTACCACGCCTGCTTGCCCGGGACGTAATCGAAGACCTGGGTGAACCCCATCGACTCGAGCCGCGCCGCGGCCCGGGGCGACATGTCTCAACCGAAGTCATTGCAATAAACGAGCACCGGCCGGTTGCGGTCCAGCCGGGCGGCCGCGGTCGCGTCCAGCTGCTTGAGCGGGATGTTGATCGCTCCCGGCAGATGGTCGTGGGCAAACTCGTCGGCACCCAGGACGTCGACCAGCTGCACCCCTTGCTCCAGAAGCCGCTTAACCTCCGCGGGCAAGAACACCGGTGAAGCCATGCGCCTAATGTACGCCGGGCTTTTGCCGGAGGGGCTAGCGCGCTCGAATCAGCGAGCCCAGACGCCGACCGGCGTGAAGTCCAACGGGACGTCAGCCAGTAACAGCTCACTGGCGCCGTCGGCGTGCATCCGCAGCTCGCGCTCCTCGAAGATCTTGACCGCGTCACCGGTCGAGAGCCGTTCACTCCCGAGCCGCAGGTCGCCTTCGATCACATAGAGGTAGCCACCCCGGCCTGCCCCGAAGTCGTGGGACAACTCCGCGCCCGCCGTCAGCGCGGCGACGTACACGGCGGCGTCTTGATGGACTTGGATCACGTCCTCAGCCTCGGGTCCAATCACCTTGAGCAGCCGGTCGGTTCGCTGCGCCTTCGTAAATTGCCGCTGCTGCAGGCCAGGCGGCAGGCCCGGAGTGTCCGGCAGGATCCAGAGCTGCAGAAACTCCATGGGCTCGCTCTTCGAGCCGTTTTGCTCCGAATGCTCGGCGCCGGAACCGAGCGTCATCAGCTGCACGCCGCCCGGCTGCAGGGTGCCGTCATTGCCCAGGCTGTCGGCGTGGCGAAAGCTTCCCTTCCAGACGTAGGTGATGCCCTCCACGTCGGCGTGCGGATGCATCGGCCAAATGGCGCCCGGCGCCAGCCGGTCGTGATTGAAGACGCGCAGCGGCCCGACCCCCATCTGCCTGGGATCGCGGTAGCGGTCGAAGGAGAAGTGCCAGCGCGCGTGGAACCAGCCGCCTTCCTCTTCGTGGATCTCCCGGTCGCGGCGCACCTCCAGCATGGCTGCGCTCAGGGAACCTGGATCGAGCGCTTCGAGAGTCCCATCCAGTAACCCTCGATGATGCTGGGCAGACTCTCGCCCGAAGTGTCCCCGGCGCCGAGCGTGACAAAGAGGGGGACCAGGTGTTCGGTTCGGGGATGCGCGAAGCGGACCGCCGGCGCCTTGCGCGTAAAGTCGGATAGCTGGTCGATGTCCCCATGTTCGAGGGCTTCGTGGGCCCAGGCATCGAACTCGGTCGACCACGCCGGGGGCGGCGCATCGAATCGGAAGTCGCGGAGAAACGGCAGGCCATGGGTCAAGAATCCGCTGCCGATGATCAGCACGCCCTGATCCCGCAGCGGACCAAGCCGTCGACCGATGTCGAACAGCTCCTGGGGATCGAGGCTGGGCATCGATACCTGCAGCACCGGGACGTCGGCATCCGGGTACATCACCATGAGCGGAACATAGGCGCCATGGTCGAGGCCTCGCTCCGGCTCGCTCCTAACTGGCCGCTCGGCGAGCAAGCGGGCAACGTCCGCGGCGAGCGCGGGCGCGCCGGGCGACCGATATTGCGCCCGGTAATAGCGTTCGGGGAATCCGCCGAAGTCGTAGACCAGCGGCGTGCCGGAGCGCGTCGAGCTGATGGTGAGCGGCGCATTCTCCCAGTGGGCCGAGACGATCAGGATCGATGCCGGGCGGGGAAGCGCCTTCGCCCACGCCGCCAGCTGGCTGACCCAGAGCGCGTCGTCGACCAGCGGCGGCGCGCCGTGTCCGATGTAGATGGCAGGCATCCGACCGGGACCCGTCGCGTTTGCAGCCCGCTCGGCCACCAGGGCGGCCGCCCCCTCAGGCGCCTCCACGTGGCTCGGCGCCCGGGGCTTCAACTCTTCATCCACAAATAGGTTTTACCCGATTCGCCCAGGACAGCCGCTAATCTGTTTCGAATGGTTGTCGATCATGCGGTCCACGCCGAGGGATTGGTCAAGAATTTCGGCCGGGTTCGCGCGCTCGACGGACTGAATCTCCACGTCGATGAAGGCAGCCTGCTCGCCCTGCTCGGGCCGAACGGCGCCGGCAAGACCACCGCGGTGCGGATCTTCACCACCCTGCTCAAACCCGACGGCGGGCAGGCGCGGGTTGCCGGATTCGATGTGGTGAAGGAGCCGGATCGGATCAAGGCGCACATCGGGCTCGCGGGGCAGACGGTCGCCATCGACGAGTTCATGACCGGTCAGGAGAACCTGGAAATGATCGGGCGTCTGTATCACCTGTCGGGGAAAGACGCCAAGCGCCGGTCGCTGGAGCTGCTCGTCCAGTTCGATCTGACCGACGCCGCCAACCGGAGCGCCAAAACCTACTCGGGCGGGATGCGGCGGCGGCTCGACCTGGCGGCCTCGCTGGTGATCCTGCCGCCGGTGCTCTTCCTCGACGAGCCGACCACCGGCCTCGATCCGCGAAGCCGCCGGCAGATGTGGGGCATCATCAGCACGCTGGTCGCCGAAGGGTCGACCATCCTGCTGACCACTCAGTACCTGGAAGAGGCCGATGAGCTGGCCAACCGGATCGCGGTGGTCGATGCCGGGCGGGTCATCGCCGAGGGCACCTCGGACGAGTTGAAGCAGCGGGTCGGCGGTGACCGGATCGAGGTCGCGGTCGCCCGCGATGGCGACCTTGGCCGCGCCGCGGAGGTGGCCCGCCGCCAGCTGTCGAGCGATGTCAGCATCGACTCGCATCAGCGCCGTCTGTCCGGGCCTTCGCGCGATGGCACCCGCCAGCTGGCCAGCCTGGTGCGAGAGTTCGACGCCGCCGGCATCGAGATCACCGACCTCCAATTGCACCGGCCGAGCCTGGACGACGTCTTCCTCACCCTGACCGGGCGCCAGGCCGAGGAGGAGAAGACATCCGAGCCCAGCCGGCGATGGGCCAGGAGGGCGAGCTAGTGGCGAGCGTGACCGCCCTGGCCGGAACCCGCTATCGTCCGATCAGCGGGCGGCCGGCCTTCGTCTGGGCGCTACTCGACGCCATGGTGCTGGCCCGGCGCAGCATCCTCGAAACCATCCGGGTCCCGGAGTTGATCGTCTTCGTAGCCATCCAGCCGATCATGTTCGTACTCCTCTTCCGCTACGTCTTCGGCGGCGCCATCCAGGTCCCCGGCGGGCAGTACGTCAACTTCCTGATGCCCGGGATTTTCGTGCAGACCGTGGCCTTCGGCGGGGTGACCACCGGTATCAGTCTCGCCCAGGACATGCAACGCGGGCTGATCGATCGATTTCGCTCCTTGCCGATGTCGTCTTCAGCCGTGCTCACCGGCCGGACCGTCGCCGACCTGGCGCGCAACCTCTTCACCGTGGTGATCATGCTGATCGTCGGCTTCCTGGTCGGGTTCCGCCCGGGCGGCATCCCTTTCGAGTTTCTGCTCGGAATCCTGGTGCTCATGGGTTTCAGCTTTGCCTTCTCCTGGATCTCCGCCTTTGTCGGCCTGATGGTCCGCAGCGTGGAGGCGGCCCAGTCGTTCGGGTTCATCTGGATCTTTCCGCTGACCTTCGCCTCGAGTGCCTTCGTCCCGGTGGCGACCATGCCGAGCTGGCTCCAGGCCTTCGCCCGGCACAACCCGGTCTCGGTGCTGGCCGACGCCCTGCGCGGCCTCTTCCACGTGAATCCGGCGCTCACCGCCGCCGACACCCGCTGGGCGCTGATTCAATCGGTGGCGTGGATCCTCGGGATCCTGCTGGTATTCATCCCGATCTCCGTCCTCCGCTACCGCCGGACCACCGCCCGCTAGCTATACTTACGGGCTGCCGGGGGAGAAACCTTCTAACAACAATCTAATAACTCGTTCGTAGACTCGGCGCACCGCACCGCTCCTCCGCGTGGGGATGCCGCGCGACCGCATTTCGACCGAAAACTAAGGAGGGAAAGAATGGAAGTATCGAAGCCGCGATGGTGGAAGCGACCGAGTCTCGCTCTCACCGGGGGTGTCGTCGGGAGTCTCTTGCTGGCTGCCTGCGGAGGCAGTAGCACGGGGAGTACGACCCAGACCCTGGCATCCGACTACAACCCGGCGAAAGGCACCCAGGGAGGGCAGCTGATCTACTCCGACTGGGAGTCGGTCCAGGACCTGAACGTCCTGGCGAGCTCCGCCCAAACCACCCAGCAGGTGCTGACCGGACCGGTCTTCTCGCTGCTGTGGGGGTTCGACTCGAAGAACAAGCCGATTCCGGACCTGGTCACTGACGTACCGACCACGGACAACGGCATGGTCAAGAAGGTCGACGACAGTCACATGGACGTCACCATCAAGCTGAAGAGTGGCTTGAAGTGGTCGGACGGCTCGGCGTTGACGGCCGACGACGTCAAGTTCACGGTCGACGCGATCTGCAATCCGGACGTGGGCGCCGCCAGCCAGCTCGGCTTCGACCACATCGCGTCGCAGGAAGTCAAGGACAGCACAACCCTGATCTGGCACTTCGGCCCCAACAAGAGCGGCACCTGCGGATTGTCGGCCGACGTGACCAGCGGGATCTACTCGCCATACCTGATCCTCGGCCCGTCCGTGACGGTGATACCGAAGTCGGCTCTCTCGAGCATCCAGCCCAAGAACTGGGCGACCTCCGATTACTTCACCAAGAAGCCGACTCCGACCAGCGGTCCGTACATGGTTCAGGACTTCACCCCAGGGCCCGCCGCGATCGTCACCCTGGTTCCGAATCCGAACTACGCCGCGGGACGGAGTGGGGCCAAGTTCTTTGGCCACGCACCCTACCTCACCAAGCTGACCTACAAGATCTACGGCGACAAGTCGTCGCAGATCGCTGGGCTGAAGTCGGGCGACACTGACCTCGGCCTCGACCTGATCGCCAAGGACCTGCCCTCGTTGCAGGGATGGAGCAGTGGCAAATCGGTCTACGCGAACGGGTTGCTCAACGAGGGGATCTACATGAACCTCAGCAACAACGAGACCGGCTGCAAGGCTCAGCAGTACGCCCCGACCTGCGGCAAGCCGACCGTGTTCAAGGATGACAAGCCGCTGCGTCAGGCCATCTGGCTCGCCTCCGATCTAGTCGGGCTGAATAACCAGCTGGTCGGTGGCATCGGCAAGCCGATGAACACGTTCCTTCCGTCGACGCTGTCGCCGTACCACGACGACAGTGTGGCGGCCTTCAGCCGTAACGTCGCCAAGGCGAACTCGCTGCTCGACTCGGACGGGTGGACCAAGGCTGCCGACGGCACCCGCAGCAAGAACGGTGTCAAGCTGGCGTGGGTGCTGGGCACCACCTCCGGCAACCCGCAGCGGGCGGCCGAGGAAGAGTTCCTGATCAGCAACTGGAAGGACATCGGCGCCACGGTGACGACCAAGAACTGGCCCGCCGGCCAATTCTTCGACAGCTTCAGCGGCGGTGGCATCAACGCCACCGGCCAGTACGACATGTCGCTCTACGCCAACAGCTTCGCGCCGGATCCGGACTCCTGGGCCTCGCTCGCCCTGCCGACGCAGATCCCGAGCGCCTCGAACCCCTCCGGCAACAACTGGGACCGGCAGAACGATCCCAAACTGACCGACCTGTTGATCAAGGGCGAGAACACCATCGACATCAACTCGCGAGTCTCGATCTACAAGCAGGCCCAAACCGAGTGGTCCGATTACGTCGGCTACTTCGGGCTCTACGAGCGGCCTGACGTCTTCGGTGTCGGCAACAACTTCGGGAACTTCTTCCCCACGGCCAACACCTGCATTTCGACCTGCAACGCACCCGACTGGTACCGGAAGGGAGCTTCCTAGACGACTCCGACCGTTCGCTGGTTGAGAGCGGCCTCGCGGTCGCTCTCAACCCTTCCTTTTAGTCTTCGCCAAGAGTAGAATCCACCGAGGGTAGAATCCGGGCCACATGGTTGGGTTTATCGGGCGCCGCCTCCTCCAGTCGATCCCCACCCTGATCCTCATCTCGTTGCTCCTCTTCTTCGGGATGCAGGCGGTGCCGGGCGGCCCATTGTCGGCCTTCGCCTTCCGCCCGGGGATGAGCCAGGCAGCCCGGAACGCCATCATCCACCAGTGGGGCCTCGACCAACCCATCTACGTGCAGTATTTGCAATGGGTGAAATCGATGCTGACCGGCACCTGGCAGTTCTCCTTCTTCATGCACCGCCCGGTGCGCGAGGTGATCCTGCAGCGGCTGCCGGCCACCATCATCTTGATGGTCACGGCCTATTTGATCCAACAGGTGATCGCCCTGCCCGCGGGGATCATCGCGGCCCTCAAGCGGTATTCGTTCTTCGATCAGGCCGTGACCTTCTTCTCGTACGTGGGTTACTCGATGCCCACCTTCTGGCTGGGACTCATGCTGCTGCTGATCTTCGCGGTCTTCATTCCCATCCTGCCGGTCGCCGGCATCATCAACGTCCGCGTCGCCGGTGCACCATTTCTCACGGCTGATTACAACGCCTGGTTCCTGCAGCACCCGATCACCGGCATCATCGACATCCTGACCCATATCGTTTTGCCGGCGACCACGATCGCCATCGTCGGCATCGCCGGGGACTCGCGCTTCATGCGGTCGTCGATGCTCGACGCGATCCACCAGGACTATGTCCGGACGGCGCGCGCCAAAGGGTTGAGCGAGCGGGTCGTCGTTCTCAAGCACGCTCTGCGAAACGCCTTGCTCCCGGTCATCACCAACATCGCGATCGAGCTCCCCCTGCTCTTCTCGGGAGCGGTGGTCACCGAGGCGATTTTCAGTTGGCCCGGAATGGGACAGCTCTTCTTCCAGGCATTGGAGGCCTTCGATTACCCACTCCTGATGGGCATCCTTTCGGTGTCCGCCGTCCTGATCGTTCTGTTCAACCTCCTGGCCGACGTCGCCTATGCGTATATCGACCCGAGGATCTCTTATGCTTGACAGCCGCCAGCTCGCCGGCGAGACGCTGATCCCGGTCGGCACGGGCGCCGACGCCGAAGACGTTGGCGTCAAGCAGTTCAGTTTCCGCGAGCTCACCTACCAGCGGTTCATGCGCCATCCCACGGCGAAATGGGCTCTGCTGGGTCTGGGCATTCTGATCGTGGCCTGCTATGGGGCACCCCTCTGGCATTTGGTGTTTCCGAATTACATCCAGGCCCCCGACCAGTTCTCGTTGCTCGACGCCGGCACCGGTCCCTCCCTTCGGCACCTGATGGGAACTGACTCCTATAACGGCCACGACATCTTCAGCCTGGTGCTCTATGGCGGTCGGTTTTCGATCTTCATCGGCATCGGGTCAATGGTGGTGGCCGTCATCATCGGAGTGAGCTGGGGGGCGACCGCCGGCTACTTCGGCCACGCGCTGGACGCGGTTCTGATGCGCGTCACGGATGTCTTTTTGACCGTCCCCGCCCTGCTGCTCGTGCCGCTGGCCGCCAGGGTCTTCGGCGAAGCCTCGCCCTGGAAGATCGCGCTCATCTTCGGGCTGCTGAGCTGGCCCTCGATCTCACGTATCGTGCGAAGCTCGTTTCTCTCGTTGCGCGAGATGCAGTTCGCGGAGGCCGCCCGGGCCCTGGGCGTCCCCAACCGCCGGATCATCTTCCGCCATCTGCTGCCAAACGCGGTCGGGCCGATTGTGGTGGCCTTCACCCTGGGGATCGCCAACAACATCGTGCTGGAAGCCTTCGTCAGCTTCCTCGGCTTTGGCATCCAGCCGCCGAACTACTCCTGGGGTTCGACCCTGGCCGGCGCCCAGGGCGTGCTGGTGGCCGGCAACTGGTGGTGGATCACGTTCCCTGGCCTGGCGGTCGTGGTCACCGTGCTCTGCATCAACTTCATCGGCGACGGCTTGCGCGACGCGCTCGATCCGAAGATCATTCGCTAGGCGGTTTCGCCGGCGAAATGGCAGGCCGCCAGGTGCCCCCGCCGCCATTCCTTGAGCGGCGGCTCCTGCTCCGCGCAGATTCCGTTCTGGGTCCCTTTCGCCCTAGCCAGCGGGCAGCGGGTCCGGAAGTGGCAGCCCGACGGTGGATTGAACGGGCTGGGCACATCCCCGGTCAGCTTGATCCGGTCCCGCCGCTGGCCCGGGTCCGGGTTCGGGATGGCGGACAGCAGCGAGCGGGTGTAGGGGTGAAGCGGGTTGTCGTAGAGCTCGATCGAGGGCGCCAGCTCGACGATCTTTCCCAGGTACATCACCGCGATCCGGTCGCTGATGTAGGCAACCACCGCCAGGTTGTGCGCCACGAAGATATAGGTGAGGTTGAACTCGTTCTTCAGCTCGACGAGCAGGTTGAGGACCTGCGACTGGATCGACACGTCGAGCGCGGAAACCGGCTCGTCCGCCACGATCAGCTTGGGATGCAGCGCGAGCGCGCGGGCGATGCCGATCCGCTGGCGCTGGCCGCCCGAGAACTCGTGGGGGTAGCGGTTGAGGTATTCCGGCCTGAGCCCAACCTGCAGTAGCACCTCCCGCACGGTGTTCTCCCGCTGCCGCCGGCGCCGGATCCCGTGGACCAGCAAGCCCTCTCCGATGATGTCGCCGACCGACATGCGCGGATTCAGCGAACCGATCGGATCCTGGAAGATCATTTGCATGTCGCCGCGGACGGCTTTCATTGCGCGCTGCCGGATGTGGGTGATGTCCCTGCCTTCGAACTCGATCGTGCCGTCGGTCGGCTCGATCAGCCGCAGGATCGAGCGCCCGAGGGTTGACTTCCCGCAGCCAGACTCCCCCACCAGGCCGAGTGTCTCGCCCTGCAAGACGTCGACATCGACGCCATCGACCGCCTTGATGAACCCGATGGTGCGCTGCAGAAAGCCGCTGCGTACCGGGAAGTACTTGCGCAACCCACGGACTCGCAGCAGCTGCTCCTGGCCGGGGATGACCACCGGCCGGGGTGCGGTCGCCTCCTCGTGGGTCGCGCCGGTCGCCGCCATGGCTACGCCTGGCCCTCCGCCGTCGATCCGCTCACCGAGACATCCGTCGCCCGCGGCGCGAATGCCTCTCCGGATGATGGGGGCGTCGGCGAAACCGCGCGGCGGCCGCCCTCGACCAACCAGCAGCGCGCGTTTTGCCCGTCGATGTTGAACAGGGGCGGAGGCTGGGTGCACTTCGCAAAGGCATAGTCACAGCGACGCATGAACCGGCAGCCGGCCGGCCAGTGCAACGGACTCGGCACCACGCCGCGGATCACCGCGAGCTTCTGGGCCTGCGTCATGCCCAGCCGGGGGATGGACTTCAGCAGCCCTTCGGTATAGGGCATCTGCGGAGACCGGAACAGGGTGTCGACGTCGGCCTGTTCGACGATCTGTCCGGCATACATGACGGCGACGTTTTTGCACATCTCCGCCACCACGCCGAGGTCATGCGTGATCAGCAGGATCGACATCTTGAGGCGGCTCTGCAGGTCGCGCATCAAGTCCAGGATCTGGGCCTGGATCGTGACGTCCAACGCGGTGGTTGGTTCGTCGGCGATCAGGAGCTTGGGATTGCACGAGAGCGCCATGGCGATCATCACCCGCTGACGCATGCCGCCTGACATATTGTGTGGATAGTCGCTCACGCGCCGCTCGGGCGAGGGAATCCGGACCAGGTCGAGCATCTCGATGGCGCGGTTCCAGGCCTCCTTATGCGAGAGGCCAAGGTGAAGTTCGACGGCCTCCGCGATCTGATCGCCCACGGTGTAGACCGGGTTGAGGGAGGTCATCGGCTCCTGGAAGATCATGGCGATATCGGAGCCGCGGATGGCGCGCATCTCATCCATCTCCAGCTCCGCCAGGTCCTTATTCTCGAAGAGGATGTGCCCGGCGGCGATCTCGCCCGGGTAATCGATCAGCCGCATGATGCTGAGCGCGGTCACGCTCTTCCCGCAGCCGGACTCACCCACCAGACCCATCGTTTCGCCCTGTGGGATGGCGAAGGAGACGCCGTCGACGGCTCGGACGGTCCCGTCGCGGGTCCCGAAGTGGGTCTCGAGCTTCTCGACCCGCAGGATGTCACCCATAGGCAGCTAGGCAGGAAAAGCCCGGGGCTGACGCCGAATCCAATGAGCGCACCCTGAGATCGAATCGAGTGTATCAGCCCCGGGGTTGCCCGTCACCTATGGTAGAAAGAAGACCGTAGGATCGGGCGTGTTGCACCCTGGCCGCATTGGTGCCCGGGCGCGGGAAACTGACCAAACTTTGAATGACTCGCTGAAATTCGTCGTCGTCGGCCTCAGCCACAAGACCGCCCCGCTCGACGTCCGGGAGAAGCTCTTCATCCCCGAGTCAAGCGTCGGCCAGTGTCTTCGCCGCCTCGTCGACCGCGACCTGATCGAGAGCGGCGTCCTGATTTCGACCTGCAACCGGACCGAGCTGTACGCCATGTCGCGCGGCGAAAACGCGCCGGACCGCGTGCTGCAATCGTTCGGATGGTGGCCGCACGAGCTGTCTATCGAGACCTGGCGGCGCTACGCGTACGGCCTGAGCGATGACGAGGCGATCGTCCACCTGCTGCGGGTCGCCGCCGGGCTGGAGTCGATGATCCTTGGCGAGGCCCAGGTGCTCGGCCAGCTCAAGGAGGCCCTCGCCCTGGCGCGACAGGCGGGCCGGGTGGACGCCCGCTTGCAGATCATCCTGCAGGGCGCGCTGCGAGCCGGAAAGCGAGTCCGACACGAAACGGCGCTGGGGCGCCGGCCGGTCTCGGTGAGCCATGCCGCGGTCGCCAAGTGCCAGGACATCCTGGACGACGTGGCCGGTCGCGGTGTGCTCGTGGTCGGAGCCGGGACGATGAGTCAGATCACCGTCCGGCTGCTGAGGAACCTGCGCGTCGGCGATGTCTACCTGAGCTCACGAAGCAGCGAGCGAGCCGACCGGCTCGCCGAACTGGTCGGAGGCACGCCGCTCGAGTTCGATGCCATCGAGGATCACATCGACCGGGTCGACATCATCGTCTCGTCCACCAGCGCCAGCAACCATGTATTCGACGCCGGCACGATCCGAAATCTGCAGGCCCGCCGCGCTCATCGGCCCCTGCTGATCATCGATCTCGCGGTGCCGCGCGACGTGGCTCCGGATGCCGGTCAGGTGCCAGGCGTGCATCTGTTCAATCTCGACGATCTCCAGTCTGTCGCGACCATCAACCAGGAAGAGCGGCAGGCCTCGGCGCCGGCCGCCGAGCTGATCATCGCCGAGGAGCTGGCTCGCATCCGTCACGCGCTCGAGGCTCGCGAGGCCGCGCCCGCGGTCGAGGCGTTGGTTCGACGCGTCGAAGGGTTGCGCGACTCGGAGCTCGACCGGCAGCTGGCGACGATCGCACCCGACGACGTGCGAACCCGGTCGGCGATGCGGCATCTTGCCGAGACATTGACGGCCAAGTTCCTCGACGGCCCCGTCCGCACCCTGCGCAACAGCCCGGATCCGGCGCTGGAGGCATCGGTGCTCACCCAGGCCTTCGATTCGGAATCGGACGGGCTATCGGACGGCTGAGCCGTTCTGAAACGCTCTTCGAAGAGGCGGGCCGGCTGATCCCGGGCGGCGTCAACAGCCCGGTGCGTGCCTACCGGGCGGTTGGCGGCAAGCCGCCCTTCATCGCGCGCGGGGAGGGCGCCTGGGTCTGGGACGTCGATGGGACGCGCTATCTCGACCTGGTGTGTTCCTGGGGACCGCTCATCCTGGGACATCGGCCGCCATCGGTGGTCGAGGCGCTGCGCCGCCAACTCGAGAAGGGTTGGACCTACGGAGCGCCGACCGAGGGAGAGGTCCGGCTCGCCGCCATGGTCTGTGAGCGGATGCCGAGCATCGAGATGCTCCGCCTGGTCAGTTCCGGGACCGAGGCGGCGATGTCCGCCGTCCGGCTCGCCCGCGCGGTCACCGGCCGGCCGAAGCTCCTGAAATTCGCCGGTGGCTACCACGGCCACGCCGATTCGCTGCTCGTCGACGCGGGTTCAGGGGTCGCTACCCTCGGCATCCCGGCAACCCCGGGTGTCACGGCGGGCACCTCGCAGGACACGCTGGTGGCTCGCTTCAATTCGCTGGCGGACGTCGAGATGGCGCTGGCTCAGTGGCCCGGACAGGTCGCGGCGGTCATCGTTGAACCGGTGGCGGGGAACATGGGCGTCGTGCCACCCGAGCCCGGCTTCCTGGAGGGACTGCGCCGGCTCACGCGAGACGAGGGGTCGCTGTTGATCTTCGACGAGGTGATCACCGGATTTCGGCTGGCCCGGGGCGGCGCCCAGGAACTGTACGGCGTGGCGCCGGATCTCACCTGCCTGGGGAAGGTGCTCGGCGGCGGGCTTCCCATCGGCGCCTATGGAGGGCGGCGCGACATCATGGAGCAGGTCGCGCCCGCCGGCCCGGTGTACCAGGCCGGCACGCTGTCCGGAAACCCGCTGGCCGTAGCCGCCGGACTGGCAACGCTCGAAGCTCTCGATGCCGCCGGCTATCAACAGCTGGAGCAGGCAGGGGATCGGGCCGCGTCCGCCATCCGGACCGCCGCCACCGCGGCCGACGTGGCGGTCACCGTCAATCGGGTGGGCTCGATGCTGACCCCGTTCCTCACCAGCCACCCGGTCCGCGACTACGACACCGCGAAACGGGCCGACGCCGCGCAGTTTGGCTCCTGGTTTCGCCGGCTCCGGCAAAACGGCGTGTTGCTCCCGCCGTCGCAATTCGAAGCCAGCTTCGTCTCGACCGCGCACGACGAGGAGGCTCTGGCATTTTTCGAAACCCGTCTTGCCGGAAGTTTCGATGACCTGACGGTCGGATCCACTGCTAGCCAAACCACGGCCAAATCCATCGCCTCGGCCTGACCGGATGCGCCGGCGACTTAGGCGAGCGCGATATCATCGTGTGGCAGCGCACAAAGGGTGCCTGCGGAGGGATCGGACCTATCATCTATAAAGGCGCGGCGCTCGACGTCCCGAACGTCCCCTTAGCCCAATTCGTGCTGGAGGGGGCCAACGCGCTCGGGGGCAAGCCGGCCTTGATCGACGGCGTCAGCGGCCGCCAGCTCACCTACCGTCAGCTCGCCGACAGCGTCGGTCGCGTCGCCACAGCGCTGCGACGGCACGGCGTCAAGCAGGGCGACGTCTTCGCCATTTTCAGTCCGAACCTACCCGAGTATCCGATCGCCTTCCACGCCGTCGCCTCCCTGGGCGCGATCAACACCACGCTCAATTCCCTCTACACGCCGCGGGAGCTGGCCGATCAGCTCAAGGATTCCGGTGCCCGCTTTCTGTTGACCGTGCCCGCCTTCATGGACCGGGCGACCGAGGCCATCAAGGGCCTCCCCATCGAGGAGGTCTTCGTCTTCGGCGAGGCCCAAGGCGCGACCCCCTTTGCCGATCTAATGTCCCAGCCGGCCGAGGCCTTCACCGTCGACATCGATCCCGCCAACGACCTGGTCGCCCTTCCCTATTCCAGCGGGACCACCGGCGTGGCGAAAGGGGTGATGCTAACCCACCGCAACCTGGTCGCCAACGTCCTCCAGGCCGAACGCTCGATCCACCTGCGCGAAGGTGAGCGGGTCCTCGGCGTCATGCCCTTCTATCACATCTATGGCATGACCGTGATCATGAACCTGGCGCTGCACGCCGGGGCAACGGTGGTGACCATGCCCCGATTCGAGCTGGAGACCTTCCTGCGCGTGCTGCAGGACTACCGCGTCACCCGCGCCTACGTCGCGCCGCCGATCGTCGTCGCGCTCGCCAAGCATCCCCTGGTCGACAAGTTCGACCTGTCGTCGGTTGCCCTGGTATTCTCTGGCGCCGCACCCCTCGACGAGCAGCTCGCCCAGGCGTGCGCCCGCCGCCTCAACTGCAAAGTGAACCAGGGCTATGGCATGACCGAGGCCAGCCCGGTCACCCATTGCGTTAGCGACGACCTCGATTGGACCAAGGTCGGCTCCATCGGCCCGGTGGTATCCGGCGCCGAGTGCAAGGTGGTCGACATCGCAACCGGCGCCGAGCTCGGTCCGGGCGATGACGGGGAGATCTGGATTCGGGGACCGCAAATCATGAAGGGCTACTTGAACAACCCCGCCGCCACCAGCCAGATGCTCGACCAGGACGGCTGGCTCCACAGCGGCGACATCGGCCACGCCGACGCCGATGGCCACTTCTATGTGGTGGACCGGCTCAAGGAGTTGATCAAGTACAAGGGCTACCAGGTCCCGCCCGCTGAGCTGGAGGCCATCCTGTTGACCCACCCGGCGGTGGCGGACGCGGCCGTGATTCCCAGCCCGGACGAGGAGGCCGGCGAAGTGCCCAAGGCATTCGTCGTCCTCAAGTCGGCGGCCACCCCCGAGGAGCTGATGCAGTTCGTCGCGGCGCGGGTGGCGCCGCACAAGAAGGTCCGGTTGGTCGAGGCGATCGACGAGATTCCGAAATCGGCCTCTGGCAAGATCCTTCGACGCAAGCTGGTCGAGCAGGAACGGGCGAAGACGGCGACGGCGCGTTGAGTTACGACCAGGTCCTGTCCGCCTACCCACGCGACGGCCTCGAGCTCCGGCTGATCGAGCGATTCACGAGCCTCCGTAACAAGCGCGTGCTCGAGATCGGCTGCGGCGATGGGCGGCTGACGCTGCAATATGCACCGGTCGCGTCGTCGGTGCTGGCGTTCGACCCGGATCGGGCAAGCATCGAGGAGGCCACCTGGCAGCAGGCCGATCGCGGCATCGATAACGTCGATTTCAGGGTCGGCTCTATCGAACAGCTCGCGGATCGAGG
>Ga0209160_1001125_pt1 | contig 22311 bp, 21 predicted proteins | sample GraSoiAngelo_153_FD_186167 | JGI IMG/M metagenome (GOLD analysis project Ga0209160, IMG submission 186167) | Grasslands soil microbial communities from the Angelo Coastal Reserve, California, USA - 14_1009_12_40cm (SPAdes) (version 2) | ecosystem: Environmental > Terrestrial > Soil > Grasslands ...
AACGCTCCTCCAGAGCGGCGTGATCATTTCGGCAGCCGTAGTTTTGGCCGGCGGCATTTTGTATTTGCTGCGTTACGGGCGTCTCCCATTGCGCTACGAGAATTTTGTCGCCGAACGGGAGAGCTTACGCGGCTTAGGGGTCGTCGCCAACTCTGCTTTGCACGGTGATGCCCGAGCGATCATTGAAGTCGGTCTGCTGCTGCTGATTGCCACGCCTGTCGCGCGGGTCCTTTTTTCCATAATCGCTTTTGCGCTCGAAAAGGACCGGCTTTACGCGGTGCTGACACTGATCGTTTTTTTAATTCTGATTTACAGCTTATTCGGCGGAGCAACCTGATTGGCTCGCGCGTCAAAATCACCAAATAATTTGAATCCCAACGGGGGCCGGGCGCCGCTGATTCTGACGATCGGCCATTCCACGCGCCCGATCGCCGAATTTATCGCCTTGCTTCGGCAGCATGGAGTCGAGCAGCTGGTCGACATCCGAACCATTCCGCGTTCCCGCCATAATCCGCAATTCAATAGCGGGGCGCTGGCCAAATCCCTGGACCACGAGGGCATCGCCTACACACATATCAAGGAACTGGGCGGACTGCGCCATCCGCGCCGGGATTCCATAAACAGTGGCTGGCGGAACGCGAGCTTTCGCGGATATGCGGATTACATGCAAACGGAGGAATTCGAGGAAGCCGTGCGGCGGTTGCTGGAACTCTGTGCACAGAAACTCTGCGCGGTGATGTGCGCGGAGGCGGTGCCCTGGCGCTGCCATCGCTCTCTCCTGGCGGACGCGCTCGTGGCGCGCGGCCTTCCGGTGGAGCACATCCTCAGCGGAAGCCGGCGCGACGTTCACAGCCTCACGCCATTTGCGCAAATTCAAAATGACAGGGTGGTTTACCCCCAGGCCGAAGCGGAAGTACAGCGAAAGAAAGCTGCGGCGGCGCAGCCGGAGTTAAGATTTGATGATAGCGAGGCGGCCATGCCAGGTAAGAAGCGCAAAACAAAGTTTACCGCAGCAAAAGAAGCGCGGCGTCGTGCCCGCCTCTCCGCCGGAACTCCGCCAATGGAGCGCGTGATCCCTGATAAGCGCCGCAAGCCGCCGAAGCACAAGAAGTCGCTCGGAGATCTCGCGGAAATCTGAGATTGCGCTAGGCCCGACCGGGCTTAGTTTTTCGAGTGTCAACCAGGTTTCGAGTCGGGGATGACCTCGCCCGGCTTGAAGACGGCCGCCACGGGCCGGCCCAGGAAACGCGCCAGTTCTTCCGCAATTTTCTCCAGAGCTTTCTTCTCAAAGCCAACGCTATCAACTTGCACCGTGCCATTGGGAGCGACCAGATAGAAGGTGGGCACATTGGTGATGCCGTAGTCGTTCGAGGCGGGATAGCCATCGTCATCGACGAGAGCGGGAAAAGTGACGCCGTATTCGGCGCAGAACTCGCGAGTGTCGCGCGCCTCGTCTTGAGAGATGGCCCAGAAGGTCGTGCGATCCGAAGCGTAGGCCTGAAAGAGACGCTCGAGGAAAGGAAAGGTGAACTGGCAAACCGGGCAACTCACTTTGAAAAACGCAGCCACCACTGGGCCGCGCTTCAAACTTTGCTGGAGAGAGACGCGCTTGCCATCGAGGTCCTTTAGCTCAAAATTGGGCGCTTTATTTCCGGTGCGGACGTTAGCCATAGTTCCTGGGCAATTCCAGGCGGTCAGTGAATGTGGCGTGTCTTCTTGGACATGTAATCCATCAGCAGATATTGGCCGAGCGTATAGGGAGTGGTGAAGTAAGCCTTGCCGCGGCAAATCTCGGCCACCTTCTGCACGAAATGCACCAGGCTATAATCGCTTGCCAGCATGAACGTGTTGATGATGATGCCGGCCTTGCGGCACTTGGCAACTTCCTCGAGAGTCTGGGTCACCACCAGCGGGTCAAGGCCGAAAGCGTTCTTATAGATGCGGCCGTCTTCGAGCGTCAATGCCGAAGGCTTGCCGTCGGTGATCATGACGATCTGGCGCATGTCTTTCTTTTGCTGCGAGAGGATGCGTTGCGCCAGGCGCAGGCCTTCGCGCGTGTTTGTGTAATAAGGACCCACCTGCACGCGCGCCAGTTCCCCCAGGGGAACTTCTTCGGCGCTGTCATGAAAAAGGACCAGGTGGAGTGAGTCACCAGGGTACTGGGTGCGAATTAGATGCGAGAGCGCCAAGGCCACGCGTTTCGCCGGCGTGAAGCGGTCTTCGCCATAAAGAATCATGCTGTGGCTGCAATCCAGCATCATCACCGTGGCGCAGGAGCTTTGGTATTCGCACTGATGGACCATCAGGTCTGGGTAATCGAGAACGATGGGCACCTTGGCGCCCTCGCGGCGCACGGCGTTAAACAGCGTGGCGCTGATGTCCAGGTTCAAGGTGTCGCCGAATTCGTAACGCCGCGAAATGCCTCCGGATTCGACGCCCGTAGCCAGTTCGCGCGTGTCGTGGCGTCCGAAGCTGCTTTTACCAAGCGAGCCCAATAAGTCTTTCAGCGTGCGGAAGCCCAGAAAATCGATAGTCTTGTCTGTGATTTCAAAGCGGGCCTGATTCTGGGCGTCGCGGTCCCCGCCCACATGCCCGCGCGGCGTTTTATCCGGCGGCGGAGTGACCTGCGGCGGCGGGCCATTGATATAGCCCTCTTCCATCATGCGCTCGATCAGGCGGTCGAGGAGCTCGCGCAACTCTTGTTCGGATTTCGCCGAACCCTCTTTGGTCAATTGCTCGAGCAAGTCCTCGGGCAGCAGGTCGCCTTCCGCAAGCGCGCGCAGGATCGCTTGCCGCAGCGCCTCCATTGTTTTTTCCGGATCAAATTCGGAGAGCCCGTAATACTGCGACTCGAACCCGCTCTGCAGGAAAAAGTCGCCCAGCCGCTTGATCAATTCTTCGAGATCAACGGAGTCGGCCGGCTCACCGGTGTACCGTGAATAGCGGATGTATTTCACCGAAGCTCCTCAGTTGTACTGGCGCCGGGGCGGCCGGTTGAACTGCTCGCGCGGCTCGGCCGGCTTGGGCCGCTCGGCGTAGAACCCGCGCTCCTCATTGCGGCTGATGCGCTTGTGGGACCAGAGTCCCTCGAGGATGAATTCGCCCGCCGCCGCCGCGAGTGCCGGATCGGACTTTCCGTTTGTGCCAAGGCGTTCGAGATGATCGAAAAGGCCGTGCACGCGGCGCAGTGCGGCGACTTGATCCGAGGCAGTGGCATTCTCCGGAATTTTTAGTTCGCCGCCATTTTCAAACCATTGTACGACCGGCTGCATATTGGCATCGGCGATGTACTTGGTGTAGACGCGGCCGATCGCCGAGCGAACCAGTTCTCGCGCAATCGTCTCCGCTCCTTTCAATTCGCCTTCATACTCCAATTCCATCTTTCCGGTAATGGCCGGAATGGCAGCATAAATGTCCGCCACGCGCGCCGAAACATGGGACTCACTATTGCGTGCAGCGCGCTGCTCGGCGTTGCTGATGACGGCCTCTATGCAGGCAATGGGCAGGCGCTGGCTGACGCCGGAGCGGCGATCGACGCGCTTGTCTTCGCGCGCCAGGAAGGCGATTTGCTCGACGACTTCGCGAATGTATTCGGGCGTAAAAAGCTTGTGGCCGGAATTGCGTTGCGTCCAGGCTTCCTGCGCCGTGATGGCCATGCCTTCTTCCACCGTCGCGGGGTAATGGGTGCGGATTTCGCTTCCCACGCGGTCTTTCAGCGGAGTGATGATCTTTCCGCGGGCGGTATAGTCTTCGGGATTGGCGGTGAAAACGAGCAGGACATCGAGCGGCAAACGAATGGGGTAGCCCTTAATCTGGACGTCGCCTTCCTGCATGATATTGAAAAGCCCCACTTGAATCTTTCCGGCCAGATCCGGCAACTCGTTGATCGCAAAAATGCCGCGGTTCGCGCGCGGCAGCAACCCGTAGTGCACGGTCAGCTCGTCAGAAAGATCGCGTCCTCCCCGCGCGGCCTTGATGGGATCAACGTCTCCGATAATGTCGGCGATGGTCACATCGGGCGTGGCCAGTTTCTCCACGAAACGGTCTTCCCGCTTGAGCCAGGCGATTGGGGTGCGGTCGCCTTGCTCGGCAACCATTTCGCGGCAGAGGCGGCAGATGGGGTGCAACGGGTGGTCATGAATTTCGCAGCCGGCGATATATGGAATTTCCGGTTCCAGGAAATTGACTAATCCGCGAAGGATGCGGCTCTTCGCCTGTCCGCGCAGGCCAAGAAGGATGAAATTGTGCCGGGCCAGGATAGCATTGGCGATCTGCGGCAGGACCGTCTCTTCGTAGCCACGAATGCCGGGAAATAGCGTTTCGTGCGCTCCCAGTTTCCGCAGCAGATTGCATCGCATCTCATCCTTGACGCCGCGATCCGCGGCGCCACCAGGACCCGCTATGAGCCGCCACTCGCCGATCGTGGATGCTTTCCCTGCCGCGGATTCGCTGGTCATGAGGTCCCCTTGCTGGATACATTCGGCGCGTCGTGCACCGGTTTTGCCCCTCACATTATAGCCGAACGCCAAAATCGTGCTTGGCGATGCTTCTTGCGCGGTTCGTCTTGCTGGCGCTTTGCCACATCAATTCGGCCCGTGGCTGTTGGTTGCAGACTTGGACCTGATCTGCTGAATTTGGATGAGCTGCGGCAAGAGTTGGTTCAGGCGGCTGATCAGCTTTAAGCGGCGCTCCGCTTCTACTCGCATTTCTAGCAGTTCCTGCAAAGTTTCGAGTTCGAGCGGCAGCTCGCTGGCAATTCGATAAGCAAGAAGGCCATCGGTCTGGTCGTCGATATCTATATCCCCCGGGGGACTGCCATGGAGCAGCAGGTGACAATCGGTGAACAAAGTGAGGAGCTCCGCCGCTGTGGCAGGAGGGCCGGGCTGGAAATCATCCGCCATGAGGTCGACGGTGGCCTCCAGATATTCTTTATCCTTATGGACCGCGCGGACGCGATACGCTGATTCGCCTAGCGTAATGACGTCCATGCGCCCGTCCGCGTAGGTGCGAGCGACGCGCCGGACAACGGCGGTGCAGCCGACGGTGGCAATTCCGTTCTCACGTGCGAGGACCACGCCGAATGGGACCTCATCGTCGATCACCGTCCTCATCATGCGTTTGTATCGCTGTTCAAAAATGTGCAGGGGCAAAGTCATCCCCGGCAAGAGCACGACGGTGAGGGGGAAAAGCGGAATGCGCTCGGTGGTCATTACGGATAAAGAAATTGTAACACTGCGCGGCGGTGCTGTGCGCCGCATCTGCAGAAAAACGAGGGCATTTATGACGCCGGCAATTGCGCCAGCGCCGCTTCCATCTCCGAGCCGGCATGCTGATCGCCGCTTCTGCGAGCCGCTTCGATACCCGCGCTCAGAGTCCGCTTGGCGTCCGCCGTTCGCGAAAGGCGAGCCAGGAGCTGGCCGTATTGGAAGTAACCCGCAACGTAATTGGGGTTCTCGGCCAGCAGCTTTTCGAAGTTTTCCATGGCCGCGGCGGCGTCGCCCTGGTTGGCGCATTCCATGGCCAACCCGTAACGCGCGAAAGCGTCTTGCGGATGGGCGGCCAGGAATTCCTCGAGTAAGGCACGGCGCGATTTTTTCGCAGGTTGAGTCATGGCGTGAGTTCCACCCCAACACGCGGTCTTTTTTCTAACGTGGCGCTTCGCGCCCGGGCAGCGCGTGTCGGGGGCCCCGGTTGGGTCGGCGGTCGCAAACGCGTATTATAGCCGCTCGTTGTAGAGCAGCAAAATGGGAGTCAAAGCAACGAAACGGGGCGGAAAAGAAGTGGACCCAAGGGCACAAGTTCCGCGCGGAGGAATGGATCGAGACGACAGGGAGGAGCGACGTGCCGAAGAATAAAAGCACCGCAAATTCGCAGGAGTTGGCGGGAAAGCCCGTGAGCGCTTCGCGGACGGAAATGACGGAGGTTGTGCTCCCGCAGGATGCCAACGTCTTCGGAAATATCCTGGGCGGTCGCGTCATGCACCTGGTGGATATAGCCGCGGCCATAACCGCGCACCGGCACTGCCGCTCGATGGCCGTGACCGCTTCGGTAGACCACATCGATTTTCGTAATCCGATTCGCATCGGCGAGGTCATCATGCTGAAAGCCAGTTTGAATCGCGCCTTTCACACTTCGATGGAAATCGGCGTGAAGGTATTTTCGGAGGACATTTTGACCGGAGAGAAGAAACATACCACCAGCGCGTACGTTACTTTTGTGGCACTGGATGAAAACCATCGGCCGAAGCCGGTGCCTCCGGTGATCTGCCAAACGCCTGACGATCGCCGGCGCTTCCGGGAAGCGCTGGTGCGGAGAAAGTATCGGCTGGCGCACCGCGCCAATAAGCCTTAGTGAGCCGGAGAAGTTGCGCGCACGTTAGGGGGCGGCGGAGCAGAAGTCGGCCACATTCCGCGCAACTTCGTTCGCATGCTCCACGCACGCACCGATCGAAGGGCCTGCGAAGTAATTGCCGGCCAGGAAGACGCCGGGCGTTTCGGCACACAGAGTTCGCAGAGCGGACGTTACGCCATGATGTCCTATATTGTATTGCGGCAAGGCGCGTTGCCAGCACGCCACGTGCTGTAAGACTGGCGCGCCGGTAATGCCTAGGACAGAGGATAGCTCCGAGTGCGCGATAGCCGCCAGTCGCTCGGGGCTGTAGGAAACGATCTCCGGATCCGTCATTCCGCCCAAAAAGCTCGTGAAACTGGCCATTCCTCCCGGGGCGCGCCCAGGAAAGAGCGAGGAGTTCCAAACCGTTCCCAGCAGGCGTAATCCTTCGCTGCGGGGAACGAGAAAGCCGAAGCCCTTGAGGCCAGTTTCAACGTTCCGATAATTGATTTGATCGAGCCGATAGCCTGCGGAAACTTGAGCGACCCCCGCATATTCAACCTTTCCCAGCAGCCCGCCGAATTTGGGATGAAAGCTCGCCAGCAGCCGCGCCGCCTCATCGGCGGGCAAGGCGACGACAACAGCAGCGATGCCCAGCGATTCTGTTGCTGCGCCGAATTTGTAGGTTACTTCGAAGCTGTGCGAGTTTGCCTCAGGCGAACGGCGAATCGCGGTGATTTCGGCCCCCGTGAGGGCCGAATCGCCTAATTGCGCTGCGATTGCTGCGGCCAGACGCGACAGGCCGCCGCGAAAATTGCAGAGCGAGGAGCGCTTGCCGCCACTCTGGCGGCGTTGCTTCATCGCTCCGCGAATGACGCTGCCGTAGCGCTCCTCGAGGCCGCGCACGCTGGGAAAGGCGCTGGCAAGGCTCAGCTTTTCCGGATCGCCGGCCCAGACTCCCGAAATAAAGGGAGCCACCAGATTCGCGAGCAGGTCCGAGCCGAATTTACGCCTGACAAATGCGGCGACGGATTCGTCTGTCTCCGGAGGCCGCGTGTGCCGAAATGGCTCCGAGATGATGCGCAGCTTGGTTCGGGCGCTCAGCAGAGGAGTGAGCAAGAGCTGCGGCGGACTCAAAGGTGCCGGGACCAGGCGGCCATGTCTCAGAATGTATCGCGGCGCGCGAGGGTCGGCCTGCAGGAGTTCGCTGCCCAAACCAAGCTCATCGATCAACTCGAAGAGCGCCTGCGTATTCGTAAAGCTCTGTGGGCCAATATCGAAGCGGAACCCATTTTGTTCGATGGTATCGATAACACCGCCAAATCTCGGGCCTCGTTCCAGCAGGAGCACCGGCCGGCCGAGTTGCCGCAAGCGCCAGGCACACGCCAGCCCTGAGATTCCGCCGCCGATGACCAGAATCTTGGAGACGATGGCCACGAGAAATGTGAAAGGAGCTAAAGCGTTTTCGAGAAGAGTGGTTGTTCGGCGAGGTGCTGCTTCTCGAGGTAAGGGTCGAAAATCATGGCCAGATTGCGAATAAAAATGCGGCCCAAGAGGGTGACACGGATTTCGTCGCCGCCCAACTCGATGAGCCGGTCTTCCAAAAACGGATGCAGCCGCGCGAGTTCGGCCGCGAAATAATCATCGAAGTCGATGCCGAACTCGCGGCCAATCTCGTCCTTGCGAATGACGGCGTGGCACAACAGCCGCGTGATCAGGGCCCGCCGCAAGCGGTCATCTTCGCTGAGGCGATACCCGCGCATGGTGGCCATGCCGCGCCGTTCGATGGCTTCCGTATAGCGGGGCAGCTCTCGATAATTCTGCGCGTAGGTGGATCCGATGGCGCTGATCGCGCTGACTCCCATTCCATAAAGGTCTGCACCGGCTTTCGTCGTGTAGCCTTGGAAATTACGGTGCAGCGTGCGCTGCCTCTGAGCGAGGGCCAGTTCGTCATCGGGCTTGGCGAAGTGATCCATTCCAATATATTGATAGCCTGCATGCAGGAACTTCTCGAGGGCCGCGCAGAAGATGCGGAATTTTTCCATTCCCTCCGGCAGAGATGAGGCAAGCGAACCTTGCTGCTTGCGAATCCAGGGCACATGGGCGTAGCTGAATAAAGCGATGCGATCCGGCGCAAGGGCCAGCACTTCATCCACGGTGCGCGCGAAGCGCTCCGCCGTCTGGTAAGGCAATCCGTAAATCAGATCAACGTTGATGCTCTCGAACCCGAGGGCGCGTGAGCGGCCAATCAATTCAGCCGTCATCTCCAGAGGTTGCACGCGCTTTACGGCCCGCTGGACTTCGGGATCGAAGTCCTGTATGCCCATGCTCAGGCGATTGAATCCCAGCCCGCTCAGCGTTTCCAAATGCTGTGCACTGGTGACTCGCGGGTCGACTTCGATGCCGATTTCCGCATCGGGAGCAAACGAGAATTTCTCCGCGGTGAACCCGAACAAATCTTCCATTTGCGGGGGCGTCAAGTAGGTGGGCGTTCCGCCGCCCCAATGGAATTGCATCACCGGACGAGAACGGGAAACTTGCTCGCTGACGTGTTCAATCTCGCGTTTCAGTGTGGCGAGATATGGTGGAGTCACGCTGTGGTCTTTGGTAATGACCACGTTGCAGGCGCAAAACAGGCAAAGGCTTTCGCAAAAGGGCAGGTGCATGTAAATCGAAACAGGGGTGCGCGCCGTGTCGGCCTGTTCGTAGGCGCGCTCCAGGTCGTCTATGCGGAATTCGTCGCGCCAGACCGGCGCGGTCGGGTAACTGGTATAGCGAGGTCCGGGTCGGTTATAAAGTGCGAGAAATTCGGGCGAAATGCGAAATCGCTCGCGTTCGAGTTCCAGATTCAGCCCGGAATCGCGCACATCGGTCATACGAATCGCGCCTGCTTCGGAATTTGTGCAATCTCCTCGGCACCTGGCTCGGTGGAATAATTTTCTACCGGCGTGGATTGCCCCGCCTGGATAAAGGCCAGCGCATTCTCTACCGGCGTGTCGGGCAGAATTCCGTGGCCCAAATTCAAGATGTGTCCCCGGCCTTTTGTCTGACGGATCGCGTGATGGACCGAAGCGGCAATCGCCTCCTCTGAGGCCAGAAGCACGCTGGGATCGATATTGCCTTGGATGGCAATGCGGTCGCCGAATTTCTCGCGAAGCTGCGCCAAATCCATCCGCCAGTCCACACTCAGCACGTTTGCTCCCGTTCGCAGAAGAGAAGTGAGCAAGTGATTCGATGCCTTCGAGAAAAGAATCACTGGCGTCTCGCGCGGCGCAAGTTCTTCGATGAGCAGTTGCGTAGCCGGAAGCTCAAAATCGCGATATGTGGGGCCATCCAGTTCTCCGGCCCAAGTGTCAAAGAGTTGCACGGCAGCGGCGCCGGCAGCGATCTGCGCCTTCAGGTATGCGGCTGTAGAGCGAGCAATTTTCTCCAGCAGCTTGCGGAAGGCTTGCGGCTCATTCCACAGCATCGCTTTTGCGGCCGGGAAGCCTTCCCGGGAGCCGCCTTGAACGAGGTAGCAGGCGAGCGTCCATGGGGCGGCGGCAAATCCGAGGACGGGAACGTCTGGGGCCAAAGAGCTGCACAGCAGGCGAATGGCATCGCTGACGAAGCGCGTCTCGCGCTCCGGATCGAAGACGGCGAGCGCGTCTACCTGCGCGAAAGTGCGAACCGGCGAGTTGATTACAGGTCCCGCATCGCCCAATTCGATGGCCGCACCCATCGCTTCGGCGGGAATGAGAATGTCTGAAAAGACGATCACGGCGTCGACGCCCAGCCGACGGAAGGGCTGCAGGGAGACCTCGGCGGCCAGTTCAGGCGTTTTGGCCACTTCCAGAAAGCTGTACTTCTCGCGCAGCGCTCGATACTCGGGCAGATACCGCCCGGCCTGTCGCATCATCCACACGGGCACGCGTGGGACCGGCTCCCGGCGGCAAGCACCGAGGAATAGCGCAGTGCGGCTGACCTTCGCGGGCGCGGAGAGAAGCTCTGCTGGTTTGGTTTCCATGCGGCTAAACTGGCGATCCCTCTAGCTGTTTCGCGGTTGAGATTTCCTTCGCATCATAACAAATTCGGGCACGGGCCGCATGGGACGAAGCGCCCGGATCGGCAAGCGAGCTTTTTGGGAATGCGGGAATCGGCTGTATAATGAGCCGATTAGCCTTCCCAGATGACAAATCACCTGGTTCTGCTCACGGTGCTCAGCTATGCCGCAAGCCTTGGCGGCTACGTCGCGTTTCTGGCGACGGCGCGCCGCCTCTTCGGCCGGCTGGGCACTTTGCTGCTGATCTCCGGGCTGGCTTGCCACTATCTGGCTCTGCTCGAACGTTCCCGTTGGGCCCATACGGTCCCTTATGATGACTTGTACGGCTCGCTCTCTTTGTTTGCCTGGCTGCTGGCGATTACCTATTTGGGATTGGAACTGTTCCACAGAGATCGCTCGGTAGGCGCTTTTGTTCTCCCCTTCGTGATTGCAGTTTTTTCGCTGGCGCAAAGCACCCGCCTGACAGTCCCGGCGCCGCCGCCGGCACAGGGCCCGCTGCTGGCCCTGCACATTACGCTCAATGTGCTCGGGTATGCGGCCTTCGCTCTATCCTTTGTACTCAGCGCCATTTACCTGGTGCAAAATAGTTTGCTCCGAAGCCGCCACTTAGGAAGCATCGTGTGGCGCTTTCCAGCCCTGGAGTCGCTCGAACGAATGAGCCGCAGCAGCGTAATTGTGGGGCTGGTCTCGCTCCTGGTGGGGATTAGTTTTGGGCTGCTATGGGTCAATCGCATCTGGGGCCGCTATTGGAATGGAGATCCCAAGGAGATCATCACCATCCTGATTCTGGCGGTGTATGCCGGCTATCTGTGGCTCGGCCGAACCGGGTCCTGGCGCGGCGCGCGAGCTTCTGCGCTCTGCGTATTCAACTTTGTTCTTGTGCTGTTCAGCTATAGCGTGGTCAATCTTTATCTTTCGAATTTTCATCGGTTCTTCTGACGGGCATGCTGAGCACCATCCTTTTCGTGCGACGGAGAAGTTAGTCGGTGGAGATCGTTCTCATAGGCTTGAATCACCGCACCGCTCCGGTGGAGCTGCGCGAGCGCGTCTCCTTTACAGAGGAAGCTGCGCGGCTCGCGTCGGAACAACTGCGTTCGCGCGGCGTGCTTTCCGAGACGCTGGTGCTGTCCACGTGTAATCGCAGCGAGCTCTACGGCGTGCCTCCGGAATCGGCGCCCTCTGGGAAAGACAGCGCCGGTGCGATGGAACTCTTCCTGGCGACCTTCCACAAGATCGAACCCGCGATCCTGAACGGCAGCTTGTATCGGCGCCACGACCGCGAGGCGGTGCGCCATCTGTTCCGGGTTGCCGCTGGCTTGGACTCCATGATGCTGGGCGAAGCCGAGATTCTCGGCCAGATACGCGAGGCTTATCGCATCGCAGTGGACCATGGAGGAACCGGGCCGGTGCTCAACCGCATGTTCCAGAGCGCGCTGGAGGTGGGGAAGCGGGTTCGGGCGGAGACGCAAATCAGTGCGCGGCCGATGTCGGTGGCCTTCGCCGGCGTGAAATTGGCGGAGCGTATCTTCGGCAGCCTGCGATCACACTCGGCGCTCATTCTGGGTGCTGGGTCGACAGGAGAACAGGTGATCGCGCATCTGCGCGACCGCGGAATCTCGCGCTTGGGCGTGGCCAATCGTTCGCGCCAACGGGCCATGGAATTGGCGGAGCGCTTCGGGGCAGAGGTCGCCGACTGGGATGCACTGGACTCAGCGCTGGCCTGGCCGGACATGGTGATCTGCTCGGTGTCCAGCTCCGAACCAGTCATTTCGCGGGCAGCCGTGGAGCGCGCCATGGCCGCACGTTCCAACCGCTCGCTGCTGTTCATCGATTTGGGATTGCCTCGCAACGTCGCACCCGGCGCCGCCGAGCTATATAACGTCTATCTCTACGGCGTCGATGACTTGAAGGAGATCGTGGAACAAAATAAGCGCGCGCGAGAAGCCGAGATCCCCAAAGTGGAAGTCCTGGTCGAGGAGCACGTGACCAAGTTTGAATCCTGGCAGGCGGGAGTCGAGGCCAGCGCTGTTTTGCGGGAATTGCGCTCGCGCCTGGGGGCGGAGCGCGAGGCGTTCCTGCGGGAGAGGCTCGGGGCCATGCCTCACCTCTCCGCGGACGACAAGCGGCAGATCGCCGTGCTTATGGACGAATTGCTCGACCGCGTCTTGCTCGAACGTGCCGAACAACTGAAAGCCGTTTCCGATTTGCGCCGCAAAGTCCAAAACCTCGAAGCGCTTCGGGATCTTTTTCGCCTCGATCAGGGCAAGCCTTGAAGTCTCTTCGGATTGGGACCCGTGGCAGTGCGTTGGCTCGCTGGCAGGCGGAATTTGTGCGCTCCGGTCTCGCGCGACACGGAGTTGCCGCCGAGCTTGTCATCATCCGCACCTCGGGAGACCGCGATCGGCAAAGCTCCCTCCGCGTCATCGGCGGCAAAAGCGTTTTCACGAAGGAACTGGAAGATGCGCTCGTCGAAGAGCGCATCGATCTGGCGGTCCACAGCATGAAGGACATGCCGGTGACACTTCCCGCAGGCCTCGAGATTTCGGCAATCTGCGAGAGAGAAGACGTGCGCGACGCCCTGATTTCCCGTGACGGACTTAAGCTCGATCAATTGCCGTCCGGTGCGCGCATCGGGACGAGCAGCCTGCGCCGCCAGGCGCAACTGCGGCATTATCGTGGCGACCTCGAGATGGTGGAGATGCGCGGCAACGTGGATACGCGGCTGGCAAAGCTGGCGCAAGGCGATTACCATGCCATCGTTCTGGCGAAAGCCGGCCTCGATAGGCTCGGAAAATCGGAGCAAATCAGCGAAATAATGTCGCCGGAGATCTGTCTCCCCGCGGCAGGGCAGGGCGCCATCGGCATCGAAACGCGCAAACGGGAAGATGAGTTTTCTCCGGCGGTACGAAAGTTGAGTCATCATCTATCGCGAGTGGCGGTCGAGGCGGAGCGGACCGTGTTGGCAGGACTGGAAGGCGGCTGCCAGGTACCCATCGGGGCGTGGGCTCGAATGGAATCGGGGAGCTTGAGGATCGATGCTCGCGTGCTTTCCGCGGATGGAGGCGAATCCATCCGGGAGAGCCGCACAGGGTCGTGCGAGAATGCTACAGAGCTGGGGCGCTCGGTGGCCGCGGCGCTGCTCGACCGCGGCGCGGACCGTCTGCTTCGGCTTGCGGGGCGCGGCGTTGAAAACGGTTAAATCCCGAACGCTCGAGGGACGGCGAATCGTCGTTACGCGCGCGCCCGCGCAATCCAGAGAGTTGCGCGAGCGATTGGAGGAATTAGGCGCGCAGGTGGTTTTGCTTCCTCTCGTTCGTTTTCTGGAGCCTGAGAATACTCTCGATCTCGACCGCACCATCCGCTCGCTTGAAAAATTCAACTGGCTCATTTTTACCAGCGCCAATGCGGTGACGTTTTTCCTCGGAAGATGCCGGGCACTTGGATGCTGGCCGAGCGGGGGGCACACAACGTTCGCCGCGGTTGGTTCCGCGACGCGGTTGGCGCTCGAGAAGGAGGGCTTGCAAGCACCGCTTGTGCCGGCGGAATTCAGCGCCGCGCGACTTGCTGCGGAACTCGCGGGCGCCATTGCGGGGAAAAGCGTTTTGCTGCCGCGGAGCGACCGCGCCGGCGACGAGCTGCCCTCGCTGCTCCGCAACGCTGGAGCAAAGGTTACTGAGGTCATTGCTTACAGGACGGCTGGTCCGGAAGCATTGGACCGGAGTCTAATCGAGGCGATACACCGCGGGCAGTCTGATGTGGTCACATTTTTTAGCCCTTCGGCTCTCCGCGAGTTTCAAAACCTCGTGGGACCTGAGGTCTTGGCGAAATGGAATTCACGGGTGGCTTTCGCGGCGGTTGGGCCTGTGACCGCGGAAGCAATTCGCCGCGCAGGGTTGCCTGTGGCTATAGAAGCGGATGAGGCAACCACAGCCTCATTGGTGGCGGCTCTGGAGCGATATTTTTCGGTGCTCGAAACCAAGCGTGGCAGGTCCAGAACTCGAGCCTCGTAGCAGGAGGGAAGCATGACATTTCCAATACAACGACCGCGACGCCTGCGCCGCACCGAGGCCCTGCGCAGCATGACGCGCGAAACGCGCCTTTCCACCAGCGGCTTCATTTATCCCATGTTCGTGGGACCCGGCAAAGGTACACGCGTGGAGATCAGTTCTATGCCGGGGGTCTACCAGCAATCGGTCGATCAAATGCTGGAGGAATGCCGCGAAGTCGAAGGGCTGGGCATTCCCGGCGTGATCCTTTTCGGCATTCCCGAACACAAGGATGAGCGCGGCTCGGAGGCTTCTTCGCCGAGCGGCGTCGTGCAGCGCGCGATCGAGGCCATTCGGCGGGCTAAGCTCAATCTGATCGTCATCACCGACGTTTGCCTTTGCGAGTACACCAGCCACGGACATTGCGGCGTGATCGAGAATGGCGAAGTGGCCAATGATCCGACGCTGAAATTGCTCGCGGAAGAGGCCTTGTCTCACGCCAGGGCGGGAGCTGATATGGTGGCGCCTTCCGACATGATGGACGGACGAGTGGCGGCGATTCGCCAGGCGCTCGATGCCCATGGGTTTTCGCAGCTGCCCATATTTTCCTACGCCGCCAAGTATTGCTCTGGGTTTTACGGGCCCTTCCGCGAGGCGGCGCAATCGGCGCCCCAGTTCGGTGACCGGCGCAGTTACCAGATGGACCCCGCGAATGCGCGCGAGGCCCTGCGCGAAGTGGCGCTCGATTTACAGGAAGGCGCGGACATCATCATGGTCAAACCCGCCCTCCCTTATCTGGACATTATTCACCAGGTGCGGGAACGTTTTGATGTTCCCGTAGGCGCCTACAACGTAAGCGGCGAGTACGCCATGGTCAAAGCCGCCGCACGCAATGGCTGGCTGGAGGAGAAACGAATCGTGCTCGAAGTTCTAACGGCCATTCAACGGGCGGGCGCGGAAATCGTGCTCACTTATCATGCCAAGGACGTAGCGCGGTGGACCAAGGCCTGCTGACCAGAAATTTGCTTCTTCAGTGAATTCTTGATCCTTCATTCAGGAGAATCTGGTACTCAGGAGGATCTCGGGTGGCAAGCATTCCGGAAAAACAACCCAGCCGTTCGCAAAGGGCCTTCGAGCGCGCCCGCCGCGTGCTGGTGGGCGGCGTCAATAGTCCCGTTCGCGCTTTTGGCGCAGTGGGCGGCACGCCGATCATCGTTGATCGCGCGCAGGGAGCCCAGGTCTGGGACCTGGACGGCAATGCCTATACCGATTTCATCTGCTCCTGGGGCGCTCTGATTTTGGGACATGCGCACCCGGAAATCTCGGCTGCTTTGGCCGAACAGGCTGCCCGCGGCACGAGCTACGGCATGACCACGGAACTGGAAATCGAGTTGGCGGAGATGCTGCAAAAAGCACTGCCTTCGATGGAGCGAATTCGTTTTGTTAGTTCGGGTACCGAAGCAACCATGAGCGCGGTTCGTTTGGCGCGCGCGGCGACCGGTAGAAACCTCATCGTTAAATTTGAGGGCGGCTATCACGGGCATGCGGATAGTTTTCTGGCCAAGGCAGGCTCCGGCTTGGCCACTTTGGGTATCGCCGCATCTCCCGGCGTCCCCCAGGCGCTCGCCGAACTGACGCTGGATGCGCCTTACAACGATTTGGCCGCAGTCCAAGGCCTTTTTGGGAGGCACGCCGGCGATATTGCCGCCGTAATTGTCGAGCCCATCGCAGCGAACATGGGAGTAGTTCCGCCGGCCGACGGTTTCCTTTCCGGATTGCGCGCATTGACGCGGCGCCATGGCGCGCTGCTCATTTTTGACGAAGTCATCACCGGCTTTCGGCTGTGCTTCGGAGGCGCGCAGAATCTCTTTGGCATCGAGCCAGACTTGACCACGCTGGGCAAAATCATCGGCGGCGGCTTGCCCGTCGCTGCCTACGGAGGGCGGCGAGATCTTATGGAACAAGTCGCCCCGCTGGGCCCTGTCTATCAAGCGGGCACTTTATCCGGCAATCCCCTCGCCATGCGAGCGGGTATCGAGACGCTGAAGCGCCTTGCGGTCCATGGCTTCTACGATTCTCTTGACCGAAAAGCCAAAATTCTTGCGGATGCGATGGGGCAAGCTCTCTCTGACTCAGGGATCACCGGCCAAGTTGCTCGCGCGGGATCGTTGCTGACATTGTTCTTCACCGCAAGCCCGGTGGAAAACTATGCTGCAGCGAAAAAATCCGATACCCGCCGCTTTGCGTCTTTCTTCAACGAAATGCTGCGCCGGAAAATCCTGTTGCCACCGTCGCAGTTCGAGGCGCTATTCGTTTCTGCGGCACACACGGAGGACGATATGCGTCGCACAGGCGCCGCCTGCCGCGAGAGTCTCGCCGCGATCCGCTCTTGAGTGCTCGCATCTAAAACGCGTCTATGGTCCGGGCGGAGAGGCCGAAGCTGCGCGCAAGGCCGCCACTTCGCGAGATATTTTGTTTAATTGCTCGAGCAGTTCACGATGGCGGAGCTCTTCGGGTACCGGTTCTCTAGCGCTGAAAGTGATAATGCCGCCCGGCTCGAGAACTGCCTCCTCAACCTCGCGGAGGTGAGCGATGCCTTGTCGCCGTGCCGCGGCCTGGAGTTCCGCTTGCGAGATCATCTCTTTTGCCAATTGGCCATCCTGAATCTTGCCTTTATGAATCAGCCGTGTCGCTTCACCTTCGGCCACGCGCTCGAGCTTTGGATGGCGAAACAGAAATCGTACGACGGAGTAATTAATCAACAGCAGGGTGGTAGCGCCAATCAGGCCCCCCAGGACCGTATTGTCATCACCGATGATGGCATTCTGCACAGTATTCGAGAGCGTCAAGAGAACGATCAGGTCAAAGGGGTTCAATTGAGCTAGTTCTCGTTTTCCGGCCAAACGCAGGCCGCCGATGAGAAAAAGATAGACGATTACCGGCCTCAGGATCTTTTCGGTAACTGGAAGACCAAGCCAGAACATATCCACCCAAATTTTGTGCATGTGCACTCTCCAATGTGCCGCCAACGGCTTCGACGGGCCTATGCGCGGTGGGCCGCAGGATTGGACCCGGCGCGCGCACGGCCGAGCCTAGCATTAGTCTGCCTGCGCTCGAAAGGAGAGCTGCAAATCGGGGCGTCACAGCGTCCGGCTGATTCGACAACAACCCTGCCTTGTCGTTACTGAAAGTATCGTGCAAACAAAATTTAATATTGCGTTCTCCGAGTAGTGTTATTCTGAGCGTGTTGCGGCGGAACGCGTTGCCGCCCGGGGAATTCGGCGTGCCGAGTCTTCGGGCGTAGGGAGGCGTCGCTGAATCGGTTCAGGTTCGCTGCTGCAATTCGGCTTGGTAGTCCTTCCTTTAGACGGCTTCTTCCGGGTGTCCCTCCATGCCGTTAACCCCATCGCCGCTGGTGATTGCCGCGCTAGATGCAGGATCGAACGCGATCCGTGCAGTCGTGGCGCGCGCCAGTTCGGCCACCGAGATACGCGAGCTCGCCAGCGCGCGATGGTCAGTTCGGCTGGGGCACAACGTCTTCACGGGAAAGAGACTGGACCCGCACACAATGTCGCGGGCCGTCGAGGCTCTCCAGCATTTCAGAAGCCTGCTCGACCGCTACGAAGTGGATGAATATTCGGCGGTGGCCACCAGCGCCTTGCGTGAGGCCGCCAATCGCGATGCCCTGATCTCGCGTATCTACCGCGAAGCAGGCATTGAGCTCGTCGCCATCAGCGCGGCGGAAGAAGCTCGGCTGGTACGCGAGGCGGTATTCGCGGTGTCCGTAGGACGCTTTTCTCCCCGGTTGATTCTCGATCTCGGCGGCGGCAGCCTGGAGATGAGTTTTCTCCGCGGGCGCAAAGTCGATCGTGGATTCGCCTTTCCGCTCGGCACGGTTCGCCTGATGGAGCAATTTAATCTCGCCGGACCGTTTACACCCGAGGCCTTCGGCGCCTTGCAAGCGCACATCCGTTCCGTTCTGCGCTCTCAGCCTCGGGGATCGATGCAAATCGGCCGCAGTGCTGCTGTGGCCTGTGGAGGGAATGCGGAGGCGCTGGCTCGAGTTGCTCCGGGCCCACGCGTGGCGGGTTTCAATACCCTGAATCTCCGCCGCCTGCGGGAGATGTTGTGGGAGATCCTGCGGCTCGATGTGGAGGGCCGCATGGATAGCTTTGGCGTGCGACGCGATCGCGCCGAGGTCATGGGTGTGGCTGCGGTTGTGTTCACGACGCTCGCGGAACTGCTGGACGCGCGGCAACTGGTTATTCCCGGTGTAGGCGTTCGCGAGGGGGTGCTGCATGAATTGGCGGCAGCCCATTTTGGGCCGGCGAGTGCTGATGACGAGCGGGCCGAGGCCTTACGCGAGCAGGCGCGCCGGTTTGCCGCGCGGATGCACTCCGACGCGGGACATTGCGAACACGTGCGGCGGCTGGCGGCGCAGCTTTTCGATCAACTGGCGCCTCTTCACGAACTTCCCTCGGCGCAACGGGTCACGCTGGAATTGGGCGCGCTTTTGCACGAAGTGGGCATCGCGGTGAATGCGCGCGGGCACCATAAGCATGGTGAATACATCGTGCGTCACGCCGATATTCCCGGGCTCAGCAAGCATCAGCAGGCTGCGGTAGCCTGCCTGGTGCGCTATCATGGCGAGTCCGTGCCAGACCCCGACCATCGGCTCTACAGCTCCCTTGCGGAAGCGGACCGCACGCGCGTGCGCCAGTTAGCCGCGCTCCTGCGTCTAGCGGTGGCCCTCGACGTTGGGGGAACGCAGGTTGTGCGCCGCGTGGAGGCGAAGATTCAGCGCCGTGCGGTTGTACTGCGTATCGTCACGGCTTCGGAGGGCCAGGTCAATCTCCGTGAGCTGCGCCGCAAAGCTAAATTCTTTGAAAGGCAGTTTGGCTTGCCTCTGCGATTTGCCGGCGTTCGACGGCTTCAAAATGGCAACGCGGGGCGGCGTGCGGCCCTGCTATCGGGCCGTTCCGCAGCCTGACAGAACTTCGCTCGCCTGCTCGCTGTCTTGACGACGTCAAAGCATCTAACATTACACTATGGTTTCACCACCACGGGACAAACCGGAGCCAACAGATGAACTCGAAGACGCCCCGGCGAAAACTATGCGCCTTTACCTGATGCGACACGGCATCGCCATCGACCGTGAGGACCCCGATTGCCCTCCCGATCCGGAACGCTATCTCACGCCCAAGGGAATTCAGCGCACACGCGCGGCCGCGCGCGGTCTGCGCTCACTGCGGGTCAAACCCGCCGCGCTTCTCACCAGCCCCTTTGTGCGCGCGGTGCAGACCGGCGAGATCGTCTGCGAAGTTTTGGGCCTGGATCCCAAGCAGCTCCGCACCACCGATGCTCTTAAGCCGGAGGCGAAGCCGGCCCGGCTTGCCGAAGAACTGGTGCGGCTGGGAGGAGAAGTCATCTGCTTCGGGCATGCGCCGCACATGGACGAATTTATTGCCCATGCGCTGAAGGCTACGGCGCCATTTACCGCGCTGAAGAAATCCGGCGTGGCCTGTGTGGATATCGATTCGCTCGCGCCCTTGCGCGCAACGCTCTTCTGGGTGTTGACCTCGAGGATTCTTCGCCGCCTTGGTAATTGATCGAAGCCAACTCGTTTAGTTCAGTTCGCCAACGATCCCATAGCATCGCCGGGCTACTGTTCCCGGCGTGATGGATGCCCGAGCCTTGTCCATTCCGATGCGGCGGTTCGGAGATGAGGGAAACGTATTCCTTTCGCCTCTTTTGGGCTGCGCTGTCCACGCGCCGCAGGGATTGCGAAACCGCGGTCTTCGGCAGAGATTTCTTGCGGGAAAGCTTCAAGAGCAGATCGTGCAAGACATCGAAATCGTGTCCTTCTCCAAGCAGGTCCTGAGCCCGCTCGAGTTCCGCGCTCCATGACTCGCTCTTTTGGGGCAGGAAACTTTCGACCATGTACCGGAAGCGCTTCACCGTGACACGCAGCTCATGCCAGGTCTCCGCGCTGGGCTGCTTCGTCCAGCGCTGGTGGAAATCGATGACGCGCGTCAATTGCTCGAGAACCAACTGGGCCAGCCGCCGCTCGTTCACTGGGATGAGTTCGGCCCTTGCCGGCAGCCGGCGCGACCAGCGCTTCCATCGTTTGCGCGGAAAGGATTCCAGCGAGCTGCGAGCCTCTCGCTTGGCGCGTCGTTCCTGCTTTTTGAAATGTGACGCCAAGGCCTGCCCGACCGGGCCGCTAGTTAACCGCAGAGGCTTCAGCCAGTGCTCCAGCACCTGGACATCGCGTAAATCAGACATCCCCCTCTGTACGCGCTTGGAAGCCTTTCGCAGCCGCCGCCATACAGGATCGGGATCGATGGCGGAAAAACCTTCGGCCAGCGAGCGGCAGCGCCGCAACGCAACCCGGAAATCGTGGACCGGGTCTGTCTTCAGCTTCTTCTGGGCGCGCTTCTGATTACGCAATGCACGCCGGATGGAACGTTCCAAGGCTTGCGATGCTGGAGAGACGCGGACTTCGTCATCCTGCTTCGTCATCTGCTATGCCCGCTTGCGCTGCTCTTCCGGCGCTTCCTCTATCGTCAATTCCTCTCCCGCCTGTGGCGCGCCGCTGGGCACGGTGACTGCCGCTCGCCCTACCGGAGGCGTGAGGATCCGGTCGATGCCGGCCTTCAACTGCTCGAATATCGCCCGAGGTTCCGGCCGCGCATCAATTACGTTGAAATTGAACTCCTCCGCTAACTGATCGAATTGTTGGAGCAAGGCGGTCTGATATTTCCGGAAGCTATCATACATGTCCTCTGTGGAGTACAGGTCCATGCCCGATTCCCAGTAATCAAATCCGCGGGTAAATACCGCGCGGGGAATGAGTTCATCCACGCCGATGCGCAGATAGAAAATGGCGTCAGGCTTTGGCGCGAAGCGATGTATATTGCGCACCCAGACCGGATCGAGCCCTCGGACCATGGAACGCGCCATCAGCGAATAGATATAGCGATCGGTCAGCACCACGAAGCCCGCGCGTAGCGCCGGTACGATCTCGTTCTCCAGGCGATCCGCAAAGTCCGTGGCATAGAACAAGCTGAGGGTAATCCGGCCTAGCGTGTGCCCCTCCTTCGCTCGCTTGATGCCTTTGCCTACCAGCCCGGAGCGCGTTAGCCCCGTATCCAGGACCGCGTGGCCCTGCTGTTCCAGCCATTCCTTCAGCAGGCGGATTTGAGTGGAGCGCCCGACGCCGTCCGTCCCTTCCAAGACGATTAGCTTGCCGACGAGGTCGTCTAGTTCCAGGCCTGGCAACCTGACTCCGTAGCTCTCTTTCATGGCGCCACCCGCAGTTGCTTGGCCTGAGTCAATTTGGCGAGCACCATTAGCCGCATCTCCTGCTGCTGGGTTTCGATGGGCAAGGTAGCATCAATCACGGTAAGCCCGAATTCCGGAATCATTTTGTCGTATTCCTCGAGAATGCGGCCCTGGAAGAGGCGGAAGCTTTCATCCGGATCGTCGCTCAGGCCAAGGTCCATGCCGGCTTCGTAGTACTTAAATCCTGCGCGGGCATCGTTAATGCGCTTCATGGCCACCTCGAGCGGCACGCGGAAGTAAAAAGCGACCGTTGGCTTCACCGCGAAGGCGTAGAGTTCGCGAATCCACTCCGATTCCATGCCCCGGCTCGCGTCGCGAGCGAAGGCGGTATAGATATACCGATCGCACAGCACCACCGCGCCGGCCTTGAGCAGGGGAATGATGTTACGTTCCGTGCGGTCGGCGAAATCGGTGGCGTGGATCAGGCTGAAAGTCGCGGGGGTCAGGAGTTGTTTCTTTTTGCCTCGCTTGGTGGTGTCTTTGACCAATGGCGAGGAGTTCCACTCACTGAACACGACTCCATACCCTTCGGCTTTGAGCCATTGATGCAGGAGCATCAATTGCGTCGACTTGCCTGAGCCATCGATGCCTTCGACAACAAAAAGACGC
>Ga0209160_1001127_pt1 | contig 22298 bp, 25 predicted proteins | sample GraSoiAngelo_153_FD_186167 | JGI IMG/M metagenome (GOLD analysis project Ga0209160, IMG submission 186167) | Grasslands soil microbial communities from the Angelo Coastal Reserve, California, USA - 14_1009_12_40cm (SPAdes) (version 2) | ecosystem: Environmental > Terrestrial > Soil > Grasslands ...
GTCGCGCAGATGGCCGACGGCACCGTGGAGAACGTTGCGATGGGCGCCCTCCCCGAGCCGGGAACCTACCGTGGAACGGTGCCGACCGGCCGCTCGACTCCGGTCGATCTTCGAGTCCGCGTGGGTGCGGGCGACAAATTCGTCGATGTTCCCGTGAGGCCGTAGCGACGCTCACGGTTCGGTGATGAAGAAGTGTCCTCCTGGTGGAGAAGTTCTCGGGTGACCTTCTGTCCTGATCCCTCGTCAAGCGTCATGACGCACCACGGATAGGCGAGGCCGATCCACCGCGCTTAGGGCGTACTCATCGACTCGGCACTCGGGCGCGGACTTACCTCCCGAAGGAGCGACTTCACGCGATCGACCGGGACGGCGAAGGTGAATGCCTGCGGACTGCCGTTAGGGGGCGCGCTGTCGGTGACGATGCCGACCGCCTGTCCGAGATGATTGAGAAGCGGCCCACCCACGCGGTCCGGTTTCGACGTCAGATTGACGGCGAGGTCGCTGCCGGTACCGGTGCCAATCGCAAGCACTGTGGCCACGGTCGGTGTGCGGTCGGAGCCGATTCCATTGCCGACTGCCAGCACGCGGTCTCCGACCGCAAGAGCCCCGGAATCGCCAAGCGCGATGATCGGCAGCCCGCGACGCTGGAGCTTCAGGACGGCGATGTCGTTCAGTCCGTTCCGGGCAACGACGGTTGCCCCAAGAGTCCGGCCATCGACGGTGATGACCTCGACCGAGGTCGCGCCGCGAAGGCGCTTGTCGCTCGTGACGATGTGGCCGAACTCATCGATGATGAAACCTCGGCTCGGTCGTGGCTTGAGTTGCCGCGGCTCGCGTCCGGACGCGGCCGGCGATCGCTCCGGGCCGGAGCTGATATCCGGCGAAGGCCGGACGTCGACGACCGCGCGCATCAGCATCGAAATCGATGCCCTGTCCCAAAGCGGAGGTTGCGGCGCCGAGCGGAGTCGTGGAGGGCCCTGGAGCACGGTGTCGAGGGCAGCACCTCCGAGTTCGCGTGGCGTCGGTGACGGCGGAGACGGAGCCGCCCGCATTTCTTCGTTTTCACCTGTTCTATGGCCGAGCGCAGCTGCGGGCTTGGGCGGCACGTCCAGCTCTCTCGGCGGAGCAATTCGGGCCGAGCGCGGCGCCGGCGCCGCCTGCTCGGCGCGGCGCTCGCCGTCCCGATGAAGTTGAGCTTGTGCCCTGACGGAGGGCGTCTCCTGTGCGAGCTGGCCGCTGTGGGGCTCGCTCGGTCGGGGCACCTTCGTGGGACTGCTGAGCTCGGGCGGTGGCGAGACCGCTGCCCGTGTAAGATTGGCGGTGCCTTGCTCGGAGACCGGCGCGACGCTGTGGGGCGCGAGGCTCGAAGGGGTCGATGAAACCTTGATAAGAATCGGGATCGCCAAGATCACGCCCGCGGCGATCGAGACTGGTACGACGGCCGGCCTGATGAAGTCGCGGACAGCGCGCACGACGTCGATGGGAGAGGCATGAGCGCGAAATGATGAAAATGCCGTAATCGCTTTCAAGGCGCGCTCGCCGGTCGAGGGTTCGGCGACCAGCTCGCGGCACCCCGAGCAGTCCGGCAATGCGGCCCGGAGGGGCGCGGTACATGAGGTGTCGTGCTGCCAGTTCTGGGTACACTCCGGACAGAAATGGAAGTGCAGTCCTCGTCGGGTTCCCGGCGCTCGGGCCGCGCCTGCCACGCCAAAGCACCAGGGACAACAGGCGACGGGCCCCTCCAGGCACAGGCCTTCATGGTCCCAGCGGCCCTCGCAGATGTTGCAATAGTGCGTGTGGAGATCCCGTCTGAGCAAGTCCTCGCGTCCGGAGCACAAGGGACAATCCGGGGCGCTGATGAGCGGAAGGTCTCCAGCATACGAATCGTCGACCGAGATTTCGCAGGTGAAGGCAGTCGGGCCTGTATGCTGCCAGCGGTGACCTTTGCGGCATCGATGCGGATGTCCGATGTCCTGATCGCTCATCAGCGGCTCGCGCGTCGGAGGCCTTCGAGCACCGCGTCGCTGGCGACTTGGAACCGCAAACTGAACCGGCGTGCGTCGACCCTGCGCTCCCCGGTTCGGTGTCCGACATCCGCGGCAAGGGCGGCCAGATGCGCGGGTTCCGCGGCGCCCCTTGCCGCTAGTGGGCCCTCGCGCTCGGTGACCGACGCAGCCTGGCTCAAGGTCGCTCCCGGCGAAGCTATCCTGTACGGGTCAAAGTTTTTTTCGAAGCGCGACTCATCGGGCACACCACGAGCACTTTGTCGCCTGCGCGCAGGCCACCGACAGCGGTTGCGGTGACGATCCCGTTGTTGCTCCCCGGTGGTGGTGCCAACACCGATCCCACCGGCGATGGCCCTCGGCGCTGCTGCTGACCGCCGTAGCATCCATACCGGCGACGGTGCCACATGCCGCGGGGGGAGAACGGTGGGAAAACGGAAAGCGAATGAGCCCGACGAACGGTTGAGGTGTGGGGCATTGCGCTCTCTATTTCGGCCGACGGAGAAAGACGTGGCGGCGCCCCTTTCCACAGCTTAGGTGTTCTTGACGGTCGATGCCTTCGGGAAAGAGCACAATCAGGAGAATCCCGCAGTTGGAACGCAGGAAATCCCCGAAACCGTAGGCGGACGGCGCGCTCGTCGCCGACAACGCGCGCTGACAGACGATGCTCGCCACTGATGTCGTATGGGAACTGCCGTTCGCGCCGGCCCTCGGGCATCCGGCGCGCGTGTCGGGACGCGCAGAGGTGGTGCAGTTCGCGGCTTGGTTCGTGGGAGCCGTCGAGAACTTCCGCTTTTTGCGTGCAGTTGAGGGCAAGATCGCGTTCCTGCGCGGGTACTTCGATCCGACCCGGGCGGCGAAGGCGAGGAACGCGCCCATCCTTGACCTAGGCTCGTGACTGCGCCCTCCTCGTGCGGCGCTGTGCTGGTGCGCGTCGTGGCGTTCGGCTAGACTCCCCGCCAGCCGTCCTCCACCGAGGTGCCCATGCCGCTGATCGGGCTCGTCATTCTCGCTCCCAACCTTCGGGGCGTAACAACCGGACCTCGCGCACTTCGCCTCACGGAAAGCAGAGACCTTTAACTAACGAAGCTAGATCGGAGACCACAATGAATCGACGCAGTGCGCTCGGTATTACCGCGACCACAGCCATCGGATTTGCCCTGTCACCTACATGCATTTTCGCGTAGATGTCCGGTCCTGGTCCGCAGATGAGCGCACTAAGCGCCTACATGAGCGCTGCCGGAACCCGCGCGCTCCCGGCCGAAGCAGCGGAGCATGCCAAGCATCACCTGCTCGACACCCTGGCGTCGATGATCTCCGGATCGGAATTGCTGCCCGGCCAAGCGGCGCAGGGTTACATCCGCACACACGGGGGAAAGGGCGCGGCGACAATCGCCGGCACGCCGCTCACGGCCGCGCCGGGCGACGCCGCGCTCGCCAACGGCGTCATGGCACATGCGGATGAAACCGACGACTCGCACAACGCCTCGCGCTCGCATCCGGGCTGCGCAGTCGTGCCCGCGGCGCTCGCGGTCGGCGAGGAACTGGGCATCGACGGCATGCGTCTCCTTCGCGCCGTGACGCTCGGCTACGACATCGGCACGCGCGTGGTCATGGCCATGGGCGGTGCCGCCTTCAGCTACGAGAGCAGCTTGGCTACCCACAGTATGGCCGGGACCTTCTGCGCCGCGGCTGCCGCAGCCTGCGCCGCCGGTCTCGATGCACGCCAGATGCGCTGGGCGCTCGACTACACCGCGCAGCAATCCTCGGGTATTGTCGCCTGGCGGCGCGACACCGACCACATCGAGAAGGCGTTCGTGTTCGGCGGCATGCCGGCGCGGAACGGCGTCACCGCGGCGCTCGTCGTGCGAACGGGCTGGAACGGCGTTGACGACATCTTCTCGGGCTCGGACAACTTCTTCCTCGCTTACGCGCCGAAGGCGCAGCCTGAGCGGCTCGTCGAGAAGCTCGGCGAGCGCTACGAGATCGTGCAGACCGACATCAAGAAATGGACCGTCGGCTCGCCGATCCAGGGGCCGCTCGACGCGATCGACGCGATCCGCAGCAAGCGGCCGTTCGAGGCCGATCAGGTGCACCGCGTCACCGTGCGCCTTGCGCCTTCGGTCGCCGCAGTGGTGGACAACCGCGACATCCCCGACATCTGCCTGCAGCACATAGTCGCCGTGATGCTGCTCGACAAGACCGTCTCCTTCCATGCCGCGCACGACAAGCCGCGCATGCAGGACCCAGCCGCCCTGCGCCAGCGCGCGAAAGTGAACCTCGTGCGCGACGAACAGCTCGCCAAGCTCCTGCCGGTGCGCGTCGCCATCGTCGAGATCGACCTGACCGACGGGACCCGCCTCTCGGAGCGCGTCGAAGCCGTGCGCGGCACGCCTCGCAACCCGATGGCGCGCGCCGAAGTGATCGACAAGGCGCGCGATCTCATCACGCCGATCCTGGCGCGAGAAACGTCGGCGCGCCTGATCGAGACGGTGTACGCGATCGAAAGAGTAGCGGATATCCGCCAATTGCGGCCGCTCCTTCAACGCGGCTAATTTAACTAATTTTCTACTCCAGGCGATAGGAGTTGATGCTGGGTCTATGGTGTCACCGCGCCGGCACTGGCATGGAACACTCGCCCACGAGCGCGACCCGCACCGAGTGGGAGCGCACGCCGTGGCGGGCGGTGCAGAGGGCGGCGTGGGAGCGTCGCATATTCCCTGTTGATGGCACTCGTTGCCGTCCGGCGCGGCGTGAGAGCCGCCGTCAAGCCCGCCTCAGCCTCTCGATTCACGCTGGCCACCCGGCGGCAGGTCCTGAGAGGAAAACGGGACTCCCAAGCACTCGATATCCATTCAATATTCAGATACAGTACTGAAACCCCGACGCCAACCGTCCGCTGACGAAGGCCGCCTTCTTTTTAAAGGGCGTACGAAAGGTCGACGGACCCTACAGTCGAAAGAGCATGGATTGGCTGATCAGCCACGAGGCTCGGCGGTTCATCATCACCCACGGGCTGTTCTTTCCCCTGCTGTTCGTCGCCAGGCTGATCGGCTTCACCGCGCTGGAGGTCCTGCGCCCGGCGAGGACCGTGTTCTATCGGAAGGTCATCCTGTACGACCTGGCCGCCTTCGCCGTCTACCAGGCGCTCATCTTCCCCGCCGCTGTGCGAATCGATCACTGGATCGCCGTCCGACCGCACCTGCCCGCGGCGCTCCTGGCCATGCCCCTGGCCGTTCGCGTGCTTTGCTACCTGGTCGTCGCCGACTTCGGCCACTACTGGATCCACCGACTCATGCACTACAAGGTCTTTTGGCGCATCCACAAGTGGCACCACGCGCCGGACTACATGTACTGGCTGATGGGGGTCCGGACGACGTTGCCGCAACAGGTGCTCGTCAACCTGCCCTACATGTTTGCCTACTCGTTCGTCGACCTCTCGCCATGGTGGATGGCGCTGGCCATCGGCGCCGGCCACGCGGTGCAGAACGACTGGATGCACCTGAACGTCACCTGGCGCTCGTCCTGGCTCGAGTGGTTGCTCGTGACCCCCCGGTATCACCACATTCATCACAGTGATCAGCCGGAGCACTACGTGGCGAACCTGGCGGCCCTGTTCACCCTGTGGGACCGCATGTTCGGCACCTACGTGGACCCGGGTGCGCTGCGCCGGGAGCTGTCCTTCGGCATCGACGAGAAGGTGCCGCTGATCCGGCTGTCTCTAGGCGTCTGACGCCGAGCTCGTTGCGCCTCGCGCGTCGGCGTTATGTCCGCGCGCGCCACGCCTCGCGCGTGAGGACGTGCCAGGTCGCCTGCACGCCCTTGTACTCGGTGAGACCTCGGGGCTCGAAGCCGAGCTTGCAAAGCACTCGCTGCGAGGCGACGTTGTCGGGATAGGTGACCGCCACCACCCGCGGCAGCGCGAGCGCGCCGAGCGCATGATTCACGAGCGCGCCCGCGGCTTCGGTGGCGATGCCGCGGCCCCACGCGGAGCGCGCGAGACGGTAGGCGACCTCGACGTCGTCACCGTCCGGCATCCGGATCAGCGCTCCGAGCCCGAGGAAGGCGGCGTCGGCCCGCCCTTCGACCCGCCAGAAGCCCAGCCCGCCGTGATCGCCGCGGCCACTGTCCAGCACGCGCCGCTTGACTCGCTCCGCCGTCTCCTCCGGCGACTTCACGCCGGCGGGGCTGCCCACGTTACGCATCACGTCGGGATCGCTGTCGAGAGCGATGAGGTCGGCCTCGTCCGCGGGGACGAGCCGACGGAGCCGAAGGCGGGGTGTCTCGAGCGACGCGCTCACCGCCTCCTCCTATGCGGTAGATCCGGCTGTGCCTTGACTGACCGGACCCCGTGCGGCTACTGTTCCCGCACCCAGCATGCAGAGAGTTCATCACACGCCTACCCCGACGGTCCACCAGAAGGAGGCTCTCATGCGCCGCGCGCTTGCGCTTGCCACCGGCTTGCTCGTCATTCTCGCCCTCGTGCTGCCCGCGGGCGCGCAGACGAGGGAAGAGACGCTCATCTACAGTCTGCAGTCGGACGTCGACAACTGGGATCCGCCCAACTCGGTCCTGCGCGAAGCGATCATCCTCGGCTACCACGTCTACGATCACCTCGCGGTGCGGGACGTCAAGACCCGTCGCGTGGTCCCGCACCTGGCCACCTCCTGGACGAACATCGACGACACCACGTGGGAGGTCAAGCTCCGCCAGGGCGTGAAGTTCCACGACGGCACGCCTTTCACCTCGCGCGATGTCAAAGCCACCTTCGACCGCGTGCTCGACCCCACCAAGAAAATGACCGCCCGCGGCAATCACGCCAAGATCAAGGGCGTCGACATCATCGACGACCACACCGTGCGCTTCCGCACGGACGGACCCTACCCGCTCTTCGTCGAGCGGCTGACGGCTCAGGTCATGCAGTCAGACAAGGTCATCCGGGAAAAGGGCCACGAGTGGATGCAGGAGAACCCGGTCGGCACCGGCCCCTACAAGCTGGTGAGGTGGAACCGCAAGCAGGAGCACCAGCTCGTCCGTAACGACGATTACTGGGGTCCCAAGCCCGCCTTCAAGTATCTGCGCATCCGGATCATCCCCGAGAAGGCCACCGAGATCGCCGAGCTGCTCTCGGGCGGCGTGGACATCATCAAGGCGGTGCCGCCGGATCAGATGGACGTCATCAACAAGTCGGGGCAAGCGCACACCGGCACCTCCCCCATCCTGAGAACGGCGATGCTGCAGCTCGACCAGGCGGCGCGCAGCGGCCCCAATCCCTTCACCGACCGTCGCGTGCGGCAGGCGGCCAACCTCGCCGTCGACAACGACGCCATCATCAAGTTCGTGCTCAACGGCCTCGGCGACCGCGTGGCCACCGGCGTCAACCCCATGGCCTTCGGCTGGGACCCGGGCCTCAAGCCCTACAAGCAGGACCTGGCGCAAGCCAAGAAGCTCCTCGCCGAAGCCGGGCACCCGAACGGCGTCGACGTCCTCTTCAACGAGGGGCCGCCGGTCGTGGAGCCTGCCATCCAGCAGACCAACGACGCCATCGTCGCGGACATGACCAAGGCCGGCTTCCGCGTGAAGCGCAACTACATCGGCGACAACACCGTGCTCGTGGCCAAGATCAAGGACGGCAAGGCGGGCTCGATGTTCAACTGGTCGTGGGGCTATTACTCCGTCTTCGACGCCGACGCGATCCTGTTCGACGTCTTCAAGTGCGGCGAGAACTACAGCTACTACTGCAACCCCGCGCTCGACGACCTCATCATCCAGGGGCGCTCCACGCTCGACCAGAAGAAGCGCGCCGAGGTGTACGTCAAGGCGCAGAAGCTGCTGTTCGACGACGCTGCGTACCTCTACAAGTGGGGGCTGCGGGGTGTTTGGGGCATCTCCAACCGGATCGAGTACCAGGCTCCGGCGGACGAGGTCGACCGCATGTTCCTCGTGACACCCAAGAAGAAGTAAGGCTGCCGCGAGCCCCGACCGCCGCGGCCGGCCGCGGCGGTCGGGCACGCCGCCCGTCATGAAACGCTACGCACTGCGCCAGGTCCTGCAGCTCGCGGTCGTCATCGTAGGCATCTCGATGCTGGCCTTCGCAATCCTGCACGTCATCGGCGACCCCGTCACGCTGCTGCTGCCGCAGAACGCCGGCAAGGAAGAGTACGCGCGGTACAACAAGCTCCTCGGGCTCGACAAGCCCATCTACGTGCAGTACTGGAAGTTCGCCACTCGCGCCGTCCAGGGCGACTTCGGCAAGTCCTGGTACGCGGACACGCCCGCCTTCAAGCTCGTGCTCGAGCGCATGCTGCCCACGCTGTACCTGACCACGGCCGGCCTCGTTACGGCTCTGCTCATCGCGCTGCCGCTCGGCATCCTGGCCGCACTCAAGCGACACTCGTTCGTGGACAGCCTGTGCACCGTGGCCGCGGTAGCGGGTCAGGCCATGCCGATCTTCTGGCTCGGCATCATGCTCATTATCATCTTCGCAGTGCAGCTGAGGCTACTCCCCGCCTCCGGCTACGGGACGTGGCGGCACTTCCTGATGCCCTCCTTCACGCTCGGCGCCTTCCTGGCGCCCATCACGATGCGGCTGGTGCGCTCGGGTGTCATCGAGATCATGAACATGGAATACATCAAGACGGCGCGGGCCAAGGGCCTCGCCGAGCGGCTGGTGGTGATCAAGCACGCCTTCCGCAACGCCTGCATCCCCGTCATCACGGTGCTGGGGCTGCAGTTCGGCCAGCTCCTCGGCGGCGCCGTTGTCACCGAGACCGTCTTCGCCTGGCCCGGCGTCGCCACGCTCACCGTGGACGCGATCCGCAACCAGGACTTCCCCGTGGTCCAGTGCGCCGTGGTGCTCCTGGCGCTGATCATCGTGGCCATCAACTTCCTCGTGGACATGATCGTGGGGCTCATCGACCCGCGCATCCGGGTGGGGGCGTGAGCGCGGTCAACGCGGGCGAGGTGGGGCTCAAGAGCGGGGGCGCGCCCGATGCCACCGGCGCCCCTGCGACGACCGCGCGCCAATCGTGGCCCCGGCTCTGGCGGCTCAAGTGGGGCCTCGTGGCCGCCGTCCTCATGCTGCTGATCGTCGGCGTCTCGGCGGCGGCGCCGTGGATCGCTCCCTACAGCCCGGTGGAAGTGGACATCCGGCACCGGCTGGCGCCGCCGGCGTGGATGGATCGCGGTACCCCCGACCACGTGCTTGGCACCGATCAGATCGGGCGTGACCTGCTCTCGCGCATGATTTATGGGGGGCGCGTGTCGCTCCTGATCGGGGTGTCCGCCGTGCTGGTGTCCTCCACGATCGGTGTGTTGCTGGGGCTGGGGGCCGGCTACTTCGGGCCGCGGGTGGACTGGACGATCATGACGCTCGTGAACGTGATGCTGACGTTTCCGTTCGTGCTGCTGGCGCTCGCGGTGATCGCCGTTCTCGGTCCGAGCCTCGTCAACATGGTGATCGTGCTCGGCGTGGCCGACTGGCCTCTCTATGCGCGCGTCATCCGGGCGGAGACGATGACCCTGCGCGAGCGGGATTTCATGACGGCGGCCCGCGCGCTCGGCATGAGCCATCTGCGCATCATCTTCCGGCAGCTCCTGCCGAACCTCGTCTCGGTGATCGTTGTCATCGCCACCCTGCAGGTGGCGCGCGTGATCATCCTCGAATCCTTCCTGTCCTTTCTCGGGTTGGGCGTGCAACCTCCCACGCCCGCGTGGGGCAACATGCTCGGCGACGGGCGAGTCTACATGCTGAACTCGTGGTGGATCGCGGCCTTTCCGGGGCTCGCCATCTTCATCACCACGCTCACCATCAACCTGATGGGCAACGCCCTGCGGGACTGGCTCGACCCCCACATGAAGCTCTGAGGGGGCGCGATGAGCGTTGGGGGGTGGGAGGGCCTGTCGGGGACGCGACCGTCAGGAACAACGCTCATGCAAGCCGCGTTCGACGGTATCATCGTCCGCCGCCGGGCGCGCCCGTAATCGCCGTCGGCCTCTCCGCTATCGGACAAGCGTGGGGCGCGAGCGCGGTGGTGTCTCTTCTTCGACCTCGCCTGGACCGCCGGCTACAACCTCAACACGGTCACCGCGACGATGCGGCAGGAAGGCCACGAAGTTACGGAGAGCATCCGCTGCCGTGTCCAGAAGGGCAAAAGGTGGTTCCCCGGGCAGGACTCGCATAGTAGGCACGACGCCCTTCGCGCCCCTCCGCCGGTCGAGATTACCGGAAACGTCCGTCGCTCAGGACCGCGGGATAGTCAGCTCCCACGTCTACCATATGGGAAGCCTCGTGATCGTCCGCGACCTGGTCGAGAACCCGGAGATCTATCGCAGCGCGTTCGGCGCCAACAGCGCCGTGGTCTGCGCGTCGAGGAGGCCAAGGCTGTCGTCCACGCGGCGACGGCCAAGGCATTGTCGACGACAAGTGTTCCGGATATCCCGACCCTCGCCTGGCTCGCCGCGATCGACGACAGCACCCGGCTCGATGAATTCCGAGGCCAGAACCGCACCAAAGCGCCGGGCGACCCATCTCCGACAAGGACGACGAGAACGAGTACCACCGCCACGAGCAGGTCCGGCTGCCCGGCGACGACCTGGTCGCGCTGCGGTACGCGCCGCCGATCTGGCCAAGGTGTTCGAGCGTCAGGAGGCGAAGGTCAGCACGATCCTCGCGGACGTCGACCCACAGACGATCGCGCAGAAGCCGAAGACCGACGCGTTGCCGTTCCTCGAGCCCGAGCGGACGTTGCGGGCGACGAGCAGTCCCAACTGGGATCCGCTCAACCATCCGGCCCCTCGCCCCACCGACGACGGCGTCAGCGTGACGAACCTCGATGGCGAGGGCGCGCGCGTGTCGAGCAGGAGGCCAGCATGATCGTACACGCCAAAGGAACGGAACAGCACTCGACGCGGCCGTCAAGTTGATGGACGCACTCGCTCTTCGCATCGCGTACGGTGACCTGTAGAAGAGCAACAGCGGCTCGCCGTGATAGAAACACTGATCTCAGCCATCGGCCGGTTTCAGGCGTTGGCAGACGAGATAGGCGCGATCCTGAGCCGGGCGATGCACGTCACCGGCTCGTCCGCGACGTCCTTGACCGAAGCGGCTGCGGATATCCAGCGTCGGCGTGAGGCCGCAGACAAGACCGCACACCAGGCGCGTCTCGAACACGAGGCGAAGATCTGGAACCGGGTGAACCCGTAATGACAACCGAGAACCAGCAGCAGGAGCAGACCGTCGAGAACCAGCAGCAGGACCCTGCGACCGCAGCGCAAGACGCAGCCGCCGCGCGCGGCGCGAAGGCCTTGGACACCATGTATCCCGAGGCGTGGCGCCGGCTGCAGAAGGCCCGCGAATCGCTCCCACCTGGTGGCCGCGTCTATTCTTCGCCAGGCGCGGCCGCGTTGGCAGAGGCCGAAATGACACCGCCGTCACCTGAGGAGCAAGCGCGTGAGACGCGTCGCCTGGAGCTCCTGCGGAACCCGGCGTACCTCGACGGCAATCACAAAGATCACGCAAAGGTGATGCCGGAGATCCGGCAGATCATGGCCGCGGGGCAGACGCAGGAGGAGCGCGACGCGTTCGTGAATCAGCCGGTCAGCGCGTTGCGTGGGGCGATCGGCGTGCAGGACGAGTTCTTGCGGCTACCGGCCCATGTGCGCAACGAGTGGGACGAGGACGTTGAGGCCGTGGCCATCGCGTTCTTCAATGAGCAAGGCATCGCCGCGCTCGAGGCGAAGTCCGTGTACGCCTGGTACATCAACCGTTCGCTGGCCAACGGCGGGCAGTTTACCGAAGCCGACGGCGAGGCGTTCAAGACCTTCGCGAAGGGGAAGCTGTCGGAGGCAGATCGGAAGCTGATCAAGTGGCACGTAGGCGACGAGAAGTGAGTCGCCCGGCCCACGCGGTCATCACCATCGAGCACCAGGGGCCGGCGGGCATGGACGTCGCCTTGAAACTGCTGAAGAAGAAGCTGGTCAAGGAAGGTGTGATCAGCCTGCTGAAGCGTGACTCAAGGCTCCAAGTGGCCATGTCGCCGAGCCAGAAGAAGCGTGCGAAACGTGCCCGCGCGCTGCGGCTGGTTCGCCGCCGGGCGTCGCGCCAGCGGGTGCGGGAGAACGAGGAGAACGACCGTAATGCCTACCGTCGCGCAGTCGCTGACGCCGATCACCGTGGCCGCGCTCAAGCATCTGGCCGCGTCGCTGCGGTCGAAACGCCGTCGCCGGCGTCGCCGCAAGCCGAAGTCCGCCGGGAGGTGATCGCCGCCGCCGTCTAGATGCCGCTCGTCCGCTTCCTACGAGAGCCGCGTGGTGCCTTCGCTGGTGCCCGCGGCTCTTTCCATTTGGCCCATTCGCGCGCTGGCGGCGCCGTGCTGGCGCGCGTCGCGGCGTTCAGCTAGACTCCCCGCCAGCCATCCTCCACGAGGTGCTCATGCGGCTGATCGGGCTCGAGGTCGTTCTCGCTCTCGGCCTCGCTCTTGCGCCGCTCACCGCCCAGGTGCAGAGGGGCGATCATGCTGTAGCGGCTCCGCGGCAGCTCTTACGCGAGACCTCAATGACGGTGTTTTCATGCGCCAGATGCGGAACTGGGCAAAAATATTCGCGTTTACGGGGCCACAGCGCGCACAACTGGAGGATCTCGCCAGACGGACGGGCGTCGCGGCGTGCAGCGAGCGGTATACAGAACTGGGTCGGACCGTGGACCTGCCCACTACGCTGGCTGAGGCAGATGCAGCCAAACTGGAGGAGATGGTGAGACTCCAACCGGACTTTGCCCGCCGGTGGAAGCCCTACATGCGGCCGTGCGAGCTGAGTACACAAAGCATGTTGAAACAGTTGCCGGACATTCTGATGCCAGAGCAGCGAGAGAGGTATGCGGCTCAACTGAAGGGCTATCTGGAAGCGATGGAACTCCGGCGTCAGTTGAATGAGGCGGAGATGCGGCGGTTCCGGTGAACTTTGACGCCCCTTCGAGCCGCCCAGCGAGTTCGAACTGATCATCAACCTCAAGACCGCGAAGGCGTTGGGGCTGCTCTTACTCCAAGCGACCCGGGTGATCGTATAGAGCGTGCTCGACCAACGCGGCCAGCTCCTACGAGCAGCACTCGGATTCGCCGGGTGCTCTATGCCCTCCTACGACCGCGCGCTCCATGCGCTCCGCTCCTGGCTCGACTCCTGGTCCGGGATCGGGCACGTCACCGTCGGCATGGCACGCCAGGGCTACGACCTTCAACTCACGCGGTACGACGAGAAGGGCTGGCGCGCGACGTTCTACACGACCGGCATGGAGCATTCGCCCGCGAGCGCGACCGGCACCAGTTGGGAGCGCACGCCGTGGCACGCGACGCAGCGGGCGGCGTGGGAGGTGCTTGAACGGGCTGGCGAGACCGTCTGACTCTGCTACGCGGCTCCGCTGGCCGGATTGCGGCTCTTACCGTGCCACAAGCTCAAGCACACAGCCAACGGCGCAGAACCGATCCAGTTCCTGGTGGTTAGCCCGTCCATCACGAGTTGAGGGTCCGTGATGAAATGCGCGCACGCGGCGCTCGGTGGCGGGCGGCTGTGCGCCGGTCCATCTTCGGGTCGCGGCTCCTTGACAACCTCGCCGTTATCGGCGCCAACCCCACCAGCGCCAGGGCGGCGTCGTATCCGAGGCAGACGGTGCCGGTGTGACGCTGTCGGTCGGAGTGACGGTGTCGGTGGGCGTGACGGCATCGTTGGGTGCGACGGCGACATCGTCTCGCGCCACGGCACTGGCGGTGTCCGAACACGTGCTCTCGTTCCCATGCGTATCCACGGCGGTGACCGAAACGGTGTAGAAAGCGCCAGCGGTCAGCCCCGTGAGTTGGAAACTGATTGTTTCATTCGGTGCTGGGATCGAGCTCGGGCCTACCACCTCAGCGAGGGTACTACCCGGACACGGTGAATCGAATATGCTGTAGTACACGCGATAGAGAGCCAGTTCTGTCAGCGGGCTCCCATCGGTGTTCGCGATTGGGGCGGTCCAGGTGGCAACGAGGACGCCAGCGTGGGCCGAGGCGGTCACCAAGAGGACTCCGCTGATCGTCAGTCCGATCGCGCGAAACCAGCGGACAAACGGCGAACAAAACCCTTCCGCACTCTGTTTTCGCATGATTCTAAATCTTCCCAGGGTAGAACGGTGAACGTGCGAAGGGAACACAAAACGCGCAGGAACAACAATTGTTCGATCAGCGCGTTGATATCCCCGGTGAGCCCAGACATCCGAGCTGTTAGTGTCGCGAACCAACAGCTCGAGTCGGTCTCAGAAGACGCCGCGACCGGGGAGACGAAATGCAGGAAGATGTTGAGAGCGCACTCTCACCCACCGCCTGCGGAAGCGCGAGCGGGTTTTGCTCGGGATCCAGTCTTACTATGTTGTGATCGCATCGGTCGGGCGGCTGGGTAGCAAAGGAAGTGCCAGACTGAGTTCCGGAATTCGCCTGACCCGACATTCACCGAACCGCGGACTTCGCCGACACTACGGGTGGCGTAGAGTCTACAGAATTCTGTCACGAGGCGAACACCGCTGACAGGGAATGTCAGTTCCTTTCACTCGAGACTGCTGCCTTCGTTGGGGCGCCCAGGAGAGTGGATTAGCGTGAAGCACGCGACGGCCGAGGAGGGCAAGCGATGATGCGAGTGCGTCGAGCTTCGGTGATTGTGGCGCTCTTCCTGCTCGCCTCGGCACGAACGGCGTTGGCTGAGTGCGCGTGGGTGTTGTGGCAGTTCGACGGCGGCGAGTGGACGACGCTCGCCACTTCGCATCAACGGACCGAATGTGATCGTGACAGAGTCAGACACTATGGTCTCGAACAAGCCCCACCGCCCGGCATCGGCACCGTCATCAAGGGGAAAGACGGCAAGAACTTCTTCATGCGCTTAGTACTCGACAGCATCACGAGAGCGCGGGCCCCCGAGCCCGCGCCACCTACCTCGCGGCGAGAGCCGAGAAGGTGGTTCTGGCGACGAGCCAGGATGGGGCGCGCGAGCGCAAGGAGGGACGCCGATGAAGTACTATCCGAGACCGCGGCGCGAGCCTCCGAGCGAGGAGTTCCTGGCCCTCCTGATCCTGCGTGGCCCGCTCGCGTACGTCGTGCGATGGATCTGGTGTTTGTGCTCACCGCACTGACTATTTCGTGATATAAACTGCTATCTCCCGATCCAGCGTTCTGAAGGCGGAGGTGCCCCATGCGGACCATCGCTCGAGTCTTTCCTGTGCTCGCCATACTCCTCTTGGCGTCCAGTGCCTCGGCGCAAGACGTGCCCGATCTCGTCCTGATCGACGTGGACCTCCACTGGACGGTGCCCGTCTACGGCGCGATCAGCCTTTCGGGCAGCCAAGAGTGGCAGAACGGCGTCGGGTATACGGACACGACGAAATCCCCGTCTGGTTCGGGGACCGGCGGGCCGAACGACCGCTGGCATATCACGGGAGTCCCGAGCGGCTTCTGGGTCAATTTCCCAGCCCTGGGTCCAGCCAACGCCGGGCAGTTCGTCCTTGATCTGGAGTCATCGCAGCTACACGGTATTCCGCACTTCAGCGTTACGTTCGACGGGCAACTGATTCATCCGGTGTTGCTACCTGGCGACTACGCGATCGGGGGCGCCGCGTTCGGTGATCCCGGCATCGCCAGCAATCCGGACTTCTCCACGAAGGCCTTCTTCGCGGAGAGCGGCCATATAAGCGTCATAGCCACCCCTGAGCTGAAGCTGTTGCGACGGCTTATGCCGAAGCACCTTTATGGGCGTGAGTTCGCGGCCCTCGCCAATCCGCGCCTTCAGTTACTCTCGGCTTGGGGCGCGACCATGATCCTCCGGGCACTCCGGATCCCGGCGGTCCAACAGGGCGCATTCATCACGCTCCCGTCAGTGATCTTGGAAGTTCAGGAATGGTGCTCGGGGCTCGTCTCCATGAAATGGCTTCTCCTCCTCGGGGTCGTTATCGCGCTCGTGACACCAATGGGTTTGTCATGGAAAGCCGTCCTCGTCCTCGCGGCGCCCCTGATTGCGCTTGAAGTGAACATTCTGCGCATCGCGAGCATCGGAGCGGGTATCGAGACGTTGGGCTATGCCGCAAGGGAAACGCTGAAAGAGTGGACGGGGTGGGGCGCGATGGGGCTCGGCGTGGCGCAGATAGTCGGACTCGGGTGGCTGATCAACCGGCAACGAGCGCGGACGGCCTAGAACCTAGAAGCCGAACGCGAGTAGCGGTGGCAGCGAGTCGTGGCAGCAGTCCCATAACCCAACGTCAGCAAAAACCACCGCGCGACCCTTTCAAGGTCGAGATCGCGGGTTCGAATCCCGCCGGGGTCACCACTGAAATCCTGGCCGTTTCTGAGATTTCTCGCGCTCTTCAGCCCGGAGCGCGAGACCTCAGAAAACCGTGATCTTACAGGCGGACCAGGTTATCGAGTAACGCATGCTCGACCACCGCGGCCAGCTCCTCCGGGCAGCACTCGTCTGCTAGACTCCCCGCCAGCCATCCCCCACCGAGGTGCCTATGCGGCTGATCGGGCTCGCGGTCGTTCTCGCTCTCACCATTGTGCCGTTCGCCGCTGAGGCGCTGGAACTGGAGAGTTGATATGACTGCTGTCACTCGGCTGAAGGAAACCTTCCTTGCGAACGCGTATCGTCGCGTCAGGAGTTGGACGCGCGTGAGACGCGACCTACACGGCGCCAGGCGCCGCCTTCTATCTTCACCAGATTTCACGCCCGAGGAGAAGAGCCTTCTGCGGAGGGTTTCGCTTCGCGTCCATCATAGAGATTCGATGTACCAAGGCGACGGCTTCCACTACCTATCTGTCGGCCTTTCCGCCAACCGATGCATTCGAGAGGCTCTTCGCTCAGCCGGAAAGACGGTTCAGGGTGGCTCCATCCTCGATTTTCCGAGCGGCTATGGGCGAGTGCTGAGGTTCTTGCGAATGGAGTTTCCCGACTCGGACATCACTGCCGCGGAGACCGACGGAAGGGCCTTGGACTTCTGCCGGCGAAGCTTCGACGTCACTCCGTTCTTGTCCAAGGAACGCTTCAGTGTTCTGAGCCTACCTAGGCAATTCGATCTCATCTGGTGCGGCTCCTTGTTGACGCACATCGATGAGCACGCCGCACGCGATCTTCTGCGTTTCTTCCGCGAGCATCTGTCGCATGGTGGTGTGTGCGTTGTCACGACCCAGGGCCGACATGCCATGGAATGGATAGAGCGCCAGGAAGTCACTTACGGCCTCTCGGAAAATGCGCAGCAAAAAGTGCTTCGCGAATTCCGGTCGCAAGGTTACGGATACGCCGACTACACCCATCAGGCAGGCTACGGTATCTCGCTGGTCACCCATGAGCGAATGCGTCAGCTGGCAGCGGACGTCGGCGGGTGGGGAGAAACGCTGTTCTGGGAGCACGGTTGGGACAACCATCAGGACGTATACGCTTTTCTCGACGTAGATGGCGACCAAGTCATTGAATCCGACCAAAAAAGACATACGCGCGAAGCGCCTGATCATCTTCGAGTTCACGGGACGTCGCGTGTCGCCGCCAGCCGGAGGCCCGGCGAGCGCGGGATGTCGCGCCAAGGCTATGATCTGCAGCTCGCCCGCTAAGACGAGATGGGGTGACCTATCTACACGACCGGGATGGAGCATTCACCGGCGACGGGCACCGGGTGGGAGCGCACGCCGTGGCACGCGACACAGCGGGCGGCGTGGGAGGCGTTGCCAAAAACCGAGGAAGGCGACCGATGATTCGATTCGCGCGGCGCACGTCACGACTCGCCGTTGTCCTTTGCGTGTGCTTCAGACGTACTGGATCAGACGGCCAAGCCAGCAGCAGAGGGCCGGTCGCCGTCGGGGGAATTCCCGACCAAGTGGGTAGTGTATCTTCCGCAAGAAGGAGCTGCACCAGGCGAGACCATCGGCGCGATCGAGAGCTTGATCGGTACGATCGGTCAGAGTAGTGGCGCCGGGGGCTTCAGATGCGCGTGGCATGCGAATGCCCAGATGGGACGTAGATCTGGAGATCGGTGCTCGGTGACGGTCGGCCTCGTTCTGGACCATCGCGATACCAACAATGCCACACGGCGGCGCGTCCCTCAGGTGCCCTTCTTCACTACGATGATGTTCTGCGGGTCACGGGCGCGATCCTCGATGTAGTCCACCACGGTGAACGCCCCGGCCCAGTGCGAGAGGATGTAGCGCTTGGAGATCATTGTCTCTCCGTAGTCCTCGTACCCCTCGATGTCGAGGTCGACGTGACAGAAGTCACCCCGGTCGTACTCAGCCACACAGGCTTCTAGCCCCGGGAAGCGCTCCTTGACCTTCCGGTTGTACTCCTCGCTCCAGGAAGGGGCCGCGTCACCCCTTCGCATGGACTCCAGATGCTCGATGTGGTTGCGGCCCCACGTCGTCGCGATCACCAGCCCGCCCGGCTTGAGGATCCTCGAGAACTCGGCTAGCCAGCGCGCGTGGAGATCCTCGGATAGGTGGGAGAAGACCGAATACGCGAACACTACGTCAAACGTGTCGTCGTCGAACGACGTCGGGGGCATCTTGTTAACGGTCATGAAGTTGGACCAGCGATTCGTCTGCTTTGCTTGTTCGACCGCCGCCTCCCACATGTCGATGCCCCAGAGCCTGGCGGGGGCGAGGTCCTTGATGAAGAACCGCGTGATCCGGCCCCAGCCGCACCCGAAGTCCAGGATCGCCTCGCAGTCGGCCAGCGGCCGGTAGTGCGTCTCGATGAGCCCGCGAAACTGCACGTACACCGGGAAGGCCCACGGAAGCGTGTCATCGCCCTTCCTGCTGGCCACGACGAGCTGGAAGATCTCGGGCGGCAGCGACGGCAGGATCCCTCGCAGCTCGGCGTTGATCCGATATCCCTCGGTGTTGAGCCACAGCCAGTATTCATCGCTGACGCCCTTAAAGAGCTGATCGGGCGTCCGGCTCGACACCGACGATAGCAGCCGGTCCGTCTCGACGACATAGCCCACCCGGCGCACGATGCCGTCGCCCAGGGCCGCCGTGCGCGCCTCGAAGGCATCGACCGTCTTGTCGATGAATCGTAGGAGCTGCTTTTTCAGCAGCCGGTCGAGGATCTTCGTTCCCTGACCCCACTCGCCCGCCGCATTGTGGCTGGCTTCGCAAGAGATCCGGACCCCAATTTAGCTGCCTAGGACTTCAGTATTCTTATAACGAGGACGCATACTGCGCCAGGATCTTTTTTGAATGGAATCTCACCGGCTTGGTAGGACGCATACGGAGGACCATCAGGCTAGGCCGCGTCCCGAGAAGAAGCGCAAGGCCAAGCCGGTACAACCTCCGCTTCCTGGGATGCCGTCGCCCGAGCGCCCGGGCACCACTCGTGTCCTCCCTATGCAGCTTCAGATCGGTGATCGCATGACTGATTCAACGGGCGAGTGGGAAGTGGTCGGGCGACCGTACACCACAGGATCTGCCTCCTGAGCACGGTATGCGGTGAAGACAATGGCTGATTCATACCAATCTGTCCCGTCAGCTTCAGGCCAAGGTGGGCTTCGTTACCGTCAGCCGTATCGAGAATGACCACATCAGCCCCACGGTGGCAATGCTGGAGAAACTGGCGAGGGCGTTGGGCATCAGCGTGCGAGAGTTCTTCCCGCCGGCAAGGCGCATCAAACGCAGACGACCGGAGGTAGCGATGGTAGACGAGAACACGCAGCGTACGCGCGACCCGTGGAGTACGAAGAAGAAGGACCCCGCCCCGCGCGGCGTGCACAGGTTTGACAGGCGCGGAGAGCGTCCCGCGGGCTGGCAGATTCTCTTTACCTGCGGGCAGCATCACCGCCACAAGGAATGGATCGGCCCGGGGAAGTCCGATGCCATCAAGGCGTGGCATAGTCGGAAGAATCGTGTCCACGACGAGCCCGGCTGGTGTCCGCGCGAGGAGCAGCGTCAGCTGGAGGCGACGCGCCGCGCACGGGAGGCTCAGGCCGTGACGGTCCGCCAGTACGCGGAGCAGTGGCTGACCGCGCACGTCGCCCATGAGTACCGAGAGCGGACGGCCGAGCAGTACCGATCGACGTTCAAGCACCATGTCTACCCTGCATTCGGTGAGTGCCTCTCGGGGAGTTGAAGCGGTCCCACATCAGGGCACTCCTCGCGAGCAAGGCAGGCCTCAGTCGGAACACGCTCAAGAACATCCTGGTGCCCCTCCGCGCGATGCTGAACGCAGCCGTTGATGAGGAACGCATCCCTGGAAATCCCGCCATCCGCGTCTTCAAGCGGAAGCGCGGTCAAACGGAGCATGAGGCCCGCAAGGTGACGACGCTGACCGAGGAGGAGTTGTCCCGAATCCTCAATGCGGCCGACGAGCACTGCCCTGATCATGCCGACGTGATCTATGTGCTGGCGTGGACCGGCCTCCGGATCAGCGAGGCGTGCGGGCTGCAATGGGGGGATCTGGACCTCGACGCGCATTTCCTCTCCGTCAACCGAGCCGTCGCCTATCGCCAGCATCGCTTGATCGTAGGTGCGCCCAAGTCCGGGAAGTCTCGCCGCGTCGACCTGCCCGAGGCCCTCGTGGCCCGTCTCCGGGCTCGCCAGAGTATTAGCGAGGCGGGAGGCGACAGTGGCTGGCCGTGAGCCCTCATCGTGGGTGTTCCTGCCCCTAGAGACGGTACCAAGCCAATGAACGCGGCGTTCCTTCGCTTGCTGCGCCGGGCCGAGGTTCGCCCGATTCGCATCCATGACCTACGTCACACTTACGCCAGTCTGCTCCTGCTCGCGGGAGAGCCGATGCTCTACGTGAAGGAACAGCTTGGTCACTCGACGGTGCAAGTCACCGTGGACTTCTACGGGCACATTCGACCGGGGCTGAATCGGGGCGCGGTTAACAGGCTGGCTGAGGCGACGCGGCCAGGGGCGCCAGCCGTGGAACTACACTCTGACTACACTTCGGAGCGGCGCTGAGGTCAGGACGTGTCGTAAGTAGTGGTGCCCCCGGGGTGACTCGAACACCCGGCACGCAGTTTAGGAAACTGCTGCTCTATCCACCTGAGCTACGGGGGCATCAGGACTCACGAGACGTTCACGCGCGATTCTAGCATCATGTGTCGTGGGATGCGTCGTGGACGCCGGCAATTCTCAGACTCGTGCAGATCGAATTCCATCGCCCGGCTGCGTCGAATTCAAAGCGCGCGCGCGTCCGATGCGCCGAACGACACGCTAGATCGAGGCGCCCTCGATCTTGGTGCGCTCGAACTCCCACGCCGCGGAGCACCGCGGATGCGATGGATCGATCCAGGCCGGGCGTGACGCCCGTGGCGGTTGATCCGATCTCGAACGCCATCTGATGTCTGCTTGGTCATGCCTGGTTCTTGCCTCCGTCGGGCTCTCGAGGAGGCAAGACAAGCCTCTCGGCGTCCCAGATCTGGAAGCAATCTTCGTGGAATTGGATCGACGTCCAGTCCCGGGTTGCGATCCCCCAGACGATCTGCTGATTCCCCGAGATCGGCGCACCGCAGCCGTCGCATAGTTGCCCCTCGCCCGGAGCGACCCAGATATCCACCGCCCGGGTTCGAGGCAAACGGCCCTCGTGCAGCTTTTTGTGAATCAGCTGCCGAACGAAGTCCTCGTCCATCTCATCGGCATTCTCCCCATAGGAGATTACTTGTCAATACGCACCCTCATATGGATCTCACCGATATGAGAGGCTCGGGCCTCGGGGCCTACGCCCGAGTCAGGGCGGCGCGGGCGCACTGGGATCAGCAGCCTCGGCCGGCGGTCAGGCGCCGACGAAGGGAACGGAGCCGCCTACGAGCTTGAGCAGGCCGGCGCGTTGCAGGTGCCGCTGAATCTCGTCGCCGCGCGCCCTGATCTGACGCTTCGTCGCGCGCGCGGGTAACTGACGGCGGGCGACGTCGTCGAGCGCGGCGCGGAGCAGCCGGCGACGCAGGTTGGTCGTGAACTTCTTGCGGGTCGAGGAGTCGCTCAGGCTCTCCGGGCCGAGCCGACGCATCTCCTCGTCGAGGTAGTCACGGTCCGACTCCGTGCCGTCGGGTCTGAGGCCGACACAGAAGCCCGTATAGGCGGCCTCGACCTTGTCGAGCATCTCCCACGCGCCCCGGTCTTGCCGACGGCCGCGACTCAGATCGAGATCCGCGAACGCCTGGGCGATCGCCCGCAACGCGGCGTCGTGCGCGGGCCCGGCGCTGTGCCAGCGGGTGCCGCCGTGCACCGAGAGGCCGCCGCCGTGGATCAGCGCGCTTTCGGCAAGGTCCGCGACGTGCGTGTCGCCCCGATGATCGAGATG
>Ga0209160_1001129_pt1 | contig 22276 bp, 19 predicted proteins | sample GraSoiAngelo_153_FD_186167 | JGI IMG/M metagenome (GOLD analysis project Ga0209160, IMG submission 186167) | Grasslands soil microbial communities from the Angelo Coastal Reserve, California, USA - 14_1009_12_40cm (SPAdes) (version 2) | ecosystem: Environmental > Terrestrial > Soil > Grasslands ...
CAGCCGGTGCTGCAGCGGGCGGCCGCGCTGTCGGGGCCCGCCATGGCGCTGGCCGTGGGCGCGGCCCTACCGCTCGCGGCCCAGTACCTGAGCGGGGCGTTCACGGGCTGGTCGCGCGGGGCTGTGGCGGTGGTGGCGGCGGGGGGGTTCGCGCTGTTGTGGTGGCGGCGGGGCAAGCTGACCGGTCTGCGGCTCGGCCTCGCGCTGCTCGCGGTCGCCGCCCTCGCCGCGGGGCTATGGCGGTGATCGAGCGCGCGGCGAAGATCGTCAATCCGCTGGGGATGCACGCCCGCCCCGCGGCCGAGTTCGTGAAGGTGGCGAACCGGTTCAAAGCGGCCGTCGAGGTCCGCAAGGACGACCTGGCGGTGAACGGCAAGAGCATCATGGGGGTGATGATGCTCGCCGCCGAGTGCGGCTCGTCGCTCATCATCAAGACGGACGGCGAGGACGCGGAGCCGGCGATGGAAGCGCTGCTCGCCCTCGTGGCGGATGGATTCCACGAAATGCACCTGACGGCGGAGCTGCGAGAAGCGGAACGCGCCGAAGAGGAGGGGCGGGAAGGACCGGCATGAGCGAGCGCTTGCTCAAAGGCATCGGCGTTTCCCCCGGGATCGCGGTCGGTCCCGCGGTGGTCGTGCGCTGGACCATGCCCGACGTGCCGCACCGCGTGGTGCCGCGCTCGCAGGTGGAGAAGGAAGTCCGCCGGCTCCGCGCCGCGGTGCGCGACGTGCGGCGCTACATCCAGGCGCTGAAGGCGAAGGCGGAGGATCGCGCCGGGCTGGACGAGGCGCGCATCTTCGACGCCCAGATCCTGATGCTCGAGGACAAGCAGTTCCTCTCGGGCGTCGCGGGCCTGATCCGGGAGAACCACCTCACCGCCGAGAAAGCGTTCGAGTTCAAGGCGCTGGAGGTGCGCGACATGTGGTCCGCGAGCGGGAGCCCGCGCCTGAAAGACCGGCTCGCCGACTTCACCGGCGTCGCCGTGCGGGTGATCGAGCACCTCATGCACCGCGGTGCGGACGAGCTGTGGGAAGGGATCACCCAGCCGTCTGTGGTCGTGGCGCGCGAGCTCGGACCGGGACTCACAGTGCAGCTCGACCGCGAGCACGTGACCGGCCTCGTGAGTGAAGAGGGCACACGCACCTCGCACGCCGCGATCCTGGCCCACTCGATCGGCATCCCCGCCGTATTCGGCGTGGCGGGCGCGATGGAGCGGGTCGGGCCCGGCACCATGCTCGTCATGGACGGCACCCGGGGGACCGTGCTGCTCCATCCCACGCCCCAGGAGATCGCGGAGGCCAGGACCCGCGAGCAGCGCCGCCGCGAGCTCGCCGCCCAGCTGGAAGAGGTGGTGGACCAGGCCGCCGTCACGACCGACGGCCTGCGGATCGTGCTGCGCGGCAACGTAGACCTCCCGGACGAGATCCGGGCGGCGCAGCAGCATCGCGCCGAAGGCGTGGGCCTGCTGCGCACTGAGTTCCTGATCACGGGTCATACCGCCCTCCCCACCGAGGACGAGCAGACGGAGTACTTCCGGCGTGTGGCGCAGGCCTTCCCGGGACACCCGGTCGTGGTGCGCACCTACGATCTGGGGGGCGACAAGCTGCCTGCGCCGTTCCGCGCGGCGGCGGAGACGAACCCGCAGCTCGGCTGGCGCGCGATCCGCGTGTGCCTCGACCGCCCCGACATCTTCCGCACGCAGGTGCGTGCGGTGCTGCGCGCGGCGAAGCACGCGGACATCTGGCTGATGATCCCCCTCGTCACGCGGCTCGATGAGCTGGACCGCACCCGCGCGATCGTCGCGGACGAGGCAGCGCGGCTGGCGCGCGAGGGCGTCGAAGCCGCGCCATCGGTGCCCGTGGGCGTGATGGTCGAGACCCCGGCGGCCGCCGTCAACGCCGACCGCTTCGCCGAGTCAGCGGACTTCCTCTCGGTAGGCACGAACGATCTCACGCAGTACACGCTGGTGGTGGATCGCGGCAACGCCCGGCTCGCCGACCGCTTCACCCCGCACGATCCCAGCGTGCTGCGGCTGCTCAAGATGGTGGCCGACGCGGCACGGGCCGCCGGCAAGCCTGCGAGCGTGTGCGGCGAGATGGCGTCGGAGCCGCTCTCCGCGTTCCTACTCCTCGGGCTCGGGTACGAGACGCTGTCGGTCGCGCCCCCCGCGCTGCCGCTCGTCAAGTGGACGGTGCGTCAGGTGAGTGCGGCGCGCGCGCGCGCCGCCGCGGAGCAGGCGCTCGCGGCGCGCACCGCGGACGCCGTGCTCGACCTGTTGCGACTCGCCCTCGCCGAAGCGGTCGATCTGAAGCTGCTCGACCCCGACGCCCGGTTGCCGGCGGGCCGGCGCTCCGCTAGCTTGAACGTCTAAACCGAGGCGGGACCGACACATATGCCAGCGCAGCGGCACGTCTTCACGTCCGAGTCGGTGACGGAAGGGCACCCGGACAAGATCGCCGACCAGATCTCCGACGCCGTCCTCGACGCCATCATCGCCAAGGACCCGGCGGCGCGGGTGGCGTGTGAGACTCTGGTCACGACCGGCATGGCCGTGGTGGCGGGCGAGATCACCACCAGCACCTACGTCCACATCCCCGACATCGTCCGCGGCACCATCAGCGCCATTGGCTACACCGACGCGAGCTTCGGCTTCGACGCGCAGACCTGCGCCATTCTCACCACCATCGACCGCCAGTCGGGCGACATCGCCCTGGGAGTGGACCGGGGGGGGGCGGGCGACCAGGGGATGATGTTCGGGTACGCGTCGGACGAGACGCCGTCGCTCATGCCGCTGCCGATCGTCCTGGCCCATCGCCTCGCCGAGCGGCTCGCCGCGGTGCGGAAGGCGGGCGATTTCGCGTGGCTCCGCCCCGACGGCAAGACCCAGGTGAGCGTCGTGTACGAAGGGGGACGTCCCGTCGGCGTCAGCAAGGTGGTGGTCTCGACGCAGCACTCGGACAAGATCGACAGCGTGGAGCTGCGCGAAGCCGTGATCGCGCTCGTCGTGCGGCCGGTGCTGGCGGACGTGGCGTTCGACGTCGCGGAGCAGGACATCCTCATCAACCCGACCGGCCGCTTCGTGGTGGGTGGCCCGCAGGGAGACGCCGGCCTCACCGGTCGCAAGATCATCGTGGACACCTACGGCGGGATGGCGCGCCACGGCGGCGGCGCTTTCAGCGGCAAGGATCCTTCCAAGGTCGACCGCTCGGCCTGCTACGCGATGCGCTGGGTGGCCAAGAACATCGTGGCGGCGAAGCTGGCGCGGCGCTGCGAGGCCCAGGTGGCCTATGCTATCGGTGTGGCCGACCCGGTCTCCGTGATGATCGACACCTTCCACACCGGCGTCGTGCCCGACGAGGCGATCGAGGACGCGGTGCGCGAGGTGTTCGACCTGACGCCGCTCGGGATCATCAAGGCGCTGAACCTGCGCCAGCCGATCTACCGGGCCACGGCCGCGTACGGCCATTTCGGGCGGACGCACGAGCGGCGGCGCTTCGTGGATAAGGACGTCGACAAGGAAGTCGAGTTGTTCACCTGGGAGCAGGGGAACCGCGTGGAGGAGCTGCGGCTCGCGGTGCAGGGGTCCAAGCGCTACCCCGCGAAGCAAGTGACCGCATGACGACCACGGCCCAGAGCGCGCCCTCCGACATCAAGGACCTGAGCCTCGCGGCCGAGGGGCGGCGCCGCACCGAGTGGGCCGAGCGCTCCATGCCGGTGTTACGGCTCATTCGGGAGCGCTTCACCCGTGAACGCCCGCTCGCTGGGCGGCGCCTCGCCGCCTGCCTCCACGTGACAAGCGAGACGGCGAACCTCGCCGTCACCCTCAAGGCAGGCGGGGCGGATGTCGCGCTGTGCGGCTCTAACCCGCTCTCGACGCAGGACGACATCGCGGCCCATCTCGTGAAAGACCACGGGATCAAGGTGTTCGCGATCAAAGGCGAGGATCACACCACCTATTACGACCACATCCGGGCGGCCCTGGCGCACCGGCCCGATGTGACGATGGACGACGGCGCGGATCTGGTCGGCGCGCTGCACATGATCGCGCTGAACCGGCTCGACGACCTCGCGCCCCCCGTTCGCCAGTGGGTGGAGACGCTATCGGTGGCGGAGCGCAAGGCGCTGGTCGCGGGCGTCGCCGGGTCGACCGAGGAGACCACGACCGGGGTGATCCGCCTGAAGGCGATGGCCCGGGATGGCGTGCTGCAGTTCCCCGTGATCGCGGTCAACGATTCTGACACCAAACACCTGTTCGACAACCGTTACGGCACCGGGCAATCGACGCTCGACGGCATCCTGCGGGCGACCAACCTGCTGATCGCCGGGAGCACGGTGGTGGTGGCGGGGTATGGGTGGTGCGGGCGCGGCTTCGCCCTGCGGGCGCGCGGCGCCGGCGCGAACGTCCTCGTGACGGAGATCGATCCGCTCAAGGCGCTCGAGGCGCAGATGGACGGGTACCGGGTGGTGCCCATGGCCGAGGCCGCGCGGGCGGGCGACGTGTTCGTGACGCTGACCGGCAACATCGGCGTCATCCGGGTCGAGCACATGCGCGCGATGAAGGACGGCGCGGTGCTCGCGAACTCCGGTCACTTCAACGTCGAGATCGACCTCGAGGGCTTGCAACAAGTCGCGCAGGGGCCGACCCGCGTCCGCGAGTTCGTGAACGAGTGGCGGCTCGACGGCAAGCGGATCTTCGTGCTGGCGGACGGCCGGCTCATCAATCTGGCGGCCGCGGAGGGTCACCCGGCGAGTGTGATGGACATGTCGTTCGCGAACCAGGCGTTGGCGGCGGAGTATGTGGTGCAGCAGGCGAAGCGGCTGGCGAAGGACGTGCACCGCATCCCGCGCGAGCTGGACGCGGAGATCGCCCGCTTGAAGCTCGCCGCGATGGGCGTCGCGATCGATGTCCTCAGCGCGGAGCAGGAGAAGTATCTCGGATCGTGGGATATGGGGACCTGAGTGCCAACGTGATCCAAGTCCGCGTCGCGCATCTGGGATTGGACCGCACGACCAACACGCCGGTCGTGATCCTGCAGGAGCAGGAAGGGGAGCGGGTGCTTCCCATCTGGATCGGCCCGGCGGAGGCGAGTGCCATCGCGATGGAGCTCGCCGGGGTCAAGTTCGCGCGGCCGCTCACCCACGACCTCCTGAAGCAGGTGATCCTCGGCTTGGGAGCCGACCTGCGCAAAGTCATCATCACCCAGGTGAAGGACAACACCTACTACGCCGAGCTGCACATCTATCGGGGCGACGCCGTGATCCAGATCGACGCCCGGCCTTCGGACTCGATCGCCGTGGCGCTGCGCCTCAAGGCTCCCATCTTCACGAGCGAAAACCTGCTCGGGCTCACCTCGGTCGAGACGGGGGAGGGCGGGGAAGCGGGCGCGGGGGGCACGCCGGGGCAGGCGCTCGACCCAGACGCCCTGAAGACCTACCTCCAGAACCTCGATCCTGAAGACTTCGGGAAGTTCACGCCGTAGCGGCACGAGCGGCAACGGCGGCAAGGGCGGCAATGTGGCGTAGCCTTGCCGCCTTTGCCGTCCTTGCCGCCTTTGTGGGGCGGCGGAGCGCGGGAGGGGGCCTTGCGGCACAGGGCGTGGTCGTCACGGGCCGCGTGGTCCGCGGTGCGGCCAGTGACCGGCCGCTCGCCGGCGCCTGGGTGGTGATACACCAGGTCTCGATGGACGGCGGCGGAAAGCCGGTCGACTCGACCCGCACGGACGCCCGAGGCGCGTTCACCCTCGCGCTGCGGCGGGCCGACAGCGCGGCGATCTACGTCGTGTCGAGCTGGTATGCGGGGATCGCCTATTTCTCCGAGCCCATTGCGGGAACGCACCGCCGCGCCACGCTGCGCCCCATCTACGTTTACGACACGAGCTCGACCGGTCCCGGCGTCGCGTTGTCGCGCCGGCTGGTGACGATAGCCGGCCGCCGGAAGGACGGCACCCGCAACGTGCTCGAGCTACTCGAGCTCGAGAATCCCGGTGCGAAGACGCGCATCGCGCCCGACACGCTGCGGCCCACCTGGACGGGTGCCCTTCCGGCCGCCGCCATCCAGTTTCAGGTGGGGCAGGGGGATGTCTCGCCGCAGGCCGTGACCCGGCGCGGCGACTCGGTCGCCGTGTTCGGCCCCATTCCTCCCGGCGCGCGGAAGCAGCTGAGCTACGCCTACGTGCTCCCGGCGGACGCGCGCACGGTGAGCGTGCCGATCGACCAGCCGACGGGCGAGGTCGATCTGCTGCTCGAGGACACCGCGGCGGTCGTGACCGCGGCACGGCTCGACTCGCTCGGGGTGGAGGAGATCGAGGGGCGGCGCTTCGCCCGCTACCGCGCCCGCGCCGTGGTCGCCGGCGCCCCGCTCGCGATCGCGCTGCCGCAAGGCGGGCTTCAGGCCCAGGGTCTCGTGCCCATCGTCGTCGTACTGGCGGCGTTGGTGCTGGGGGTGGGGTTCGTCGTGGCCGTCAAACGAAAGCCTCCGAAAGTCCGCGGCTGAAGCCACGACGCATTGCGCCGCTGTGTCATTCTCGGTAGACTAGCTGTCGTAGTCACAAGCGAACGGGGATCCACGGAAGCCGGTGCAAGTCCGGTGCGGCCCCGCCACTGTGACGGGCACGTAGTAGCGGCTCGACGCCACTGGGAAACCGGGAAGGCCGACCGCACGCCCGAAGCCAGGAGACCTCTCCGTTCGCGCCACCTCAAGATCCCTCGTGGGAGGGACGGTGGAGCGCCGCCACTCACTTCGCTCGCACACAATCCGCCTCGTCGCGCTGGCCGCCGCTCTGGCGTGCCGGCCGGCTGATCACGCCCCCGCCGCTGCCGGATCCACCGTCATCGACGACGCGGGACGGACCGTCGTCCTGGCGCAGCCCGCGCATCGCATCGTGTCGCTCTCCCCTGCCGTCACTGAGCTGTTGTTCGCGCTGGGCGTGGGCGACCGGGTGGTGGGTCGCACCACGTGGTGCGACTACCCGCCCGTCGTCCGGCTGGTGCCGAGCGTCGGAGACGGGCTCAATCCCAGCCTCGAGGCCCTCGCGGCGCGCCGCCCGGACCTCGTCGTGCTGTATCGCTCGCCCCTCAATGAAACGGCGGCGGCGCAGCTCTCGCGACTCGGGATCGCGGCGGTCGTGCTGCGCCAGGACCGGCTCGAGGATGTGGCGCGCGCCGCGCGGCTGCTGGGCCGGCTCGTGGGGCGGTCGGCCGCCGGTGACTCCCTCGCCGATTCGCTCAGCCGACTGCTCGCCGCACCAGCTCCACGGTCGCGCCGCCGCCTTGCGTTCGTCGTCTGGGACAGTCCGCCCATAGTCATCGGGGCCGGCAGCTATCTCGACCAGCTGGCGACGCTCGCGGGGGCGGAGAACGTGTTTCACGACATCGCCGCCGCCTCGGCGGCCGTCGGGCTCGAGACGATCGCGACCCGTGATCCGGACGTGATCGTCGTCGTGTCCGACAGCGCCGAGCCCCGGCCGCCGGCGCTCGCGCGCCGCCCCGAGTGGCGGGTGGTCAGGGCGGTGCGGGAGGGGCGGTTCGTGTACCTGGTGGGGTCGCTGTTCGGCCGGCCGGGCCCTCGCGCCGGCGGGGCGGCGGGCGAGCTGCGTCGCCTGCTCGGGCAGGTGACACGATGAAGTGGCTCGGGCTGGGACTGGTCGTGGTCGCGGCGTTCCTCGGCGCCGTGGTGCTCGGGCCCGTGCATGTGCCACTCGCCGGGCTCGCGGCGTCCGACATCGTCCGCACGCTGCGGCTGCCGCGAGCCCTCCTGGCGTTCCTCGTGGGGGGCTCGCTCGCGCTCTCGGGAGCGGGGCTCCAGGCGCTGATCCGCAATCCTCTCGCCGATCCGTTTCTGCTCGGGCTGTCGGGCGGCGCCGGGCTCGGGGCGGTCGCGGCGATCGCGCTGCATCTCGCGAGCCCCTGGGCGCTGCCGCTCGCGGCGTTCGCCGGAGCGCTTGGCGCGACCGCGCTGGTGTATCGCCTCGGCCTGGTCGGCGGCGGCGAGCTCGACCCGCGCGTGCTGATCCTCGCGGGCGTGGCGGTGGGAGCGTTCGCGGCAGCCGTGACCACCGCGATCGTCTCGCTCTCGGACGCCGCAGAGCTGCGGAACACCTTCCTGTGGCTGTGGGGCGGGCTGTCGGGCGCCTCGTGGGACAGCGTGCTGGTGCTGGCCGTCTACCTCCCGCTCCCCCTCGCCGTCCTCTTCGCCGCGGCGCGGCCGCTCGACCTCCTCGCGCTGGGCGAAGAGCCGGCGCGCCATCTCGGCGCCGACGTGGAGTCGCTGAAGCGGCGCGTGTTTGTCGCCGCCTCTCTGCTCGCGGCCGTGTGCGTCGCGGTGTCCGGCGTCATCGGATTCGTGGGCCTGGTGGTGCCGCACGCGATGCGCACGCTGTGGGGACACCGGCACCGCCCGCTCCTCCCCGCGGCGTTCCTGGGCGGCGGCGCGCTGCTGGCGCTGTCGGACACCGTGGCGCGGGTCGCCGTGGCCCCGCGCGAGCTTCCCGTCGGGATCGTCACCGCGCTCGTGGGCGTCCCCGTGTTCGCCCTGCTGCTGCGCCGATGGACCACGAGCTGATTCTCGACGTGCGGGATGTCTCGTACCGCTACCCGGGCGCGGGAGCGGGCGCCGACGCCCTCGCCGGCGTGAGCCTCGCGGCCCGGGCGGGAGCGGTGCACGCGGTGCTCGGGCCCAACGGCAGCGGCAAGACGACGCTGCTGCGCGTCGCGCTCGGCGTGCTCGCGCCCGCGACCGGCGGCTCTCGGATCCTCGGTCGGCCCGCGGCCGCCTGGTCGCGGCGCGAGCTGGCGCGCGTGGTGGGCGTCGTGACCCAGCGGGAAGAGAACCTGTTTCCCCAGCGTGTGCGTGAGACGGTGCTGCTCGGCCGGTACGCGCGGCTGTCGCTGTGGGGCGCCGAGCGACCGGAAGACCGCGCCGCGGTGACGCGCGCGCTCGAGCGCTGCGACGTGCTGTCGCTCGCCGACCGCTGGATCTGGACCCTGTCGGGCGGCGAGTACCAGCGGGTGCGGCTCGCCCGCGCGCTGGCGCAGGAGCCGCGTCTCCTGGTCCTGGACGAGCCCACTGCGAGCCTCGATGTGCGCCACGAGATGGAGCTGTTCCAGCTCGTCCGCGCGCTCGCGGACCGGGACGGCCTCGCGGTCGTGCTGATCACCCATCACGTGAACCTCGCGGCGCGCTTCGCCGACCGCGTGTTGCTCCTCTCCGGCGGGCAACCCGCGGGGGAGGGCCCGCCGGGCGACGTGCTGAGCCGCGAGACCGTGGAGCGCGTGTTCGCTTGGCCGGTGTCGATCGCGCCGTTCGAGGGTCGACCACAAGTCATCCCCCTTCGCAAGGACCACACATGAGAGCGCCGCTGTTGCTGCTCGCCGTGCTCCCGGCCGCGCTGGCCGCGCAGCAGTCCCGCGACACCGTCGTGCTCGACCCCGTGGTCGTGACGGCGACCCGGATTCCCACACCGGCCAGTGCCGTGCCCGCGGCCGTCACGGTGATCAGCGGCGCCCAGTTGAGGGAGCAGGGCGTCCAGACGGTGTTCGAGGCTCTCGCCGCCGTGCCGGGAGCGGCGGTATTTCAGACGGGCTCCTTCGGCGGGCAGACCTCGCTGTTCTTGCGTGGGGGGCAGAGCAATTACGTGAAGGTGCTCGTGGACGGCGTGCCGGTGAACCAGCCGGGGGGCGCGTTCGACTTCGCGAACCTGACGACCGACAACATCGAGCGCATCGAGGTGGTGCGGGGCCCGGCGAGCGTGCTGTACGGGTCGGACGCGGTGACCGGGGTCGTGCAGATCTTCACGCGTCAGGGGAACGGCGCTCCGCGCGCCGACGCGAGCGTGCGAGGTGGCACCTACGGCACGCTGGTATGGAACGCTGAGATGTCCGGGAGCAACGCGGCGGCGAGCTACTCGTTCTCGGTCTCGCGCTTCACGGACAACGGCATCTACGCCTTCGACAACGAGTATCGGAACACTGTCTTTTCGGGACTGGTGCACGTCGCACCGGACGACCGCACCGACGCGACGCTCACACTGCGCTACGACGACAACGGCTACCACTTCCCGACGAACGGCGCGGGGGACACTGTGGATCACAACCAGTTCACCTACGGTGGCGGACCCACGGTCGGTCTCGACGTCGGACACTACTTCACGCCGCGCCTCGAGGCGCGGCTGCTGCTCGCCGCTAACGAGACGGACGGCGGCTACACGAACCTGCCCGACTCGGCGGGGGACACGCTCGGCTTCTACTCCCAGAGCCTCGACCACATCCGCCGCGCGAGCGCCGACCTCCGTGCCAATCTCCACGTCGGTGTCGCCACGGTGCTCACGGGCGGCGCTGCGTTCGAGCTTGAGTCGCAGCGGAGCTTCGACGCGTCGCAGAGCCAGTTCGGCAACTCGGCCGACCAGATCGACGTGCGGCGCCGGAATTCGGGGTACTACGCGCAGGCGGTGACGGATTTCTACCAGCGGATCTCCCTGACGCTGGGCGCCCGGCTTGAGGACAACGAGCGGTTCGGGACCTACGCCACGTATCGCGCGGGTGTGGCGTACCGCCTGCCGGGCGGCACGCGCGTCCGGGCGACGGCCGGGAATGGGTTCCGCGAGCCCAGCTTCTTCGAGAACTCTTCGACGGCCTTCTCCGTCGGGAACCTCGACCTTCGGCCCGAGCACTCCCGCAGCTGGGAGGTCGGGCTCGAGCAGTCGCTTGCCTCGGGCCGCGGTAGTGCTTCCGCCACCTTCTTCGACCAGCGCTTCGTCGACATGATCGACTACAACCCGAACGCTGCGGCGGGCGTGCCCAACTACGCCAACGTCGCAGGCGCCACGGCACGCGGCGTCGAGTTGGGCATTCACGCGGTACCGGCGGGGGTGATGTCGCTCGGCGCGAGCTACACTTACCTCTACACTGACGTGACGAGCATCGGGTACGACTCGACGCCGGGAGCGGCGCTCGCGGCCGGCCAGCCGCTGCTCCGTCGACCCAAGCACTCCGCGCGGCTCGACGCGGACTACCGGCTGCGGGAGCGCGGCACGGTCTCGCTCGCCTTGACGTACGTGGGCGACCGGGTAGACCGGGTCTTCCCCGCCTTTCCCGCTCCGCCACGTCGCGTGACGCTCCCCTCGTACACGCGCGTGGACCTCGCCGCTCAGTTCGATGTGCTGCGCCCACGTGAGGGCGCACCTGGACTCGCGCTCATGGGCCGAGTCGAGAATCTGTTCGATCGGGCGTACCAGGAGGTGAAGAACTTCCCCGCGCGCCGTCGTACCCTATTATTCGGGGGGCAGGTCAGGTTCGGATCGTGAAGTTCCTGGAAAGAGGAAGCGGGAAGGAGGAAGGGTGGTGACACGGTGGACGCTCGTGGCGGCGGTGGCGGTGGGTGCCGTCGGATGCAGCGACGCGCTCGAGCAGACGAGCTCGGCGGGGCAGGTGATCGGGGTGTCCGACGTCAATACCCTGTCGCTGATCTCGGCGGGCGACTTCACGACCAGCATGTTCCCGCTGATAAATCCAGGGTACACAGACGTCTCTCTCGCCGGGCGTGAGAGCGTCCTGCTCGTCTTGCGGCGCGGCGGGCTCAGCGGTAGCAGCGTGTACGTAATCGACTTGGCGCAGCCCCTCGCCGCCGCCGCCGAGTTCATTTTGGCCGCACCTAGCCCGGGCGGCGCCATTCAGAACGATTCGATAGCTTGGGTGGCCATCTCCGGGGGGGTGGCCCGCGTGAATTACCGCACGCACAACGCCACGACGGTTCCCCTGGGTGGCGCGCCGCAAGCGGTGGTCATCACCGCCGGTCGCGTCTTCGTCGTGAACACCGGTTCAGGCGCCTCGTGGCTCTCAGTCGTCGATCCGACGCTGAGCTCGGTGGTCGACTCGATTCCCCTGTCCGGCGCCGACGCGCTTGCCGCGACGGTCGGAGGGGATAGCCTCATGTACGTCGTTGAAGCGGCGCCGCCTGACGGCAAGGTTTCGATCGTCGATCCAGTGGATCTGCGGGAGCTCGTGGTGATCAACGGGTTGGGCGACGGGGCCGGACCAGCTGTGTTTCATCCGTCGGGGCGACTGCTGATTGCCTCGGCGGCGGAGGGGATTCTCGAGATCAACACGCTGACGACCCGGCTCACGCGGGGTCCAGGAGCCGGGGTCAAACCCGGCGGCCATGGCGTCTCGAGCCTCACGCTGGACAACGGCGCACGCGTGTATGCGACCGATGCCGCCGCGTGCGGCGCCTCCGGCGGACTTGTGCACGTGCTCGGTCAGCCTCCGGAGTATCGCGAGATCCGCACGGTCTCGGTAACCGCCTGCCCCTCTACCGCGGCGACTGCGGAGCGACCATAGCTCCGCACACGCGCTCATGAGCCTCGTCACTACCCCCGCGGTCGTGCTCCAGACCTACCGCTACAGCGAGACGTCGAAGGTGGTGCGCCTGGCGACGCGCGAGCTGGGGGTGCAGAGCGCCATCGCGAAGGGCGCGCTCCGCCCCAAGAGCCCCTTCGGGGCGGGGCTCGAGCTGCTGAGCGAGGGGGTGGCGCAGCTGTACTTCCACGAGACGCGCGAGCTCCACACCCTGGGCGCATTCGATCTCGTGACGCTGCGGCGCGGCCTGGCCGCCGACGTGAGCCGGTTCGCGGGCGCGGCGGCGCTCGCCGAGGTGATGCTCCGGATGGCGCCACCCGCGCCCCTTCCCACCGCGTACGACACGCTCACCACCGCCCTGGACGCGCTCGAGGCGGCGGCGTCGGAGCGCGCCGACGCGACGGCGCTGCGGGCGATCTGGCTGCTCGTGGGCGTGCTCGGGTTCGCGCCGTCGCTCGCGACCTGCGTGCGTGACGGGACGGCCGTCGAGCTGGACGGCGACACGCCGGTGGCCTTCAGCGTGGGTGAAGGCGGGGTGCTGTGCCCGCGCTGTACGCCGACGCCCCCGGCGCAGCCGCCCACGCGCCTCCCGCCCCAGGCGTACCGCGACTTGGTGGCCCTGAATGATCCCCAGGCGGCGCTGCCGGCGCTCGATGCCCCGCACGCCGCCGCGCACCGCCGTCTCGTTGCCCGCTTCGTCCGGCACCACTTGGACGACACGGGCGTCCTCTCCGCGCTCGATTTCTGGGAGCGCCACGCATGGGCGACCCCCCCCGTCCCGTCCGCCGCTTCGTAATCGGCACCGCCGGTCACATCGACCACGGCAAGACGGCGCTGGTGAAGGCCCTCACCGGCGTCGACACCGACCGCTGGGAGGAGGAGAAGCGCCGCGGCATCACGATCGACCTGGGGTTCGCGCCGCTGCCGCTCGGCGACGCGATCCAGGCGAGCCTCGTGGACGTGCCCGGGCACGAGGGCTTCGTGCGCAATATGCTCGCGGGCGCGACCGGGATCGATGTCGCGCTGCTGGTGATCGCGGCCGACGAGGGGATCATGCCGCAGACTGAGGAACACCTGGCGATCGTGGAGCTATTGGGAGTGCGCCGCGGCATCCCGGTGATCACCAAGCGCGACCTCGCGGAGCCGGAGTGGCTCGAGCTGGTGCGCGCCGAGGTGACCGAGCGCCTCAAGACGAGCCGGGTGCCCTGGGATGACCCGGTAGTCACGTCGGCGCTGACCGGGGCTGGTGTCCACGAGCTGGTAGCGGCGTTGCGCCGGGTGGCGGATGACCTGGTGGAGCGCCCCGCCGACGATCTGTTCCGGCTGCCCATCGACCGCGTGTTCGCCGTCGCGGGAGCGGGGACCGTGGTGACGGGCTCGACCTGGAGCGGCACCGTGGCGGTCGGCGATGCGGTCCGCGTCTTGCCGCTCGACCGTGAGGCTCGGGTCCGTTCGATCGAGGTGCACGGCCAGGCGGCGGAGCGGGCGGTGCCGGGCCGACGCACCGCGCTCGCGCTCGTCGGCGTGGACAGGCACGAGCTGGCGCGTGGAGCTGTGGCGGTGACAGGCACGGGCTGGCGCAGCACGACGATGCTCGACGCCGCGGTCGAGCTCCTTCCGCGGGCCCGGAAACCGATCGCTTCCCGCACGCGCGTGCGGGTCCATCTCGGCACGGCCGAGGTGCTGGCCCGCGTCGTGCAGGTGCGCTCCATCGGCCCTGGGGAGCGTGGGCTCGCGCGTCTGGTGCTGGAGACACCGCTCGTGGCGCGCGGCGGGGACCGCTTCGTGGTGCGCTCGTTCTCGCCGGTCACCACGATCGGCGGGGGCGTCGTGCTCGATCCCTTCCCGGCGGCGCGTCCGCGGCTGCGCCAGCGGCGACTCGCCGCCGAGCAGTCACCCGCCGGCCGCGTCGCGGCTCTGGCCGCGGAGGCGAGACTCAGCGGGTTGGCGGTGGACACCCTCGCCGTGCGGCTCGGGGCGTCGCCCGTCCAGGTGACCACCGCCATCGCCGCGGCCGGGCAGGGCCTCATAGTGTTGGGCGATACGGTCGTCGCGCGCGAGGCGGTGATGGCCGAAGCGACGCGGCTCGCGGAGGTGCTCCGCCGTTACCACGGGGAGCATCCGCTCGACCCAGGGATGTCGCTGCAGGCCCTCCGGGCGACGGCTGGGGCGGGGGGGGCGGGGGGGCCGGGGTGGGCCGCGCCGGCTCCTCCCGTCGCCGTCATCGACGCCGTCCTCGACCTCGGCACCCGCGAGGAGCGCTTCGAGATCGCGGGCAGCGTGGCCCGCACCGTCGGTTGGCGCCCCGCACTCGACGCCCGGGCGAGCGACGCCCGGGCGAAGCTGGCGCGCCGCCTCGCGGAGGCGCGGTGGCAGGTGCCCACGGTGGCCGACTTGGAGCGGGAGCTCCCCGGGGCGCCGGTGCGGGCCCTGCTGCCGCATCTAGTGCGCGAGGGCGCCGTGGAGCAGGTGGATCAGGAGCGGTACGCCACCAGCGCCGCGCTCGCCGAGTTTCGGGCCGCCCTCGAAGGGGCGCTCGCCGAGCTCGGCTCGGCGACGCCCGCGGTGTTGCGCGACCGCTTCGGTCTCACCCGCAAGTACTTGATTCCGTTGCTCGAGTGGGCCGACCGCCGCGGGGTGACGCGCCGCTCGGGCGACGCCCGGGTGCTCGGCCGGTTGACAGCAGGGAAAGGCGGCCCCTAGTTTCATTCAGCGCCCTCGCAGTACCTGTATCACACGCTACACAAGGAGAGCGGTCTAAAGGCACTTTCTCGTTCGCAGAGGAGCGGTGGATGAAGCGGTACGCCTGGGCGGTCCTGGGGCTCGGGCTTTGGGTGGCAGGTATGCAGGCGGCGGGGGGACAGACTCCCCAACCCACGGTTGAGCTCAAGCAGAACTACCCGAACCCGTTCAACCCGGCGACCACGATCCCGTTCTCGCTGAGCGGCGATGTTTTTGCCAACGGTCACCGGCCGGTAGTCTCGCTGAAGATTTACAACGTGCTCGCCCAGTTGGTGGCGGTGCCGATCCTCCAGGGTACCGGCGAGACCCTCGACAATCTCCAAGTCAGTTGCGGGAGCCCCGCGGGCTGCTCGTACAGCGCCTACTGGGACGGAAACGTGCGGAACAGCGGTCAAGCTGCGGCGTCGGGGGTGTACATCTATCAGCTGGTGGTGGACGGGCGCCGGTTTACGAAAAAGATGATTATCATGAAGTGAGTGCGGCAAAGGCTCCTTGCCGTCCTTGCCGCCCTTCCTGCCACTGTGGCATCTTCAGCCGGCACGGGGGTTGCTTAGGCCACCGGCGCTATGATCAGACCAGAACGTTTGACGGTGAAAGCCGCCGAGGCCCTGCAGCAGGCGGGAGCGCTCGCCCGCGCGCGGGGCAACCCGGTGATCAACGATGCGCACCTCTTCGCCGCCCTGCTGGCGCAGGACGATGGCATCGTCGTCCCGCTGCTTCAGAAGGCGGGGCTCAATGTCACCCAGCTCAAGACCGAGACGGAGCGCGAGCTCGACCGCTTCCCCAAACAGTCCGGGACGGCCGCCGAGCCCACCTTGTCGCGCGAGGTCTCTCGGGCACTCGACCGCGCCGATGACGAAGCCAAGACGCTGGGCGACGCCTATGTCTCGACCGAGCACATCCTGCTCGCACTGCTCGAGGAGAAGGGGACCACCGCGAAGCAGCTCCTCTCCGCCGCAGGCGTGGACCGCAAGGACATCATGGCGGCGCTGCAGGGGGTGCGGGGCTCGCAGCGGGTGACCGATCAGGAGCCCGAGCAGAAGTATCAAGCGCTCGAGCGGTTCACCCGCGATCTCACCGAGCAAGCGCGCAAGGGGAAGCTCGACCCGGTGATCGGCCGGGACGAGGAGATCCGCCGCGTGATGCAAGTGCTGTCGCGGCGCACCAAGAACAACCCGGTGCTGATCGGCGAGCCCGGCGTCGGCAAGACGGCGATCGTGGAGGGGTTGGCGCAGCGGATCGTGAACGGCGACGTGCCCGATTCGCTCAAGAACAAGCACCTCATCGCGCTCGATCTGGGCGCGCTCATCGCCGGCACCAAGTACCGCGGCGAGTTCGAGGAGCGGCTCAAGGCCGTGCTCAAGGAGATCACCGGCGCCGAGGGGAAATACGTCGTCTTCATCGACGAGCTGCACACGCTGGTGGGGGCAGGCGCGGCGGAGGGGGCGGTGGACGCCTCCAACATGCTCAAGCCCGCCCTGGCGCGGGGCGAGCTGCACGTCGTGGGCGCGACCACGCTGGACGAGTACCGCAAGCACATCGAGAAGGACGCCGCGCTGGAGCGGCGCTTCCAGCCCGTGTACGTGGGCGAGCCGTCGGTCGAGGATACGATCGCGATTCTCCGCGGCTTGAAAGAGCGCTACGAAGTGCACCACGGGGTACGGATCACGGATAACGCCCTCGTCGCGGCCGCGACCCTCTCCCATCGCTACATCGGCGACCGGTTCCTCCCCGACAAGGCGATCGATCTGGTGGACGAGGCCGCGAGCCGGCTGCGGATCGAGATCGACTCGCTGCCGCAGGAGATCGACGAGGTGGAGCGCAAGAGCGTGCAGCACGAGATCGAGCTGGCGGCGCTCGCCAAGGAGAAGGACAAGGCCTCGAAGGAGCGGCGCGCGCGCGTGGAGGGAGAGCTCGCCGAGCTGCGCGAGCGGTCCAAGGTGATGAAGGCGCAGTGGCAGGCCGAGAAGGAGACGATCGGCGGGCTGCAGGCGAAGAAGGCGCAGCTCGAGCAGCTGCGCACCGAGGCCGAGCAGGCCACCCGCCGCGGCGACCTACAGCGGGCGGCCGAGATCACCTACGGCAGGATCCCGGCGATTGAGCGGGAAATCGGCGAGACCGAAAAGCGCCTCGCCGACGTCCAGAAGAAAGGCAAGTACTTGAAGGAAGAGGTGGACGCCGAGGACATCGCCGAGATCGTCGCTAAGTGGACCGGGATTCCGGTGTCGCGGATGCTCGAGTCGGAGCGCGAGCGGCTCACCCGCCTCGAGGCGGAGCTGGGCCGGCGCGTCATCGGTCAGCCCGAGGCGTTGGCCGCGGTGTCGAACGCCGTGCGCCGCGCCCGCGCCGGGCTCCAGGATCCGAACCGCCCCACCGGCTCGTTCATCTTCCTCGGCCCCACCGGGGTGGGGAAGACCGAGACGGCGCGCGCCCTCGCCGAATTCCTGTTCGACGACGAGCGAGCGCTGGTACGGCTCGACATGTCGGAGTACATGGAGAAGCACGCGGTGGCACGGATGATCGGCGCGCCGCCCGGCTACGTCGGGTACGAGGAGGGCGGGCAGCTGACCGAAGCGATCCGCCGCCGGCCCTACGCGGTCGTGTTGTTCGACGAGATCGAAAAGGCGCACCCCGACGTCTTCAACGCGCTGCTGCAGATCCTCGACGAGGGACGCCTCACCGATTCCCAGGGTCGCACCGTCGATTTCCGGAACACCGTGCTCATCATGACTTCGAACATCGGGTCGCAGTACATCCTCGAGATGGGCACCGAGAACTGGGAGCAGGTGGAGACCAAGGTGCTCGAGCTGTTGCGGCAGACGTTCCGGCCCGAGTTCCTGAACCGCGTTGACGACGTGATCATATTCCGGCCGCTCTCGAGCGAAGACATCACCAAGATCGTGGACCTGCAGATTCAGCGGGTGGAGCGGCTGATGGCAGATCGCAAGCTCGCGCTCGAAGTCACGCCGGCGGCGAAGCAGCTCTTCGTGGCGGAGGGTTACGACCCGGTGTACGGCGCCCGGCCGTTGAAGCGGGCCATCCAGCGACTGCTTCAGAACCCACTCGCGCTCGCGGTGCTCGAGGGCCAATACGCCGAGGGGGACAGGGTCCGGGTCGACCGGGCCAAGGACGGGACGCACCTCGTGTTCGAGCGCATTCGGGCGAGCGCGGCGGCCGAGCCCGCGCGTGCGTAGAGCCGGGAAGCGGGAAGCGAGAAGCGGGAAGCGGCCCCGCCCCTTCTCCCCCCCTGATCTCTCTGGCATGGCCGCGGCGCTCGAGGAGGCCCGCCGCGCGGCGTCCGTCGGGGAGGTCCCGGTGGGCGCCGTCGTGTTTCGGGACGGTGCCCTCGTCGCGCGGACTCACAACCAATCGGTGGCCCGTCGCGACCCCACCGCCCACGCCGAGCTGCTCGCGATCCAGGATGCGCTCCGCATCCTCGCGACCGACCGTCTCACCGACTGCACCCTGTACGTGACACTCGAGCCGTGCGCGCAATGCGCCGGAGCCATAGTGCTCGCGAAAGTGGGGCGGCTGGTGTTCGGCGCGTACGATCCGAAGGCCGGAATGTGCGGGAGCGTAGGTGATCTGGTGCGGCATCCGGGGCTCAATCACCGGCCGGAGGTAATCGGCGGGGTCGGAGAGGACGGTGCCGGCGAGTTGCTGCGGGACTTCTTCCAAGGAAAGCGAGTGTCGTGATGTTCCCGGGCTGCGCCCTCTCAGGGCGCGAAGATGGGGACGCGAGTACGTTCTTACTCGGCCATTTCCCGAGCGTCCCATGCCCTTCCATACCATCATCGAACCATTCCGCATCCACTCGACTCAAGCCATCTCGTTCACGACCCCGGAGCAGCGAGAAGCGGCCCTCCAGCGCGCCGGCTACAACCTCTTCGGCCTCCACGCCGACGAGGTCCTCATCGACCTCCTCACCGATTCCGGCACGGGCGCCATGTCGTCCCGGCAATGGGCCGCGATGATGGACGGCGACGAGTCGTATGCGGGGAGTCGCTCGTTCTATCGGTTTCAGGACGGCGTGCGGGGGCTCACCGGATTCAAGGAGGTCATCCCGACCCATCAGGGCCGGGCGGCCGAGCGGATCCTGTTCTCCGTGCTGGTCAAGCGGGGCCACGTCGTGCCCAACAACACGCACTTCGACACCACGCGCGCCAACATCGAGTTCTGCGGCGCCGAGGCGCGCGACCTGGTGATCCCCGAGGGCCGTGTCCCCGCCACCAAGCACCCGTTCAAAGGCAACATGGACGTGGCGGCGCTCGAAGCGACGATCGCCGAGGTGGGTCGCGACCGCGTGCCACTGGTGATGGTCACCGTGACCAACAACTCGGGTGGCGGGCAGCCGGTGAGCCTCGCCAACCTGCGGGCGGTGCGAGCCGTGTGCGACCGGCACGGCATCCCGCTCTACCTCGACGCGTGCCGCTTCGCGGAGAACGCCTACTTCATCAAGCTGCGGGAAGAGGGCTGCGCTGGGCGGACGGCGCGGGAGATCGCGCGCGAGATGTTCGCCCTCGCCGACGGCTGCACCATGTCAGCCAAGAAGGACGGGCTCGCGAACATCGGGGGCTTTCTGGCGATGGACGATCCCGACGTGGCGCGGGAGTGCCGCAACCTGCTCATTCTGACGGAGGGCTTTCCCACCTACGGCGGGCTCGCGGGCTACGACCTCGAGGCGGTGGCGACGGGGCTCCAAGAGGTGCTGGACGAGGACTACCTGAAGTACCGGCTCCGCTCCACCGCGTATCTCGCCGAGAAGGCGGAGCAGGCGGGGGTGCCGGTGGTGCAGCCACCCGGCGGGCACGCGGTGTACCTCGACGCCAAGGCGCTGCTGCCGCACATCGCGCCGGGCGAGTTTCCCGCCCAGGCGCTCGCCGTGGAGCTATACCGCGCGGGCGGCGTGCGCGGCGTCGAGATCGGGTCGGTGATGTTCGGTAAGCCGCGCCCGGGCGGCGGCGAGGCGCCGGCCCCGATGGAGCTGGTGCGGCTCGCGGTGCCGCGTCGCACCTACACGCAGAGCCACATCGACTACGTCGCCGAGGTGATCGCGGAAGTCGCGCGCCGCAGGCAGCAGATGCGCGGGCTGCGCATCGTCGAGCAGGCGCCGTGGCTGCGGCATTTCACGGCGCGGTTTGAGCTTACTTAGCGCGCTGCTCCAGCTTCGCGATCACCTTCTCGATCTCGAGCTTGAGCCGTTTCAACGCCGGCAGGAGCTTCGGCTCGAGCTCGCGCTCCAGCTCCTTGCCTTCCTTGAGGAAGTCCTTCATCAGGTCGCGGAACCGGTCGGCGAGCTCGCGCCACGTCGGGATGGTGTTGACCTCCGGGTCGCCGGACTCGCGTTTCTTCGGCAGGGTGTTCATTCAGGTCTCCAGTGCAGGACGTCACATGATACGCGTCCGGGGCGGTGTAGGGTTCACGGCGGGGGCGCCGCCATAGCGAAACCGAGCAGGCCTATGTATTTACTACGCGTCTGTAGCAGCTGTGCGTCTCGTAGTTCGGATAGGTGGCCGAGCGGCTGAAGGCACACGCCTGGAGAGCGTGTAAACGGGTAACCGTTTCGTGGGTTCGAATCCCACCCTATCCGTGTAAGGCTAGGGAACAGCGACCGGATCAAGACGCACGGACGCAGCAGTGGTGAATAGAGAAAAGCTTGTAGTCTGTTCTCCACTATGCGTCTGCTGCGTCTGTTACCGTTCCCCGAGCGTCTAGCCGTTCGTGGACAGGTGCGTGAGCGGTTGAAACGGCCGGTCTCGAAAACCGGTGTGCCCGCAAGGGTACCGTGGGTTCGAATCCCACCCTGTCCGCTACGTAACAAAGACGCCTAGGCGTCTCGACGTAAGGAGGTCGTGATGCGCTGGACGAAGTCGTCGCTGGTCCTGCTCCTCCCTGCCATCGCGCTGGCGTGCAAATCGGAATCGAAGAAGCTCGCGGAAGTGCGGGCGTGCAGCGCGATCACCATGGACGCCGCGGGCGCGGCGAACTGCCTCGTGCTGCAGTACAAGTGGAAGAAAAAGGAAGCGCTCGCATACGCGCAACGGTTTCAGTTCGAGCAGGACAGTGTCGCGCAGTTCAGGGCGGACTCGGGGTGGCGTGCCGACGCGGCGCGGCACTCGAAAGACGTCCGGCAGTGCGCCGCGGACCCGTCGGGTGATATGACCGGCTGCTTGCTGGGATTGGGGTGGGCCGAGCCGCGCGCCCGAGCGACCGAAGACTCGACGTGGCGAGCCGACGGCTCCAAGCACCGGCAGGAGATCACGGGCTGCGCACGGCGGCGCGACATGCAGGCGGGGGCCTGCCTCCAGCTCTACTACAAGTGGAGCCCCGCGCGGGCGCTCGCCGTGGACGACTCGATTCGCCGGGCGCAGATGAGGAGGTAGTGGGTCACCCCGTCCTCGTCGCCGCCGAACTGAAAGGCCTGCTCGAGCCCGGCCAGCTGGCCGGGCTCGACGTCACGTGGATCGCCGCGCATCAAGCGACGCCCAAGGGCGAGTACGTGGCGATCGTGCCGCTCCTGTCGCGCTGGGTGGGCGGCACGGAGCTCAAGCACCTCCCCAAGCTCAAGGTCGTCGCCAACTGCGCCGTGGGGCATGACAACGTGGACGTGGTGGCCGCCGAGCTGCGCGGCATCACCGTCACGAACACGCCCGACGTGCTCACCGACGCGACGGCCGACCTCACGTGGGCGTTGATCCTCGCCTGTGCCCGCCGCGTGGTGGAGGGCGTCGAGCTCGTGAAGAGCGGTCAGTGGGCCGGCTGGCATCCGGAGCTGCTGCTCGGCATCGAGCTCAAGGGCCGGACGCTTGGGCTGTTCGGAGCTGGGCGGATCGGACAGGCGGTGGGCCGTCGCGCGGTGCCGTTCGGGATGCGGGTCCTGTACGCCGCGCGCAGCCCACGACTCCAATTCGAGCGCGAGACCGGCGCCGCGCGCGTCGCGTTCGGCCGGCTGTTGAGCGAGAGCGACGTCCTCTCGCTCCACGTCCCGTCCGTTCCCGAGACCAAGGGAATCATCAACGCGGACACGCTGCGGCAGCTCAAGCCCGGCGCTATTCTGATCAACACGGCGCGGGGGGATCTGGTCCGCGAGGAGGCGCTCGCCGTCGCGCTCGAGGAGGGGCGGCTCGGCGCCGCCGGGCTCGACGTGTACCTGGACGAGCCCGCGATCCATCCGCGGCTCCGC
>Ga0209160_1001130_pt1 | contig 22273 bp, 29 predicted proteins | sample GraSoiAngelo_153_FD_186167 | JGI IMG/M metagenome (GOLD analysis project Ga0209160, IMG submission 186167) | Grasslands soil microbial communities from the Angelo Coastal Reserve, California, USA - 14_1009_12_40cm (SPAdes) (version 2) | ecosystem: Environmental > Terrestrial > Soil > Grasslands ...
GTTCGTGCCCCAACGCCCCCCACTCGTGAAGGGGGTCGTGGTGGAGCCTCTTCCCAACGGCGTCTACCGGGTTGAGCTCGAGAACGGGGCGAAGATCCTCGCTCACGTGGCCGATCGCGCCGGCACCCACTTCACCCGGCTCCTCGCCGGAGACAAGGTGGGCGTCGAGCTCGCCAGCCGCGATCGATCGCGAGGGCGTATTCGAGAGATTTGGAGATGAAGGTACGGCCGTCGGTCAAGAAGATGTGCTCGAGCTGCAAGGTGATCAAGCGGAACGGGGTGGTTCGGGTGATTTGCTCGAAGACCCCCAAGCACAAGCAGAGGCAGGGCTAAGGGACTAAATGGCAAGAATCGCCGGTGTCGACATACCCCCGCAGAAGCGGGTGGTCATCTCCCTGATGTATATCCATGGGATCGGCCGCACCACCGCGGAGAAGATCGCGAAGGCGGCCAACCTCAACACTGAAACGCGGACCAAGGACCTCAGCGAGGAAGAGGTCGCGCGCCTGCGCCAGATCATCGATCGCATGTCGACCTCGAAGGAGATCCTCATCGAGGGGGACCTGCGGCGCGACGTGGCGACGAACATCAAGCGCCTCACCGAAATCGGCACCTACCGAGGCATGCGCCATCGCCGCGGCCTCCCCGTGCGCGGACAGCGCACTCGCACCAACGCGCGGAGCCGCCGCGGTCCCAAGCGCGCGGTCGCGGGCAAGAAGAAGGTCAAGGCAGGCAAGTAGTGGCCCCTAGGCGAAGCTACTAATGGGAAAGACGAAAAAGGTCGTCCGGACACGTCGCCGCGAGCGCAAGAACGTCGTGGCGGGGCAGGCGCACATCCAGAGCACCTTCAACAACACGATCATCAGCATCACCGACATCGACGGCAACGTCATCTCCTGGGGCTCCGCCGGCGCTCAAGGGTTCAAGGGCAGCCGCAAGTCGACCCCGTTCGCCGCGCAGGTCACCGCCGAGGCGACCGCCAAGAGGGCGCTCGAGCACGGCATGCGCTCGATCGAGGTCTTCGTGCGCGGACCGGGCGCCGGCCGCGAGGCGGCCATCCGCTCGCTCCAGGCGACGGGGCTCGAGGTGAACGCGATCACGGACGTGACGCCGATCCCGCACAACGGGTGCCGTCCGCCCAAGCGGAGAAGGGTCTAGCTCATGGCGAATTACAGCGGCCCGGTCTGCCGCTTCTGCCGCCGCGAGGGCGCCAAGCTCTACTTGAAAGGGGAGCGTTGCTACACACCGAAGTGCGCCATCGAGCGCCGCGCGTTCGCGCCCGGCATGCACGGCCAGGCGCGCAAGCGCAAGACGTCTGACTACGGCCTGCAGCTGCGCGCGAAGCAGAAGGCTCGGCGCACGTACGGGCTGCTCGAGAAGCAGTTCCGAAACTACTTCGAGCTGGCCGAGCGGGAGCCGGGCGTCACCGGACTCAACCTGCTCCGCCACCTGGAGTTGCGCCTGGACAACATCATCTACCGGTTGGGCTTGGGGGCCTCGCGCAAGCAGGCACGCCAGCTCGTCACGCACCGGCACTTCGAGGTCAACGGGAAGACGGTCAACGTGCCGTCGTACCAGCTGAAGCCGGGCGACCAGGTCAAGGTCCGGCCCGCTAATGGGGTCACCGACGTGGCCCTGGAGGCGTCGAAGGTGCGGCCGGTGCCGTCGTGGCTTTCATTCAATGGCGATGAGAAAAGCGCCAAGGTGCTCGCGCGCCCCGACCGCAACGAGATGGAAGCGGGCGTCGAAGAGCAGCTGATCGTCGAGTTCTATTCACGGTAAAGGACGGAGGTAAAGGGACCCAAATTGGCAATTGACACGCAGATGACTGTTACGCCGCAGGTTCGCAAGCTCGAGACGAGCGCGAACTACGGCAAGTTCGACATCGAGCCGCTCGACCCGGGCTTCGGGACGACGCTCGGCAACACGCTTCGGCGCGTGCTGCTCTCCTCGCTGTGGGGTGCGGCGGTGACGTCGATCCAGATCGACGGCGTCGCCCACGAGTTCACGGCGATCCCGCACGTCAAAGAGGACGTGACCGAGGTCATCCTCAACATCAAGAAGCTCAATTTGAAGAGTTTCACCGAGGACCCGGTGACCCTGCTCCTCGACGTCAAGGGGCCGGCCGAGGTGCGCGCGTCGCACATCCAGGCGTCGTCCGACGTCGAGATCGTCAACCCCGACCTGTACATCTGCACGCTGGCGGCCAAGGGCCACCTCCGGATGGAGCTGAACGTCGAGCGGGGCAAGGGCTACATCCCGGCGGATCGAAACAAGCGCGAGGGCCAGCCGATCGGGGTCATCCCGATCGATTCCATCTTCTCGCCGGTCGAGAAGGCCAACTTCACGGTCGAGAAGACCCGTGTCGGTCAGTCGACCGACTACGACCGCCTGCTGATCGAGGTCTGGACCGACGGCACGATGTCGCCGGAAGAGGCGGTCAGCCACGCTGCCTCGCTTTTCACCAAGCACCTGCAGCTGTTCGTCAACTTCCCCGACTCCATCTCGCGGCCGGGCACGCCCGAGAAGAGCGAGCAGAGCCGGCTGATGGACACGCCGATCGAGGAGCTCGACCTTTCGGTCCGCGCTTTCAACTGCCTCAAGGCAAACGAGATCCAGACCGTCGGTCAGCTGCTCCAGAAGCGCGAGGAAGAGCTACTCGCGCTCCGCAACTTCGGACGCAAGTCGCTGGACGAGATCAAGGAGAAGCTCGTCGAGAAGGGCTTCATCAAGCCTGAGGAGATGGGCACCGTCCTTCGGGGCTGAGCCTCTAGATGCGACATCAGAAGAGCGGCCGCCATTTCAACAGGGATACCGACGCGCGTAAGGCGCTGATGCGCAACCTGTGCACGTCCCTGCTGGAAAGCGGCCGCATCACCACCACCGAGGCCAAGGCGAAGGAGCTGCGCCGGTGGGTCGAACGTTTGATCACCACCGCGAAGGGCCAGGACCTCAGCGCGCGGCGCCGCGTCGCCGAGGAGGTCTCCAAGCCTGAGGTGGTGGAGCGGCTGTTCTCGAACCTCCTGCCGCGACTGGCGGAGCGGCCAGGAGGCTACACGCGCATCATCCACAAAGGCCCGCGCCTTGGCGATGCCGCACCGATGGTGATCATCGAACTCGTCGATTAGCGTTCAATCGGTTCAAAAGTGAATATCAAGGTCGTGCTCGAGTACGACGGAAGCGGGTTTGCGGGCTGGCAACAGCAATCGCGTGGGCGGACCGTGGAGGCGGAGCTGAAACGGGCGCTGCGCGAGCTGACAGGCAAGGACCACACGGTGTATGCGGCGGGACGCACGGACGCCGGCGCCCACGCCGAAGGCCAGGTCGTGAACTTCCAGTTCGAGGGGCGGATCTCGGCCCAGCGGTTGGTGGCGGCGCTGAACGCCCGGCTGCCGGAGGACGTGGCGGCGCTCAGCGCCGAGGTCGTGCCGGACGACTTCCACGCTCGGTACTCGGCGCGGTGGCGGCGCTACCGCTACCGCTACCTGGACCGCCCGGCAAGACCGGCTCTCGAGCGGGGTCGCTGCTGGCACGTGGGCGCCGGGCTCGATGTCGACGCGATGTCGAAGGCAGCGCAGCCGCTCGTCGGCCGGCACGACTGGACGAGCTACTGCTCGGCCTCCGAGCCACCTGACGCCAGGGTGCGCGAGATGCGCTCCGCAGAGGTGGTGCGGCGCGGCGATTTCGTCGAGCTGGAGCTGGTGGCCGAAGGGTTCCTCCGAGGCCTGGCACGCAGCATCGCCGGCGCGCTGGCGGAGGTGGGGCGCGGGCGCCAGCGACCGGAGTGGGTGGGCGAAGTGCTGCGAGCGAGAGATCGGCGCCAGGCGCCTAAGACGGCCCCCGCCGGGGGCCTGACATTGATGGAAGTGATTTACTGAGCAACCGCCGGGCGCGCGCAGGGCGCATAGAAAGGGAAGATGAGTAAACAGAAGACGTGGACGGCGAAAGCCGCGGACTTGAAGAGTGATTGGTTTGTGGTCGATGCCACGGATCAGGTTTTAGGTCGCCTGGCGAGCAGCGTGGCCAAGATCCTGCGCGGCAAGCACAAGCCCACGTTCACCCCGCACCTGAACACCGGAGACCACGTGGTCGTGATCAACGCCGCCAAGGTCAAGGTGAGCGGCGCCAAGCTCCTGGGCAAGGAGTACACGCGGTACACCGGTTACCCGGGCGGGCTGCGCAAGCGCACGCTCCAGAAGTCGCAGGAGATCGACCCGACGTTCCCGATCACCAACGCGGTTCGCGGGATGCTGCAGCGGAACACGCTCGGCGCCGACATGTTGAAGCGACTCCGCGTCTACGCCGGTCCCGACCACGGGCACGTCGCGCAGAAGCCCAAGGTTGTCACGTTCGATTCCAGAGGGGACATCAAGATTGGCTGACACTTTCAACCGAGGCACCGGCCGCCGCAAGAACGCGATCGCGCGGGTGCGGCTGCAGCCGGGCGAGGGCCGGATCACGGTCAACGAGAAAGACCCGCTGGCCTATCTGGGCCGGCGCGTCCTGGAGATGGCGGCGCTGGCGCCGCTCCGCGTCACCAGCACCCAGCGCAAGTTCGACATCAGCGTGAAGGTGGTTGGAGGCGGCAACAGCGGACAGGCGGGCGCCATCGCCCACGGGATCGCACGTGCGCTCATCAACTACGACCCAGATTTCCGTCCCGTGTTGAAGAAGGCGGGCCTTCTCACGCGTGACGCGAGGATGAAGGAGCGCAAGAAATACGGACTGAAGAGGGCGCGGAAAGCACCCCAGTACACGAAGCGGTAGCCGGGATTGGAGGCAGGCGCCTCCACTGGCCCGACTGCCGCAACACGCGCGACCTCGGCGGTCTGCCGGCGCGATCCGGAATGACGCGCTCGGGCATCGTCATCCGCTCCGACAACGTGGCCAGCCTGACGCTCGCCGGGCGGCAGGCGATGATCGATTACGGCGTGGCGACCGTGATCGACCTACGCAGCGAATCGGAGGTAAAAGGCGCTCCTGGTCCTCCGTTCTCCGAGTTCCAGAGCACCAGCCCAGCCACGGCAATGGCCGACGGCGCGGTCCCTGTTTACGTGAATCTGCCTCTGATCGACGACGCGACGGCGCCGATCCTCAACGAAGCGCCGGCGATGCCCGAGCGCTACATGTTGATGCTCGAGCGGCGCCAGGCGGCCTTCGGCGCAGTCTTCGAGGCCATCGCCGCGACCGACGAACCGGTGCTGTTCCACTGCTTCGCCGGCAAGGACCGCACCGGTCTGGTCGCGGCGCTGATGCTGTCGCTCGCCGGGGTCGATCCGGAGGCCATCGGCGCCGACTACGCCGAGACGGACATCCAGCTCGCGGACCGCTACGAAGAGTGGCTTGCGAAAGCCGCTCCGGAGCGGCTGGATACGATGCGCGACGAGCTGCGCTGCCCGCCGGAATGGATGCTCAGCGCGCTGGAGCACCTCGAGCGAAAGTGGGGTGGGGTGGAGGCGTACCTCGAAGCCGCCGGCCTCTCTCAATCTGCAATCACGCGCCTGCAATCAAAATTGACCAGCTAAGCAGAAGCTGTTGCCTCCCCACCGTGTGGGGAGGTCGGACGCCGCTTGCGGCGTCCGGGTGGGGCGATTCACTTCAGTACTGGACTCTACGGGCCGCCGTTCGCCCGAAAGAACGCCATAGCACTCTCGACGCTTGGCACCGAGACGACATTCGAAGAGGCGAACTGCTCCGCACCCGGCCAGGCGCTGCGCCGGATCCGGGCCGCCGCCGCCTCGCGGTCGTAATCCGTGCGCCGAAACTCAACCTGCGGACCCAGCAGTGCCCAGAACGCCCCCGAATCGCCGTACGGCATGCCCACGCTCCCCGGGTTGATGATGCGCACCCCATCGACCACGCGGTCGAACGGCATATGTGTGTGGCCGCAGACGACCAGGTCCGCCTCGACCCCGGCGAGGAACTCTCGCAGTCGGGCGTCAGGCGTCTCGGCCGTCATCATCTCTTCATCGCTTCGAGGTGATCCGTGACAGAACAGAACGCGGCCAATGCCGTCGACGTCAACCGACACCGGTTCTGAGAACGACGCGAGGAAATCCCGGTGCTCGCGCGACAACTGGGAGGCGCACCAGTCGAATGCGGGGCCCGGCAGTCTCGGAAGCGTTGCACCGTCGAATGCGCTCACCAATCCGCGGTCGGCGTTGCCGCGGACGAACCGAGCGCGGGGCAACGCGCGCAAAACATCCAGTGACTCGACTGGCAGTGGCCCCGATGCCACATCGCCGCAGATCATCAAGAGGTCCGGATCGGCCTGAGCGACATCGGCGAGCACTGCCTCCAATGCGGGCAGGTTGCCGTGAATGTCCGCGAGCACCGCGACGCTCATTCGATACAGCCTAATCGGCCGACGCGAACTCTCGATTCCCGTCACGATTACGGAGATGAAGTTCGGCATCGCCATCTTTCCGACCGACTACGCGATCTCGATGACCGAGCTCGCGCCGCTCGTCGAGGGGGCGGGATTCGAATCGCTCTGGGTCGCCGAGCACTCCCATATCCCCACCAGCAGGTTGAGCCCCTGGGCGGGCGGTGCCGAGCTCCCCAAGCACTACTGGCATGCCCTCGACCCTTTCGTCGCGCTCACGGCGGCGGCGCTCGCTTCGAAGGACCTCAAGATCGGCACCGGCATCTGCCTCGTCATCCAGAGGGACACCATCCAGACGGCCAAGCAGGTCGCCAGCCTGGACCACATCTCCAATGGCCGCTTCCTGTTCGGCATCGGTGGTGGCTGGAACAGGGAGGAGATGGCAGACCACGGCACCGACTTCTCCAAACGCTGGAAGCTGCTGCGCGAGCGCACCGAGGCCATGAAGGCGATCTGGACCCAGGACGTGTCCGAGTACCACGGCGACATGGTCGATTTCGGACCCATGCGGTGCTATCCGAAGCCCATCCAGAAACCGCACCCGCCGATCATCCTGGGCGGCAGCGGGCCCAACATCCTCAAGCGCGTGATCGCATACGGCGACGGCTGGATGCCGAATCGCGGTGACGTCCTCGGCCGCTTGGGAGAGCTGCGCGAGCTAGCAAAGGCATCGGGAAGAGGCGAAATCCCGATCACCGCCTACCCGAAAACGACACCAGAAGACATCGAACAGTTCCAGCAGGCGGGCGTCGATCGCTGCATCTTCTACGTCTCGCCCGACGGCCGCGACGAAGGCCTCGCTTCGCTAGAGAAGTTGGTGAAGCTCACCCGTCCCTATCGCTGAGCGGCGAGCAGAGCCTCCACCGACTGACCTAGCGACGACAGCTCGATCCTGTACACATCCAGCCGGCGGTGGTGAGCGCTCCCGGGCTGCAGCTCCAGAACGAGCCATTCTTCTTCGGCTCGCGCGAGCCCGACCATGTCCTCGCTGGGGATGAGCAGGCATTCGTAGCCGAATCGGCCGGCCACCCGATCCCACCCGAGCACGCATACATAAGTGGTAGGGAACGGGCGAAAGCTGGATCGCCGCATGTAGATCCGTTCCTCGAGGTGCTCGCGGTCCCAGCCCGCCGTCTTGACCTGCAGGCCGAGAAAGCCTCGTGTATCCACCTCGCGCGCAAGCACCTCCACCGTCTCGAGGTCGGGAAATGGCCGAAACAGGTTCAAGGCTTCCACCTCGGCCAGCCTCCGAACAACCTCCATCTCGCCCAAGAATCCCTCGCGGCCTCGATCGAGAGCAAGCACATTCGCGGCTGCACGCACTGGAAACAATCCAGCTGCGGAACCAAACCGCTCGGCCAGCCGCTCTCGCTCGACCAGGAACCGTGCCCATCTCGACGTCCCGCCCGCATGCAACTCGAACGCCGCCGTCAGGTACTCGCGTCCGTCGACGACGTCGTGCGCTGCGAGCTCGCGAAACTGTGCTTCGGTTGCGACCAGGACCATCTGGCCCAGTCGTTCCTCTTCGATAAGCACGCAGACCATCAGCGCCTCGTCGTCGTGCAGGCTGCTGGCCGTCACCGTCACATGTACTTGGCCGGCGGGCGTCAGCTCCGTCCGGCCCTTCACCTGCACGGGGGTGTACGCACCGTCCGCCAGCCGGTGCACGACTCCATCGATGCCCATATCGCGCAGCGGCAGGAACACATGCAGCCCGCCCATCGACTGCCGCACCAGCTCCGCCCACACCTTGAACTCCGCCACTTGCCCGGCGGCCAGCGTTCGACCGTGGTGCCAGCGCGCGTCGGTCTCCAACCCGCGGCATTGTCCGCCGAAACCGGCCTTTAGCGCTTCGGTAACTTGGCGCCCATGACTGCCTCCGTGAACAGCCGACTCGCGAGCCGGCTGCGTGGCTCGCGAAGACGCTCGGCCAGCTTGGCGAGGTGGTCGACGACGCGAGGTTCGATGCTCAGCCTGTAGAGCTGTTTGACGACCGGCGTTTTTTCCTTCACTGAGTTCCTCCTGAGCTTGCTTGTTGTGGTCGGATCAGGATTCTCGTGACGGGGACGGGCGGTGCCAACCCTGGTTGTTAACGAGCTAACATCGCGTCGTGCGTACCGTGTCGGCGATGCTCCGTTGGAGGGCTCGCCGGCGGCCGGATTTCCCGGTCACCTGGTACCAGGGCAAGGAGCGCACCCTCGATGAGATGAACCGTTCGAGCTCTGAGCTCGCGGCCGGTCTGATCGAGGGTCTGGACATCGAGCCCGGCGACCGTGTCGCGATCCTCGACAAGAACTCCGACGACTTCATCGAGCTCCTCTTCGCGCTGGATAAGGCTGGGGCGGTCGCATGTCCGATCAACTGGCGCCTCACTGCGCCTGAGGTGGCCGTGGTGGTCAGCGACGCCGACCCCAAAGCGCTCGTGGTCGGCGACGACCTCCGGCAAAACGCCGACCAGGTCTCCGGTCGCGTCCTCGCATACGCGGACCTGCCACGTGTCAAGGGTGGCGCGGATCCGCATCGCGACGCCGAGGAAAACGTCACGTGGCAGCTCTACACCTCAGGCACCACTGGCATTCCCAAGGGAGCGATGCTCACCAACCTCAATCTCTTCGCGCTCTCGGGGGCCCTGCCGATGGAGATCAAAGGCTTCGACGAATACGGCCGCTCGCTTGTCGCGATGCCGCTGTATCACATCGGGGGCTGCGGCTGGGCGCTGGGGGCCATCGGCGCCGGTTGCACCGCGGTGCTCGTCCGCGACTTCATCCCCCAGGACGTGCTGAAGATCATCGTCGAGCAGCGGATCAACACTGCATTCCTTGTGCCGGCCGCTCTGTTGTTCCTGACCTCGCTGCCAGAGTCCCAGGGCGCCGATTATTCGGCATTCAAGAACATCGCCTACGGAGCGTCGCCCATCACTCCCGAGCTGCTCAAGCGCTCGATCGCGACTTTCGGCTGCCGCTTCACCCAGGTCTACGGGCTCACAGAGACGACGGGCGCCGTCACGTTTCTGCAGCAGGAGGATCACGTCGGCGAACGCTTCCTGAGCTGCGGGCGCTCAGGCTTCGGGCACGATCTCAAGGTCGTCGGGCCTGATGGCAGGGACGTCCAGTTCGGCGAGATCGGGGAGATCGTCTACCGCGGCCCGGGCACCATGGCCGGCTACTGGCGAAAGGAGCGCGAAACCAACGACGCCATCCGCGACGGCTGGTTCCACACCGGCGACGCGGGCACCCTGGACGCGGACGGATTCATCTACATCAAGGACCGCATCAAGGACATGGTCATCTCGGGCGGAGAAAACATCTACCCGGCCGAGGTGGAGGCGATCCTGGCCGAGCATCCGAAGGTTGCCGACGTGGCCGTGATCGGCGTCCCCGATGACACGTGGGGAGAAACGGTCAAAGCCATCGTCATCCGCAAACCTGACTCCAGTCTCACGGCCGAGGAGCTCATCAACTGGTCGAAGGACAAGCTGGCCGGCTTCAAGCGACCGCATTCGGTCGACTTCGTCGATACGATTCCTCGCAATCCAACCGGCAAGATCCTGAAGAAGGACCTTCGCGCGCCGTACTGGGCGGGCCACGAGCGCGCCGTCCACTGACCCAAGAACCGAGCGCCAGGCGCGCCCGGGCGGACATACACTATCCCTCGGTGGGGGTAACCCGGTGATCTACGTCCGGTCGCGCCGGTCGGTGGTGACTCTCGGTGCTTCCAGCCTGTTCTGTGCCATGGCCTTCGGCCTCCTCGCCATCGTCGCCACCCGCTTGCCGGAGGGCTGGGTGGCCGGCGTCGCCCTCGGCGCAGGTTCGATTGGGGCGTGGGTGGTCGCGATCTGGTCGGGCCTCCAGCTGCTTGCCTGGCCGTCGAGCAGGCTCGGCCTCTTCCGCGATCGCATCGTCGTCGTCCAGCGCCGCCACGAGATGCGGGCTCTGTGGGACCTCATGGAATCCGTCACGCTGTCCGACCCGGACTCGTGGCCGAAGGTCCGCGTCACCGACCGCCTGACGATCCGCCTGCGCAACGAACCGCCGTTCGGGTTCCGGCCCGCACAGTTCGGCCTGGAGCCGTCTGCGTGCCGCGACCTCATACTGCGACTGCGAGACGATGCCGCTCTGCGCTCGAAGCTTCCCGAGTTCGATTCCGCCCGCGACCTCACGGTTGCGCCGATCGTTGCAGGGGAGTTGACCAAACCCCGCCTCTAGTCGCCCCGGCGGGGCATCATGATCCCTGCAAGTGGCTAGTCTCCGGGGAAGGGACTTCCTCGACATCGCGGACCTGGATTCGGCCGAGCTGCGCTCGGTGCTGGCACTCGCCCACGACATCAAGGCCGGCCGCTGGACGGAACGCCCGCTGGCCGGCAAGCACATCGCGATGCTCTTCCAGAAACCGTCCCACAGGACCCGGGTTTCGTTCGAAGTCGGCATCGCCCGTCTGGGTGGCACGACGACCACGCTGGGCGAACAGGACGTGCAGCTCGGCCGCCGCGAGTCCGTCGTGGATGCGGCCCGCGTTCTCGATCGGTATATCGACTTGATCGTCGCTCGCATGCGCAGCCACACCGACCTGGTCCAGCTCGCCGACGCCGCCGAGAAGCCTGTGATCAACGCCCTCACCGATCGCTCGCACCCATGCCAGATCCTGGCCGACCTCATGACGCTCGAGGAAGCATGCGGCCCGATTGGAGAGCAGCGTGTCGTGTACGTGGGCGACGGCAACAACATCGCCACATCGCTCATCGAGGCCGCGGCCCTGCTCGGCTTCCGGCTCACGGTCATCACACCGCCGGGTTACGAGCCTGCCAACCAGACCCTGGAGCGCGCCCGCGGCGTAGGCTCAGGCATCACGAAAGTTCGCATCTCGAACGACATCGGCGCTCTCGATGGAGCCACCGCCGTCTACACGGACGTCTGGGCCTCCATGGGCCAGGAGGACCAGCGGGCGACGCGCCGGCAGATATTCGCTCCTTATCAAGTCAACCAGACGCTGATGGACGCGGCCAATGGAGCAGTCTTCCTGCACTGCCTCCCGGCCCACCGCGGCGAAGAGGTCACGGACGAGGTCATCGACGGCCCGAGATCCAAAGTGTTCGACCAGGCCGGCAACCGGCTCTACGCTCAGATGGCGCTGATGGCGGAGATCATGGGAAACAAGAAAGAGTGATCATCCAGCAGCTCATCGTCCAGGTCGAGGAGGTCGTTCGACACCTGGGCTGGGCCGAGATCGTCGACGTCGCGGTAATCGCACTCATCCTCTACTACGTGCTGCGCCTGGTGCGCGGCACCCAGGGCACGCAGATCCTGGTCGGCCTTGTACTGCTGGCCTTGATTGGTGCGCTCGCAACCACGTTCAATCTAGTGCTCCTGGCGTGGCTGTTCAGGAACGGCGCTGGCCTGCTGGCCATCGCCATCATCGTGATCTTCCAGCCCGAGCTTCGACGTGCCGTAGATCAGCTGGGACGGCTCGGCAACCTCGGCCGTCCGCTCTCGGCGTTCAGCACTCCGCAGTACAGCCAGGCCATCTCCGAGACGATCAGAGCGGCGGAGCGGCTGAGCGCCAAGCGGACGGGCGCTCTCATCGCCTTCGAGCGCGACGTCGGCCTCGAGGACTATGCGGCGACAGGCGTCCGCATCAATGGCGAGATCTCGGCGGAGGTCCTGCAGTCGATCTTCTATCCCAACTCGCCGCTTCATGACGGGGCGGTCATCGTGCGCGGCAACCGGATACTTGCCGCCGGCTGCTTGCTCCCGCTTCCCGAGGAAGGGACCGTGAGGGAGCGGCTCGGCACTCGCCACCGCGCCGCCCTGGGCCTTTCGCTGGCATCCGACGCCCTCGTCCTCGTAGTCTCGGAGGAGACCGGTGCCATCTCCGTGATCGAGGAAGGCAAGATCACCCGCAACCTCGACGCGGACGGACTGAGGCGCCGTGTGAGCGTGAAAGTTCCCGCGCGTCTTGTCGGCGCCAATCGCATGTTGGGATTCCTCAACGGCAGGGCTAACGGCGAGGCCAAGGAGCGCGAGAACGTAAGACACGGAGACAAGGAAAAGGACTCGTGAGCTGGATCACCGACGATTGGAAGTTGAAGCTGCTGGCATTCGGCCTCGCGGTGCTGATGCTCGGCGCCGTCGCCTTCTCTCAGAACCCGCCCACGTCCAAGACGCTGCAGGTCGGAATCGCGTACACCGTTCCGTCTGGCCTCATCCTCATCAATCCGCCGAAAACGACCACGGTCACAGTCACGGGCTTAGCCGACCTCGTGAGCGCGGTCAACGCCGGCAACACGGCCGCGACCGCCGATGTACGCGCCGCCTTACCTGGCCCCAGCGTCAAGGTGAACCTGGTCGGAAAGTCGGTCATCCCTAACGTTGCGGTCCAGACGACGCCGATCGCCCTGAACATCGACACGCAAAATGTGGTTCAGCTCGCGGTGGTCGCCCGGCTCCACGTTCCGCCCGCCACCGGGTGGCAGGTCACGAAGTTGGAAGCACAGTGCGCCGGGCTGCCGCCTCCATGTACCGTGACCTTCAACGGTCCTGCCAGCTGGCAGAAGAACCTCAAGGCCTACGCCGACTACCCGCTTCAAGTGGAAAGCGATTCGTATAAGTTTCCGGGCGCGCCGGTGGTATTGGAGCAGAACGGAATCCCTCTGGATCTGACCAGGTACACGCTGCCTACGACAGCGCTTGACATCACCTCCGTCACCATCGTCATCGAGGCCAAGTCAGGAACCACCAGCCGCCAGGTGACTCTCATCGATGCGCCCGCCGCCAACCCACCGCCCAACTGCTACCGTGTCACCGGCATCACGGTCGACCCGATCGCGGTCGTCGTGACCGGCGCTCCCGATGCCCTGTCCGGCATCGCCACGATCACGCTGCCTGCGGTCGACCTCAGCCAGCACACTTCCAACGCCACGTTCCAGATCACGATTCCGTTTCCAACCGGGGTCACGGGCAATCGAGCCAAGGCGACGGTGACATACGCCATCTCCTACAACCCGAACTGCGCCACACCATCGCCGTAGCAGCCCTCGTAACCTGGGTCCAGAGCCCCACGTTCAAGCAACGTTTAGAAACGCCCGGCTAGGAGTTAATAGATAGGCATGTGCGGGATCATCGGCTACCTGGGCGACCGCGAGGCGACGCCCATCTTGATGGAGAGCCTCAAGCGCCTCGAGTACCGCGGCTATGACTCGGCCGGCGTGGCCGTTTTGGAGCTTCCCAAGCCCGGCCAGGCGATCCACACCAGCCTGACCAAGTCAGAGGCCAAGGTCGACACGCTGATCGAGAAGCTGAAAGCCGACATGCCCACCGGCAAGATGGGCATCGGACACACGCGATGGGCCACGCACGGCAAGCCCACCTACGTCAACGCGCACCCGCACACCGACTGCCACGGCAAGATCTTCGTCGTGCACAACGGCATCATCGAGAACTTCGCCGAGCTCAAGGCCGAGCTGCAGGCGAAGGGCCACGAGTTCACATCGGACACCGACACCGAGGTCGTGCCTCACCTCATCGAGGCCAACTACAAGGGTGATTTCCTCGCGGCGGTTCGCGCTGCGCTCAAGCGCATCCACGGCGCGTACGCGCTGGCGATGTTCTCGACCGACGATCCCGAGCTGCTCATCGGCGCGCGGCTCAACGCGCCGCTGGTGGTCGGACTCGGCGACCACGAGTACTACATCGCCTCCGACATCACGGCCATCATTCCGTACACCAAGCGCGTGCTCGTGCTCGGCGAGGGTGAGGTTGCTGCCGTCACGCCTCTCGGCGCCGAGGTTTCGACACTGGACGGGATGACGGTCAAGCCGAAGCTCGTGAAGGTCGACTGGGACGTGAGCCAGGCGCAGAAGGGCGGGTTCGCGCACTTCATGCTCAAGGAGATTCACGAAACGCCCGAGGCGGTCGCCAACGCGATGCGCGGCCGGCTCACCGACGACGGCATCGTTTCGTTCCGCGAGTTCGACGTCGATGACGCCAAGCTGCGCGAGTACCAGGAAGTCCTCCTGCTGGGGATGGGCACGTCGCGCCACGCGGCGATGGTCGGCGAGCACCTCATCGAAGACTGGGCCGGCGTGCCGGCGCGTGCACAGGACGCATCGGAGTTTCGCTACCGCCGTCCGACCTTTGGCCCGAAGACGCTCGCCGTCGTGCTGACGCAATCCGGTGAGACAGCCGACACGCTCGTAGGCCTGCAGCGTGCCAGGGATCGTGGCGCCCTCACCGTTGCGGTGACGAACGTGTTCGCAAGCTCTGCGGCGCGCGACGCCGACGGCGCCATCTATTTGCACGCGGGACCGGAGATTGGCGTGGCGTCGACGAAAACGCTGGCCGCCCACATGGTGAGCCTCAGCCTGCTGGCGCTTCGCCTGGCCACCGTCAACGAGCGCGTCTCGCTCGAGCGGAGGCGTGAGCTCGTCGAGGCATTGAGGGCGTTGCCCGACCAGGTCCGCGAGCTGATCGAGCGAGAGAAGGAGATCGCGGAGATAGCGCATCGATACAGCCGGTATCGCAACTTCATGTATTTCGGCCGCGGCCTGAGCTACCCCGTGGCTCTCGAAGGCGCTTTGAAGCTGAAGGAAATCTCGTACGTCCACGCCGAAGGAACGACCGGCGGCGAGCTGAAGCACGGGCCCATCGCCCTGCTCGACGACCAATTCCCTGTCGTCGCCATCTGCACGGCCAGCCCGACGAAGGACAAGATGGTCAGCAACGTACACGAGATCGCCGCGCGCAACGCCCCGGTGCTCGCGTTGATCACGAAGGGCGACCGCTCGCTCGACGGTGTGGCGACCGACGTTTTCGAGATGCCGGCGGTTGAAGAGGCCTCGGCGGCGATCCTGAACACGGTCATGCTGCAGCTGTTCGCGTATCACGTCGCGGTCGAGCTCGGCCAGGACGTCGACCAGCCGCGCAACCTGGCGAAAAGCGTCACCGTGGAATAGCGAAGAAAATGAGGTTGTGCAGCGCATTGGCGTAGACGCCGTGTCGGTAGACCGGATTGCGCTCGCGGTCAAGCGCTCCGGCCGCGGCTTCCTGAACAAGGTCTACACCCCCGCCGAGCTGGTCTACTGCGGCGACAACGTCGAACGCCTGGCCGGTAGGTGGGCGGCCAAGGAGGCGGTGATCAAGTGCTTCGACGGCACCGGCATCTGCTTCCCGCGCCGCCGCATCGAGGTGCTGCCGGGACCTCGGGGCGCTCCCAGGGTGCGGCTGCTGGGTGACGACCGCGGAGCTCGCGTGGAGGTGAGCATCACCCACCACAGCAACCTCGCGGTGGCGACCTCGCACCTCGAGATGCCCGATCTCACCGACACGCTGCTGCCGGCGCCAGAAGCAGTGAGCCTCCCCGACCGGCCACGCGATGCGCACAAGGGGACGTTCGGGACGGTCGTGGTCCTCGCGGGAAGCCTCGGGTTCACAGGCGCCGCCTACCTGGCGGCAACAGGCGCCGCCCGCACCGGCGCCGGGCTGGTGAGACTCCTGGTCGCCGACTCCATCTATCCAATCCTCGCCGCCAAATGCACTGAGGTGATGGCCACGCCGGTGCCCGAGGTGGCGCCGGGCGCGGTCGGCCACGCGGCCTACGACTCGATTCTGCGTCAGCTGTCCACCGCCGAGGCCGGGGTGATCGGACCGGGGCTCGGCCACGATCGCTCGACATGGCGTTTGATCCTCGACCTCGCGGTGCACGCCGAATGCCCGCTGGTGTTGGACGCCGATGCGCTGAACGCCCTCGCCGACTCGGCTCGCAAGAAGACCCGCCTGACCAAGAATCGGGTGCTGACGCCTCATCCCGGCGAGATGGCGCGGCTGCTGGGCAAGACCATCGAAGCGGTCCAGGCCGATCGTGCCGGGGCGGCTCGCAAGGCGGCCAAGGAATGGGGGGCGATCATCGTCCTCAAGGGCGCGCACACGCTGGTGGCGCATCCCGACGGCCGGCTGAGCGAAGACCCCCATGAGGTGCCGGCGCTGGCCACTGGTGGCACCGGCGACGTGCTGTCGGGCGTCATCGGCGCACTCATCGCGCAGGGCTCGGATCCGTACACCGCCGCAGTCACCGGCGTCTACATCCACGCAGCGGCCGGGCGCCGAATCTCGCATCGCCTCGGCGACGCCGGGCTGCTGGCCAGCGACCTGCTGACAGAGCTCCCGCCGGTCATGCACGTTCTCCGCCAGGGCGGTCTCTAGCACGACGCAACTTCGCTGGGCGGAAATCGACCTCCGCGCGGTGCGCGCCAACGCGGCCCGCATCCTCACGCACCTGCCCAAGGGCACGCGCTTGATGGCTGTCGTGAAGGCGAACGGATACGGTCATGGCGCGGTGCCTGTCGCGCGTGCGGCACTCGGCGGCGGCGCGACCTGGCTGGCCGTTGCCACGCTGGAGGAAGCACGTGAGCTCACAGGCCTGGCGCATGCGGAGCGGATCCTCGTCATGGGTGGGCTCGTCCCCGAGCAGGCGGCCGCGGCCGCCGCAAGCGGGTTCAGCATCGGCGTCTCCAGCGCCGGATTTGCGCGCGCTCTGGGCGACAGCGACGAGGTCGTCCCCGTGCACATGAAGATCGACACCGGCATGGGTCGCTTCGGCGCGGCGCCTGATGAGGCGCCGGCGCTGGCCAGGCTGATCGACGAGTCGGCGGGCCTCCGGCTCGCCGGTACGTGGACGCATTTCGCGTCGGCGGGAACGGACGAGGTGATGACGCGGGCTCAGTTCGACCAGTTCGTCGAAGTGCTGGGCTCCCTTGGTCTCGATCCCGGCCTGCGGCACGCAAGCAACTCGGCCGCCGCGCTCCGCTACCCGGAGATGGCGCTGGACGCTGTGCGCGCCGGCATCGCCCTGTACGGATGCGAATGGCCTGGCACGGAGCCTGCGCTCGCGCTTCGCTCGGTTGTGACGCACCTCAAGACGGTGTCGGCAGGGGACACCGTCGGCTACGGGGCCACGTGGGCAGCGTCTGCCCGAACCCGAGTCGCGACGGTGGCCATCGGCTACGCCGACGGCGTGTTCCGGGCCCGCGGCAATGGCGGCCACGTGCTCGTGCGCGGGCGGCGCGCGCCGCTCATCGGGGCGGTGAGCATGGATGCGATCACCGTTGACGTGACCGGCGTGGAGGGCGTGGAGGTGGGCGACGCCGTCACCATCATCGGCGCCGAAGGGGACGATCGGATCACCGCGGAGGAAGTGGCGGAGTGGTCGGGCACGATCTCCTACGAGGTGCTGACCGCCATCGGTCCCCGTGTCAAGAGGCGCTACTCGGAATAGGCCCTGGCGGCGCCTGATTCCAGGTTGAGCAAGGCAGGTGTATCTAAACTGGCAGTACTGATGGCGGAAAGTCCCGCACAAACTGCCTTCGCGGAAGAGGCACTGTCACACCTAGACACGCTGTACCGGGGTGCGCTCCGATTGACGCGCGACCCCGATTCGGCACAAGACCTGGTTCAGGAGGCGTATTTGCGCGCGTTGCGCTACCAACACAGCTACCAGCAGGGCACGAACATGAAGGCCTGGCTCTTCGCGATCATGCGCAATCTCTTCTGGGACCGCTTCAAGGGCTCCCGGAAGGAAGACGTGAGCCTCGACGACGTCGGTGAGTTCGTCCTCTACGACAAGCTCAAGGATGAAGGCGCAAGGCCGGAGGCGGACGTGCTCGACAAGCTTGCGGCGTCTGAGGTCGTGAAGGCGGTCGAGCAGCTGCCGCCACTGCACCGCGAGGTGGTGCTGCTGGTCGACGTCGAAGGCTTCTCGTACAAAGATGCCGCGCAGACGCTGGGCGTTCCCATCGGGACGGTCATGTCCCGGCTGCACCGGGCCCGCCAGCAGCTTCAGAAATCGCTCTATGACTATGCCGTCGAATCCGGTATCGTCCACGCCAACGGCACCAGGGAGGTGCCCCAAGAATGAATTGCAGCGACTGTACAGACAAGCTGGACCGCTACCTCGACCGTGAGCTGACCGACACGGAGATGCTCGAGTTGCAGCTGCACCTGGAGGGCTGTCCTCCGTGCACCGACAACTACGAGTTCCAGGCCAGCCTCAAGCGCCTCGTCAAGGTCTGCTGCGAGCAGGACAAAGCCCCCGAAGCCCTCCGAGAGAAACTCCGACAGATCCTCGCCTAAGTGGCCGTCGCCCCGCCGGCACCGCTGTCGCTCGCGTCGCGAGCGCCCTGGTGGCTCCTCGGCAGTTTCATCGTGGCCACCCTCCTCGCGCTGACCTGGTCCGCGATCAACACATTGGGCTTGATCAACACCCAGTACGGCAACTACCCGCTCGAGAACATCACCCTCAACGCGGTCACCTCGCTGGCGGCGGTGGCCATGCTCGGCCTGCAGGTGACCGCGCTGGTCGGGCTCTACATGCGGCGTCATTGGGGCCGCGCAGTCGCGACCATCGCGTCGGGCTTCTGGGTGTTCACGATCATTGGAATTCCGTTCGCGATCCTCACCTGGTGGGTCATGCACCGCCGTTGGGATCCGGGAGTTGACTCAACGTTCAACAAAGATCATCCCTCCGCGCCGACTTACGTCGTGGGTCTTTGTGCGGTCGGCACGGCGTTGGTGCTGGTGTGGCTCTGGTTTCTCTATTTCCACCTCGTGAACCTGCTGCTCCAGATCAGCCCATCCCAGCCGGCGAGCGGCTGGTACTGGATCCTCTCGCTGGCGTTTTTCCTGTCGATTCCACTCTGGGTCGTACAGGGGCTCGCGGTCGCGGGTCTTGTTCAGAAGCACGACTGGGGCGCGGTGCTCGCGATGATCACGTGCGTCCTTTGGGTGGTGAGCTTGGTCGGGCTGCCGTTCGGCGTCGCGGGGCTCATCGTCCTGTGGCGCTGGCAGCACCCGGCCCTTGCGACCACGGTCGTCAGTGGAGCGCCGGCGTAGATATTCACCAGCGCCTGCAGAACGCGCACCTCTACGTCGTCACCCCCGATCGCGCCCCGGACGAGGTGGTCGAGCTGGCGCGGGCCGTCGTGCGAGGGGGCGCGGACGTCATCCAGCTCCGCCACAAGACGCTGCCCAGGGGCGAGCTGCTGGACCTTGCCCGCAGGCTACGTGAGCTGACTTCCGCCGCCGGTGTGCCGCTGATAATCAACGACCATGTCGACATCGCCCTTATCGCCGGCGCGGACGGAGCACACCTCGGCCCGGACGACCTGAGCATCGCTTCGGCGCGCCGCCTCGCCCCCGAAGGCTTCCTGATCGGAGCCTCTGCGTCGCACGCGGACGCAGCCACCGAGGCGGAGGAGGCGAGCGCTGACTACATCGGCTGCGGCGCGGCTTTCTCCACGCCAGTCAAGAGCGAGAAGAGAGTCATCGGCCTGGCCGGCGTCGTCGCGGTGACCCGGGCGGTTCATGTGCCCGTCTTCGCGATCGGCGGCATCGAGGAGTCGAACGTCGCGCAGCTCACCGGGCTGGGCTTGCGCCGCGCCTGCGTGATTCGGGCCGTGGCGGACTCGCCGGACCCCGAAATGGCCGCGCGTCGCCTGCGTGCCATGCTCATGGCCTAGTGAAGGTCGAAGGGCTCGGAGAGTTCGGCTTGCTCGAACGTCTCAGGCCGTTCCTTGCGGCTCAGTCGGGCAAGGACGACGCCGCGGTCCTGGAAGATGCGAACGGATTCACCGTCGCCAGCTGCGACATGTTCGTCGAGGGCGTTCACTTCGACCTGGGCTGGATGAGCGCGGAAGACGCCGGATGGCGGTCCATGGCCCTCGCGCTTGGCGATCTCGCCGCCAAAGGCGCCACGCCATCTTGGGCGCTGACCTCGATCGCCCTTCCACGAACGTGGGAAGTCGACGACCTGGACGGCTTGTACAGAGGCATGCACACGCTGGCGGAAAGCGTGAGCCTGAGCATCGTCGGCGGAGACATGAGCTCCATCGACGGGCCGGCGGTGCTGTCGGTCACGGTCGTGGGACGAGCTGATTCCCGACCGTTGGCCCGGAGCGACGTCCAGCCTGGGTGGTCCGTCGCGGTCACCGGCCCCCTTGGCGCCGCCGCGGTCGCCCTTCGCGAGCGCCGCGCGCTTCGCCTGCAGCCGCTGTTCGAAGAAGGTCGCCGGTTGAATGCTGCCGGACTCTGCTGCGGCGACATCTCCGACGGCCTCCTGCGCGAGATGGACAAGTTCGTCGCCTTTTCGGGCGCGGGCTGCGTCATCCGCACCGCCGAGGTTCCGGTCGCGAAAGCAGCGACGCTCGAGGAGGCGCTGACCAGCGGCGAGGAGGCAGAGCTTGTCTGCGTCGGCCCTGAAGATGTTCTCCGCGGCGCAGGCCTGCGGCCGTTCGGGTATCTCACCGACGACTCGTCCATCCAGGTGCTTGGCGCCGACGGCGCGCCGATGCAGCTCGATGCCACCGGCTACGACCACTTTGCGTGAGACCTCGGCTCCCGAGGAGACCGAGGCCATCGGGGAGGAGCTGGGTCGCCGCCTTCGCAAAGGCGACCTCGTCCTTTTGAAGGGTGAGCTCGGAGCGGGGAAGACGACATTTGTGCGTGGGATGGCACGCGGCACCGGCTCGTCGGCGGCGGTGGCCAGCCCAACGTTCCAGCTCGTGCGCATATATCCGGGCCGGCTGCAGCTTGCTCACGTCGATCTCTATCGAATCGAAAACGGCACCGAGCTCGCCGACGTCGGCCTCGATGAGCTCGCGGACGACGGGGCGGTCGTGGTCGAATGGGGCGACCGCATTGAAGTCCCAGACGCCGCCCTCATCGAAATCGAGCACCTGGGCGGTGACCGTCGGTTGATCAGGACGAAGCGTGATCTTCGTCATTGACACGTCGTCGGCGGTAAACGCGTTGGCGATTCTGGACGGCGGGGTCGCGCAGGAGTTGTTCCTGCCGGCGCGAAGTCGCGAGCTGGTCGACCGAATGCGCTCCATGGCGACCGCACACAACCTCACCAAAGTCGCCGTGGCGACCGGTCCGGGCTCGTTCACAGGGCTGCGCACGGGCGTGTCGTTCGGCCTCGGGATCGCGATGGGTCTGCGAATCCCGATCGTGCCCCTGCCGACGCTCGGGTTGCAGGCGGCGCGCAGCCACGCGCCGGTGCTTGCCGTCTCGGAGGCCGGCCGCGGGCGCGTGTATTACCTGGAACCTGCAGGCCGGCCGGGACTGGCAGAGCCCGATGAGCTCCCACGAGATTGGCCGGTCGTCGGCTGGCTGCGACCGCAGACTCAGGCCGCCTTGGAAGGAGCGGGGCTGCACTTCAAGGCCGAAAACGAGCTGGAATCCTTCGGGGCGGCGGCCGCGGGGGTGCTGAAAACCGCTCGCGATGTGCCCTACGGGAGTCTTAAACTCGAATACATGCAGTCATTCGCCGTGAAGGCACAGTGATGGTTCAGATTCGCCAGCAGCTGGCGCTGGAGCTGATGCGCGAGCCGGACATCGCGACTGTGCAAGAGATCGAACGCGAGATCTTCGCCACGCCATGGCCGCGCAACGCGTACTACCGGGAGCTGGCCTCGCGCTCCAGCGCCCACTACGTCGTGCTGCGGCAAGAGGGGATCCTGGAGGCGCCGGCCGCGCGAATCGCGTCTGAGCTCGACCCCACCATCGTCGGCTACGGCGGCATGTGGCGCATGTACGACGAGGCGCACGTGACGACGATCGGCGTCCGCCGCGAGCTTCATCACCGCGGCTACGGCCGCATCATCTTCGCGGGTCTCATCCAGGCCGCCTACGACATGGGCGCGAAATGGGTGACGCTCGAGGTGCGCGCATCCAACGAAAACGCGATGCACATGTACGAGGCCTTCAGCTTCAAGGTGATCGGGCGGCGCAAGGGTTACTACACGGACAACGGCGAGGACGCGATCGTGATGTGGTCGGACTCCATCCACTCGCCCCGATTCCGCCGCGCGTATGAGACCAACCTGGAGCGCATCGACTCCGA
>Ga0209160_1001132_pt1 | contig 22253 bp, 22 predicted proteins | sample GraSoiAngelo_153_FD_186167 | JGI IMG/M metagenome (GOLD analysis project Ga0209160, IMG submission 186167) | Grasslands soil microbial communities from the Angelo Coastal Reserve, California, USA - 14_1009_12_40cm (SPAdes) (version 2) | ecosystem: Environmental > Terrestrial > Soil > Grasslands ...
GGGCGCGAGCCTGGTGCCGTTCCTCACCGGCGCGGCCGGCGCCGTCTACCTGGCGGGGGCGATCGTGCTTGGGCTGGGACTGGTCGGAATCACGCTGCTCGACCTCGAGGGCAAGCGATGGACGCGCCGGCTGTGGACCTACTCGATGGTCTACCTAGCCCTGCTTTTCGCCGTCTTCAGCGTCTCCCCGTTCCTACCCTGACGCCGTGGAGATAGTTCGCCTCCACCTGGCTCGGCTCGACGCATTCAACCAGATTCCTGTCCACGGCTTCGTCATCAAGCATCCGCGAGCGGGCGCGATCCTCGTCGACACCGGGGTCGGTTGGCCGACCGAGCTGGTCCAGGAGTGGAAGGTGGTCAACCGCCACGCTGGCGACGCACTAGCCGAACACGACCTGAGCCCCGCCGACGTGAAGATCGTGATCAACAGCCACCTCCACTTCGACCACTGCGGTCAGAACGCGGTCTTCAAGCACGCCCCCTTCTACATCCAGCGTTCCGAGCTGGACCGTGCTCGGAAGGAGGGGGGAGTGGCGGCCCAATGGTTCGATTTCGCGGGGGCGCGCTTCGAGCTTCTGGACGGCGACGCCGAGATAGCCGAGGGCGTGCGCGTGGTCGCCACTCCCGGCCACACGGTCGGCCACCAGAGCGTGTTCGTCGACATGGATGGTGGCGCGTCCGTGATGATCGGGGACGCGGCGTACACGTCCGAGATCTATCGCGACGCGGAAAAGGCCGACCTCTCGAATTGGCCCGGCCAGCACGCGAACCGGCGCGACTGGACACGGTCGCTGAAGAAAGTCCACGAGATGCGGCCCCGCGCCGTGCACTTCTGTCACGACACGCGCGTCCTGGACTCGTGATGGCTTTCGGACCGCTTGTCGAGGCCGACTGGCTGCGCGAACATATCGACGATCGCGATGTTCGGGTGATCGACTTTCGCTGGTATCTGCAGGGTCGCCGCGGCTGGCAGGAATTCGTCCGCGGCCACATACCACGCGCGGTTTTCCTCGATCTGGAGAAGGTCACAGGCAAGGAAGGGGGAGGCCGCCACCCGCTTCCTTCTGCCGATCAGTTCGAAAGTGAGCTGCGACTGCGAGGCGTGAACGACGACACCAAGGTTGTCGTTTACGACGACAGCGGCGGCTCGACGGCCGCCAGACTCTGGTTCCTCCTCGGCTACTTTGGACATCGCGCACAGGCGGTGTTGAATGGAGGTCTGCAGGCCTGGGGCCTACCCATAGAGGATGAGGTCGAGGTCTTCGCCCCGGGGAATTTCACAGCTCGCGAGCCGGACCACGCCAGCGCCCTCGATTTCGAGGCGGTGCGCGCGCTTCGCGGCATGCCGCTCGTCGACGCACGCGCCGGCGAAAGGTATCGCGGGGAAAAGGAGCCCATCGACCCGAAGGCAGGTCACATCCCCGGCGCACTTAACGCGCCGTACAGTGAAAACCTCGAGCCGGACGGCCGATTCAAGTCGCCTGCCCAGCTGCGAAGGCGCTACATGGAGCTGGGCGCGGAGGACGGGGCGGTCTTCTACTGCGGATCAGGCGTCAACGCGACACATCACGTGCTGGCCATGGCGGTCGCCGGCCTGCCGGGCGCGCGGATCTACGCCGGGTCATGGAGCGACTGGTCGAATCGGGACGCGCCCGTGGCGACAGGCGCGGAACCTTAGTATTTTGCCAATGATCCTCAAGGGCAAACGAGTCCTGATTGCGGGCATGTCCGATCGGCGGAGCATCGGGTTTTCGATCGCGCAGGAGGCGCAGAAAGCAGGCGCCGAGATCCTGCTCACCAGCTTCGGCCGGATGATGAGCATCACTCAGATGACGGCCAAAAAGCTCGACCCTGTGCCCGAAATTCTCGAGATGGATGTGACCAAACCATCCGATATAGCGAACGCGTTCAAAGAGACCTCCAGGCGATGGGATCGCATCGATGGGCTCGTGCATTCGGTCGCGTTTGCGCCTCCCGATGCCCTGGGCGGCCAATTCATGAATACACCGTGGGAAAGCGTCGCAACCGCGCTCCAGGTAAGCGCTTTTTCATTCAAAGAGCTGGCGCGCGGCTTTTTGCCGCTGATGCAGGAACACGGGGGATCAATGGTCACTCTGGACTTCGACAATTCCACCAATGCGTGGCCCAAATACGACTGGATGGGCGTTTCAAAAGCCGCTCTCGAATCGGTCACGCGATATCTCGCGCGCGACCTCGGGCGCTACAAGATTCGCGTCAACGCCGTGTGCGCCGGACCCCTCGCCACGCTTGCGGCGAGCGGCATCCCCGGCTTCAAGGACTTCGAAGAGGTGTGGGAGAAGCGGGCTCCACTGGGCTGGAGCCTGCAGGACAAGTCCCCGGTCGGGCGGGCGGTCTGCGTCCTGTTGTCCGACTACCTGGACATGACGACAGGCGAGCTTCTACACGTCGACGGGGGCTATCACGCGATGGGGACTGAACTACCTCCAGCCGACTGACCCAACATCTTGTGGCGACCAGGGGACAACCGCGCAACATCATGTTAGGCTCTACCGAAATCCGGGCGTCGCGGGCCCACTGCGACCCCCGAGAAACGGGAGGAATGCAGTTTGCGGGAGTGCCTGGTTATCTATGTGGACGCCGCGCTGGACAAGCATGGCCGGGCCGGATGTGGCCTGGCCGTTTTTGTTAGAGGGCGGGCCGTTTATACGGAGTCGTTCGGCTTTTCGCACGTGGGCGGGTCGGCTCAGCTGGAAGCGCACGTGTGCGCGGGCGCGCTCGATCTTGCCGCCGCGCGCTGGCCTTATCACCGTGTGATCGTGCGCACGGATTGCGCTCCAGTCGTCCGCAGTCGAATGCCGTCGAGCGACAGCTTTCGCGTTGCCGTCCACGAAGTTCGCGAGCGATGCCGTCGCGGTTGGCGCGTAGTTCGTTATGTCAGCCGTAAAGCAAATCCCGCGCACGAGCTTGCTCGCGAGGGATTGAAGAGTCTGTCCAAACAACCGGTGCTCGCCGCCGCGTAACTCCTTACAGAGAAATTCAACGGGCGCAGCTAATATGTGCTGCGCCCGTTTTCTTTTTGTTCAGGGGAGTGAAATGGCACCAGAGGAAGCACAGTCAAATGCGCCGCGACGCCGTGGACGTCCACCCGGCTCAAAAACCACACGCACTCGGCGCAAGCGGGCAGGCGGCGGCGAGCTCGTCGACAGGTTGAACGCGATGGTCGCGGAACTGATCAGCACGAACAAGAAGCTGCAGCGGCAGGTCGCGAAGCTGTCCGAGCGCGCGGGCGCATCATCGACGAGCAAGAACGTCGAGCGTGGACTGCGCACCATCTCGCGTCGTGTCCAGCGAGCTTTAGGCGGAACCACGAAACGAAAGCGCCGCAAACCGGCAACAGCCGCAAACGGACGCCGAAGAAAAACAGCAACGCGTCGTCGCAAAGCATCGTAAGACGTTTCGCTCAATTTCCGGCGTTGCATTGGCGGCCGGGTTCACCCCGGCCGCAACTTTGTTCTCTAGGCCACCCAATCGCGGCTACGAGTGACTTTTAGAAATCCAAACCGTATACCGGAAAGTGAGCAGACCCGGCGCGCTCAGCGCCCGGGCGATGAGCGAAAACCATCCGGGTTTTCGCTCATATGCTTCGCTGTTCGATACGCATCCACGATGCTGAAGATCCACAGCGTGCCGCCGCCGAGCTCCATCGGGACGCCGACGGCGGCGCCGATCACGGTGAGGTCGAGGTCGAAGCCGAAGAACTGAAGGCCACCGATCCCGACGAGGTAGGCCAGGCCCTTCATGTTGTGCCCGAGGTAGAAATGCCCGAGCCCCGGCACAATCGCCAGCGCAGCGGCCAGCGCGGGACTCTTGCGTGCGCGGGTGACGGGAGCGTAATAGGCGCCTGAGGCCGGCGAGCCGCACCGCGGGCACGGCGCGTTCGGGTTGGTCAGGAGCGCCCCGCAGCGCCCGCACAGAACCTCGGATGCCATCCCCTTCTAGTCTGCCAACTTTGCTAGCGTCCTAACCGTGGATCTCGGCTTCACGCCCGAGGAGGAAGCGTTCCGGCAGGAGGTCCGAACCTGGCTCGAGTCCAACCTCCCGGCCGAGTGGCGTCACCGCGGCGTCGGCGGCTACCGCGAGGAGGAGGAGACCGAGATCCAGCGCGACTGGCAGCGTCGCCTCTACGAGGGCGGCTGGCTAAAGCTCGCGTGGCCCAGGGAAGCGGGCGGGCGGGCCGCCACCCCGGTCATGCAGGCGATCTACCAGGAGGAGGTGGCTCGCGTAGGCGCGCCGGGCATCCTCGGCCGCCTCGGCGTCACCCTCCTCGCCCCGACGCTCGTGGCCATGGGTTCCGACTGGCAGAAGGAGACGTACGTCGAGAAGATCCTGAGCGGAGAGATGATCTTCTGCCAGGGCTTCAGCGAGCCCGATGCGGGAAGCGACCTGGCCGGACTTCGCACGAAGGCCGAGAAGCGCGACGGCAAATGGATCCTCAGCGGGCAGAAAACCTGGTCGAGCGGTGCGCACTACTCGCACAAGAGCTTTCTGCTCGCGCGCACCGACCCCGCGGCCGAGCCGCATCGAGGCATCGGCTTTTTCCTTATCGACATGGAGCAGCCGGGCGTCGAGGTGCGGCGGATCAAGCAGATGACCGGCGGCGGCGAGTTCTGCGAGATCTTTCTCTCCGGCGCGGAAGTCGAAGAGCGCGACCTTGTCGGCCAGCCCCAAGACGGATGGAAGATCGCGATGACAGTCTTCGGCTTCGAGCGCGGCGGCCTGGCGCAGGCGGCGCGTTTCGAGCGGGTCGTCGCCGAGCTGGCCGCGCTGGCCCGCGAGCGTGGCGTGGGTGGAGACGCCACGACGCGCCAGAAGATCGCGCAGGCCCAGATCGAGGCGCATGTCTTCCGGCTGATCGGGCTGCGCAACCTGACGAAGGCGCAACACGGGCACGCGCCCGGGCCCGAAGCCAGCGTGACCAAGCTCTACTGGAGCGAGATGGACAAGCGGATGCAGGAAACGGCGATCGCGGTCGAGGGCATGTATGGAGCGCTCGCACCGGAATCGGCGATGGCGATTGAGGACGGACGCTGGCAGTACGGCTGGATGTGGGCGCAAGCGGAGACGATCTACGCCGGCTCGTCCGAGATCCAGCGCAACATCATCGCCGAGCGTGTGCTCGGCCTCCCGCGCGGCCGATGATCACGACTGCCGAGGCGATCGAGCGGCTTAAGACGCGCATCGGCGTCGACGGCGCGGAGGTGACCGCACCCGTCGAGGCGGGCCACGTCAGGCGTTTCGTCGAGGCGATCGGCGACCCGAACCCGCGCTGGACGAAGGAGGCGCCGCCGACGTTCCTCGTCGCCCTGGCCCCCGTCTCGCTGCACCTCGCCGACGCCGAGGAGTACGGCCAAGGTTGGCTGAATGGTGGCAACAGGTTCGAGCACTTCGCCCCGGTGATGATCGGCGACCAGGTGACCTCGAAAGGCCGCGTTGTGGACGTCTACGACAAGGCGGGCTCGAGCGGAAATATGCTCTTCATAATTTTCGAGACCGACTACACGAACCAGCGCGGCGAGCTGGTCGCGCGCGTGCGTGGAACGGCGATCCGGCGATGAAACTCCAGGTCGGACAGGAGATTCCGGAGCTGGTCAAGCACCCAACGACGCGACAGCTCGTCCAGTACGCCGGCGCGCAGGGCGACTTCTACGAGATCCACTATGACCAGCCGTACGCGAAGAGCGTCGGCCTGCCCGGCGTGATCCTGCATGGGCTGCTGAAGGCGGCGTTCCTCGGCCAGCTGGTGACCGACTGGCTCGGCGATCGCGGCACGCTCAAGACTTTCGAGGTCAGCTACCGCGGCGTCGACATGCCGGGGAATCCGTACCGCTGCCGCGGCCGCGTGACGAGGGTCGACGGCGGCGATGTCGAGCTCGAGGTGTGGGGCGAAGACGAGAGCGGCAAGCGGACTACCGTCGGCACCGCGACGGTGGATATGCGCCGCTGATGTTGTTGCTGGTTTTGAAGTTCGTCCACATCGCCGCCGCGATCACCGCGGTCGGCGCGAACATCACCTACGGCGTCTGGAACGTCCGCGGACAGAGCGACCCGGCACACCTTGGTTTTGTGTTGAAGGGGATCAAGTTCCTCGACGACCGGATCGCGAACCCCGCCTACGGCGTGGTGCTCCTCACGGGGCTGGTGATGATCTTCGTCGGGCACTGGTCGATCACGTCGCTCTGGATCATCGTCGCGCTTGTGCTGTTCGCGGTCGTCGTGGTGCTCGCGGCCGGACTGTACTCGCCGCTGCTGCGCAACCTGATCAAGCTGGTCGATTCCGGCGACACCAGCTCGCCCGAGTTCGAGCGCCTTTCGAGCCGCAACCGCATAGTCGGTCCGGCCATCGGGCTGGTCGTGGTCGTGATCCTCGCCATGATGGTCTTCAAGCCTTCCCTGTAGACCCACAGCACGGCCAGCACCGAAGCATCGATCACGCAGTAACCGCCGGCGATGACCGACGGCGGGTTGCCCGAGGGGATGTGAGTCCATGGCGCGACCGGCATCCAAGCCCAGTCGCCGAAGGATGTGCCGAAGATCTCCAGCTCGCTAACGATGATGAAGATCGCCGCGAACAGGGGCCACCGCGGTGAGCGGAGCAGGAAGTACGCGAAGACCGGCAGACACAGCGCGCCCTGCAGGTCAAACCGCCCAGTAACGATGGGTAGCGCTGTGAGTCCGAGCACGGCCCAGGTGCCCGCGCCGGCCAGGACCGCATAGGCGACGCGGCGGCCGTGGCGCTTGACCAGCGGCGTCTGTGCAGCCAAAAGGCCGAAGAGATAGACGATGCCGTGGCCCGGGGGCACAAAGAGCGGCAGGTTGTGCAGCCGGTAGCGGTAGACGCCCCAGACCAGCGAGCCGAAGATCTCGAAGCAGGTCGCGACCACGACACACGTCCAGACCTGGACACGCTGCTCTTTCGGCGCCTTCAGCGCCGCCAGGTAGAGCACGGTGAAGGTGAGCGCGCCCAGCACGTATTGCTGCCATTGGGCCGTGACGCGGCTGTCCGCGAACAGCCCGCTCGGGGTGTAGACCAGGAGGTACGCGTGCAGCCAATACGGCTGCACGCGTCTGGAGATCTTCGAGATTACTTGAGGGTGCCCCTCTCGTCGATCAGGCTGCCTTGCAGGGTCCACCCGGTGCCGCTCCAGGTGATCACCTGCTCTTGCATGATCGGAAAGTGGTCGGATGACGTTGTCTTGACTTTCACGCCCGGCAGCGCGAACGGATTGGTTTCGTTCAGGCGGTTCGCCGCGATGTCCATGACGTTCTTGCGAGTCATGTTCGAGCCGGCCTGCTTCAGCACGTCGACCATGGTGTACGCGACCGCAACGCCATAGAGGTTGAAGCCGTCATTGGGCTTGCAAGTCGTGCAGTTGGCGATGATCGTCTTGTACTGCTGCATCCCGGAGTCGTTGGCCCACTGCGGGTCGGTTGGGTCCTTGAGGTAGCCGACGCTCGTGACGTTTGCGAGCGCCGCGCCGGCGGTCTTCGCGGCCAGCATGTAGACCTGGGGGTTGGAGACTGAGTTCAGGTAGATCGCGTTAGGGGTCCAGTGCAGGCCGGTGATGATCGCGAGCGACTGGATCGTCGGTTTGGGGGTCGAGAAGAGGAACAGTGTGTCGACGCCCTTGGACTTGAGGATGGCCAGCTGTGATGCCGGGCTCGCCGCAGTGACGTCGTAGCTCTCCTTGTCGACGATCATCGAGGCGTTCGAGCCAAGGCCATCGGTGAGGCCTTTGAGGTAATCCTGGCCGTAGTCGTCGTTCTGATACAGGACGCCGATCTTCGCGTTCGGGTGGTTCTGCACGACGTCCTTGGCGTAGATCCGTGCCTCACCCTGGTACGGCGGCTGCCAGCCCATCGTCCACTGATTGGTGCTGAAGTCTTTGCCGAATGTGGTGGCGCCAGTGGCGACGAAGAGCTGGGGCACCTTCTTGCTGTTCAGGTAGTCACGCACGGAGGTCTGGTCCTGCGTTCCGAGCCCGCTGAACATGGCGAACACCTGGTCCTGCTCGACGAGCCCCTTGGTCAAGGGGACGGTGTTGGCGGGGTTGTAGGCATCGTCCTGGATCTTGAAGGTGATCTTTCTCCCGTTGACGCCGCCCTGGTTGTTGACGTAGGTGAAATAAGCGTCCTCGGCATGGGCGATCGTGCCGTACGCGGCCGCCGGGCCGGAAAGGGCGTTGGTCGTACCGAGGAGGATCGAGTTGCTGGTGATGCCGATGTCGGTCTGTGGGGCGGGAGCCGGGCTACCGCCACAAGCGCCGAGGGTGACCAGGAAGGCCGCCACTGCGGCCAGGCGAGCTGCGTTTCGTCCCATAGAAATTCCTCCCATGTTGATAGACAACTATTTAAACAGTCTGTGGATTTGGCGGCATCTGTCCAGTCTCTCGATCGGCGGCACCTCGCAGGCGGCGGTTGAGGGCGACGTAGCCTCGGTAGAGAAGGCCGACGATCCCGTTGGGGGCGAAGATCATGATCAGGATCAGGACCGCCCCATAGGTGACCGCCGGGCCGGCGTTCTTCACGGTGGACGCGATCTGGTCCGGGATCCAGGACTGGCTGGGCACCCATTGGTTCGATTCGATAGGCAGGAAGTAGGCGAAGATCGCGCCCAACAGCGGTCCGGGGATGGAGGCAAGGCCTCCCACCACCGCGCCGACGAGCAGCTGGATGGACAGCGAGACCGGGAACGTGTCCGGGCTGACGAACCCGGCGGCGAGCGCAAAAAGCGCGCCGGCGATCCCCGCGTAAAAGGCGGAGATGCCAAAGGCCAGCGTCTTGTAGCCGGCGATGTTCACCCCCGACGCGGCGGCAGCCACTTCGCCGTCGCGGATGGCTCGCATCGCACGCCCCGGCCGGTGCCGGACCAGGTTCCAGGCGAACCAGAAGAGGATCAGGGCGCAGAAGAGGCATATGTAGTAGATCCACTGGTCGCTTGTCATCGCGATGCCGGTGAGGAAGCCATAGGCGCTCTGAGCGAACCCGGGCGGATCGGGCTGGGTGAGGATGATCCCCTGCACGCCGCCGGTGAGCCCGGCCGGTCGCTTGATAAGGCTTGGTGTGACCACCGCGAGCGCGAAGGTGGCGAGCGCGAGGTAGAGGGCGGAAAGGCGCAGCGCGGGAATGCCGAAGACAAAGCCCACCAGCCCCGTCAGCAGTCCCGCGATGGGGATGGTGGCGACGATGTCCATCTTGAAGTGGTGGGCCAGGATGGCGGACGTGTAGGCGCCCAACGCCATGAATGCGCCGTGGCCCAGCGAAAGCTGCCCGCTGTAACCGACCAGGATGTTCAGGCCCATGATCGCGATGGCCAGGATCAGCGCCTGCGCCCATTCGCTCGCCAGGAAGCTGCTGATCACGGTCGGAAACCCAACGAGGAACAGCACCACGACGCCGACCAGCCAGTAGCGGGGCGGGGCGCCTCGAATTCGTTGCAGCATCACACGCGCCTCGTCGCGGCCCTGCCGAACAGGCCGTTTGGCCTGATGATCAGGACCACGATGATGATCGCCAGCCCAACTGCAAGCTGGAGGTCACCGCCGACGAAGGGAATGTAGGCGCCGGCGAGGTTCACCGTGACGCCGACGATGAGTCCACCGACAACAGCGCCGAGCGGGCTCTCGATTCCACCGAGGACCGCCGCCGCGAAGGCGTAGATGATGATTGACTGCATCATGTTCGGCTCGAGAAAGAGAATCGGGGCGACCATGATCCCGGACACCGCTCCGACCGCCGAAGCAAGGCCCCAGCCGAGGGCGAGCATCCAGCTCACCTGAACCCCGAGCAGGCGGCTCGCCTCCGGGTGATGGGCTGCGGCGCGGAGCGTGAGGCCCACGGTCGTGCGCTGGAGCAGAAGGTAGACCGCGAGCAGCACCAGCCCTGACACCCCCATCACCCCAAGGTCGCGATAGCTGATGAACACACCGAGCAGGTCGATGGTCTGCGCCGAGAAAGCGCTCGGGAATGATCGCGGGACATATCCGAACATGAAACCGGCCAGCCCGTTGAGAAGTGTCGCCAGGCCCAGCGTGATGATGACGAGGGTCAGGATCGGCGCTCTCTCCACCGGGCGGATCACGACGCGCTGGATCACGATGCCGCCTCCGAAAGCCAGCACGAGCGTGACCGGAAACACGATCCAGTAGCTCATGCCTCGGTTGATCAGAGCGTAAGCAACGAACGTCGCGAGCATCGCCATCTCGCCCTGGGCGAAGTTCACGAGGCCCATCGCGTTGTAGATGAGGACGAGGGCCAGCGCCAGGCTCGCGAAGATGCCGCCGATCGCGATGCCGCTGACGACCTGTTGGAGTAACGCCTGCATCAGTAGCCGAGGTAGGAACGCCGGACCGACTCGTTGCCCTGGAGCTCCTCGCTCTCGCCTTCCACCGCGACTCGACCGACCTCGAGCACATATGCGTGAGTTGACAGGTCAAGAGCGATCCGAGCGTTCTGCTCGACCAACAGCACGGTGACCCTGCTGGACTGGTTGATCGAGCGGATGATCTCGAAGATCGAGCGGACGATCATCGGCGCGAGGCCAAGCGACGGCTCGTCGAGCAGCATCAGCCTCGGTTTCATCAGGAAGGCGCGGGCGAGAGCCAGCATCTGCTGCTCGCCGCCGGACAGGGTGCTGGCGGAGAGCCGGCGCCGCTCCTTGAGCACAGGGAAGTATTCGAAGACGCGGTCGTAGTCTTTGCGCACCTCTGCGCCATCCCGTCTCAGGTGCGAGCCAAGCTTCAGGTTTTCGTCGACTGTCAGCTCTGTGAGGATGCCTCGACCTTCAGGCACGTGGGCGATTCCTCCACGCACCACGTCTTCGGTCGACATGCGCCGCAGCGAGCGCCCCCCGAACTTGATGTCACCGCTCCACCGCACTCCTCCGGTGATGGCGCGCAGCGTCGTGGTCTTGCCGGCGCCGTTGGCACCGAGCAGCGACACAATCCCGCCCTCGGGTACAACCAGCGAGACGCCATGCAGGACAGACGTCTGTCCGTAGCCCGCATGGACCTCCTTCATCTCGAGGAGGGCCGTCACGCCGCACCCAGGTAGGCTTCGATGACAGCGGGGTTGCGCTGCACCTCCGCGGGAGTCCCTTCGGCGATCTTCTTGCCGAAGTCGAGAACCACCACACGGTCGGAGATGCCCATCACGAAGGCCATGTGATGCTCGACCAGGAGCATGGTGACCTTCAACTCAGTGTGGACACGGCGCAGGAGCCGCGACATCGAGTCGACCTCTTCGTGGCTGATTCCACCTGCGGGTTCATCCAGGAGGATCAAGCGCGGCCGCGAGACCAGCGCGCGGGCAAGCTCGACGCGCTTCTGAATCCCGAAGGGAAGAGCCGCCACGGGACGATGCGTGTAGTCGTCGAGACCGACGAACTCGATCATCTCCAGGGCGCGCTTTCGCGACGCAGACTCCGTGGCAACCGCCCTCGGCAGAGGGACGCCTGCCTCGAACCACCCGCTCTTGATGTGCACGTGGTCGCCGACCATGACGTTGTCGAGCACGGTCATCGAACGAAAGAGGGCAACGTTCTGAAAGGTGCGCGTGACGCCGAAGCGGATCACGTGGTGCGGCCGCATCTCAAGCACGGAGTGGCCGTCGAAGAGCGCCGTGCCGCCGCTGGGCCGGTAGACGCGGGTGATGACGTTGAAGAGCGTCGTCTTGCCGGCGCCGTTGGGACCGATCAGCGCGATGACCTGGCCCTCGTCGACGTTGAACGAGACGCGGTCCAGTGCCACCACACCACCGAACCGGACGCTGAGGTCGCGCACCTCGAGCAACGGCATATTGGCCGAATACTAATTTCGCAGCGACTCCAAGGCCACTAGTCGCCTGGCTCGGGCAGATCTCCGTGCTCTGGAAGTTCGAGTGGTTCGTCCGGCGGGCTGAGCTCCGGATAGCCGGCGTCGGGGGCGCCAGGTCCCCACTCGGTCGGGGGTCCCCACTCCGCAGGCGGCAGCTTGGGCGCAGCCGGCGCCGGCGGGGGCGCGGGTTCCGGAGTCGGGGCAGGAGGCGAGGTCGGATGCGGCCGCACCGGTTCGGTCCATGCCGACTGCGATTGCGGCTCATGTATAGGGGTGGGTGGCGGCGTGCCGAATCCCGCCGTGTAGTCGGGACGCGTCGCGCGGTGCATCACGGCCGCCGACGGCAGCGCGGTCATGGGTCGCGGTCGCCGGATCACGCTGACCGCCCAGTAGCCGAGTGAAAGCAGGATCGCAAGCCCGCCGACTATCGGCAGGAAAACGAACGGGGGCCTCGAGATGAGGTCCAGTCCGTTGAGCGTGGCCGCGACCGGCGTCGAGCTTGCCGTCGGAGACGCGGTCGCTTCAGGGGAAGGGGAGGGCGATTCAATAGGGCTTGCCGACGGAGAGGGGGACGTGGCGGCGGCCTCGAGCTGGAAGGTCGCGCACGGCCGCGGCTCTACGCTGGCGCAGAGCTTGTGCTGGCCCGGCGGATCACCGGAGAACGGCTTGACGTGTGTGACGAAGTTGCCGCTGCCGTCGGCGGCCGCGCCGCCGGCCACCTTGTTGGGCTGATCCCAGAACAGGGTCATCTGCTCGTTGGAGAGGAACGCACCGCCGTTGACGGTGATCTGCGTGGTGGGACCGCCGTCGGTCACATCCAGAGAAAGGAATGCGTTCTGGGGGATCGGGCTAGCGCTGGGAGATGGCGACGCGGACGGGGATGGGGAGGGGGATGGCGAGGGTGATGCTGGCGCGGAGGGCGACGGCGGTGGCGACGCTGTAGGGGAGGGACCGGTCGCTGCCGTCAGGAGAAACAGGAGAAGCCAGAAGGGAATAGCCACAAGGACCCGGCGCAAACGCATGAAGCCCGGGAACGATACCAGAGCCGGTTCGGTTACACCGGGGGCCAGGGGATCGACCACGCCGAGGTCGGCTCCGGGAAGCGCCAGCCAGGGTCGATCACGCCGCGCAGCCGGCGCTTGAGCATGCGCACCTCGGCAGGGCGGAGCAACCCGGCCATCGTCCTGGCGAGCGCTCCGCGCTCCAGCTCGACGAGCCCGCGTTCCACGTCGCCGCACAAGTCTGGCGGCAGGGGCTGGCCGGAGAAGTCCCAGATCACCGTCCGCAGCTTGTTCTCAACGTTGAAGGTCAGGCCGTGGTCGATCACCCACACGTTGTCCTCCGCGTCGAAGAGGCAGTGGCCAGACTTGCGGTCGGCGTTGTTGGCGATCACGTCGAACAGGGCAACGCGGATCCAGGTCTCGGTGCGTGCGCTGTTGTCGCCGAAAAAGTGACGGCCGTCGGCGTCGATGAAAAGCTGCACCGCGCCAACACCATGGGGCGCCTTCTGCCGGACCACCGTCGGCGGGATGAGCGGCCAGCCCAGGACCTTGCTCAGCTCGTACGCCGCGACCTCGCGCTGGTACAGCGTGCCCGCCTCGAAGTCCCAGAGCGGCGATTCCCCGCGCGCGGGCTTGTAGACGGCGCGCAAACCCGATGGCGGATGAGGCCCGAGGCGCGCCAGGAACGTGTAGTTCGAGGCGCCGTGCAGGACCCCCAGGATTTTGACGTCCGGCAGCCCGCCGAGCAGCTTCTCGGCTGCTTCAGAAGATAGGCCGGGCACCGTTCATGACCGGACAGGGATGGCCGGAGGGATCCATTGGCAGACCACATCGCGGGCAAAGCGGCCGGCCGGCGGAAAGAACCGACTCAGCCTGCTTCGAGAAGGCGATCACCTGGTCGTGGCTGAGCCAGAAGCGCACGCTCGGCGCGTCGTCCGCGGCCGGCGCCTCTGTCGACTCGGCCGGCTCGGCCGGCTCGGCCGGCTCGGCCGCGGCAGCCTGGCTCGCGACCAGGACGAACATCTGGCGGGCCTCGTGATAGCCCAGGCCCATCTCGCCGATCTGCCACTCGGGCTCGTCCGGCTGGGCGTTTCCCCCCGAGGCCTCCGCCGGCTCCTCAGGCGTTTCGATCTGCTGGGCCTCGAGCATCTGGTGCAGGCGTAGGAGGAGGGCCTGGATCTGGGCTTTCTCACATCCGAGCGTCAGGGTCCGCCCTGACCCGGTCGCAAGGAGGAAGAAACGGCGCCGGCCGGGCTCGCCGACCGCGGCGACCACGATGCGGTCGACCGGGTCGAGCTCGTAGATGGCCATCGGCAAAAGCCTACGGTCTAATTGGTTTTGGGGCCCCGGAAGCGGGGAACAAGATCAAAGGTAACTACTTCGAATTTCAATTCAACCCACCTGGAGGACAGCTGACAAATGCCAAAAACCGTAGGAATCGACCTGGGGACGACCAACTCGGTCATCGCCGTCATGGAAGGCGGCGAGCCTGTGGTCATCCCCAACTCCGAAGGTTCGCGCACGACCCCCTCCGTGGTCGCTTTCACCAAGTCCGGTGAGCGGCTCGTGGGCACGCTGGCCCGCCGTCAGGCGGCCGTCAACCCCGAGAACACCGTCTACTCGATCAAGCGGTTCATGGGCCGCAAGTTCGGCGAGGTCGACTCGGAGCGGAAGATCGTGCCCTACGAGGTCAAGCCGGGCAAGGACGACCGCGCCGTGGTGTTCGTGCCGAACGCCAACAAGGAATTCACTCCGGAAGAGATCTCGGCCTTGATCTTGCAGAAGCTCAAGGCGGACGCCGAGGCCTACCTCGGCGAGAAGGTGACCGATGCGGTCATCACCGTGCCCGCGTACTTCAACGACTCACAGCGCCAGGCGACCAAGAACGCCGGCCAGATCGCCGGCCTCAACGTCCTGCGGATCATCAATGAACCAACCGCGGCTTCCCTGGCATACGGCCTGGAAAAGAAAGCGAACGAGACGATCCTCGTTTTCGACCTCGGCGGTGGCACCTTCGACGTCTCCGTGCTCGACGTGGGCGACGGCGTCTTCGAGGTCAAGTCCACGAACGGGGACACCCACCTCGGTGGTGACGATTACGACCGCAGGATCGTGGACTGGCTCGCCGACGAATTCAAGAAGCAGAACGGAATCGACCTGAAGACCGACCGCCAGGCCCTGCAGCGCCTCACCGAGGCCGCGGAGCGGGCGAAGATCGAACTCTCGAGCCGGCTCGAGACGACCATCAATCTGCCGTTCATCACGGCGGACCAGACAGGTCCCAAGCACCTCGAGATGACCCTCACCCGAGCCAAGTTCGAGTCGCAGACCAGCGACCTGACCGAGCGCACCCGGGGGCCGTTCCTCGCGGCGCTGAAAGACGCCAACCTCACACCTCAGCAGATCGACGAGGTCGTGCTGGTCGGCGGATCCACCCGCATGCCGATCATCCAGCAGCTCGTCAAGGACCTGCTCGGCGGCAAGGAGCCGCACAAGGGAGTCAACCCGGACGAGGTGGTCGCCGTCGGGGCCGCCATTCAGGCCGGGGTGCTCAAGGGCGAGGTCAAGGACATCCTGCTCCTCGACGTGACGCCGCTTTCGCTGGGCGTGGAAACCCTCGGCGGGGTCATGACCAAGCTCATCGACCGCAACACCACGATCCCGACCTCTCGCTCGCAGGTCTTCTCGACTGCGGCGGACAACCAGACGTCCGTCGAGGTCCATGTCCTGCAGGGCGAGCGCGACATGGCACGCGACAACCGCACGCTGGGTCGCTTCCACCTGGACGGGATTCCGCCCGCGCCGCGGGGCATGCCTCAGGTCGAGGTCACGTTCGACCTGGACGCCAACGGCATCCTCAACGTGAAGGCGCAGGACAAGGGGACCGGCCGCGAGCAGTCGGTCACCATCACAGCGTCCTCGACCCTGAACAAGGACGAGGTCGACCGGATGGTCAAGGAGGCGGAGGCGCACTCCGCCGAGGACCGGGCCAAGCGCGAAGAGGTGGAGCTCCGCAACCAGGCAGACCACATGATCCACCAGGCCGAGAAGGTGATCAAGGACAACGAAGCCCGGATCCCGGAGGACGTCAAGAGCGAGGTCAACACCAAGCTCGAGGAGCTCAAGACCGCGGCCAAGGGCTCGGACACCAAGGCCCTGCAGCAGAAGATGGATGAGTTCAACGAGGCCCTGCAGAAGATCGGCCAGCACATCTACCAGGGAGCCGGAGCCTCGGCCCCGACAGGTGGGCAGAGCGATGGCACCGCGCCCGGTGAGGAGAAGAAAGAGGGCGACGTCGTCGACGCGGACTACCGCGAAGTCAACTAAATAGATTTCCCCTAAGGGCTGCGCCGGGTGGCGCAGCCCTTATTTTTGCGCCGGTGGTGACTTACTTCCGTGAACGGCGCCCGCTGTGGGCCGTGGCCGGCCTTCTTGTCGGGGCGATGCTCTTGGTCTGGGACCTGGTCGTCGCCTCGCCGCTCTTCTTCGCCCAATACGCGGTCCGCAACGACTTCCGCCTCGCCTACGCGGCGGCGATCGTCGGATGGCAGGACGGTTACGGGAGGCTATACGACCTCGCTGAACAGCAGGCGGCGATTCGCGGCCTCGGTCCGGAGTTCAACGTCCAGCCATTCATATCGCCGCCGCCCTTGGCGTGGCTGGTTACGCCGCTGACGGCGCTGCCGTTCTCCTCAGCCCTGGTCATCTGGACCGCGCTGCTGATCGCGGCCTTGCTGTGGACCTGGTATCTCCTGGCGCCCGGGGAGGGCTTGGCGCGGACCGCGCACCTGCTGCTGTGGGTCGGCGTTTTTCCAGCCGCGTTCGGTGTCATGGTCGGGCAGCCCGGTGCCCTCGTCGCCGCGGCGGTGGCCACGGCGTGGTGGCTGATCCGCGCCGAACGCCCGCTGGCGGCCGGTGTGGTGCTGAGCCTTCTGGTCCTCAAGCCGCAGCTGGCCCTGCTGGTACCTGTCGCTCTGCTCGCCGCGGGCTACCGCAAGACGTTTGCGTCCTGGCTTGTAGCGTCGGCGGTGATCGGGGTGGTCGCCCTGGTCATGCTGGGCGGAGACGGCGTGGCGCGGTATCGCGACGTCCTCGCCCAGACGCAGACCGCGGCCTGGGACATCACGCGTCGCTATTCGATCTCGGGTCCACTCGGACTCGGCTGGGCATTGCGCGTGGCGGAGCTGGCGGTCCTCGTGGTCACCGTCGTGGCGGCCTGGCGGCACCGGCTCAGCCCCGAGCGCGTGATCGCCGCGGGGATCCTCGGTTCTCTGCTGTTCACTCCCTATCTCGGGTTCCAGGACTTCCTGATGCTGTTCGTCGCCGGATGGCTGCTGGTCCGGTCTGGCGCAACTGCTATCCAGGTCGCAATCCTCGTCGTCGGATACGCGCTGCTCGAGCTGGCGCTCGTGGTGCTCGCGATCCCGATCCTGCTTGCCGAGCTTCTCCTGCTGGGTACGCTTCTCTGGCCATTCCGCACCGTTGGAGCCAACGAGGCGCTTGGAACGATGTCGAAACGCCTCGCTGCGTCCAAAGGTGCGTAATCCCGGGCGCCTGGAGCCGACGGTGGGATTCGAACCCACGACCTGCCACTTACGAGGCGGCTGCTCTGCCAGCTGAGCTACGTCGGCGCAATCTCGGCGACAGAAATTTGGCCATGTCGCGAGGGCCTAGGCTAACATCGGACGGGGATGCGAACGCTCGACGTGGAACGACTTGCGACTGGCGATTATTCGCTGATCAAGCCGCTGCTCGTCGAGCTTCACCTTAGCGAACAGGTCCACTACAGCGACCACCCGCAGCTCCCCCGCGAGGAGATCGAGCGTCACCTGACTCAGGTTCCCGCCGCGTTCCGCGGTGAGAACGTCATCTACGCGGTCCGCGACGAGGTGGGGCAGGTTGTCGGCTTCTGCTGGATCGTCCTGTACGACCCCGGGACCGGGCTGGAGGGCGAGGTCGCCGAGCTCTACGTGGCTGAAGGGCATCGCGGTCGCGGAATCGGCGAGATGCTCGTCCGCCAGGCGGTGAAGCTTTTCGCCGAGCGCGGCGTGACACTCGCCTACGTCTGGACCCGACCTGACAACGAGGCCGCCGTCAGGCTATATCGCTCCGCGGGATTCGAACCCAACCGCCAGCTCGTCATGACCTGGTATCCCCTCGACCCGACCAGCAGCCACTAACAGCCGCCAACCTACTATCAACTCATGCGAACCATCGCGGCCGTCGCGGCCGGCCTGGTCGTGACCATCCTCGTCGCCACCAGTGTCACGCTGGCTGTGCTGCAGTACCAGGCACGGACCAACAACCAGCAGGTCAACCTGCGGAACGGAGTGACGCTCTCGCAAGACTCGGCTATCGTGCAGGCCGCGGCCAAAGCGCGCCCGGCGGTCGTCAGCATCGTCACGCAGCGCCAGCCGACCATCGTGGACGGATCCGGCTATCTGGCAACCAGCGACGGCTACATCGTGACCAACATCAACGTGATCGCCGGCGCCAGCGGGATGACTGTGCTCGTGCCCGGCGATGCCAAGCCACACGACGCCCGTCTTGTCGACTACGACTGTCAGACCGGCGTCGCCGTGATCAAGATCGACAAGGTCAGCGGCCTGCCGACGCTTGGCTTTGCCGACCCCACGGCGCTGGCCCAGGGCCAGGTCATCGTGGCGGTCGGCGGTCCGGCGGCGGGTAGCGCGGTCACTCCCGGTTATGTCAGCGCAATGCATCGCGTGGCGGCTGGCAAGGATCCGCTGACCATCGGCCACACCATCCAGTTCAGCGACACGATCCAGACCAGCGTGGCGATCGACGGCGGCACGTCCGGCGGCCCGCTGCTGAACGTGGGGAGCCAGGTCGTAGGGATCGCCATGGAGTCGCCGGCGGCGACGGCCGGGTTCGGCCTCAACGTCGCCGACATCCAGGACGACGTCCAGCAGATCCTGTCCTCAACTGGCCAGGTCACGGTTGCGTCCATCGGCGCGACGACGAGCGACGTCTCGCCTGAAAGTGCAGCCCTCAACGGCGTGCCGGAGGGCACCCAGCTGGTGGTCCTCTATCAAGGTGGTCCCGCCGCGACGGCAGGCCTCCGGCCCGGCGACGTCATCACCCAGCTCGACGATGTGCACATCGACGCCGCGCATCCGCTTTCGCTGCTGCTTCGCTCGCGCTTTCACGCCAGCCAGCGGGTGACTGTCACGTACACGCGGGGCACGAGCTCGAGCCAGGCGGAGCTGACGCTGAGCGCCCAACACCCGACCTGCTCGTGACGTCGGTGATATCGGGAGGCGTGCGCGAGCGCATCAACGACGCGCTCCACCAGGCCGTACGCGCGCTTGGAGTTGAAGAGGACATCCCTGACCTCGAGCTCGGGCGGGCGAAGGTGCCCGAGCACGGCGACTACGCAAGCTCGGCCGGTCTGAAGCTCGCCCGCGTTTTGCGGTCGCGGCCTGATGAGATCGCCGCCCGGCTCGCCGAAAAGGTCGTGGTCCCGGAAGGGGCGGCTACGGCGGAGGCCGAGAAGGGCTACGTGAACTTCCGGCTGACCGATGACTGGCTTCGCCAGCTCGTGACGCGCATCGCACCCGGCTACGGCGGGCGCGACATCGGCCGCGGCGAGCGTCTCCAGGTGGAGTTCGGCAGTGTCAACCCGACCGGCCCACTCCACATCGGGCACGGGCGCGGCGTGACGCTGGGCGACTCCCTCTGCAGGCTCCTGGAGTTCACCGGGCACTCGGTCCAGCGCGAGTACTACGTCAACTCGGACAACACACAGACGCGAAGGTTTGGCGCATCGGTGTATGCGCGACTGCACGGCAACGAGCCACCCGAGGGCGGATACACGGGTGATTACGTGACCGAGCTGGCCGAGATGGCGCGCCACGACCTGCCCGGGATCGACAAGGTTCCCGAGGAGGAGGCCGAGCCGAAGCTGCGCATGTACGCGATCGAAAAAATGGTCGAGCGGATCAGGGCGACGGTGGCGCGATTGTCCGTGCGCTACGACGAGTGGTACTACGAAAACAAGCTGTGGGAAGCCGGCCTGCCCCAAACGGCGATCGACCGGTTGCGGAAGTCGGGCCATATCAAGGAGCGGGACGGAGCGCTGTGGTTCGGTGAACCCAACGACGAAGAGGAAGACCGGGTTGTGATTCGCGCCAACGGGCAGCCGACATACTTCGCGTCAGACCTCGGTTACCTGCTCAGCCGTTTCGAGCAGCGAGGTTTCAACAGAGTGATCGAGGTGTGGGCCTCGGATCACCACGGCTACGTCCCGCGTATGAAGTCTGCAGCGGCGGCGCTGGGGTTCGACCCGCAGAAGCTCGTGATCATCCTCCACCAGATGGTCAACCTCAAAGAGGGAAAGATGTCGAAGCGCGCCGGCCGCTTCGTGACGCTCGATGAGCTGGTCGACCGCGTCGGTTCGGACGCAGTCCGCTACTTCTATCTGCTCCGGTCGCCGGACACGACGATAGAGTTCGACCTCGAGCTGGCCGTCACGCAGGGCAGCGAAAACCCGGTGTACTACGCGCAGTACGCGCACGCGAGGCTGTCGAACGTCGAGGTGGCGGCCGCGGAGCGGCATCCGCGCCTCCCAGAAAGAGCAGATGCCTCGCTGCTCGGGCACCCATGGGAGCTCGACGTGGCGCGTCAGCTCGCATTCTGGCCCGACGTCGTCGAGGACGCGACCGCGGTGCTCGAGCCGCATCGCATTCCTTATTACGTGCATGACCTGGCGACCGCGGTGCACCGCTTCTACCACGCGGGGAACGCCCAGAGCGAGCATCGGGTCGTGGTGGACGATCCGGAATTAACAAGGGCCCGGCTGGAGCTGTGCCGGGCGGCGCGTCACACTTTGAAGACAGCGCTGGAGCTGATGGGCGTCAGCGCGCCCGAGCGGATGTAAGGACTCAAGGAGAAACCATTGGACGTCACCTGGCTCGGACACGGCTGCTTCCGGCTGCGCGGCCGCGGCGCGGCGGTGGTCACCGATCCCTACCCACCCGCGATCGGGTTGAAGCTCGCGCGCATGGACGCGGAGGTCGTGACCATCAGCCACGAGCACGACAACCACAACTTCACCCAGGTGGTCCGGGACGGCGCGTACGAGATTCGCGGGCCGGGCGAGTATGAGGTGGCAGGGGTGAGCGTGATCGGCATCCCGACCTACCACGACGCGGAGAAAGGTGCGAAGCACGGCCGCAACACCGTCTACTTGATCGAGATCGACGACGTGCGCGTCTGCCACCTGGGCGATCTTGGGCACAAGCTCGACGACGCCGAATCAGAGGCTGTCGCCTCGCCCGACGTGCTGCTCGTGCCGGTCGGCGGCCGGGCGACTATGACTGCCGCGCAAGCTGCGGAGGTAGTCCGCCAGCTCGAACCGCGCTACGTCGTCCCGATGCACTACGCGATCTCCGGCCTCAAGCTCGAGCTGGACCCGATCGACCGCTTCCTCAAGGAGATGGGGGTGACATCTGCGGAGCCGCAGCCGAAGCTTGCGGTACAGAAGTCCTCAGGTGCCGAATACGACACCAAAGTGGTCGTCCTGGAGCCAAAAGCCGAAGTCAAGGTTTAGCCACTCGCACGCTCAGAGACCGCATGAAGGTTTAACCCGGGCCCGTTCCAGGTAACATTTGAAAAACCGCCCTGGAGGTCGTCTATGTCGAAATACGTTTTCGTGACCGGGGGTGTCGTCTCCTCTCTAGGTAAGGGCATCACCGCGGCGTCGATCGGGAACATCCTGAAGGCCCGCCACCTCACCGTCTCCCTGCAGAAGCTCGATCCGTACCTGAACGTCGACCCCGGAACCATGAGCCCCTACCAGCACGGCGAGGTTTTCGTCACCGATGACGGCGCGGAAACCGACCTCGACCTCGGTCACTACGAGCGGTTCGTCGACGAGAACCTGACGGTTGCCTCCAACGTGACGACCGGGAAGATCTACCAGGACGTCATCGCCCGCGAGCGCCGCGGCGATTACCTCGGTGCGACGGTCCAGGTGATCCCGCACGTCACGAACGTCATCAAGGAGAAGATCCTGCGAGCCGCCAAAGACCCACAGGCCGACGTGGTCGTGGTCGAGGTGGGCGGGACCGTCGGTGACATCGAGAGCCTTCCGTTCCTCGAGGCCATCCGCCAGCTGAAGAACGACCTCGGACGGCAGAACGTCTTCTACGTCCACTGCTCCCTCGTCCCGGTGGTCCGCGGCCAGGAGATGAAGACAAAGCCAACGCAGCACTCGGTCCAGGCCCTGCGCGCGATCGGTATCCAGCCCGACGCGATCATCTGCCGGTCCGAGCTGCCGATCGACAACGATCTGAAGGAGAAGATCGCGCTCTTTACCGACGTGCCGCGTGAGGCGGTTGTCTCTGTACCCGATGTGCAGTCGATCTACGAAGTACCG
>Ga0209160_1001134_pt1 | contig 22239 bp, 18 predicted proteins | sample GraSoiAngelo_153_FD_186167 | JGI IMG/M metagenome (GOLD analysis project Ga0209160, IMG submission 186167) | Grasslands soil microbial communities from the Angelo Coastal Reserve, California, USA - 14_1009_12_40cm (SPAdes) (version 2) | ecosystem: Environmental > Terrestrial > Soil > Grasslands ...
GCGCGATGAGGGCGAGGGTCTGGGTGGCGTGGTCGAAGCGGAACACCCCGCCGAAGTGGATCTCGGCGACGTCGCACACCACCTCGAGCGTGCGCTCGGCGGTGAGCACGAGGTCGTCGCCGCTCCCGGTCGCGACGACGACCGCGTGCAGCACCTCGAGCTCGCGGCTGCGCTGCGTGTCCGCCCTCTCAGGCGCGGCCGGCGCAGGCGCCGGTGTCGACGGAGGCCGCGCGCGGCCAGGCCGGTCTTCCGACGCGCCCCCTCCCCGCTCCGAACGGGAAACCGCCGCGATACCGACCGCGCCCGACAGCGCGGCGACGAGCGAAAGGGCCCACCAGAGCCAGAGGCGTCGCGCCGGGCCCTGGTGCTCCCGCGCCGGCAGCAAAGTCCAGAGGCTCTCACCGCCTTCGCCGAGCTGTCGCGCGAGCCACATCTCGCCGCCGATCGCGATCTGGCCGGTTCGCAGGACATCGTTCCAGCCCGACGCCGGCGCGCCGGCCGGCTTCGCGCCGAGGGCGCGGTCGTTCGAGACCACCACGAGGGCCGCGCGGGAGGGCAGCGTGGCGACCGCCGCCTCGAGCGCGTCGAAGCGCCGGCCCACGACGACCATCCCGCCGGGAGTCGGCGCGACGCCCAGCACGTACGGTCGCTCGCCGACGAAGGCCAGCTGCGTCACCGCCTCGGCCGGGCGCACCACCGCCGGCGCGATGGTCGGCTGCACCGGCGGCACCTGGACGAGCGGGAAGCCTCCCGCGTCCACGATCAGCAGGAGGTCGGCGAGACGCTCCTGCTGGAGCGTCAGGATCCGCGGCAGCGCGCCGTGCAGCAGAGTGGCCCAATCGCGTCGGGCGGTGCCCTCGACGACCGCCGGATCGTGCGCGAGGAGCCATGCCTCGTGTCGGACGTCGTCGAGCGCCAGGGTGACGATCTCGCGGACCGAGGCCAAGCTGGCGGTCACCGCCGTGTCGTACCGGGTCACGACATACCCTGCGACCACGACGCCGGCGACGGCCCAGACCATCACGAGGCCGACGAGTACCAGGAGCAGGCGACGCGGGGACCGGCGCCCGAGCCCGAGCTTCACGTGCGGCGCTCGCCCACCCGGTGGAGCTTCAGCAGATTGGTCGTCCCGCGGACCCACATCGGCGAGCCCGAGATGATGACGATCACGTCGTTGGGACGCACGGCTCCGTCGCTCAACAGCGTGGCTTCGACTTCCTCGATCATCTCGTCGGTCGTATCGACCTTCCGGATCAGCCGCGAGGTGACGCCCCACGACAGCGCCAGCCGGCGCTGCACCTCGACGAACGGCGTGAGCGCGATGATCGGGACGCTGGGTCGGGCCTGGGAGATGAGACGAGCGGAGAAGCCCGATTCGGTGAACGCGACGATCGCGCGCGCGCTCAGCACGTGCGCCGCCGTCGCCGCGGTGTCCGAGATGGCCTCGGCAAAGCTCGCCCCCGGGCGCCGCCGGCGCTCGCGCTCGACGGACAGGACGGCGTCGTCGGCGCGCTCGGCGACGCGCGCCATCACCGCGACGGCGTCGTGCGGATAACGCCCGGTGGCGGTCTCCGCCGACAGCATGACGGCGTCGGCGCCGTCGAAGATCGCCGTCGAGACGTCCGAGACCTCCGCGCGCGTGGGTCTCAGATGCGTGACCATCGACTCCAGCATCTGGGTCGCGACGATCACCGGGATCTTCGCGCCGCGGGCCTGACGGATGATCTCCTTCTGGATGTGCGGCACGTCCTCGATCGGCACGTCGACGCCGAGGTCGCCGCGCGCGACCATGACCGCGTCCACCTTGCTCAGGATGCCTGGAAGGTTGTCGACGATCTCGTGACGCTCGAGCTTGGCGACGATCGGCAGATCGGCGGCTTCCTCGCGCAGGAACGCGCGCACCTCGTCGATGTCGGCGGCCGAGCGCACGAACGACACGGCGACGTAATCGACACCCTGGCGGAGCCCGAAGCGCAGGTCCTCGCGATCCTTCGGCGTCAGGCAAGACACCGGCAAGGTGATGCGCGGCAGCGAGAGCCCCTTGTGGTCGCTGATGCGCCCGCCGACCACCACACGACAGCGGACCTCGTCCGCCGACGTCGACTCGACGCGGAGCTGGATCATCCCGTCGTCCATCCAGATCTCGTCGCCGGCCCGCAAGTCTCGGAGGTACTCGGGATGCGTGATCGAGGCCCGCTCGGCGGTGCCCTCGACGGGGCGCGCCGAGAGCGTGAAGGGCCGGCCGGGCTCGAGGTCGACGCGCGCGCCGCCGCCGGGGCCGAACGTCCCGAGCCGGATCTTCGGGCCCTGCAGATCTTGAAGGATCGCGACCGGCCGACCCCAGCGCGCTTCGCCCTCACGGATCCGCCGCACGACTTCGGCGTGCTCCTCGTGGGTGCCGTGCGAGAAATTGAGCCGCGCCACGTCGAGACCGGCCGCCACCAGGCGATCGAGCTCGTCGGTGCGGCAGCTCGCCGGGCCGATCGTGCAGACGATCTTGGTCCGCCGCATATCGGTCAGGATCCCGTGATCAGCGGTCTCAAGAACTGCCCGGTGTACGTGCGCTCCGCCCGGCGGACGAGCTCCTCGGGCGTCCCGGTCGCCACGACCCGGCCGCCGTCGTCGCCGCCCTCGGGGCCGAGGTCGATCACCCAGTCGGCGGTCTTCACCACGTCCAGATTGTGCTCGATGATCACGACCGTGTTGCCCTGCTCGACCAGCTTGTTGAGCACGTCGAGCAAGCGCTGGATGTCCGCGAAGTGCAGTCCGGTCGTCGGCTCGTCCAGGATGTAGAGCGTGCGGCCCGTCGCGCGGCGGGACAGCTCGGTCGCGAGCTTGACCCGCTGCGCCTCGCCGCCCGAGAGGGTCGTCGCCGACTGGCCGAGTCTGATGTAGTCGAGGCCGACGTCGTCGAGGGTCGCGAGCTTCGACTTGATCACGGGCACCGCGTCGAAGAACCCGAGCGCCTCGCGCACGGTCATATCGAGCACCGCGGCGATGCTCATGCCCTTGTAGTGGACGTCGAGGGTCTCGCGATTGTAACGACGCCCCTTGCAGACGTCGCAGGTCACGTAGACGTCGGGCAAGAAGTGCATCTCGATCTTGACGAGCCCGTCGCCCTGGCAGGCCTCGCAGCGGCCGCCCTTCACGTTGAAGGAGAAGCGGCCGGGCTGGTAGCCGCGCATCCGCGCCTCGGGCGTGCGGGCGAAGAGCGTCCGGATGAACGTGAACACGCCGGTGTACGTCGCCGGGTTCGAGCGCGGCGTGCGCCCGATCGGCGACTGGTCGATGTCCACGACCTTGTCGATCCGCTGGGCGCCCTCGATGCGATCGTGGGCGCCCGGTCGATCCTGCGCCCGGTGCAGCATCGAGGCGAGGGCGCGGTAGAGGATGTCGTTCACGAGCGTCGACTTGCCCGATCCCGAGACACCGGTCACGCAGGTGAAGGTCCCGAGCGGGATCTTCACCGCCATGCCCTTCAGGTTGTGCTCGCGCGGATTGTGGATCGTGATGAAGTGCCCGCTCCCCTTGCGGCGAGTCGCCGGAACCGGGATCGCGAGCGCGCGCGCGAGGTAGCGGCCGGTGAGCGAGTCCGGGTTCGCCATGATCTCGTCGGGCGTCCCGACCCCGACGATGTGGCCACCGAGCTCACCGGCACCGGGGCCGAGGTCGACAACATAGTCGGCCGATCGGATCGTCTCCTCGTCGTGCTCCACCACCAGGACGGTATTGCCGATGTCCCGGAGGCGCTTGAGGGTTTCGAGGAGTCTTCGGTTGTCTCTCTGATGCAGTCCGATGCTCGGCTCGTCGAGGATGTACAGCACGCCGACGAGGCTCGAGCCGATCTGGGTCGCCAGGCGAATGCGCTGCCCCTCGCCGCCCGACAGGGTCCCGGCCGGGCGATCGAGGGTCAGGTAGTCGAGCCCGACGTTCATCAGGAAGCCGAGCCGCTCGCGGATCTCCTTGAGCACGCGGCGCGCGATCGCCGCCTCGCGCTCGGTCAGGCTGAGCCCATCGAAGAACGCGGCCGCCTCCTTGATGGTCTGTCGCACGACCTCGGCGATCGACCGGCCCGCGATCTTGACGCCGAGCGACTCCGGCCTGAGACGCGAGCCGCCGCAGCCGGGGCACGGGCGCTCGGTCATGAACTGCGCGACCTCGGCGCGCGCCTCCTCCGAGGAGGTTTCGCGATAGCGGCGCTCGAGCGTCTTGATCACGCCCTCGAAGCCGCCGTCGCGCTCGCCGTGCAGGATCACGTCGCGCACGGGGCGGCGCAGCTCGGACCACGGCGTCTCGAGCGAGAACCGGTGGCGCTTGGCGAGCACCGCCAGGGTCTGCCGGAAGTACGAGGTCTCGCGCCCCGCCCACGGTGCCAGCGCCCCGTCCTTGAGCGAGCGCGCCGGGTTCGGCACGAGCCGCTCCGGATCGATCTCGTCCCGCGAGCCGATGCCGCCGCACTCCGGGCACGCGCCGTACGGATTGTTGAACGAGAACATGCGCGGCGAGACCTCCGGGAAGGAGATCCCGCAGTCCGCGCACGCCAGCTTCTCGGAAAACGTTGTTGTCGCGGGGGCCGTGAGGCCGCCTTGGACCGAGGGTGGCCTGCTGTCGACACGACCCGGCTCCGCTCCCGCGGTCTTGCCCGTTGTGCGTGACGTCCCCTCTGTGCGCGAGGTCCCCTCGGCGCCGGCGACGGTCTCGACGGTGACGATGCCGTCGGCCAGGCGCAGCGCGGTCTCGAGCGAGTCGGCCAGGCGGGAGCCGAGGTTCTCGCGGACGATCAGCCGGTCGACGACAACGTCGATCGTGTGCTTGCGCTTCTTGTCCAGCTCGATCTCGTCGCCGAGCTCGCGCACGACGCCGTTGACGCGAACCCGCGAGTAGCCCTGACGCTGCAGGTCGAAGAAGAGCTTCTTGTACTCGCCCTTGCGGCCGCGGACGACCGGCGCCAGCACGAGCAGCCGCGTGCCCGGGGCCTGGGCCAGCACCCGATCGACCATCTGCTGCACGGTCTGGGCCGAGATGACCTTGCCGCAGCGCGGGCAGTGCGGCACGCCGACCCGCGCGAACAGGACCCGGAGATAATCGTAGATCTCGGTGACGGTGCCGACGGTCGAGCGCGGGTTCTTCGAGGTGGTCTTTTGCTCGATCGAGATCGCGGGCGAGAGCCCCTCGATCGAGTCCACCTCGGGCTTCTCCATCTGCTCGAGGAACTGCCGGGCATACGCCGACAGCGACTCCACGTAGCGCCGCTGACCCTCGGCATAGATGGTGTCGAAGGCGAGCGACGACTTGCCGGAGCCCGAGAGGCCGGTGATCACGACGAGCTGATCGCGCGGGATCTCGAGGTCGATGTTCTTGAGGTTGTGCTCGCGAGCGCCCCTGACGACGATCCGATCGCTAGCCATGGCGCCTCATTATACGGCGCGCCTCGTCCGTGGCGACTCTCCCGAGACGTCGCGTCAGCGGCGCGAAGCCAAACCCTCCCACGCCCGGCTCGCGCCCCACGCGAGGGGCGCCGCGGCCAGCGCGGGATACGTGCCGATCACACTCGCCCAGGTCGGGAGCCGCGGCCCGAGCAGCGCGAAGCCGGCGAACACGACCACGCCGACGATCGAGCCGACCAGCCGGGTCGCCGGCTCGTCGTCAGCGAGACGAGCGCCGAGCGTGGCCGACGCGGCCAGCCCGAGTCCGGTCAGCAGGGCCCGCGACGCCTCGCCGCCCCACAGACTGGCAACGCACGCGGCGACGAGGCACACGCGCATGATCGGCCGGGTGTGCTCGGCCCGCGGGCCCGGCGCGTCCGATTCGTCCTTCGGCCGGCGCAGCGCCCGGCCGAGGACCTCGCGCAACGCCAGGGCCGTGGCGGCGAAAAGAACGAGAAGCACGCCGGCGCCCAGCGCCCCGAGCGCACGGCCCATCGGCCCGGGAACGATCGCCGCCGGAAGGTCGAAGGTGGCGGCGAGCGCGGGAACGCCGATCGAAAGCCCGGGCGCGGCGTAGGCGCCGAACACGCCCAGGCAAAGGGCGGAGAGCACGAGCACCAGCAGGAGTCCCGATCCGGCGTAGACGGCGCGGGCGCCGAGCGTGGGCCGGGATCCCACGAGCGCGAGCGCACCGCCCACCAGGGTGACCAGCGTGCCGAGCGCCTCGAGAACCGAGCCGAGGCCGCCTCGCTCCGGCGGGTCGGCCCACGCGACACCCGATGCCGGGGCTCCCGGTATCCGCTTGCCGGCCTCGAATCTCAGGCGCGCGCCGGCGTCGAGCACGAGACGATCGCCGGCTCGAAGCGACAGCGTCTCCCCGGGGCGCAGCTGCCACTCGCGGAATCGTCCAGGCTCGACGACGCGATAGGTCGCCGCACTCAGCGCCGTGACCCGGTGGCCCTCGGTGAAATCGAGCGCAATCGGCCTGGCGAGCGTCCGCCCTTCGGTGACCCAGGGACTTCGCTCGCCGAACGTGAGCGCGGGCCGCGACGCGACTTCGCGCCACGCGCCCCACGGGGACACGACCAGGGTCGCGCCGATGATCGCCACCAGCGCGACGAACCCCAGCGCGCTCGTGTAGAGCAAGGTGAGACCACCGCCGCGCAGCGCGACCTGATAGAGACGCGCGCCGTTACCCTGCGCACGCCCGCGCGCCGAGCGCCGGGGCGCGCGCGGCACGCCCGTGTCGGCAACCTGGGCGAGCTCGACGGTGAGGAGCGCCACCAAGGTCGCGAGGGTCGCGGTGGCCCAGCGCGGAAGGCCAAGCAGGCCGGCGACATCCGCGAACAGGAGCAAGTTCGCCCAGAGCATGAATCCGAGCCCGGCGCCGACCGCCAGCGTGGCGACGAGGTTCGGCCGCTGTCCCCCGCTCGCCGCCGGGCAGAGAAACGCGATCAGCGGCGCCACGACCGCGGCGAGCGCGAGCGCCGGCGCGTCGGGGCCGCCGGCGAGAGCCCGCGCGGCGACCAGAGCCAGCAGCACGGGTGACGTCCACGCGGCGATGGCGAGGACCATCGAGCGATGCGACCCGGATCCGGACCGGGAGGCGCGGCGCTGACTGCCGGCCACCAGCAGGACGGCGGCGAGCGGCGCGGCGAACGCGGCGTACCACCAGACGAGACCGATACCGATGAGCCTCAGAGCGCCGGGATTGCCGGGCGCGAACATCAGGACGAGCGCGCCGGCGAGCAGACCGAGCAAGCCCGCGACCCCCACCCGGCGCGGGGCGGCGATCGGCATCACGCGATTATAGCTGTTCACACGCCGCACTCGGAATCGGTATGCTGAGATCGGACGTCTAACCCACGGAGGTCTTCGCCTTGCCCGACAAGATCGAGAAGGTCCTGGTGGTGACCGCGCACCCCGACGATTCCGAGTTCGGCGCCGGTGGGACCGTCGCGAAGCTCGTCAGGGACGGCTGCGAGGTCAGCTACGTCATCGTGACGAACGGCAACAAGGGCTCGGGTGATCGCACGATGACCTCCGAGCGCCTGGCGCGGATCCGTGAAGAGGAGCAGCGCAACGCCGCGCGCACGCTCGGCGTCGCGCGCGTCGAGTTCCTCGGCTATCCCGACTGCGAGGTCGAGGACACTCGCGACCTGCGGCGCGACCTCACCCGCGAGATCCGACGGTGGCGCCCCGATCTGGTCATCACGATGAACCCGCACCGCAGCTACAACCTTGGCGGCTCTCATCGAGATCACCGGACCGTCGCCGGGGTCACCCTCGACTGCGTCTATCCGCTCGCGCGCGACCACCTGTCGTTCCCGGAGCTGATGCCCGACTTCGAGCCCCACAAGGTGCTCGAGATCCATCTGATGCAGTGGGAGAATCCCCATCTCGTCGTCGACATCACCGACGTGATGGACCTGAAGCTCAAGTCGCTGGCCTGCCACGCGAGCCAGTTCGCCGACTTCGCCGGGGTCGAAAAGCGCATTCGCGAGCGCGCGGCGGAGCTCGGCAAGCCGAAGGGCTACGCGTACGCGGAGACGTTCGACCGGATCGTCATGGCGCGATGATCCGGTACTGGCCGGCGCTCCTGAGCGTCCTCCTGTCCCTCGGCGCCATCGTCGGCTACGTCGCGTTCCTGCGTATGCCCGTCGTGCGCAACCACCCCGAGCTCTACCTCGTCGCGTTCGCGCTGGCCACGCTGATCGCCGCCGCCGCGTCGTGGCGGGCCGCGCGCTGGCCGAACGTCGTCGCGCTCGCGCTCTCGGCGGTCCTGCTGGTTCTCGGCGGGTACTTCAACTTCGTCCTGGCCCGGGTGCCGGCCACGGCCATCGCGCTCAAGATCGGCGAGCCCGCACCCGACTTCACCCTGGCGGACGCCACCGGCGCGTCCGTCAGTCTCGCGTCCTTCCGCGACCGAATGCCCGTCGTTCTGGTCTTCTATCGCGGCTACTGGTGACCGTTCTGCGTCTCGGAGCTCCAAGGACTTGGAGCCGTGCTCACGGAGCTGGGCGACTCGGGCGTCCAGATCCTCGCGATCAGCCCCGACCCGAACGAGCGAAGTCAGGAGCTGGCCGTGCGGTTCCGGGCGCGCTATCGCTTCCTCGCCGACCGTGATCTCGCATTGACGCGCCGCTACGGTCTCGTCCACGTCGGCGGCGGCAACAAGGGCCAGGACGTGCCGCGCCCCACGACGGTCGTCCTCGACCGGCGCGGGATCGTCCGCTGGCTCTCGCTCGCCGACCGCATCCAGGTGCGGCCCGACCCGGACGCCGTGGCGCGCGCTGTCCGTGAGCTTGCCCCGTGACCGATCTGTCGCTGGGCCCGAGCGTCAAGCGCGTGCAGGAGGCGCTCGCCGCTTCGGGTGGCGGCCACACGGTGGTCGTCCTCGAGCAATCGGCGCGGACCTCTGCCCAGGCCGCGAGCGCGGTGGGGTGCCGTGTGGATCAGATCGCGAAATCGCTGGTGTTCCGCGCCGAGCAGAGCCAGCGCGCGGTGCTGGTCATCGCGAGCGGCGCCAATCGCGTCGACGAGCGCAAGGTCGCGGCGCTGATCGCGGAGCCGATCGGTCGAGCCGACGCCGAATTCGTCAGGCAGCGGACGGGGTTCGCGATCGGCGGCGTCGCGCCGGTCGCGCACGCCGAGCCGCTCACGATCCTGATCGACGAAGATCTGCTCCAGTGGTCGGAGATCTGGGCGGCGGCCGGTCACCCGAACACGGTCTTCAAGCTGACGCCCGCCGACCTGGTGAGCCTGACCGGTGGCCGCGTCGCGGCCGTCAAGTCCTAGGACGAGGTGGGTTAAAATGCCCGTGTGATTCGCCGTTTCGTCACATTTCTCCTCGCGGCATCCCTGATCGTGGTGGCGGCCGGGGCGTACGCACGCTCCGCCGTCGTGCCGCCGCCGCCCGCGCCGCTCTCCGAGAGTGTGAGCGCCTTGACCGCCCCCGAGATGGAAGGCCGGCGATCGGGCACGGCCAGCGGCGATCTTGCCGCCCGGCGGATCGCCGATTGGTTGGCGGCCGCCGGGCTTCGTCCCGGCGGCGACCAGGGGACGTACCTGCAGACATTCGTGCTCGAGACCTCGTCGCGCCCCGGACCGGCGAGCCGCCTGGATCTGCTTGGCCCCACGCCGCGACGCCTGGAGGCGGGGCGCGAATGGACCGCACACGGCGGCTCACGAGCCGGCGAGGTCAGCGGCGACGTCGTGTTCGTCGGCTACGGCGCGGAGATTCCGGAAGCCAAGTACGACGACTACGCCGGTGTCGACGTTCGCGGAAAGATCGCGCTCGCGCTCGACGGGGCGCCCGCTTATCTGACCAACGCGCGGGTGAGCCGCCTCGACAAGCTGATTGCAGCGCAGCGGCGCGGCGCCGCTGCGCTGCTGATCGCGGGCGGCGAGCTTCCGCCGCCGGAGAAGACTTCGGTCCAGGTCGGGCTGGTGTCGGGCGCCGTGACGCGCGCGGCCGCCGACGCGCTCCTGGCTCCGACGGGACGAACGACCGTCGACGCGACCGCCGCGCTGTCGGCGGCGCGCGGACCGGCGCCGTTCGCGACGCGAACCCGCGCGCACCTCCGCGTCGAGAAGGTGATCGACGAGATCCGAGCCGCGAACGTCATCGGCGTCCTGCCCGGCGACGACCCGACGCTCGCCGCCGAAGCCGTCGTCATCGGCGCGCACTACGACCACCTCGGCCGCGCCGACGGCGTCGTCTACCCGGGTGCCGACGACAACGCTTCCGGAACCGCCGTGGTCCTCGGCCTGGCGCGCGCCTTCGCGGCCGCCGGGGGCTCGAGCCGCACCCTGGTCTTCGCGCTCTTCGGCGCCGAGGAGCTCGGGCTGATCGGCTCGCGTCACTACGTGAACCGGCCCGCCGTCCCGCTCGATCGCACGGTCGCGATGGTGAACTTCGACATGGTCGGCCGGCTGCAAGGGCGATCGCTCAACGTGGGCGGGGGCGACAGCGGCAACCGGCTCCGCGTGCTCGTGAGCGACGCGGCGCAGCTCGAGGGCGTCCCCCTCGACGTCCACGGCTCTCCCTATGGACCATCCGACCACAGCCAGTTCTATGCGGCCGGGGTCCCGGTCCTCTTCTTCTACACGGGCGGTCACAGCGACTATCACCAGCCGAGCGATACCGCCGACAAGATCGACGCGGCCGGCCTGGCCCGCGTGGCGGCCGTCGGCGCGCGTGTCGTCGAGCGGCTCGCGAGCGATGCACGACCGGTCTACGCCCAGGTCGCCCAACCGGCTCGACGCCAGGCCAGCGGCGCCGCGGCCGGTGCGTTCCTCGGCGTGGTCGCCCTGCCCCGTCCTGGAAACGACGGCCTCAGGCTGTCGAGCGTCATGCCGGGAACCGGCGCCGCGCGCGCGGGACTGCGCGAGGGCGACGTGATCGTGCGATTCGCCGGGATCGCCGTCGAGGGCTTCGAGGAGCTGAGAACGCTGATCCGCGATCGCAAGCCCGGCGACACCGTCACGGTGCTCTATCTCCGGGACGGCGAAGCTCACTCGACGTCGGTGACGCTCGGTCCCCGCATTGAGTAGCCGCGCGATCCGCCGTCCCCGAGGAGGCGTGCATGGTCGACGATGACGTGAGATCCGCTCCGACGCTGACCGAGATGATGCGCCGGCGCGCGGCCCTCTCGCCCGACCAGCAGTACTTCCGGCTCTACGACGAGACCGTCACCTACGGACGCCTGTGGGCGCAGAGCGGGAAGTACGCCGCCGGGCTCGCGCGGGCGGGCGTGGCGCCGGGCGACAGGATCTGTCTCATCTATCCGACGTGCGCCGAATTCTTCTACACGTTCTTCGGCGCCTTGCGCCTGGGCGCGGTGCCGGTGCCGCTTTACCCCACGCTCGGCGTCGAGACGACGGCGGCCATCTTCCGCGACTCCGAAGCGGTCGCGGTCGCGACGATCGGTTGGTTCCGCGCCGGCGTGGACGAGAGCTGCGCGCTGGCGGCAAACGTCCGCATGGTCCTGGAGCCGCCCGACCTCGAGATCGACGCGGCGCCGCCGCCGCTCGCAGCGGCGACGGCGGACGATCTGGCCTTCCTGCAGTACACGTCGGGGAGCACGGGCCACCCGCGGGGCGTCATGCTCACCCACCTGAACGTGGTGTCGACCATCCACTTCATGGCCGAGGCGGCCGGGATCACCGTCGACGATCGCGTCGTGTCGTGGCTTCCGCTCTACCACGACATGGGGCTGATCGGCTGCGCGTTCACGCCGCCGCTCTCCGGTACGCCGATCTGGCTCCTGCCGCCCGATCTCCGCAACCCGCGACAGTGGCTCACCCTGATCACGGAGATCCGCGCGACGTTCACGGTCTCGCCGGACTTCGGCTACCGCAACTGCGTGCGCAACGTCCGGGACACGACCGGACTCGATCTGGGAAGCCTCAAGGCGGCGCTCTCGGGCGCCGAGCCCGTGCGCCTGTCGACGATCGACGCGTTCGAGTCGCACTTCGGCCTCAAGCGCATCATCTCGCCCTGCTACGGCCTGGCCGAGGCCACCCTGGCGGTCGCCATCTGGCCACGGGGTGTGCCGCTCCGGCTCGATCCGAGCGGACGGTTTCTCTCGGTGGGCCAGCCGTGCCGCGGCGTCTCGGTGAAGATTCTGGCGCCGCTGGACGAGGGCGGCGGCGAGCGTGCCGTGGGTGTCGAGGGTGAGATCTGCGTGAAGAGTCCCGGCGTGATGAAGGGCTACTACAACAACCCGGCCGCCACCGCGAAGGTGCTGATGCCGGGCGGCTGGCTCAGAACCGGGGATCTCGGATTCCTCGACGCCCAGGGATTCCTCTTCGTGACCGGGCGGCTCAAGGACCTCATCATCCTCGGCGGCCAGAACGTGGTGCCGGCCGACATCGAGGAGGTCGTCGATCGCGTGCAGGGCGTGCGCTACTCCGCTGCCGTCGGCATCGACAGCGAGCGGACGGGCACGCAGCGGCTTCACGTCGTCGCCGAGGTGCGCAGCGAGGACGCGTCGCCCGACGACTACCACGATCTCATCCGCGAGATCACCGGCCGCGTCCACCGTGCGAGCGGCCACCGGCCGGCCCGCGTGATCCTCGTCCGGTCGAGCACGATTCCGAAGACCTCCAGCGGCAAGATCCAGCACTCACGCCTGGTGCAGATGATCCAGGACGACTCGCTCGACGAGCGTGTCGTCTACGGCGACGACTGATCGTGCAGGTCGGTTGTCACCTGCCCGTCTACGGCCCCGCCGCCACGCGCGACGTGCTGCGGGAGTTCGCGCGGCGTATGGAGGCTCTCGGCTACGACTCGCTCTGGGCCAGCGACCATGTCGTCATTCCGTACTCGATCGCGTCGCGCTATCCCTATAACCCGACCGGCGACTTTCCTCTGGCCCCGGCCACCAGCTTCCTGGAGCCCCTGGTCGCGCTGGGACTCGTCGCGGGCGTGACCGAGCGCGTCCGGCTCGGCACGACCGTGCTGGTTCTGCCCCATCGCCATCCGGTCCTCGCCGCGAAGATGCTGGCGACGCTCGACCACCTGGCGCCGGGCCGCGTCATCCTGGGCGCCGGCGTCGGCTGGATGAAGGAGGAGATCGAGCTCTTCGGCGTGCCCTACGCGCGGCGCGGGACCTGGAGTGACGAGGCGATCCGCGTCATGAAGGCGTGCTGGCGCGACGAGCGCGTGCGCTACCGCGGCCAGTGCGTGCGCTTCGAGGCGCTCGGCGTGGCGCCGAAGCCCGCGCAGGGCACCATCCCGGTCTGGATCGGCGGCCACACGCCGCGCGCCCTCCGGCGCGTCGCCGAGCTCGGTGACGGCTGGCACGCCGCCTTTCCGAGCGCGGCGCAGATGAAGACCGGGCTCGCGGATCTGGCGACCGCGTGCCGCACGGTGGGCCGTGACCTGAAATCGCTCACGATCAGCGCGCGTCTGGGACTGCCGGCCCGCCAGGATGCCGACGCGCTCGTCGGCGAGATCCGCGAGCTCGCCGACCTCGGCGTGAGCCACCTGATCCTCGAGTCGCGGGTGCGCGACCTCGACGACTTGACCCTGATCTACGAGAAATTCGCGAACGCGGTCCGCCCTCGCCTCTGAGCGGCTCGGCGCGGTGAGAGAACGGCCACCTGGACGAGCTGGCCTACGAGCGCCGCATGGTGAACACGAGCTTGCCCTTCGCCGAGCTTCGACGACGCAGTGACATCACCGCCCGGGCCCGAGCCGCCGGCGGTCGGCCGGAGTTCGCGGCGCTCGTCCGCGAGGGCCTTCCGGACCGGAGATGATAAGGAGAGACGATGGACGACCCGCATCAGCTCGAGATCATCATCGCGCTGCTCGCGGCCGTGCTGGCGCTCGCGACGGCCGCCCGCCGCGTTCTGATCCCCTATCCCATCTTCCTGGTCCTCGGCGGGCTGGTCATCGGTCTCGTCCCGAACATCCCGATCGTCCGTCTCGACCCCGATCTGGTGTTCCTGGTCTTTCTGCCTCCCGTCTTGTTTGCCGCGGCGTACTTCACCTCGCTCCGCGACTTCCGGGCCAATCTGCGTCCGATCACGTTGCTCGCGATCGGGCTGGTGCTGGCCACGACCGCGGTGGTCGCCACCGTCGCGCGCTTCGTCATGCCCGGGCTGAGCTGGCCGGCGGCGGTCGCCCTCGGCGCCATCGTCTCGCCGCCCGACGCCGTCGCCGCCAGTGCCATCGCCCGACGCCTGGGCATCCCCTATCGGATCGTGACCGTCCTCGAGGGCGAGAGCCTGATCAACGACGCCGCGGCGCTCGTGCTCTATCGGTCCGCGGTCGCGGCGGTCGTGACGGGTGTCTTCTCGCTCACGGCGACGCTGTGGCAATTCGTCCTGACCTCGGCGGGCGGCGTGCTGATCGGGTTGATCGTGGGCTGGCTCGTCTGCTGGGCGTTGCGCCTCACCGAGGACAGCCTGACCGAGACGACTATCACCTTGCTGGCACCCTATGCGGCCTGGCTCCTGGCCGAGCGCACGCACACCTCGGGCGTGCTCGCGTGCGTAGCCGGCGGCCTTTACGTGCGACGGTACTTCAGCGCGGCGGTGGCGCCCGCCACGCGCATGCAGTCCCTCGCCGTCTGGAATGTCCTCATCTTCGTCCTGAACGGCGTGGTCTTCGCGCTGATCGGGCTCCAGCTCGGCGCCATCCGCGCGTCGGGCATCCACGTCGATCTCGGGACCCTCGTGCGCCTCGGGGCCCTCATCGGTCTTGCCGTCATCGTGATCCGTCTGATCTGGGTCCCGCTGGCGGTCGTGATCCCCAGACTCGTGAGCCGCGCGCTGCGCGCGCGCGATCCGATCCCTCCGTGGCCGCTGGTGCTGCTGCTGTCGTGGATCGGAATGCGCGGCATCGTCTCGCTCGCCGCCGCGCTCGCCTTGCCGGAGACGACGGCGTCGGGCGCGCCGTTTCCCTTCCGCGGCGAGATCATCCTCGTGACCTTCGCGGTGATCCTGGCCACGCTCGTCCTGCAGGGGCTGAGCCTGACGCCGCTGATCCGGTTCCTCGAGCTTGGCGAAGACCGTACGCTCGAGCTGGAGGAAACGCGGGCACGGGAGGAAGCGGCGCAGGCTGCGATTGCCCACCTGGAGCAGCTCTCGACGACCCCGTGGCCGCGCCGCGAGGACGTGGAACGGATGCGCGCGATCTACACCCAGCGGATTCGGCGTTCGTCACCGATCGATCTGGGCGCTGACGGTTCGGCCGCCCGCGCGCAAGCCGCGTTCCGACGGCTCCGGCACGAGACGTTGTCCGCCGAGCGCCGAGCGCTGATCGCGTTACGGGATCAGGGCGCGATCAGTGACGAGATTCTCCACCGGCTCGAACAGGAGCTCGATGTCGAGGCCATGCGCATCGGTCTCGGCGAGACGCGCCTGAGTGGCTGACTCCACACGAACCCGGCGATGCTCACCGGGCCGACGACGGCGAGACCTCAGATCTTCTCGCCGAGCTTCGCCCAGTCCTCGAGGAACTTCTTGAGCCCGATATCGGTCAGCGGATGCTTCATGAGCTGCTCGAGCACCGCGAACGGGAGCGTCACGACGTGGGCCCCGGCCTTCGCGGCGTCGATGACGTGCAGGGGGTTGCGGATCGAGGCGGCGAGCACCTGCGTCTTGAAGCCCTGGACCCGGTAGATCTCGCAGATGTCGCGGACGAGGTCCATGCCGACGTGCGAGATGTCGTCGAGGCGTCCGAGGAAGGGGCTGATGTAGACGGCGCCCGCCTTCGCCGACAGGAGCGCCTGCGTCGCCGAGAAGCAGAGCGTCTGGTTGACGCGGATGCCCTTGCCGGAGAGGTACTTTACGGCCTTGAGGCCGTCCTTGGTGAGCGGGCACTTCACGACGGCGTTCGGCGCCACCTGCGCCAGCTCCTCGCCTTCTTTCACCATGCCCTCGAAGTCGGTGGCGACCACCTCGAGGCTGACGTCGCCGGGGACGATCGAGCAGATTTCTTCGACGAGCGGCCGGAACGGACGCTTCTCCTTGGCGATCAGCGACGGGTTGGTCGTCACGCCGTCCACCAGGCCCAACGCCACGCCTTCCTTGATTTCCTTGATGCTCGCCGTGTCGAGGAAAATCTTCATCGCGCCCTCCCCGGTTCATAGGCGCGCGCTACGGCCGGCGGGGGAGCCCCGATGGCCCGCAGCGCGCACCGCAATCGCCTCATCGCCGCTCGATCGTCACGCGCGTTCCCGCGCGCACCTTGGTGAAGACTCGGGCGTCGCCGACGACCTTGCCGACGACGTTCACCGGGCTCGCCGGACGACATTCGCCGTCGCGGCTCACCGGCGTCGGACCGAAGAAAATGCAGAAGGCGGTGCCCGGAGGCCAGTACGCGAGATCACCGACGTCGACGACTTCGCGCGGCTTCTCGGCGGGCGCCGTGAGACCGATGTCGAAATATATCTCGTCGCCCCACGTCTGCCCCTTCGCTTCGATCGGCAGCGCCTCCCAGATCGCGCCCGCCGTCTTCGAATCGTTGAGCCGCGCTTCCGCGGACACCGACCCCGCCGTAATCCGGATCGCGCGGTCCATCCCGGCCAGCGTAGGCTCCGCTTCCAACCCAAGTCAAGAACGCGAACGCACCCGGGTAGACAGCGGGTCAGGACGATGGGTGCGGTGAGGGTCGAAGGGACCCGTTCACTGAGCGCGCTGATAGTCGCTGAGCGCGGCGTCGAGCGCAGCGCGGTCGGCGACCGCCGACCATCCCTCGCCCTCCACCGCGAGCGAGCCGGCGCAGGCCGCGGCGGCCGCGGCCAGCCAGGGGTCGCCGTCGCGCTGGTACTGAATGAGAAAAGCGGCCGCGAAGACGTCGCCGGCGCCGGTCGGGTCGACCTCGCGCGCCGGCCGCGGCTGAACCTCGTAGCGCTCGCCGTTCACGAACATTAGCGCGCCGTCGCGGTCCGCCGTCAGCACGCCGACGGGCATGCGCTGGAACCACTCGACCACCTCGGTCTCCTGGCCCCGGATGTCCTCGCGGCTCAGGAACAGCGCCTGGACCGACTGCAGCAGCCGCTCGGGCGAGCGCCACGGGCGGGGGACGACCAGACCGTCGGGCTTCACCTGTCGCACCCAGCCCTGCGCGGCCGCGCCCACGGCGCCGTCGGTGAAGAGGGTCGCGATCATCGGATCGACTTCGTCCACCACCGGCGCCAGGAGAGTCAGCGAAGCCTCGCGCCAATCCTCCGGCACGTCGGCCATCGTCAGAGGGGCCGCGGCGGCGCGCACGTGCGACACACGCCCGCCCGGCTCGTGCCGGTGCTCGAACAGGGTCGTGTCGGCGGCCGGCACGCTGACGACCTCGATCTTCGAGGGAACCACGTCGAGCGGAAACTCGTCACCGTGGCTCGTGAGGAGCCCGACCGAGAGCCCGAGGCGATGGGCGGTGACGGCGGCGTAGAGCGCGGAGCCGCCCGGGCGTGTGGATTCGCCGAAGCGGTCGAGCGTGACGTGCCCGATGGCGACGAAGTCAGGCGCGCTCACGCCAGGGCTAGAGCTTGAGCTCCTTGGTGCTCGGCGAAGACCTTCACGCGCCGGTGCCCCACCGGCTCTTGACCGCCTCGCGGTCCACCGCACCGTCGGCCGTGCGGGGCAGCGCGTCGGTGAAGGCCACCGCGTGCGGTCGCTTGAAGCGGGCGATCTTCGAGCCCACGAAGTCGACGACTTGTTGAGCGCTGTAGCGATCGGGCGGCCGCACCTCGACGATCGCCTTGATCGCCTCGCCCCACTTGACGTCGGGGATCCCGTAGACGCACGCGGCCCCGACGCCGTCCATCTGCACGATCACCGACTCGACCTCGGCCGGATACACGTTCTCGCCGCCGGGCTTGATCAGCTCCTTCTCCGGCTTGCGCCTGACGTAGTGGAGCCAGCCGTCCTCGTCGAAGCGTCCGACGTCGCCGGTGTGGTGCCAGCCGTTGCGCAGGGTGTAGGCGGTCACGTCGGGCTGGCCGAAGTAGCCCTGGAACACGACCGGGCCGCGCACGACGATCTCGCCCGGCGTGCCGGTCGGCACCTCGCGATCATAGTCGTCGACGAGCCGCAGCCGGCACACCGCAATCGGGCGGCCGGCGGCGCCGGGCTTGTCGCGCACGCGCTGGATGCTCACGAACCCGGTGGTCTCGGACTGGCCGAAGCCCGTCCAGAACTGCGCCTGCGTCTCGTCGTGCAGCCGCTGGATCGTGGGCGGCGCGTCGAGCCCCGAAACGTGCGTCAAGCTCGGCAGCTTGCTGCCGAGCTTCTGCGCGGCGTCGAGCAGGTTGACCAGCACCGGCGGAAAGTCCGAGACGTGCGTGATGCGATGCGCGTCGATCAGCCGCACCGCTTCCTCGGCGTCGTAGCGGGCGACCAGCACGCAGGCGCCGCCGGCGTGCAGGTGGGCCACGAGGTTACCGAGCGCGGTGATGTGGAATAGCGGCAGCGCGAGCAGATAGCGGTCGGCCGCGGTGAAGCCGAGCGCCTGGATGACCACGAGCGAGGCCGTGACGACGTTCGAGTGCGTGAGCACGGCGCCGCGCGGAATCACGTCCACCGCCGCCGTCGAGATCACCGCGAAGGGGTCGTCGCCCGCGACGTCGGCCGCCGGCGGCGGGTCGTCGCGATAGAGACTCGACAGCGCCGTGAAGCCCGCCGCCGGCGGGGCCTCGCCGAGCTGATACCAGTGCGCCACGCCGCGCTGCGTGCGAGGCCACTCACCCACGACCGGTAAGGTCGAGGCGTCCGCGACCATCATCGCGGGCGAGGCGCGCTCGAGGACTCGCTCGACCTCCTGGGCGGTGAGCCGCCAGTTGATCGGGTACGCGATGATGCCCTGGCGGGCGCACGCGCCGTAGAGGTCGACGTACGCCGCGTCGTTCTGGGCGAGGATGCAGATGCGATCGCCCTTGGCAAGCCCGAGGCCCGCCAGCCCGGAGGCGAGCCGGTCGGCTCGCTCCAGGAGCTCGCGGAAGGACCACCGCCGTGTCCCTTGGATCAGCGCGGGCGCGTCGCGGTAGAGCGCCGCGCCGCGCGCCAGGAGGTCGTAGATCGTGAAGGCCTGGGCGCCCATCCGCCTACTGCCCGACGATGTCCGCCTTCATCGGCCCGAGCATGCCGAGCAGCTCGCTCTTGTCCTTCGGATCGACCTTGTTCTTGTCGAGCGCCTTGACGAGATTCTCGACAGTCGCGTTCCACTCGGCGTCGGTGATCTGCATGCCCTTGTGCGCCGTCTTCATGTCGCGGCCGAGGTAGGAGCACGGTCCGCCGGTCGCGTCGCAGATCTGGTCCGCGAGGTTCGACTTCAGCTTCTCGACGTCGGGCCCCTTCATGTCCTTGAACCGAGCGTTGACGCGACTGTCGCCGGTCATGTTGGTGACGAAATCGCCGACGACGAGCGCGATGCCTTCACGCCCGCCCAGCCGCTTGTAGAGGGTCGGCGGCGGATCACCCATCGTCGCGCACGCCACGAGGTTCAGCGCCGCGAGGCACAGCACGATCCGCAGTCCGATCCCACGCACCAGACCCATCGAGTCCGCTCCTCTCAGGAGAGCCAGCGTTTGCGCCGCTTGTAGTGTTTGACGTCCCGGTACGACCGGCGACTGCCGACCTCGGTGAGACCGAGGTAGAACTCCTTGATGTCCGCGTTCTGGGTGAGCATGGCCGCGGTGCCGTCGAGCACGATCCGGCCGTTCTCCATCACGTAGCCATGCTCGGCGATGGTCAGCGCCAGCGCGGCGTTCTGCTCGACCAGCAGCACCGTGAGCTTCTCCTGCCGGTTCAGCCGCTGCACGATCGCGAAGATCTCCTCGACCAGCATCGGCGCCAGGCCGAGCGATGGCTCGTCGAGCAGCATCACGTGCGGGTCGGCCATCAGCGCGCGCCCGATCACGAGCATCTGCTGCTCGCCCCCTGACAGGTAGCCGGCCTGGACCCGGCGCCGTTCCTTCAGACGCGGGAAGTAGCCGTAGACGCGCTCGATCCCGGCGGCCACACGCTGCCAGTCCGTCTGGATGTGAGCGCCGGCGAGCAGGTTCTCTTCGGTCGTCAGGTGCTCGAAGACCCGACGGCCTTCGAACACCTGCACGATCCCGCGCCGGACCACCCCGTGCGGGGGCAGCCGGTCGATCCGCTCGTTCTTGAACTCGATCGAGCCCTTCGTGACGTCGCCCCGCTCGGAGCGAAGCAAGCCAGAGATCGCCTTGAGCGTCGTCGTCTTGCCGGCGCCGTTGGCGCCGAGCAACGTCGTGATCCCGCCCTCGCGGACGTTGAGCGACACACCCTTGAGGACGAGGATCACGCCGTCGTAAATGACCTCGATGTTGTTGAGGCTCAGCATGTCCGAGCGCTTACTTCTTCGCCCCGCTCTCCTTGATGTGCTTGGCCACCACGTCTTGATACGCGGCGAACCAGTCGGTGGCCTTCTCGAACTTGCCGCCCTTCACCTGCCAGATCTGCACGAGCCCGCCACCCTCGTGGTCGGTGTTGGTGATCTTGAGCGGCGGCACCAGCCCACCCAGGGTGAAGTTCGAGATCTTCTCGAATCCGTTCTTGGTGTCGACGCCGGTGATCTTGCCGTCCGGCTTGGCCTTCAGCGCGTTGCGGATGGCCTCGACGTGCAGCGCGGCGATGAGCACGCCCCGGTTGTAGAAGACGGTCGAGGCCATTTCCTTCGGCGGCTCCTTGCCCTGCTTCTTGTACATCTCGCGGATCTCGTTCAGCACCGGGTAGTCGGTGCCGACTCCGGCGAACTGCATCGCGAAGTAGCCCTCGGCGACGGCGAACCCCCCGGCGCCGTCGATGTTGGCCTCGGCCGATCCCCAGACGAACGAGACAACCTTGCGGAGCGGATAGCCCACCCGCTTGAACTCCTTGATCGACACCGACGGTGCGCCGCCGAAGAGGTGCGCGACCACGAAGTCGGCGCGGAAGCGCTGCGCGATGTCCAGCACCTGGGCGCCCATCTCGACACCGGGCGGCGGAACCGCGAAGGTCTTGAGCTGGAATCCTTCCTTCGTCGCGAGGTCTTCGATGACCTCGATCGGCTCGCGGCCGGCCGGGTTGTCGTAGAAGATGTAGGCGATTTTCTTGCCCTTGAGGCTGCCGCCCATCTGCTTCTTGACGAAGTCGATCGCCGCTGCCCCCTGCGACCAGTAGGTCGCGGCGATCGGGAAGATGTACGGGTACCGGACGCCGTCGGCGGCCGCCGCGCTGCCGAAGCCGGGCGAGGTGCCCGGGATCCGATCTTCAGTGAGCTTCGCCGCGAGCGCGTAGATCTGCGGCGTGCCGTAGATGGCCATCGTCACCGCGCCGTCCTTCTTGTGGCGCTCGTAGGACTCGACGGCCGGCGGCACCTTGTACTCGTGGTCGATCTCGAGGGCCTTGATCTTGAAGCCCTCGACGCCGCCCCTGGAGTTCACCAGGGCGACGTAGTCGTGAAAGGCTGGGCACAGAACCGTGCCGACGATCTGGGTCGGTCCGGTGCGGTCACACTGGACGCCGATCACGATCTCGCCCTTCGACTGGGCGTAGGACGGGCCCGCCGCCAGCAGGCTGCCCGCCGCCACGATCAGCGCCGTCGCGATGGCCAGGAACTGTTTCATGTGCGCTCTCCTTGCTCGCGTACTCAGTACGCGAACGGCCAGACTCTGAAGTAGCTTCGAATGTTCCGCCACAGACGGTTCAGTCCCTCGGGCTCCACGATCAGGAAGAAGATGATGAGGGCGCCGAACATCATCAGGCGGAGGTTGGGAATGAGATTGAGCACCGTTTGCGGTGAGAAGAAGACCCCGCCAAACGCCTCCATGGCGTAGCGGATGACGATCGGGAGCAGGGTCACGAAGATCGCCCCGAAGATCGAGCCCAGCACGGACCCGAGCCCGCCGATGATGATCATCGCCAGGTAGTCGATCGAGACGCCGATCTGGAACTGCTCGTAGTTGGCGATGCCGAGGAAGTAGGTGTACAGCACCCCGGTCATCCCGGCGTAGAACGACGAGATCGCGAACGCGAGGAGCTTGTAGCGGAAGATGTTGATGCCGATGATCTCGGCGGCGATGTCGTGGTCGCGTATCGCGATGAAGGCGCGCCCCACGCGGGTGCGCATGAGGTTCATCGTCCCCACGATGGCCAGGGCGACGAAGACGAGCAGGAAGTAGTACATGTCGCGCTGGGTATCGAGCACCATCGTGCCCAGCCGCGGCCGGGCCACCTCGATCGAGGCCTGCACGCCGCCGCTGATAAACGTAACGTGGTTGATGGTCCACTCGATGATGAGCTGACCGGCCAAGGTGGCGATCGCCAGGTACAGCCCCTTGATCCGCAGGGACGGGATACCGAC
>Ga0209160_1001142_pt1 | contig 22207 bp, 19 predicted proteins | sample GraSoiAngelo_153_FD_186167 | JGI IMG/M metagenome (GOLD analysis project Ga0209160, IMG submission 186167) | Grasslands soil microbial communities from the Angelo Coastal Reserve, California, USA - 14_1009_12_40cm (SPAdes) (version 2) | ecosystem: Environmental > Terrestrial > Soil > Grasslands ...
TCGAGATCGGAGTGGTGGTCGCGCTCGTCGGCTTCGTGCTCGCCCTCTTCGTCATAGGAGTCCGCGCGCCGCGCCCGGTGGCGCAGGCCTTGCCTGAGGCGGCCTGAAAACACATTCGGGGAGCGCGCGTCCACGACCGGACGCGCGCTCTCTGACGTAGGCTCAAGCGGAATGGCGACAGTCCAGGTCCGCTACATCGTCAATGACGTCGATGCCGCGATCGCCTTCTACTGCGAACACCTCGGCTTTCACGAAGACATGCACCCGGCTCCAACGTTCGCGATGCTGTCGCGAGGCGACCTGCGTTTGGTCCTCAGCCAGCCCGCACGCGGTCCGGGAGGCGGCGGACAGCCGATGCCTGACGGCACCCTTCCAGGGCCCGGAGGCTGGAACAGATTCTCCATCGAGGTCACCGACCTTGACGCCATGGTCGGGCGCTTGCGCAACGCGGGCGTCCACTTTCGCAATGACCTCGTCAACGGTGTCGGTGGCAGGCAGATCCTGCTCGACGACCCATCAGGCAACCCGGTCGAGCTCTTCGAGCCGACCATTGACGAGGCCCGATTGAGCTCGCGCCGAGGAATCTAGCCGCGCGCCAGGTCGGACAGCGAGTGCATGGTGGAGCGAGTCGCCGGGTATAGGTCTCGGTAGGCCGCGTAGTAGTCCTGGTACCTGCGAGCGGTCGATGGGTTCGGCTCGCAGACCTCGGGTCGCAGCGAGATCTGCGCCGTTGCCTCGGCCACGTCGGGGTACACACCCGCCGCGACCCCAGCCAGCAGGGCGGCTCCATATGCGGGCCCTTCATCGGCCTGGGTGCGGACGATCGGACAGCTCATCACGTCAGCGAGCACCTGGCGCCAGAACGCGCTTCGGGCGCCGCCGCCGGTCGCGCGGATCTGGTTCGGCTTGATGCCGAGACCGATCGTGATCTCGAGCGAGTCGCGCAGGCTGAAGGCCACCCCCTCCATGACCGCGCGTGTCAGATGACCCAGCCCGTGGCGCGAAGTCAGCCCAACGAATGCTCCCCGCGCGTGTGGATCCATGTGCGGCGTGCGCTCGCCGGTCAGGTATGGAAGGAAAACAAGCCCCTCCGCGCCTGGCGGGGCATGGGACGCGAGCTCGCTCAGCTCGTCGTAATCAGGCTTGCCCACCACCTCGCCCCACCACCGGAGTGATGCGCCCGCCGCGAGGGTGACGCCCATGAGGTGGTAGCGCTCGGGGACCGCGTGGCAGAACGCGTGGAGACGGCCCGATCGATCAAGCGACAGGACGTCGGAGTGAGCAAACAGGACTCCGCTCGTGCCAATCGAGCAGCTCACCAGGCCATCCCTGACCACGCCGTTGCCGACCGCCGCGGCCGCGTTGTCGCCGCCGCCCGCGGCGACCACGACTCCCGCCGGCAACCCGAGGTCGCTTGCGACGTCCGCTCGAACCTGGCCCGTGGCGGCCGGCGCTTCGTGTACCCGCGGCAGCCATTCGATCGGAACTTCCAGCGCGTCGACGATCTCGCGCGACCATCCGCGCTCTTTCAGATCGAGCAGCAGGGTGCCAGACGCGTCGGAGGCGTCAGTCGCCTTATCGCCCGTGAGCCGCAAGCGCAGATAGTCCTTCGGCAGCAGGACGCTGTGCAGCCGCGCATAAGACTTCGGCTCTTCGTCGCGCAGCCACAGGATCTTGGGCGCCTGGAACCCGGTCAGCGCAGGATTGCCTGCGATCTCGATGAGCCGGTGCGCGCCGATCCGCTCGGTGATCGCCTCACACTGCGCCGCCGTCCTCTGGTCGTTCCAGAGGAGCGCGGGCCTGATGACGTGATCCGCCTGGTCGAGAAAGACCGCGCCGTGCATCTGGCCCGTGAGACCGAGGCCGACGATGTCGCCTCCGACGTTGGATGCAACCCCGGCGATCGCACGCCGGGCTCCCTCCCACCAGTCTTCCGGCCGCTGCTCGGACCATCCCGGCCGTGGGCTGGACGAGGGGTGCTCGACGCTTGCCTCGGCGCGAACAGCGCCCTGATGGTCGATCGCGATGCAGCGGACTCCGCTGGTCCCGACGTCGAGGCCGAGGAGATGGCTCACGCTACCGCGATTGGATCACAGGCAGAGGTTCGTAACCCGGCTTCCACTGTTGGACAAAGCCCGGAAAGCGAGCCTTGATCACCTCCCACGGCGCGCCCGGCATCAGCTGCTCGAGTGAATGCCGCATCTGACAGTTACGGCAGACCCCAAGTCTCTTGTTCGCCCACGCCCCGCATCCGGTGGCGCAAGGTTGAAGGTGGTGGTGGCACGCAAAGCAGAGGACCTGAAGGTTCTCCTCGCTGTCGTCCCCGCCCTGCAGCACCGGCAGCCTGTGATGCACCTGCAAAACGCGCTCTGCAGCCAATGCGCCGCAGATCTCGCACGCCCCGCCGCGCGACGCGATCAGCGCCCGCCTGCGCGATGCGGTCAGAGGTTTGACGCCAGACCTTCGATTGCTCGCGGTCAGCAGGCGGTCGCGAGTGGTGCGGCTGCCCACCAGCGGAGTCCATTGACGGTCATCGCCGGCCGAGCACCTGCCGCAAAGGACCAGCAGGTTGGCCGCCGTGCAGGGCGTGTTCTCGTCGACCCGGAACACATACAGGGCCCACCGCCATTCGAGCCGGCATGCCTCGCATGCTCCCGAGCATCTGCGCTCAAGCGCGACGCGAACGCTCGGAGCAAGTCGCATTGTACCAAACATGCGTTTGGCCCCAGAGCATCGTAGCGCTGATCGGAGGGTAATGCCACTTAGGATTTCACTCGATAGATGCCGAATTCGGTCTGGACCGGATCGTTGTCCCTCGGCCTGGTGGTCGTGCCCGTGCGCCTTTACCCGGCCGTACGCAAGAAGAACGTGCGCTTCCACGAGCTCGACCGGGCCGGAAGGCGCGTCCGTCACGTGCGCGTTCCAGACCCGGATATCTACCTGCCAGTGCCCGAGCCGGAATCCCACGTCGCCATCACCGCAACTCAGGAACGCCGCTTGCCCGAAGAGCCCATCCCCACGGCCGAGGTCACCTATGAAGAGATCCAAAAGGGGTACGAGGTGGCTCCCGGAGAGTACGTGAGCATGACCCGCGAGGAAGTCGCCTCGCTCGCGCCCGAGCGGAGCCGCGTCATCGACGTCCAGCAGTTTGTCGACGTGTCCGCCGTCGATCCTATCTACTTCGAGTCGCGCTACTACGTGGTGCCAGACCGCGAGTCGGCCTCGCCATTTCGGATCCTCCGGCAAGCGCTGGCTGCGGCGGACCGGATGGCGATCGCCTGGTTCACGCTGCGCTCGCGGCGCTACCTGGGCGCGATCCGTCCGTACGGCGACGTGATGCTGCTCACGACGATGGTTCACGCGGACGAGATCGCCGCGGCCGATTTCTTCATCCCCGACGCTGACTCGACGCCGACTGACAAAGAGTTGAAGATGGCGCGCCTCTTGATCGACACGCTGTCCGGACCGTTCGAGCCCGAGCGATACCCCGACGAGCACCGCCAGCGTCTGCTGGACGCGATCGCGGCCAAGACTGCCAGCATCGGGGAGTCGCCAGCCGCGCCGTCTCCGACACGGATCGTCGACCTGATGGCGGCGCTCGAAGCGAGCGTGAAGGCGGCGAAAGCCGCTCGCGCCCGGCAAGATCGACAACTCAAGGCTCCGCGACGCCGATCGCGGGGTGCCTAGCCCCTCACGAATGCTGGTTGTGCCGGTCGCCGCCTCGGTTCTCTGGCTGAGCGTGGTGGCGGCGGGTGTTGTCGTTTTCACGCCGCCGTTCGGACTTGTGCGCCATCCAAAGGCTTCACTTGTTGTGTGCGTCCTGGCCGCCGGAGTTGCATTGACTGTCACCGCCATCCAGGTGACGGTGCCGGTGACTCGCCTGCATCCGTTTGCCTGGGATTGGGTAGCCACAGATTACTTCTTGGCCATGATCCATCGGTTTAACGGCGGACCGTATCCATTCTTCTGGACGCCGCCCTGGGTGTATGAGATCGGAGGTCTGACACCACTGCTGCCCATCTCAGGAGCCCTCGCCACGATGGCAGCGTATCCAGCGCGCCGAGTATCTCGAGGTCTATACGTCGTGCCGATGTCGATCGGATCTACTGTTCTCGTGTTGTACGCCGTTGCAGCGGTGCACGCCGCCTTGGAGACGCGCTTTGGAGTGGCGCTTTAGGACGGATTCGGCGCGTCCTCGAGCAGTGCTTCGGGCAGATCGACGATGCGCGAGCGCAGGTACTCGCCGAGACCCTTGGCCTGGGGATCGATGCGAGTAGACGAGGCCACGCCTTGGCCGAGCAGTCCGACGATGACGAAGTTCAGCGACCGGATGTTGGGCAGCGAATAGCGATGCACCGGGAGCCCAGCCGCCTCGGGCAGAAGCTCCTTGAGCCGATCAACGTTCAGAAATGCTTCCAACCAGCGGTATCCGTCCTCGCTCCGGGCCCAAACACCGACGTTCGCGTTTCCGCCTTTGTCGCCCGACCTCGCACCGAACACCGTCCCCAAAGGGACGCGGCGCGTAGGTCCGATGTCGGACAACGTCCCATCGCCGCGATCCGACTTCTCGGCTTGCCCCGGTCGCCTCGGCGGCTCGGCCACGTCGAGGCGCCGCCCGTCTTCCAGCACAACCGACTGAGCCACCAGGTCCGCGGGGATGAGCGCCGGCCAGTAGACCCCGTACGTCGTCTCCGCGTCGGGCGGGCTGGTCGTGAAGAAACCCGGATAGCTTGCCAGCGCCAGCTCGATCGCCCTGTTGGAGAATGCGCGCCCGACCTTTTTGGGGTCTGAGTCCTTCACGGTCACACGAAGCTGGGCGGTCGCCTCGCTCGTCTGAAGAAGCTGAACGTCGACGTGGTCGAAGGCTGCCTCGCCACCTGGCGATTCGAACAGCTGGCGGCGTGCGAGCTCGGCCTTGGCCTCGATGTCGAGGCCTGTGAGGACGAAAGTCATTGTGTTCCGGTAGCCGCCGATGTAGTTGAGCGACACCTTGAGCGTGTCGGGCGCGGGCTCCCCGCGGATTCCCGACACGAGCACCCGATCCGGTCCGTCGGGCGAGAGCCGGATGCTGTCGAACCGCGCCACCACATCGGGGTTCAGGTAGCGCCGGCCCTGGATCTCATACAGGAGCTGGGCAGTGACCGTTCCCACCGAGACCAGTCCCCCACTGCCCGGATGCTTGGTGATGACCGAGCTGCCGTCTTCGCGCACCTCCGCGATCGGAAAGCCGAGATGCGTGATGCCAGGCACCTCAGAGAAGAAGCTGTAGTTGCCGCCGGTCGCCTGAGCGCCGCACTCGATGACGTGTCCGGCGACCACCGCGCCGGCGAGCCGGTCCCAGTCGTCTCGAGCCCAGCCGAACCGCCAGGCCGCGGGGCCGACGACGAGCGACGCGTCGGTGACGCGCGGGCAGACGACGATATCCGCTCCCGCATTGAGGGCTTCGACAATGCCCCATGCTCCGAGGTAGACGTTCGCCGACACCGGTTCGACTCCGGCTTCGGCCAGCGAGCGGCCAGTGTCGAGATGGCGAAGCTCGTTGCCGGCGGCCTGGAGCTCGCCAAGGCGCGGGAGCAGGTCGTCGCCCTCGATGTGAGCGACTGACGCCTCCAGGCCCAACCGCGTCAGCAGCTCGCGCAGCCTGGTTGCGAGACCGGCCGGGTTCAGGCCGCCGGCGTTGACGACGATCTTCACGCCGCGGTCGATCGCCAGGCCGGCGACCTCCTCCATCTGCCTGAGGTAAGTCGTCGCGTAGCCCGCCTCGGGATCCTTGAGTCGCGACTTCCAGAGGATCAGCATCGTCAGCTCGGCCAGGTACTCGCCGGTGAGGACGTCGATCGGCCCTCCCTCGAGCATCTCGCGAGCCGCGGAAAAGCGGTCGCCGTAGAACCCGGAGCAGTTGGCGATCCGCAGGGCGTCGGTCACGATTGATACCGACTTTGACACCTCCTCGGGACTGATTTCGATACCGCTCCGGAAGGAGGCTGCGCGCCATCGCAGTCAACTCGCATTCCTGAGAGGAGAGGTTCACATGGTCAAAACACTATTGGCGTCGGTCACGGCGGTGGCGGCGACGATGCTGCTTGCGGTGGGAGCCTCGGCCGGGGCCACCGTCCAGCACTACAACCTGAGCATGCCGCAGCAGTGCTATCAGGGCAAGTTCGGCTCCACGTTCTGCGTGGCCTCGACCGGCGAAGAGAACGTCGTTCAAACCCCGTCAGGGAACCTGAGCGCTGAAATCAACGTGTCGAGCAGCTTCGTGGCCAGCCTCAACGGGACAGTCCTCGCAACTGGAACCGACTCATTCCAGGAGCATGTCCTTTACACCATCGAATTCACCGTCCTCCAGGAGGGGGCCATACACGAGACGTCAGTGGCCACGAGTGATGGCATGACCTGCACCTTCAGCGCAGACATTCACGTGACAGGTCTCGATCTCGCAACAGGAACGGGTCACATCCAGTACAGCAACGTCAGCTTCGTCTGCGTCTGAGGTATTCAAGTCGACCGGGGGCGTTCAGCGGACGCCCCCGGCCTCGAGCGGTTTGTCACCGCCCGGACAGCCGTCATGTCAGGCCATTTCTCTGCGCCGATCAGGTGCGGCTTCGCGGCCTGCGCGTCCGATCGCTCGCTCAAAGGCCGCGCGGTAGTGAAGGAAAGCCTGGCGCAGGGCCTCAGTCTCACCGCGTTCCTCGCCGACAAGTCGGCTTCTGCGTGCATCGATCATCTGGCGTGGGAGCCGCTCGTGGTCGAGCGGATGGCCTCGTTCACGCAGCAGCGACATCACCAGTGCGTCAGCCTGGCGCGCCGCCTCGTGAGGGGAATGTATGAACGTGGCCGCGATCTGCCGCCACGTCTGCACATAGCGGTCCCGCGTTTCAGGCGCAAGCGGAGCGAGCCCGGGCGTTCGAGCTTGCCACGCCCGCAGCACCGCCACGAGGACGGCGATCACCCACAGGGCGATCACGACATCCACAACTAGAGTCGCTAGGTCCATCACAGCACCTCCAATTCGAAGAAAACGCACGAGCAAGGCTCGGCCCCCTTGTCAATCCACGGCCGATTGGAGTTCGAGTGAACGTGAGAGAACGGATCACGGGGTGGCCGTACCCCGGACCCACCCCCCGCGTCAGCTCCCAAACCGCGGGGGGACGGTGCCCAACCCGACGCTCGGCCCTGTCGAGCTTGGCAGGGGCAGGGCGACCATGAGCATGGCCAATCTCGCGGTCAACGACTTCTTCGACATCCCGAATGCGCTCTTCCGATTCGAGACTCCAGTTTCAGCGGGCGCACATTGCAGCTTCGACATCGAATGGACCGGCCCCGTCACAAGCACCGCAGCGGTGACTACGAAGGGTTCGACCGGTGAGCTGCGGATGACCAACGCCACGATGACCTGGTCAGCCAGCAACAGCCTCGGATTTCGATTCGTGTCGAACCCATCAGGCACGACCAGCTTCTTCGCCCAACCCGGCGCGTCAAGAACGGGATCTTCGCGGACTGAAATCTGTACGTATGGGAGGTCGCGAACGCCGCGACCTCCGCCGGCGCACCGACCGCAACCTTGAATCGCGATATTGCGGCCGGATGCGTGCGTTTTACGCAGCTCGCACATATGGCGGAGTTCTCAAACGAGCATTTTGCGCAAGACGTCTAGTCGCTAACCAGGCTCGGCAATCGCTCACGGAGGATCGACTCCGCCTCTCGAATCATCTCCGCCACCACCTCGCCGGCCGGCATGACCTCGCGGATCAGCGCCGCGGACTGACCGTAATAGACGATCGCCTCATCAGCGTCCCCGGCTCGGCGGGCGTCACGCATTGCGGGGACCACCTCGTCTCGCCGCCGGCGCAGCTCGTTGGTGCGACCGAGCCAACGTTCCACGATGCGATTACGCGCGATCCGCCCGACCGCACCCGGCCAGTCCGTGCCAAGCATGATGTCGGCGAGGTCCGTGACGATCGTGTCGCTCCCATCGCTGTCGATGATCAACTTCTTGAAAGCTGCGTGGAGGGGTGACTCGGGGGTAGCAAGGAACCTTGTTCCGACCAGAACGCCCGCGGCGCCCAACGCGAGCATCGCGGCGAGTCCTCGGCCATCTGCGATTCCGCCTGCTGCCAGGACGGGCGTGGGTGCGACCTCGCGCGCGACCATCGGCACGATGACGGTGGTTCCCAAAAGGCCTATATGACCGCCGCCATCGGTGCCCTGGGCGATGATCACGTCCGCGCCGGCCGCCGCCGCCTTTGCAGCGTCGGCTACCGTCGGGACCATGTGCAGCACCTTGATGCCGCGCTCGTGAGCACTCGCAAAGATCGCGCCGAGGTCCTGGTCGTCGCGCGGCCAGGCTGTCGACAGGACCGAAGGGCGAACGTCCAGCACTGCCCGCATCTGGTCGTCATCCGCACCGTGGAGCAGCAGATTGATCCCATATGGTCGCTTCGTCCTGCCACTGATAGCGTGGGCAAGCTCGTGAATTGCAGCGGCCTCGTGATCTGAGGCGCCGAGGATACCCAGGCCGCCGGCGTTGCTCACGGCCACCACCAGTTCTGGCGAGGTAGCGCCTCCCATTCCGGCCTGGGCGATCGGGTGTTGAATGCCGAGCAGCTGGTTGAAGGCGGTCTTGATCACGCGACAATTGTCGAACGCCGGAGGAAGCGGTGCAGACAGGCCACGCGCCGAGCAACGCGAAGGCGCCTTAGGTCAGACGGTCATTTCGGCCCATCGGTAGTAGTCGCTTGCTGACGCGTTTACAACGTAGGCGACGTTTCTGACGTTCTGAGAGTCCTGAGCTCCAAAAAGGCTGAGCAGAGGTGCCTCGATACGGAGCACGGCCAAATGAAGCAATGGGGGGCGAAAGGAGGCGACATCGCTTGATTTGAGGTCGTCCGCGAGGCGGTCCGGGCGCGATCGGCGCATAACCGAGCGCAGAGCCGGCGTTTCTGGGCGCCGGACCATGGAGGTGCTTCATGCCCATTCGGCCCTCGGCCCGGAGCGCAGAAAGAGTCTTCGCCGACTCCAACACCGACGTAGCCTGCTGGATCGTCGTGCGGCTGCGCCACCATGATTGTCCAATCGAGTCTGAGGGGTCGGGCTCGCGTTTGGGCTTGCAGGGAGGAGCACGACGCGGCAAGTCCACGTCTATCTCAAGAGTTCCCCGCGCGTTGGCTCACCCGGTGACGAGCTCCTGCGGCGCGACGGCCGCCGCCTTCGCGGGCTCATGCCGCATCAGGTCGAGCGCGATTTTTCCCCTCGCATGGCCCTCGTTGAAGTAGGCGAACGCGTCCTCGAGCTGGTCGAGCGTGTATCGCCTGTCAATCACGGATGTCACCTTTCCGCTCACCATGAGCCCCGCGATGGCCTCCATGTCCTTTTGAGTCAGCTTGGCGATGAAGAACACGGCCTTCTGGCGGCCGCGCATCGAACGCATGCGCGTGCCTATGATGTGGCCGAAGGCCTTCATCTCGTTGGTGTGCTGGACAGCGGCCGCACCCACCAACACGAAGATGGAGCCGGGTTGGAGGACCCGCCTGCAATCCGACAGTGAGCGGCTCCCTGCAATGTCGATCAGGGCGTCGTAACGCTGTCCGCTTTTCGTGAAGTCCTCCCGCGTGTAGTCGATCACGCGCTGCGCGCCGAGCGAGCGAATCGCGTCCACGTTGCGCGGGCTGCAGACCGCGGTGACCTCGGCACCAAGCGCCCTCGCGATCTGGACCGCGAACGTCCCCACGCCTCCGGAAGCGCCATTGATCAACACCTCATGGCCCGGTTTGACCTGGCCGTGGTCCCGGATCGCCTGCAGCGCTGTCAGCGCCGCGACCGCCACACAGCCCGCTTGCTCCAAAGACACATTGGCTGGTTTGCGCGCCAGCGCATCACTCTCCGAGAGGCAGATGTATTCGGCGAAGGACCCGTGCTCGCCCCCGAACACCTCATCGCCGGGCCGGAACCGTGTGACGTCCTTGCCCACCGACTGGACCGTGCCCGCGAAGTCGGTGCCCATCACATCTCGCTTCGGCTTGCGGGCCAGCTTTCGCATCAGGCGTCCGGCACCCGACAGGGGAAACAGGTCCACCGGGTTCACCGACGACGCGTGCACGCGGACGAGCACGCCGTCGTCGGGCACAGCCGGCAACTCGATCTCCTCGAGCTTCATCACTCCGCGCTTCTCGCAGACAATCGCCTTCATCTGCGTCAGCTCAGGCTGAACGGTGGGTACTGGTCGGTCACGAGGGTGAAGGCGTAGGCGGTCACCCGGTTGTTCCAACGCAGCACGCCAACGACGTAGCGGAAGAGCCCCTTTGGATAGGTGCCGGTGAAGAGGATGGCGAACCAGGCGGCGATGATCGCGAAGGCGGCGCCGATCCACAGGAAGAACAGCAAGACGTAGTGCGGGATCGCGAGCAGCCACTTGACCAGGGGCAGCCAGCGGTTGAGCTGCTTCGCGTCGGGATACGCGAAGTCGAGGTGCACGGACTGCTCCTCGTCAGTCGACGGGTAGCGGTCGTCGAGCAGCGCCATGTACGCGGTGACGCGATTGGAGAACCGGAGCAGGTTGAGGTTCCAGTCGAACCACCACCGCGGGTACTTCTGGCGGAAGACGAGCATCAGTACGAGCGGCACAAAGACAGCTGCACCGCCGATAACCAGTGCCCTCTGGTTGTGGCCGTCCTGAAAGGTCTCGCCGGACAGCATGGTGAGCAAAACGACAATGGGTATCGCGGCGAGCAGCCGGAACGCTGTCGTGAGCCGGCTGAGCGGGCGGGCGGGAAAGTCGACGTCGAACTGGACCGGGTAGCTGCTGACCACTGGTTCACCCCTCCTGGATGAGATCGGTTGATTCGAGGCTGACCACCTCGTGACCTTGCAACGCCTCGAGAAACGGCTGAAAGCTGCCGTAGACGACGCAGCGGAGGACCCCGTCGTGGATCTCGACACCGCTCACTCCTGACGCCCGCGCGATCTGCTGCGCCGGCGGCGCGCCCACGAAGCTGACCTCCACTTTTCTCAACTGAGGCACCTCGGTCACGGTGGCCAAGCTACGTGGCCCGCCCTTGATCGGAATCGGTGGAATCACCGATTCTTGGCGCGGTAGTAACTTGCCGTCTCACGATGGCCAAGCCCGCCCGCCGTGTTGGCAACCTTCCCGCCGAAGCGACCAGCTTCATCGGCCGCCGCCGCGAGCTGGCCGAGCTGCGCAAGAAGCTCTCATCGGCGCGGGTCGTGAGCCTGGTGGGACCGGGAGGCGTGGGCAAGACCCGCCTCGCCATTCGAGCGGCAACCGACCTATCACGCGGGTTCCGGAATGGCGCTTGGCTCGTCGAGCTGGCCGAGGTGCAGGACCCGGCATTGGTCGGCAACGCGGTGATGGCGGCGCTCGACCTGCGCGACCAGGCTGCGACCGAGCCGTTCGCCCTGCTGCGCACCTACCTCGCCGACAAGGAGCTGCTGCTGCTGCTCGACAACTGCGAGCACCTCCTGGAGGCGGTGGGCGAGCTCGTCAACGAGGTGGTCAGGGCGTCGCCCGGCGCGCGGGTCATGGCGACGAGCCGCGAGCCGCTGGATGTGCCGGGGGAGCACGTCCTCCCCATCCCCCCTCTGGAGCTGCCCACCGCAGATGGAGGCCGGCTGGAGCAGAACGAAGCGGTGATGCTCTTCGTCGAGCGGGCAGCAGCAGCTTCGGGGACATTCGACCTGACCGCGTCGAATCGGTCGGCGGTCGCCGACGTGTGCCGGCGGCTTGATGGCCTGCCGCTGGCGATCGAGCTTGCGGCAGTTCGGACACGAGCGCTTTCTGTCGAGCAGATCCTCGAGCGCCTGAGCGACAGGTTCAGCCTCCTGGTGGGCGGTGGCCGCGCCGCGCTCCCCCGGCACCAGACCCTGCAGACCACAATCGAGTGGAGCCACGATCTGCTTTCGGCCGCCGAGCGGACGCTGCTGCGCAGGCTTTGCGTGTTCGCGGGGCGATTCACGCTGGAGGACGTCGAGGGCATCTGCCCTTCTGACGAGCTGGCCGCCGGCTCGGTGCTCGATTCGCTGTCGTCGCTGGTCGACAGGTCGCTCGTCATCAAGGAAGACGCACGCGGCCAGGCCTGCTACCGCCTGCACGAGACGATGCGTGAGTACGCCGTCCTCAAGCTAAGGGAGGCCGGAGAAGACGAGACCCTCGGGGAACGCGCCACCGAGTACTACGTGCTCAAATGCGCCGCGACCGGACCTCCTGGCAGATATCGGCTGGCCGAGTGGCTCGGATGGATGGAGCTCGAGATCGATAACGTCCGCGCCATCCTGCGGCACTGCTTGACGCGAGGGGACTTCTCGCGCGGGGTTGACCTGGTCGCGTCGCTCGGTTGGTTCTGGATCACGCGCGCGACCACCGAGGGCGTGCGGTGGTTGGAGGAGATGCTCGCGCCGGCCGAGGGTAACTCGGAGGGGCTGGCGTGGGCGTGCTTCCTGCGTGGGTTCCTGGCCGTGCTGCAGAACGACCCGCTGTCGGCTCGGCCGTGGCTGGAGCGCGCGACGGCTGCCGCCACCGAACTTGGTGATCTGGCGCTCCTCACGCAGGCGTGCGCGATGGGGTCGATCGCGGCGATGTCGGCGGGCGACCGCACCGCCGCGGACGCGCTGCATGAGGAGGCGCTGACGGCGCTGGCGGGCGCCAACGACCTGGCGGCCACGACGGCGGTCCTCCAGACACGAGCTTTCAATGGGATGTTCACGGGCGAGCTCGACGCGGTCCGAGAGGCGTCTACCGAGGGCGTGCGGCTGAGCCGGGAGGCCGGCGACCTCTACGTGCTCGAGATCATGCTGATGGAGCTGGCCTTCTCTCTTCTTATGGCGGGCGACCTTGACGGGCCGAGGCCGCTCTACACGGAGGCTCTGCAGATCGCGCGCCGGATCGACGACCGGCTCGTTCAGTCCTATCTGATGGCCGCGTTCGGCTACTACGCGGCATTGGCTCGCCACGGACGGCTGGCGGCCCAGTTATTGGGGGCTGCGGAGTCGACACGCCTGGGAGCGGGCGCAGCAGTGATTGCGCCGATGGCGCCGATGATCGCCCAGACGGAGGAGACCGCGATCGCCCTGCTGGGTCAGGCGAGGTTCGACGATGAGTTTGGCGCGGGCAAGCGAATGAACCGAGAGGCCGCGATCGCGCTGGCGCTGGGCGAGTCAGGCCAGGCTGCCAGGGCTTCCGGCGCCTCCAGTGACAGCGCCCTTGGCGGGCTCGGGCGGCGAGAGGCCGAGGTGGCTCGGCTGATCGCCGAAGGCCTCAGCAACAGGCAAATCGGGGCGCGCCTGTTCATTTCCGAGCGCACCGTGGACAGCCACGTGCGCAGCATCCTGAACAAGCTCGGCTTCAACTCCCGGGCCCAGATCGCCGGCTGGGTCGCGAGGCGGTAATGCTCCGCGCGGCAACGCCCGATTCGGTTCGTTTTGCGCAAAAGGCGCGTCTCACGCCGGGTTGATACGTGCGTTTGGCGCAAAAGATCCGTAATTCCGGCTACCTTACCGGAAGCCGTTTGCCGTGTCGGTCAAAGGAATCGCCAAGTGACGAACCTGTATGTCTGGCTGCGGTTCCTCCATCTGTTCGGCCTTGCGGTGTTTCTCTTCGCGCACGGAGTCACCGGCGGCGCATCCCTGGCTCTGCGCGCGCCCGTTTCGGTCGCAAGTCGCAGGCTGCTCAGGCTCTCGCAGCGGGCAGGGATCGTCGCCAATGCCGGCCTGCTCGTCGTGATAATCACCGGAGTCTGGATGGCCTTCGCAGGGCAGTGGTGGGGCCGCGGCTGGCTATGGGTATCGATCGTCATCCTCGTCGCGATCCTTGCCGCGATGGGCTTCATCGCCCGCCCGTACTACATGGCCCGGGACGCCACCCAACAGCCTGACGATGTTCTTGCGGAGCGCCTCCACCACACGAGACCGCTCGCAGCGATCTGGATCGGCGTGCTCGGACTCGCTGCTCTGATATTTCTGATGGTGTTCAAGCCCTTCTAGGTCGGGATCACGGTGGGCGGAAAATTGTCCGGTTATCGGACGTCCAATTTGCTGCATCACGCAGAGCACGTTCATCTCGCTCCAGTGCTCGACGATCTTTCCATCCGCTATGCGCCAAATCGTCGTCCCACTCATGCCTGCCAGTCCGCCAAGTTCCGCTCCGTCCTGGGAATGCGTGATCCGTCTGCGACCCGGCACGCGACAGCTCAAGAGGGACTCGTTCAAGGGCGGCCAAATTGCTGTACAACTGGGTTGGGCCGTGCGACGAAGGCCCGAGGGGTGATTCGGATGGACGCGCAGGTCCATGAGGCTGGCCAGGATCCCAGGCAAATCAAACTTGATCGCCTCGAAGGTGCGATGGCGAGAGGCGAGCACTGGAGCCACGACGACCAAGGGTGGCTGATCGCCGAGCTGCGGAGGGCGCTTTCGCGTCTAGGAGAAGGCGAGTCCTATATTCCCGTCGATCTTTCGAGGATCGGGTAGGCCGTGGCGAGGGCCAGACTTCTGGAGTTTCGAAGACATACCCTCTCTGCGCAGATCCTTCACCCTGCCCACAACTTCGAACCGGTCGAGGCGCAGGTCGAGGTCAGATGGGATCCACTAACCGGATACGCCGCGAGATTGGTGAGAGCTAGCTCCGCTCTGCTCGCCCCGCCGAGCTTCAATCTCGAAGAGTTCGCGAGCGCGACCCGGGCCAGCTGTCCATTCTGTGCCGAGCGAATTGAGCTGGCTACGCCAAAGTTGCCAACTAAGATCTCCGCGGAAGGCCGTATCCAACGCGGCCAGGCGGTGCTGTTTCCGAATCTACTCACCTACACCAAGTACAGCGCGGTAGCGGTCTACTCGCCGGAACTGCATTACTTGCCCTTGAACGAAATGACAGCCGGCCTCATGAGGGACAATCTTTCAACTCACGTCGATTACATCCGCGCTTCGATGCGGACTGACAACGACGCGGTGTGGGCCTCGATCAACGCCAACCACATGTTGCCTTCCGGCAGCTCATTGTTTCATCCACACCTGCAGTCGAGCATCGATCCGCTGCCATCCACGGTCCAGCAGATGCTGGCCGACGTTCCAGGCGAACGCTTCCGCGCGTACATCGAGACCGAGCGAAGTAACCGTGAGCGATACATAGGCACCACCGGCAGCGTCGAGTGGCTCGCCAGCTTCGCGCCAATTGGCTTCAACGAGGTCCGCGCCCTCATTCCTGATGCCGTCTCGCCCGCCGACTTGACCGACGAGCGCGTGGCAGAACTCGGCTGGGGCATCGCGACGATCCTGAACCTGTATGCCGAGCTTGGATTCCAGAGCTTCAACATGGCGCTGTACGGAGCACCGCCGAGCAGCCACGATTACGTGCTCAATCTACGGATGGTCTGCCGCTCCAACCTGCAGTCGCCGTATCGATCCGATGTGACCTACTTCGAACGCCTCCACTGGCAGGCGATGGTCGACACGGTGCCAGAGGAGCTCGCGGCCAAGGCGAGGCAGCGCTTCGGCTCATAACCCCTGCGCGGGATGCGGATGACCGGGCGGAGAGAACTCTTCGTCCTCGACTTCCAGCAAACCCCGCCGTCACACAGATACCAACCCGCTGTGGAGGTCGTCACGGAGGAGACACGACGCCAGCCTTTACACGGTGTGGGCCACGGCAGTCATGCCAACTTGTTCGTGTGGCTCGCGTGCCCATCACCAACTCAGTAGTACTGCTTGCAGATCGGTGGCGAACTTGCGGCTTGGTCTGGTGGCAGACATGTGAGCGGAGTTCCGTCCGGCCCAGTTTGGCCGGGAACAGTACATCCTTGGGGGCCGACCGGCCGGCCCACCTGACAGGTTGGACGAAGCGATGCAGGTTGACCGGGCGTTGGCGGAAGACTCTGCCTTAGCGGTATCAACTCCTGCGATCCGCCATTGTTTGCGACCAAAACAATGCTGGCTCCGAGTCGATTGCGAAGGGTCAAAGTCGTCCGGGTTGTGAATGGCGGCGAGCCTGATGAAGGGCTGAATTCGACCTGAACCGGACCAGCTGGATCGGTGACCAGATCGATTACCCTGGGATTAGAGGCGTGCAGAGCGTCACCCTCTACTGAGTATCCGATCGCACTCAGTGTGACCTCCGGACCCGAGCCCTCGATTTTGACGTTCACATACTCTGGAGGCGGCACCGGAGCAGTCAGACCAGGGCACCCGCTGCAAATTCCATTGAACACCCGGTCGGGGTCAACGCTTACGCGATAGCGTACGGGGCCGTAGACGTAACTCACGATCCGTTGGTTTTCCCCAAGCGTCTTGCCATCGAAGTCCTGAGGCAGTCCAAGAAAACCGTTCACGAAGAGCCGCGTTCGACCGTCGGGCAGCACTATCACGTCGGGATCACTCCCGAAGACACCTTCGTACTTGCGGTTTGTCCACGTCAGGCCGTCGACCGACGTCGCCGACCATGTCTCGTTGCCGCCCCAGTAGAACATCTCGAGGGAGCCATCGCGCACGGTAACAACCCGGGGATGCGACGCGTCCCCCGGCAGCACCACGTTGCCACCCTGATCGCGCAGAAACTCTGGGCCATTCCGAGGATCGATCCGGACGCCGGGATCCTTTTGCCAGACGAGGCCGTCCTTCGATGTCGCGCTATCGATGACGTTGACGCCAAGGCAGAAGCCAAGTGCCGGCTGACACGCAGGGTTTGCCTGACCGGCGGAGCAGTTGTAGTAGTAGCGAAGAGTTTGATCGGGCATAACTGCTACGTCGCCAGCCGAGTAGTGGCAGGGCCCAACAGGTTCCGGGGGAACTACTGGGCCGCTGGTATCGAGGCTCCAAGTCCGAGCGTCATCCGAGACGAACGCTGTGAGGTTGTCCGAATATCCGCGGTATCGACCGTTAAGCAGCCGGACTGGGACAAGGTAGCCTGCGTCAAGCTTGCCCTCATCGGTCCAATGGAGCCCGTCCTTTGACACCGCAGTGGCGGCATACACATCAAGCCCGCGGGCACCAGGCCCACCTGTAATAGGCTGCCAGGACCGCCAGCTACCGTATATCTGGCGATAGCTGCCGTCTGTTAGGACGACTGTCCGCGGGTCAACCGCGTTAATGCGAACGGTGCCTTCATAGGCCCAGGCGAACAACGGTGCGGACGAGGGCCTGGCTTTCGGACTCGCGCTGGGCGTGACGGCACTCCTCGGGTTACAAGCTGAAACTACCGTCATAGCCACTACCAGCGACGCTGCTGCGCGCAACAGCATGAATAACGCCGGGCGTCCCATTGTCGCCTCCCCCTACTAGCTGTGGTCCAGTGACGGCGACCAGATGCGTAAGTACGTCTGTACTGTGACGCGGCCCTTACTTGTTGTCAAAGGGCCAAATGGCCACAAAATCAGGCCTCGGGTCGGAATTGGAGCCCACGCCCGGATTCGAACCGGGGACCTTTTCCTTACCAAGGAAATGCTCTACCGCCTGAGCTACGTGGGCGGGGCTCACCCGATTCTATCTGCTCCATACTCTGGCCCAGATTCATGCCGACCATCGACGATGTGCTCGCCGCCGCAAGGCGCCGCCTCGACCGGGTCACGCCCGAGCGGGCTGCCGCGGAGCAGTCCCAGGGCGCCCTTCTCGTCGACACCCGGACATCGGAGCAGCGCGCCCGGGATGGTGTGATTCCGGCCGCGTTGGTCATCGATCGCACAGTCCTCGAGTGGCGGCTCGACCCAACGTCCCCCACGCGCCTTCCACAGGCAAACGGCCACGATGTTCGCGTGATCCTGATCTGCGCCCAGGGCTACTCGTCGAGCCTCGCCGCGGCGTCGCTGCAGGACCTTGGCCTGGTCAACGCGACGGACGTGGTCGGCGGCTTCGAGGCGTGGAAGGCAGCCGGCCTGCCGGTCGAGACCTAAAGGCCCGAGGCCACCTTCCCCACGTCGGTCAGGATCTCGGCCTTGCCCCTCACCTTGATCGCCGCGGTCAGCTCCGTGAACTGCGCGACCAGCACCTCGCCCGCGTCGAGTCGTTCCGAGTGATGTGAGCGCGTGTCCTTGCCGCGCGTCAGACCCATGATCACGACGCCGTCCTCCAGCGCCTTGACCACTATGTAGCGACCGCTAGGCTCTTCGTCCTCGCTCACCATAACCCCGTCCATTCCCATTGGACTGCGCTTTCGGCCGCACCGTCTCGAGCCTGGTCGCAGCCTCGCCCACGAGCTGATCGATCTCGGCCGCGAGCGCCGGACCGGCCAGGACATGATAGCGGTCGGCATTTACGACGACCTCGCGACTGCCCACCACGACGTGGAGCACGACCTCGTCGGTGCCGGGGTGCCTCGCCAGCACCGACTCCAGCTGCTCGGCGAGACCGGCGTCACTGCTCGGGATCCGCACGTGGACCAGCTGACGCCGCGAGACTGGCGCGCAGTCGGGGTCGTCCCACAGCCACGCCATATCGGCCACGACCGACGCCGTCTCGACCTCGACCTCAATCTCGGGGTCGACGGGCGAAGACGCCGCGCCGCTCGCACGCGTGCTGCCTGCGCGCGCGTCCACCTTGCCCTGGACCACGACGACCTTGTCCGGCTCGAACAACAGCCTCGCCTGCTCAAAGACGCGTGGAAACAGGACGATGTCGACCGAGCCGGTCAGGTCTTCGAGCGTTGCGTAAGCCATGATCTGACCCTTGCGCGTCACGACGCGCCGGACCTCGCGCACCAGGCCCGCGACCCGAACCTCAGTGTCCTGGAGCGCGCTCGTCACCTCGACCGCCTGCGTATCTGAGAGCTTGGCCAGCTCAGCCGAGATGCGGCGCAGCGGATGGTCGCTCAGGTACAGGCCGAGGAGCTCCTTCTCCAGGCGCAGCTTCTCTTCGCCCGCCATCGGCGCCACGTCGATGGTCAGGCCGTAGTCGTCGGCCGTCACCTCCTCCGAGCCCACCATCTCGAGCAGCGACGTCTGACCCGACTCGCGGTCGCGTCGCGCCCGCTCCGCGCGGCTCACCGCATGGTCGAGCGCGGCGATCAAGCGCGCCCGCTCGCCGAGTGAGTCGCACGCGCCCGATTGCACAAGCGCCTCGAGAACCCGCCGGTTCACGTCCTGGATCGCCGAGGTGCGCTCGCATAGGTCCTCGAGCGACTTGAACGTCCCGTCCGCGTCGCGCAGCGAGACGATCGATTCCACTGCGTGCTGGCCTACGTTCTTGATGGCGGCGAGGCCGAACTGGATGCGTCCGTCCGCAATTGAGAAGTCCGCGCGCGACCGGTTGATGTCAGGCGCAAGCACGTCGATCCCGCGCAGCCGGCAGTCGACGATGGCCGTCGCCACGCGCTCGGCGTTGCCCTCCATGTGGATGAGCAGCGCCGTCATGTACTCGAGCGGATAGTTGGCCTTGAGATACGCGGTCTGGTAGGCGATCACGCCGTACGCCGCCGAGTGCGCGCGGTTGAATCCGTATTCGGCGAACTTCGCGATGCCGTCGAACAGCGCCTCGGCTGTGGACTTCGGGATGCCGCGCTCAACCGTCCCGTCGATGAACTTGGTGCGCAGCTTGGCCATCTTGGCCTTGTCCTTCTTGCCCATGGCGGCGCGGAGGATGTCGGCCTCGCTCATCGTGAATCCGGCCAGCTCGCGAGCGGCCATCATCACCTGCTCCTGATAGATCATCACGCCGTACGTCTCACGCAGGATCGGCTCGAGCCGTTCATGCATGTACTCGATGGGCTCGCGGCCCTGCTTGCGCGCGATGAACGCCGGGATGTTGACCATCGGGCCGGGGCGGAACAGTGCGACCGCGGCCGACACGTCGCCGAACGACTGCGGGCGCATATCCATGAGCATCCGGCGCATGCCCGCACCTTCGAACTGGAACACCCCGTGCGTGTCGCCGGCGGAGATCAGCTCATAGGTCTTGGCGTCGTCGAACCGCACCGACTCGAGGTCGACTTCGAGACCTCGGTGCTCGCGCACGAGCCGCAGGCACGTGGCGATGATGTCGAGGTTCTGCAGACCGAGGAAGTCGATCTTCAGCAGGCCGATGTCGCCGACCGCCTTCATGTCGTACTGCGTGATCACCGCTTCGCTCTTCGGGCCGTACTGCAGCGGCGTGTAGCGCACCAGCGGCTCGGGCGCGATCACCACGCCGGCCGCGTGCGTGCTTACGTTTCGGCTCACGTTTTCCAACGCCCGCGCGACGTCGATCAGCCGCTTCTGATCCTCATTCGACTCATACGCCTCGCGGAGGTCCGGGACCTCCTTCATCGCGTCGTCGAGCGACTTCGACCGTCCCTGCCACACCGGGATGAGCTTTGCGAGCCGGTCGGTGTCGCGCAGCGGCACCTCGAGCACGCGGCCCACATCACGGATGGCCGCTTTCGAGGCCATCGTCGTGAAGGTGATGATCTGCGCCACTCGGTCGGACCCGTACTTTTCCGAGACGTAGCGGATCACCTTCTCGCGTCCCTCGACCGAGAAGTCGCAGTCGATGTCGGGCATCGACACGCGGTCGATGTTGAGGAAGCGCTCGAAGATGAGGCCGTGCTGGATCGGGTCGAGGTTGGTGATGCCGAGGCAGTACGAGACCAGGCTCCCCGCCGCGCTGCCGCGGCCCGGCCCCACGACGATCCCGTTCTGGCGCGCGAAGTTGTAGAAGTCCCAGACGATCAGGAAGTAGGACGCGTAGCCGGTCTGGCTGATGACGGACAGCTCTTGCTCCGCCCTCTCCATGACCTGGGCCGAGGGATTGCCGAACCGCCACTCCATGCCTTTCCCAACCAGCTGCTTCAGGTACTGGTCCGGGGTCAATCCGTCAGGAACGTCGAACGGGGGCAGAAGCGTCGCGCCGAGATTCAGCTTCAGGTCGACCTGGTCGGCCACTTCGAGCGTGCTGGCCAGGGCGTCGGGTAGGTCCCCGAACGTCTCGATCATCTCGGCCGGCGTCTTCAGGTAGTTCTCCTGGGTCGAGAAGCGCCACCGGTTGGGGTCGTTGAACCGCGCTCCGGTCTGGAGGCAAAGCAGGACGTCATGTGCCTCCGAGTCGTGGCGGTGGACGTAGTGCAGGTCGTTGGTCGCGCACAGGCGCAGCCCGAGCTCCTTGCCGAAGCGCTCGAGCACGGTGTTGACCTCGACCTGCCGATCGATGCCGTGGCGCTGGACCTCGAGCAGGAAGCGGTCTTTGCCGAAGATGTCGCGATACGCGGCTACCGATTCGCGCGCGCCGTCGATGTCGCCCTCGACGATCCGGCTCGCAGCCTCGCCCTGCAGACAGCCTGACAGCGCGATCAGACCCTTCGAGTGCTCGGCCAGGATCTCCTTGTCGATCCGGGGTTTGTAATACATCCCCTCCATCTGGCCGACCGTGCAAAGCCGCATCAGGTTCACGTAGCCCTCGTGGTTGGCGGCGAGGAGGGTCAGGTGGTTCGGGTCCCTGTCGACCCGGCCCTCGCGCAGCAGGCGCGAGCGCGGGGCGACATAGACCTCGCAGCCGATGATCGGCTTGATCCCGGCGTCCTTGCACGCCTTGTAGAAGTGGATCGACCCATACATGACGCCGTGGTCGGTGAGGCCGATCGCCGGCATCCCCAGCTCGGCCGCGCGGGCGACCATAGCGGGAATGCGGCTGGCCCCATCGAGCAGCGAGTACTCGGTGTGGTTGTGGAGGTGGACGAAGGTTTCTGGGGCGTGCGGCATCGTTTGGCTCGGGTTGGCGGTCCCCGCCCGATAGTCTATCGACACAAATGGCCCGACTGGCGCTGCCTTCAATGGCACACGGACCCGCAGAGATGGCGCACTCAGGGATCCGCGAGATCGCCAACGAGGCGCTCCGCACCCCAGGGGCGATCCGGCTCGACGTCGGCCAGCCTGACTTCCCCACTCCCCAACACATCAAGGATGCGGGCAAGCGGGCGATCGACGAGAACAAGACCTTCTACACGCACACGCAGGGCTTGCTCTCGCTGCGCGAGAGGCTCGTCGCCAAGCTAGCCCGCGTGAACGGAATCACGACCACGCCCGACCGCATTGCGTGCGGTCCAGGCGGCGTTGGCGCGATCGCTGCGATGTTCGCGGCCGTGCTGGAGCAAGGTGACGAAGTCCTGCTGCCGGATCCGGGCTGGCCGAACTACCGCATGATGCTGCCCTGGCTCGGAGCTCGCGCCGTCTACTACCCCTGCCCATCCGAGGAAGGCTTCCAGCCAGACCTGGACGCGCTCGCGGCGCTGGTGGGGCCGCGGACGAAG
>Ga0209160_1001145_pt1 | contig 22173 bp, 22 predicted proteins | sample GraSoiAngelo_153_FD_186167 | JGI IMG/M metagenome (GOLD analysis project Ga0209160, IMG submission 186167) | Grasslands soil microbial communities from the Angelo Coastal Reserve, California, USA - 14_1009_12_40cm (SPAdes) (version 2) | ecosystem: Environmental > Terrestrial > Soil > Grasslands ...
GCTCGGCATGGCCGACGCGCCGGCGGTGAAGGCCTTGATCCCGCACGCCGCCGTCCCGGCCCGAAACCCTCGGGCGTAGGTCACGGCCACTGCACCGGGCCATCGAGCCCCGTCTTCCGTTCGAAGCCGAAGGCGATGTTGAAGCACTCGACCCCCTGCCCCGAGGCGCCTTTGACCAGGTTGTCGAGAGCTGCCGTGACCACCGCCTTGCGGCCCTGCACGGCTACGTTGACCAGGCAGAGGTTCGAATGTGTGGCGAGCTTGGTCGCCGGCGTGTGGTCGATCACTCTCGTGAAGGGCTGGCCGGCGTAGAACTCGCGATACGCGTCCTGGAGCTCCGCCGGCGACCCCTTGAGGTCGAAGTAACAGGTGGCGAGGATGCCGCGAGTCATGGGAACGAGATGCGGCACAAACGTGATGGAAAGGTCGTGGCTCCCCACCCGGCGCTTCGCGCCGACCTCCCCGGCAAGCGGGGAGGTGAAGCCAAGCGCGGAGAGTTCCTGCACGATTTCCGGAAGGTGGCGGTGGCCGTCGATCGCGTACGCGCTCAGCGATTCGTTCACCTCGCTGAAGTGGACGCCGATCCCGGGCGAGCGCCCGGAGCCGCTGACGCCGGACTTGGCGTCGACCACGATGTCCGAGCCGACGAGCCCCGCCGAAACGGCCGGCGCGAGGGCGAGGATGGCGGCGGTCGAGTAGCAACCGGGGACGGCGACCAGCTCAGCGCCTTTGAGCTCGGCCTCGTGCAGCTCAGGCAAGCCGAGGACCGCCTTTGCTAGAAGATTGGCGGCGGGGTGCGGCTGGCGATACCACCTCGGGTACAGCGACGCGTCGTGCAGCCGGAAATCGGCGCTCATGTCGATGACTCGTACGCCCGCCTCGAGCCATCCCTCCACCCTGGCCGCGCCGACGTTGTGCGGGAGGCAGCTGAAGATGACATCGACGCCGTCGATCGAAGGTTCGGGCGAGAATTCGCCCTTCAGCTCGAGGAGCGGAAAGACCTCCGCGTAGGGCTTACCCGCATACGAGCGTGACGTGAGCTGCGTGAGCTCGACGTCCGGGTGGCGCGCCAGAAGATGCACAGCAGTCATCCCGGCGTAGCCGTTGGCGCCCGCCACGGCCGCGCGAACCTTGTTTTCCAAGAGCGCATGAGTATACAGGAAACTGCATAACTATTCCCCGGCGTGGTGGGTCCAGTAGTAGAGATCGCGGAGGTAGCCGATTATTCCGCCGTGCAAAGCGTCGTGGTCGGTCATCGCCCAGAAGATCCGCCAAGCCGGCCAGATCTCTCCCCAGTTGGTCTTGCGCGGTCCGTCCAATTGCGACTCCGACGTGCCCTGGAGATCGAGTCGAAGCAGTCTGTGGCCCTCATCCAACAGGTCGAGGCCGCCCGCCGCTGTGTGTGGGACGTCTAGTTCGGGAAATGTGAGGCGAGCAGCGCCATATGCCCACTCGTGGTACATGACCTTGCACATCCCAAGGTGGACGAGCTGCCAGCCGACTGTAGTCGTCGGGGCCGGACTAGGATCTGGAATGGCGTAGTGGTATGTCCAGTGGCCGGGCTTATCTTCATGAATGGTCCAGGTCTCGGGGACCGGCTGCCAGAAGAACTCCTCATCAGTAAGCCGGTCCAAGCGTGCCCGCAACCTGGCATAGGCCTCGTCCATCGTCGTCATGAGGAGTTCCCCCCTCGACATGGGACAATTCTGCGCCCGCGTGACCCGAGGGCAATGCTCGCGGGCGCGTGCACGCAGCGCACGACACTAACGTACCTCTGCGACGCCGATCAGTCCGCCTCGTTGAAAAAGCACGACTCGGCGCCGGTGTGGCACGCCGGCCCTGCCGGATTGACCCGGAGCAGCACGGTGTCTGCGTCGCAGTCGAGACGTACCTCCACGACCTCCATCGTGTTGCCTGAGGTGGCTCCTTTCTCCCACAGGCCTCGCTCGCGCGAGCGAAACCAGGCTCGTCTCGTCTCGCGCGTCTTCTGCCACGCCTCTTCATCCATGTAGGCCAGCATCAGGACCTTGCCGGTCTCTGCGTTCTGCACCACCGCGGGGACGAGGCCTTTCGAAAAGTCTGGACTCACTCCCTTACCTCCAGGCCCATGGCCACCAGCTCTTGCTTGACGGCCGGAATCGTCAGCTCGCCGAAATGAAACACCGACGCCGCCAGGGCCGCGTCGGCGCCGCCCTCGGTCAGCGCCTCGTACATGTGCCGCGCCGAGCCGGCTCCGCCCGACGCGATCACTGGAAGACGGACCGCGCCGCGCACCGCACGCAACAGCTCGATGTCGTAGCCCTCATGCGTCCCGTCGAAGTCCATCGACGTGAGCAGGATCTCCCCCGCTCCCAGGTGCTCGCCGAGCGACGCCCACTCCACCGCGTCGCGGCCGGTCGCGTGCCGGCCCCCGTGGCTGAACACCTCCCAGCCCGGCTCGTCGGTGCGTTTGCGCGCATCGATCGCAAGCACCACGCATTGGGTTCCAAAGACCTCGGCGCATCGCGTGACCAGCGAAGGGTCACCCAGCGCGGCCGTGTTGACCGACACCTTGTCCGCCCCGTGCGTCAGCAGCTCCGCCATGTCGTCCACGCTGCGCACGCCGCCACCCACGGCGAGCGGGATGAACACCTGGTTCGCCGTCCGCTCCACAGCGTCGAGCAGGATCTTCCGCGCATCCGATGATGCCGTGATGTCGAGGAACACGATCTCGTCAGCGCCCTCGCGGTCGTAGGCTGCGGCGAGCTCCGCCGGGTCGCCTGCGTCCCTCAGGTCCTGGAAGCGCACACCCTTCACGACGCGCCCTTCGGTGACGTCGAGGCACGGGATCACCCGTTTGGCCGGCATCACGCGCACAGGGCCACGAAGTTGGCGTAGACACGCAGGCCATCGGCGCCGCTCTTCTCAGGATGGAACTGCGTTCCCATCACGCTGCCCTTCGATGCGGCCGCGGCGGGCGAGTGGTCGGTGCAGCCGATCCCCTCGGAGGTGGCCTCAGGGGTGAACGAGTGCACGAAGTAGAAGTAGGAGAGATCGTCGATCCCGTCCCACAACTTCGATGGCCCAGTCTGCGTGGTGCGGCACCACCCGATCACAGGGAGACGCTCGCTGCCGGTCACCCCGACCACGCGCCCGGGCAGCAGTCCAAGCCCTTCGTGCCGGCCGTGCTCCGACGACTCTTCGAACAGAAGCTGGTATCCGAGGCAGACGCCCAGCACCGGCTTGCCCCGTCGTGCCAGCTCCACCACGTGGCGACCGAGCCCACGTTTCGAGAGCTTGGCCAGCGCGGGGGCGAATGCGCCGACGCCCGGCAGCACGATGCCGTCCGCCAGTGTCAGCTCATCTGCATCGGCCGTGAGGCGAGCCTCCGCGCCGACCTGCACCAGCGCGCGCTCGACCGATCGGATGTTGCCCACGCCGTAATCGACGATGGCGATCATCCGAGCAGTCCCTTCGATGAGGGCACTCCGGGACCGCCGCCTGGAGCGACGGCCTCGCGCAAGGCCAGGCCCAGAGCCTTGAACGTGGCTTCCGCGACGTGGTGGCGGTTACGGCCGCGGATCAGGTCGACGTGGATGGTGGCGCCGAGGTGAATCGACAGCGCGCGCCAGAACTCCTCCAGCACCTCCGACTCGAGCGTGCCGATGCGTCCCCGCAGCTCCACGTTGTAGGAGAGGTACGGCCTCCGGCCCAGGTCGACCACCACGCGCGCGAGGGACTCGTCGAGCGGCGCGTAGGCGGAACCGTAACGCGCGATGCCGGCGCGGTCGCCCAGCGCCTGCGATAGCGCCTGGCCCAGCACGATCCCGGTGTCCTCGACGAGGTGATGCGGATCGACGTGCAGGTCGCCGGCTCCGTGCAGCACCAGGTCGAAGCCCGCATACCGCGCGACCTGCTCCAGCATGTGGTCCAGAAAAGCGAGTCCGGTCGAGACGTTGATCCGTCCGCGGCCGGCGAGCTTGATGGTGGCGGAGAGCTGCGTCTCCTTGCTCTTCCGCGTGACCCCGGCCTTCTTCTTACTCAAGCCGCACCTCGATTGCGTGGGCGTGTGCGCCAAGCCCTTCCATCTCCGCGAGCCGGACGCTTGCTTCGCGCAGAGTCTCCAGGTCGCCTCGGTTCAGGCTCAAGACGCTGGTGCGCTTGAGAAACGTGTACACACCAAGTGGGGACGCGAAGCGCGCCGCGCCTGAGGTGGGCAGCGTGTGGTTCGGACCAGCAGCGTAATCCCCGAGCGGCACAGTGGCGTACGCACCGACGAAGACCGCGCCCGCATTGCGCACCTGCGCGGCCAGCCGTTCCGCATCGGCGGCGACGATCAGCAGGTGCTCCGGCGCGAAGTCGTTGGCCAGGCTGAGCGCCTGGTCCATGTCATCGGCGACGATGACGCAGCAGGTGGCCTGGCGGATGATTGCCGCCCGCTCCAGCCCAAGCAACAGGCTCTCCAGCTCCTCATCGACGCGGTCGGCGAGCTGGGGCGAATCCGTGATGAGGACGCCCCAGGCGAGTGGGTCGTGCTCGAGCTGCGCCGCGAGGTCCGCGGCGACGAAGTCGGGTCGCGCACCTGCATCGGCCACCACGACGACTTCGGTCGGTCCGGCGATCCCGTCGACGCCGACCGACCCGAACACCTCTTTCTTGGCGAGCGTGACATAGATGTTGCCCGGGCCGGCGACTACATCCACGCGAGGGATGCTCGCCGTGCCATAGGCAAGCGCGGCGATCGCCTGTGCCCCGCCTACCCTGTAGACCGCATCGACGCCCGCCAGGTGCGCCGCCGCGAGGATGGCCGAAGGAACGCTTCCGTCTGAGCGTGGAGGGGTCGCCAGCACGACCTCCTCGACCTTCGCCACGCGCGCCGGGATGACGGTCATGAGGACGGTCGAGGGATACGCGGCCCGCCCGCCAGGCGCATAGACGCCCGCCCGCCGCACCGGTCGCGTAAGCAGCTTCAGGCCCGGCGATCCGACCGCCGCCGCCTGGACCTGGCGCTCATGAAACTCGCGGATGCGCCGCGCGGCGAACTCGAGCGCAGAACGATCCGCAGGTGCCAGCCGATCAAGCGCGGCCTTCAGCTCCGGTTTGGGCACCTCGAACGACTCGGCCGCCCCAGGCGCCCACCCATCGAATCGCTTGCCCAGATCGCGGAGCGCCTGGTCCCCCTCGGTCATCACGCGCGCGCAGATCTCCGCAACCGTCGCGCGCTCCTCGACGAACCTCGACAGATCCATCCGGCGCCGCGAAAGCGGTGAGTCGAGCCACGAGGCGGCGTCGAATCGCTTAACGGTCACCGCCGGATGCCTCCCTGAGCTTCGACACTACCGACTGCACCGCGGCGCTTCGCGTCTTGAGGCTCGCCTGGTTGGCGATCAGCCTTGCGGTCGAGGTGCCGAGGACCGCTGTGATGCGCAGACGGTTCTCCTTGAGCGTCCGGCCGGTCGCGGTCAGGTCGACTATCCCGTCGACCAGGCCGACCTGCGGCGCCAGCTCGACCGAACCGTGCAGGCGCACGACCTCGACCGCCTGCCCGTGCGCCTCGAACCAGGAAGTCGCGGTGCGCGGGTACTTGGTCGCGACGCGGATCATCGGCGGCCAGGTGTCCGGCCCGTTGAGCCTCGAGGCGTCGGGCACCGCGAGCACTAGCCTGCAGCCTCCGAAACGCAGGTCGACCAGCTCGTAATGCGAGCCTGGCGATTCCCAGAGGATGTCCTTGCCGACGATGCCGAGGTCAGCCGCGCCGTGATCCACGTAAGCGGGCACGTCGCTCGGGCGGACCATGATGACCCTCACCACGTCCCGGTCGATGAGCAGCTGACGGCCCAGCTCGTCGGCCGTCAGCCGAGCCAGCCCGGACTCTGCCAGCACGCCGAGCGCGCCGCTCAGCAGGGCGCCCGTGGGAACGGCGATCGACAGCTTGTCTTCCTGGGTCATGTGACGCCGCCGGCGAGCCGTCCGGCCACCTGCTCCGGGGGTAGGGACCTGGTGCGCTGCCCATCTGAAGACCACGAGACCGTGGCCTCGCTGCGGCAGTGAACCAGGTTTGCGGCACCGATCGCGCGCCACCACGCTTTGGCTTCGGCCTGGCTGCGCGCCTGGGTGTCGACGACCGCCCGCATGCCGAACAGCCGCAGCGTCGACCCGAGCCTCAGCGCGGTGCTCAGCCCGGACTCGTTCCAGGCGAGCGCCGCGTCGATCCGCGGCAGCGCTGGCGGCCGTTGGGACCGGGTGAGCATCTCGGACACCAGGTCGAGCTGGATCATGAAACCGGTCGCCGGCGCCGGCCGGCCGAATCGCGCGAGCAAAGCGTCGTAACGCCCGCCCTGGGCGATGGGCCGTCCGAAATCGGGCCCGTATCCCTCGAAGATGACGCCTGTGTAGTAGTCGAAGTCGCGGATCGCGCCGAGGTCGAGCACCACGACGTCGCCGATGCCGTGCGCGACCAGGAGCTCGCGCACGCGCGCCAGCTCTGCCAGTGCAGCCTCCGAGCGGCGGTTGCGCACCAGCCCGCGGGCCGCCTCGAGGATCTCCGGTCCGCCGCGTAGGGCCGGAAAACGGAGCAGCAGCTCGTGCTCAGCCGATTTCAACGGCGTCCCTTCGAGCAACGACTCGAGTGCGACGAAGTCCCGCGCCACGAGTGCATGGCGTACGGCGGCCTTGACCTCGTCGGGCAGCTTGACGGCGTCCATGATCCCGTGGAAGAACTCGGCGTGGCCGACGTCGATCTGATAGCGACGGATGCCGGTCGCCTCCATGCATCGCGCGGCAAGCGCGATCACCTCGGCATCCGCAACCGGGCCCGAGGCACCGATCAGCTCCGCCCCCACCTGGTAGGTCTCGCGACGCTGCTGGAAACGGCCCTCGTCCGTGGACAGGACCGGTCCCGAGTAGCAAAGCCGCAGAGGAAGGGCGGCAGATCGAAGCTTGCCCGCGACAAGTCGCGCCACCGGGACGGTCCTTTCGCCGACCAGCGCCACGACATCACCTCGCGCGTCGGTGAACTTGAAGAGCCTGCGCCGCTGCTCCAGCCCAAGCCCGGTGTCCAGCACGTCCATGTTCTCGACCAGCGGCGTGATGACGTGGCGGTAGCCCCAGCGCCGCATCTCGGCCAGCAGCGATTCCTGCGCCTCGCGGAGGATCTCCGCCTCCAGAGGGAGCAGGTCGCGAAATCCGGGGACACCGCCCAGCTGCGGTGTCATAGGCGGGCTAGCGGAGGTGAAGAAACCTCCGGGCCGCGGCCTCGGGAATGCTAGCTTTCGTCTTCATCCTCATCCTCTGAATCTCCGTCGGCCTCCTCCGAGAAGTCGATCGCCTCTCCCTCGTCCTCGACGGCGTGCATGCCCTCTTCGATGTCGTCGCTCGCCGGTGCCGCGACCAGCGTCTCTTCCTCTTCCTCCTCCCCCGCGAAGACCTCGACCTCGCGGCTGAGGAGGCTCTCCTTGGTGTAGGGACGGAACTCCACCTCGCGCTTGCGGCGCATCGGAAAGCTGGGCTTGCCCGCGAAGTGGGCGTCCTGATATGTCTCGCGGACGATCAGCTTGACGGTGTTGCCGTCGCACGAGGTGACGCCGGCCTGGTAGCGATTGCCGCCACGCATGAACTTGATCAGGCGGCGGGCCAGCTTCGCCTCCAGGAGGCCGAGCCGCACGCCGCGCGAGGTCTCGACCGCGATGCCGTCACCCTCGACGCGAAGCTCAGCGACGTCGCCGGCAGCGACCTTGGAGCAGATGTCGTCCTTGGGCGGTGAGTCCACGGTGGTGATGACGGTCTTCCCCATCTCCTCGACGAAGAGGTTGAGATCGACCCTGGTGCCACCGACTTTGAGTCCTTCTTTCTGATGCAGCAGCGCGTTGATGCGCGCCGCGTTCTTCTTGGCGATGGAGTTCATCGGATTGATCTTCAGCGCCGCCTCGTAGGACGCCTTCGCCTCCTTCAGCTTGCCGAGCTCGGAGAGCGATTTACCCAGGCGGTTCTGCGTCTCTTCGTCGGCGCCGAAGTTTTCAATGATGAATTTGTTGAGCTTGACGGCCTCATCCCACTTGCCGGCGATGGCGAGCTGCACAGCATCCTCCGCGTATTGCGAGCGGGGCTTGAGGTGTTCGCTGGTCTCGGTTTTCAAAGAGGCGCGCTCCTATGGTCGGCTGAAGGGCTTGAGGGGATGCTGAGTATACGGAGTGTCGTACCTGCCGCAACGAATGTCATCCTCTCCGCGTGGGCAGACCGGAGTCACTCGCAGCAATGGCCGTCCTGTTGGTTTCGGCAGCCTGCGCCGGCGGCGCGCCCGCCACCCCTCCTGGGCCGGCCCTCCACCTCGGCGTCGACCTGCCGCTGACCGGCCGGGAAGCTCGCGGCGCGGTGCCGGCGCTGAACGGAGTGCGCTTTTTCGTCCAGACCCATCCGACGCTCGACGGCTTCAGCGTGAGCTTGACGACGGCGGACGATGCGTCGGGCGGCGCGCCGAACCCGAATCGGGGCGCCTCGAACGTCCTCGGGTTCCTCCCCGATCCCAACCTTGTCGCGATGATCGGACCCTTTGACTCGGCGGTGGCCCGCCTTGAGATCCCGATCGCCAACGCCGCAGGGCTCGCGATGGTGAGTCCCGCCACCAGCAATCCCTGCCTGACCCGGAACGTGTTCACACCCGCCCTGCTCAACCCAGCGCGCACCGAGATCAGCTGCAAAGCGGCCGGGCTGCCCTCGGCGGCCGACCTCCGGCCGGCGCACACCAACACCTTTTTCAGGCTGACGACCACGGACGACCTGCAGGGCGCGGCGGCCGCCGACTACGCCTTCCACAAGCTCCACCTCCTGCGGGTGGCGGTCATCTCGGACCACGAGAGCTACGGGCAGGGTCTGGCGTATGCGTTCGCTGCCCGATTCACGACCGCGGGTGGCAGCATCGTGGGCCGCTTCGACATCGGTCCGAAAAGCCGGGACGCGACGAACTTTCTGAGCAGCGCCAGGGCGGCCGGCGCGCAGGCCGTGTACTACGGCGGCGACACGCGACCGGGCGGTTGCGAGATCCGGGCCGAGATGGGGGCTCTGTTTCCGGCCGGCGAGGCGGCTCCGTTCCTGGGTGGCGACGGCATAGCAGAAGATCCCGCCTGCGTCGCCGCGGCCGGCGCGAACAGCTCGGGGATCTTCGCCAGCGTCCCGTTTGTCAACGCCAATTCGAGGCCGGGCGCAGCGAGCACAATCCACGACTTCAGGCAGAGCTATGGCAGCACAACGGATTACGGGCCGTACACGCTCCTCGCCTACGACGCCACCGCGGTCCTGTACGCCGCGCTCGACCGGGCGATTCGAAGCGCCGGCGGCCGGCTGCCCTCCCGGGCTGACGTGACCCACGAGGTGGCCCAGACCTCAGGCCTCGCGGGGGTAACCGGGCCGCTAGGCTTCGATGCGGCCGGGGACACGACCAACCGCACCGTCTCGATTTTCGAGGCCGTTGGCGCCAATCCCCGGGCGCCGTGGAGGCTGGTTGACGCGATCGACTACAGCGCCCGGCTTCCTTATTGATGAGGGTGCACCGCGGCTGAAGTCAAGAGCGACTTGACTTCGGGGGCCCTCCGAGTCGATAGTGTGCCTCGGAGTAGCAGTTCGGCCATCCCATGTGGCCGCATTCGCCGCCGGCGCACTCTCGCCCCGACACGAGTTGGGAAGAGGGCGGCAAGTGATGGGAGGCGTCAGGTGTGGTGTTGCGCATTTGCCTCCCAACCAGCACAAGGGGGAACCTATGGTTCGAGCTAGGGGACTCGTAGTCCTCTCGATGGCGCTTATGGTCGCGTTTGCCTGCGGCGGAAGCAGCCCAGGCACCAGCGGGAGCAAGGGGACGATCAAGATCGGCTCCGATTTCCCGGTTTGCACGACCGGCGGCCAGTCGACCTCCAACGGCGTGAAGTTCGCCGTCGACCAGAAGAACGCTGCGGGAGGGGTCGAGGGCTTCAAGATCGTGTACCAGAGCTTTGACGACTGTCGCCAGGGCTCATACAACGCTGACGCCGGCGTAGCCAACGTCCGGCAGATGCTCGACGACAGCGCCTTTATGGGCATGATCGGCCCGTATAACTCTGCGGTCGCGAAGGCCGAGATTCCGATCGCAGCCCCGAAGAACTTCGTGATGATCAGCCCGGCGAACACGAACCCGTGCCTGACCAAGGACATTCCTTCGTGCAGCACGGCTTACCACCCGCAGGACCTCCGCGGGAGCAACCCAAACAACTACTGGCGCGTCGTCACCACCGACGACTACCAGGGCCCTGCGATGGCCGACTACATGTTCAAGCAGGCGAACATCAAAACCGTCGCGATCCTTGACGACAGCACTGTGTTCGGCGTGGGCATCTCCGGCGCCTTTGAGGCGGAGTTCAAGAAGCTCGGCGGCACGGTGGTCAAGCACCAGGAATACAAAAAGGACCAGCAGGGCACACAGTTCCAGTCCCTGCTCCAGTCCATGCGGACGGCCTCAGCGCTGTACGTCGGGGGCACCGACGACCAGAACATCTGCATTCCGCGCGCGCAGATGAAGCAGATCGGCTGGACGGCGCCTTTCGGCGGCGGCGACGGCATCGAGACGACCGACTGCATCGACCAGGCGTCAGGCAATGAGACGGGCATCCTGGCCACATCGGCCGGTGCGGACGCCACGCAGGTACCGGGGGCCAAGGACACCATCGCGAAGTTCCGCCAGGCCTTCACCGGCGCGAACGACTTCGGCGGTTACACCATGCAGGCCTACGACGCGGCCAACATCTTGATGACCGCGATCGGCAACGCCATCAAGTCCAACGGCGGCAGCATGCCGACGCGCAAGCAGGTCCGCGACGCCATGGCGAAGATCACGACCTTTCAGGGCGTGATCGGCAACTACGGGTTTGACCAGAACGGCGACACGACGCTCAAGATCGTGTCGATCTACGAGGTCAAGACCGGCCTGAGCGACGCCGACGTCAAGAGCTCGACGGGCGTCTGCGGCAAGAAGCTCGCCAACGCGTGCTTCGTCTGGAAGACTCAGTTCGACTTCGCCACGAGCAGTTAATCTTTAGCCCAAGTTCCAGCGAGGAGGCCGGCACCGGCCTCCTCGCCACCCTTTAGCTCTCAAGGAGGGGAAGCACTGGACGCGGGCACGGTCGAGAAAAGAGCCACCGCCCTGAGGCGGTTCCGCGCGATGCAGGTGGCCGGCATGAGCCTCCCCGACTACGGCTTCTACATCTTGTGCGGAACCGCGGTCATCCTCCTCCTGACCGAGGCGGTCAGGGATACAACCAACTTCGCTCAGACCCTTGTGTTCGGCCTGACCCAGGGCGCCATCTTTGCGCTAGTCGCGCTGGGCTACACGATGGTTTACGGCATCATCGAGCTGATCAACTTCGCCCACGGGGACGTTTTCACACTCAGCGCGTACGTCGGCACGACGATCCTCGGACTGTTCGCGGTCAACGAGGGATCCTTTACGGCTCTCAACCTGGCAGTCCTCGTGATCATCTTCCCGGTCGTCATGCTGATCATGGGCGGGATCAACGTGGCGATCGAGCGCGTCGCCTACCGGCCGCTGCGCAACGCGCCCCGCCTGGCCCCCCTGATCACCGCGATCGGCATGTCATTCTTCCTCGAGGGTGTGATGTTCCTCTGGAAGGGCCCTGCGACCGTCCACTTCCCCAACATCTTGCCGCAGTGGACAACGACCGTCGCCGGCGTGTTTTTCGGCTTCAAGGACATATTCGTCATCGTCACCGCCGCGATCCTGGTTGCGCTGCTGGCGTTCTTCATCAACCGCACCAGGCTCGGCAAGGCGATGCGAGCCACGGCCCAGGACCGGGACGCCGCGCAGCTGATGGGAATCGACATCAACCGCACGATCGCCGCAACGTTCTTCATCGGCGCCCTTCTCGCCGGCGCCGGGGGAATCATCTATGGCCTTTACTACGGGACCGTGTACTACCAGCTGGGCTTCCGCACCGGGCTCATCGCTTTCACGGCTGCTGTGTTCGGTGGCATCGGCAACATCCCAGGCGCGGCGATCGGGGGCCTGATCATCGGCCTGACAGCGGCGTTCAGCGACATCTACATCGGCGGCAGGTGGACGCAGGTCGTGATCTTCGGCATCTTGATCGGCGTACTGGTGTTCAGGCCTACAGGGCTCCTGGGAATGCGGGTGCCCGAGAAGTGAGCAATGCGGCTGGGGCGCGGCCGTCCTTGCGCGAACGGCTGAACATCCGCCAGCGGATTCGCGACCGCGACACGGCGGTCTACGGCGTCTTGATCATCGTCGCGCTCCTGTTTCCCCTGGTGACGATCTATGCGACCGGTGGCACAGCCCTCGTCTCCCACGCGACGCGCGCCGGTTACTGGGTGCTGCTCGCAATCGGACTCAACGTGGTGGTCGGCTTCGCGGGTCTGCTCGACCTCGGGTACGCGGCGTTCTTCGCAATCGGCGCGTACACGTACGCGCTGCTGGCGTCGCCGCAGCTGGCGTCATCCCCTGCCCACCACGCGATTCACATCAACTTCTGGATCCTGATCTTCGGTTCACTGCTCATGGCGGCCCTCTTCGGCGCCGTCCTCGGGTTCCCCACGCTCCGCCTACGAGGTGATTACCTCGCCATCGTCACCCTCGGGTTCGGGGAGATCGTGCCCCAGCTCTTCTACAACTTCGACCAGTGGACGGGCGGGATCAACGCCGTCGGCCTCATCGACCAGCCCCTGCTGCCGGCTTGGATCCAGGGTCCGTGGTCGGGCGACGGCGACTTCAAGGTCGTGTCGCCGTTCAATTTCAATACGGACCCCGTCGCTTACTACGTGCTTGTCTGCTTTCTGATCGCAATCGCCGTCCTCCTCGTCACCAACCTCTACCGCTCGCGCCTGGGACGGGCCTGGATGGCGATTCGCGAGGATGAGGTCGCGGCCGCCGCGATGGGAATCAACACGGTCACCACAAAGCTGCTGGCGTTCGGCATCGGGGCCTCGTTCAGCGGCTTCGCCGGCGCCTACTACGCAGCGGACGTCGCCCTGGTGAGTCCGGACAACTTCCTGTTCATCGTGTCGATCACGGTGCTGGTGATGGTGGTGCTCGGCGGTATGGGCAACATCACAGGCGTCATCGTCGGTGCGCTCGTGATGTATTACCTCGTCTTCTACTTGATCCCCGGTTTGCCGGAGAATGCCACCTCGCTCGCCAGCAGCATCGGACTTGGCTCGCTGAACCAGAGCAGTGGCGACTGGCCCGGCCTCGGCGAGGAGACGCAGCGCCTGAACTTCATCATCTACGGCGCCATCCTCGTGGGCATGATGCTGCTGCGGCCGCAGGGTCTGCTGCCGAGCCGCGTCCGCGAGCAGGAGCTCAAGCACGCCGCGGTGCAGGAAGAAGAGGCCGCAGTCGAGCAGCTGCACGCGACATGAGCGATCAACCAGCAGGCAACATCCTCGAGCTGACCAACCTCACCAAGCGATTTGGCGGCCTTGTGGCTGTTGACAACGTGAGCCTTCACATCAAGCGCGGCGAGGTCTTCGCGCTGATCGGGCCCAACGGCGCCGGCAAGACAACCCTCTTCAACAACGTCACCGGCCTCTACCAGCCCACCAGCGGCGCTGTCGTGTTCGACGGCAAGGACATCACGGGTTTCAAGCCTCACCAGGTCGCGCGCTACGGCATCGCGCGCACGTTCCAGAACATCCGCCTCTTCGACTACATGAGCTGCCTCGACAACGTGCGCGTCGGCCGCCATGTCCGGATGAAGGCCAAGGTCTGGGACTCGCTCTTCAAGCTTCCTCGCGAACGCCGCGAGGAGGAGCGCGTGACAGAGGAGGCGATGGAGCTGCTTCGCTTTGTCGGTATCGCCAAGCACGCGAGCCAGTACGCGCGAAATCTTGCGTACGGCCAGCAGCGACGGCTCGAGATCGCCCGCGCCCTCGCCACGGATCCCAAGCTGCTCCTGCTCGACGAGCCGGCCGCCGGCTTCACACCCCAGGAGAAGGTCGAGCTCATGGCGCTCGTGAAAAGGATCCTGACCCGCGGGATCACCGTATTCCTCATCGAGCACGACATGAAGGTGGTCATGGGGATCTCGGAGCGGATCGTGGTCCTCGACCACGGCGAGAAGATCGCGGAGGGCAGTCCGGATGAGGTCCGCAAAGACGCCCGCGTGATCGAGGCGTATCTGGGCAAGTCGGCCTAGCCCTGTGGCACTACTCGAGCTGGACGGTGTCGACGCCTTATACGGCCGCATCCAGGCCCTGCGCAAGGTTTCGATCAAGGTCGACAAGGGCGAGGTCGTGGCCCTCATCGGATCCAACGGGGCGGGCAAGACGACGACTCTGCGCACGATCTCTGGCCTCATGCACCCCGCCTCAGGAACGATCAAGTTCGACGGCCGCGAGATCACCACGACCCGTCCCTCGAAGATCGTCGAGCTCGGGATCTGCCAGTCGCCTGAGGGACGGCGCCTGTTTCCGCGGATGACCGTGGTCGACAACCTGGTCATGGGCGCCTACACGCGCAACGACAAGCCGGCCATCGCCTCCGACATGGACCGCGTGTTCACGCTCTTCCCCCGGCTGAAGGAACGCCGGACGCAGATCGCGGGCACCCTGTCCGGCGGCGAGCAGCAGATGCTCGCGATGGGCCGGGCGCTGATGGCGCGGCCGAAGCTGATGATGCTCGACGAGCCGTCGCTGGGCCTGGCGCCGATCCTGATCGAGACGATCTTCAGCATCGTGCGCGAGATCAACTCGCAGGGCACCACCGTCCTGCTCGTGGAGCAAAACGCGAACAAGGCGCTGGAGGTGGCGAATCGCGCATATGTGCTGGAGACCGGCGTGATCGTCCAGGAGGGATCGGGCCGCGAACTGCTCGCGTCCGAGGCAGTGCAGAAAGCCTACCTGGGCATGTAGCCCCAGTCAGCGGCTTGGCTGGTAGCTCACGACGAACATGTAGACCAGCACGATCGCGAAGGCTCCGTACTCGAGGACTACGTTTCTGGTGAAGCTGTCCTCGACCGTGTGGCGCACCAGGCCGCGGTTGATGTACCAGGCGATGAGGAGCATCGCCGCGAACCAGCCATCGGCCACGTAGAGGTAGAGCGACAACGCGGTGATCGCCCAGGCCAGGAAGGTGACGACCTGGGCCACGAAGATGGCGAAGATGAATGCGCGTCGCGGCGTGATCGCCACGCCGTTGATGCGGAAGCTCCGATACGAGGCGAAGAACGTGATGGTGAAGATCCACAACAGCCTCAGGATCGAGTTGAACGGAAGGGCCACCACGACGAGGTAAGCACCAGACAGGACGAGGATCAGAATCGCTTCCTGGAGAATGAGGTGGCCGCGCTTTTCCGCCTCGCGCAGCCGCAGGTAATCGAGCCGCGCCGCGATGATGAAGCCCGTGCCGAACACCGCCGTGAGGAGGAGGTACTTCCAGAGCTCGGGCACCAGGAGCGAGAGGCCCGCCAGCGTGATCGCTCCGAGCGCGACCGGGATGTAGTGCTCGATGCGCGGAAACTCTTCGGTTCCGCGTAGGTATCCCAGCAGCGCGGGGGCCGCGAGCACCACCAGGCCCAACGCCAGGGCCCAGACCTGGCCCGGCCCGAGGAGCTCCGACTTGAATCCCAACCCGATCGCCATGAGCACGACGGCGGCGAAGATCAGGAAGCTTCGATCCCGCTCTAACCTGGCCGCGGACGCGGCCGGCACGACCCTCTCCGCCAGGACTGGTGGCAGTTTCATAGTGGCCCCGGCATTCTAAACACGGCCGTACCTATCTTCCAAGCGAACAACGTCGTCGACCTCGGGCGTCGAGACCTCGAATATGTCGGTGTCCTCCACCGCGGTGAGGCGATGCCGCGTTCGGGGCGTGATGTGCAGGGTGTCTCCGGCGCTCATGCGGCGCGTCGTCAGGGCGCCGTCCGCCCCTCCGATCTCCATGTCGACGCTGCCCCGCATCACGTACTGGTACTCGTCTTTCTGCTCGTGGTACTGCAGCGAGAGCGCCTCTCCCTGCCTGATGTGAAGAATCTTGCCCGCATAGCGATCCGTGGTCGCCCAACGGAGCTCGTAGCCCCATGGCTTCTCGACCTTATGGGCGTCAACGCGCCCGAACTCAGGACGCACCGGCGTGCTGCCTGATCCCCACGACGTCCTCGAGCGCGCGAAGCCGCGCCTCCACCCCCTCGCCGTCCGGCGCCTCGGAGTAGATCCGGATCAGAGGTTCGGTCCCGCTGGCGCGCAGGAGGACCCAGCTCCCGTCGGCGAGGTAGAACTTGAACCCGTCGTCGGAGCGGACGCGCTGCACCGCGACGCCGGCGATCTCCTGCGGCTCGTTCTTCTCCAGCGTGTCGAGGATTCGCTTGCGGTCGGCGTCGTACGACTCGCGCGCGAGATGAATGTCGTGCCGCGCGTATGCATGCGGGCCCACGCGCTGCTCGAGGACGGCGAGGAGCTGTGAGATCGTCTTGTCCGACTTCACCATCATGTCGGCGAAAAGCAAGCCGATCAAGATGCCATCGCGCTCGGGGATGTGACCACGCACCGCGAACCCGCCGGACTCCTCGCCGCCGAGCAAAGCGTTGGTCTCCATCATCTTCGGCGCGACGTTTTTGAACCCGACCGGGACCTCGTACACGCGCTCGCCGAACTCAGCGCCAAGCTTGTCCACCATCGCGGTCATGTTCACCGTCTTGATCACAGGGCCGCGCATGCCCCGCGCCTCGAACATGTAGAGCATCAGGAGCGCGAAGACCTGGAGCTGGTTGATGAACCGCCCTGTCTCGTCGATGATGCCCACCCGGTCCGCGTCGCCGTCCGTGCAGATGCACAGGTCCTGGCCGCCGACCTTCATGAATGAGATCGTCGAGTCGATGTTGGGCGGGATCGGTTCCGGGTTCATGCCGCCAAACAGCGGGTTGCGCTGGTTGTGCAGCTCCGTCACGGTCGTTCGACCGCCACCTATCATCTCGGCGATGTAGCCGTAGCCCGATCCATACATGCACTCGTGGACGATGCGCAGCCCGGCGTCCTTGATCGCATCCACGTCGACCATGCGGGCGACCTGTGCGTAGTACGGCTGGCGAGGGTCGTAAGACGAGACGAGGCCGTGCGCGACGCTGTGCTCCGGGGCAGGGACGTCGTCGAGGGCCGCGATGTTGCGCTCCAGCTCGGCGATCACGTCCGAGGGCACCGCGCTTCCGGTCTCGGTCTTGTACTTGTAGCCGTTGAACTGATACGGGTTGTGGCTCGCGGTGATCACTGCAGCGCCGGTGGCCTTGCGATCGATGACCGTCCACGACGCGACCTGGGTAGGTGATGGCCGGTCGAACACGAGTGTCTTGATGCCGTTGCTTGCGAACACGTCGGACACCGCCTGCGCGAAGTCTTCAGACGCGAACCTGCAGTCGTAACCCACGATCGCCAGCGGGTCGTTGGACCGTGACTTCATGTACTGGGCTGTGGCTTGCGCGACGCGGCGCACGTTGCCGAACGTGAAGTCATCGGCGACGATGCCACGCCAGCCATCCGTGCCGAACTTGATCGGGGTGGGCACTGGCCTAAAGGTAACGGGTCTTGCGGGCACGCTTGAGCGCGTCGACGACCTTGCGCACGTCCTGCGCTCGGGAGCGCGGAACCACGAGCAGCGCGTCTTCGGTGTCCACGATGATCATGTCCTCGAGACCGATACCCGCGACGAGCCGGCGATCGCCAAAGATCAGGGTGCCCGTCGTGTCGACGAGCACCGCCTCACCTTCAACTGAGTTCCCGCGTGAGTCAGCGTGCACGCGGTCGCCGAGCTCTGCCCAGTTGCCGATGTCCGCCCAGTCAAAGCTCGCGGGCACGAGCAGAAGGCGCTCGGTCTTCTCCATCACCGAACGGTCTATGACTTCCACTGGAAGGTGGCTGTAAAGCTGGGCGGCGGCGGCTTCATCCCCTGCACGCCGTGCGGCGACGACCTTGTCCAGGCCGGCCAGATGACGCGGGGCGTGCCGGGCCATCTCGTCGATGAATATCCTTGTGCGCCAGGCGAACCAGGCGACGTTCCAGTAGTAGCCGCTGGACTTGTAGAACCGCCGCGCCGTCTTGAGGTCAGGCTTCTCGATGAACCTGTCGACGCGGCGGGTGCGAGCCGGCCCCGGCCGCGAGGCGTGGAGATAGCCGAGTCCAGTGGACGGAAACCTGGGCTTCAGGCCGATCGCTACGAGGTCGTCGGAGAAGTCTGCAGCGCGCAGTGCCGCGCGCAATGCTCGCGTCACCTCTGGGCGCCCGTGCACCACGTGGTCGGATGCCATCGCCAGCATTACGCCGGTCGCGTCCAGAGCATGGAGGGTGAGCGCAGCGAGGCCATAGGCGTTGGTCGTGCCGCGCGCCTGCGGCTCGATGATGAGGTGCTCCGCGTCGACCTCGGGCAGCACTGCCTGGATGATCGGCTGCTGCACGCGCTCGGTCACGACGTACACCTCGTCGACCAGTCCGCGGACGCGGTCGTAGGTGTCGCGAAGCAACGGCTGTCCGCCTTGACCGAGCGGCAGTGTGTGCTTCGGTGTCGATCGCCGGGAGCGGGGCCACAACCGAGTCCCGGCTCCGCCGGCGGGGATGACGGCGTAGTTCTTCTGGCTCAAGCGCGCAGCGACAGCTCGTCAGCGAGCTCCTTGGCCCGCGTCGTCGACTCCCACGGAGCATCGATGTCGGTGCGGCCGAAATGGCCGTAGACGGCGGTCTGCCGGAACAGCGGCCGGCGCAGGTTGAGCTCCTTGGCCCGCGTCGTCGACTCCCACGGAGCATCGATGTCGGTGCGGCCGAAATGGCCGTAGACGGCGGTCTGCCGGAACAGCGGCCGGCGCAGGTTGAGCTCCTTGATTACGCCGAGCGGACTCAGGTCGAAGAGCCTTGTCACCGCGGCGCCGATCGCGGCCTCCGGCGCCTTGCCCGTGCCGAACGTGTCGATGCGAACGGCGACCGGCTTGACGACGCCGATCGCATAGGACAGCTGCACCTCGCACTTGGCGGCCAGTCCCGCCGCGACGATGTTCTTGGCCACGTACCTGGCTCCGTACGCACCGGCGCGATCGACCTTTGTCGGATCCTTGCCCGAGAAGCACCCGCCACCGTGGCGCGCGTAGCCGCCGTACGTATCGACCATGATCTTGCGGCCGGTCAGACCCGCGTCGGCAACCGGGCCGCCGATGACGAACCTGCCGGTCGGGTTGATGAACGATCGAACCGTTCCGTTGCGCAAATCGGACGGGATCACGACATCGATCACGTGCTCCGCGATGTCGGAGCGCAGCTGGTCCGCGTCGACCTCGTCATGGTGCTGAGTCGAAAGCACCACGTTGTCGACGCCACTTGGTTTCCCGTCATCTCCGTAGCGGATCGTCACCTGGACCTTGCCGTCGGGCCTCAAGTAGCTGAGCGTCTTGTTGCGACGAACCTCAGCGAGCTTGCGGGCCAGCCGGTGTGCCAGCGTTATCGGCAGCGGCATCAGCTCGGGCGTCTCATCGCACGCGAAGCCGAACATCATCCCGGAGTCGCCGGCGCCGCCCACATCGACGCCCTGCGCGATGTCGGGCGACTGCTCGTCGATGCTGACGACGATGCCGCAGGTCTCGGCATCAAAACCGTACTTGGCCCGCGTGTAGCCGACGTCCCGGACGGTCTGGCGGATGATGCGCGGGATATCGACGTAGCAGTCGGTGGTGATCTCCCCGACCACCATCACCAGGCCCGTGGTCACGATGGCCTCACACGCCACCCGGGCCAGCGGATCCTTGGCCAGGATCGCGTCCAGGATGGCGTCAGAGATCTGGTCGGCCAGCTTGTCGGGGTGGCCTTCGGTGACGGACTCGGACGTGAACAGAGACGATGCCATACGGTCCTCCTTCGAATCTCCCACGCCGGCAAGGGCTCGCGACCGTGTGCGCAGGCCCCCAAGCGCCAGGTTCATACCTCTGGGACGCGCGAATGCTAACCCAGGGGGATGTAGTGGATGCCCGAGTGGCGGAAGAGCTTCGAGCCTCGCTGGCGGAGCAAGCCCGCTGTGGCGGCCCGAGACGCATCCATCACAGCCTCGAGATGCTCCCGTTTCATGACCCAGCTTGCCGTCGGCGCGGTGATCGGGCACAACACGACGATCCGGGCTCGCTGGCGAAGGCGTTCGTAGTCGCTGAGCATCTGGTGATGCAGCGACAGCTGGAGGGTTCTGGCGATCAGCTCGGGCAGGCTGTTGGGTTTCTGCTCGTACTCGCCCCCGCCCATGAGGCTGATGGCGATGATGTCGCGCGCGCCATCCTCCACTGCGGTGTTCATCGGGGTGTTGTCGACCACGCCACCGTCGAGATGCTCCCGGTCGTTGATCCGCACCGAAGGGAATACGCCTGGGATGGCGGTTGACGCGAGCAGCGCCGGCGCGAGCTCGCCAGAGCGGAAGACCGCCGGTTTGCCGGCGTTCATGTCGGTCGCCACTACCGCCAGCGGGACGCGGAGCTGCTCAAAGGTCGTGACGCCGCTCAGCGCCATGGCTCGATCGATGAGCCGGCGCACGTTCTGCTGCGGCATCACGCTGAGCTGGTCGCGGCGAAGCCCCGACACGATGATGCCGAGGGGATGGGCTTGAAACACGGCAGCGGCCTGGCGCGAGAGCCAGACCTCGCGCAGCATCATCGTCCCCGCCAGAGACGGATAGGCGGCGATGGAGGCTCCGTTGAGCGCCCCGACGCTGGTGCCGACGATTCCCGAGGGCCCCTCGACCCCGGCTTCGAACAGCGCCTGCAGGACCCCCACCTGCGCGGCGCCTCTCGCGCCACCTCCGCCCAGCACCCAGGTGCGCCGAGCGGATCCAAACATTTTGGTTAAGTCCCTCCCCGCTTGCCGGGGAGTTGGCTCCTCCCCACCTGTGGGGAGGTGGTGCGTAGCGCCGGAGGGGCTGCGCCGGAGGGGAGAATCAAGTCCCCTCCTCCCACGAAGAGAGATATCGCCGCTGCTCGTCCGTGAGCGTGTCGATCGCGATGCCCATCGCGTGCAGCTTGAGCCGCGCCACCTCGGCGTCGATGTCCTCAGGCACGTCGTAAACCTTCTTCTCGAGGCTTGACGCGTTCCTGGCGATGTACTCCGCGCAAAGCGCCTGGTTGGCGAAGCTCATGTCCATCACCGCCGCGGGATGCCCCTCGGCCCCAGCCAGGTTGATCAGCCGGCCCTCGCCAAGCAGGTAGAGGCGTCGCCCGTCGCCCGACCGGTACTCCTGAACTGAAGGCCGGACCTGGCGCACGCCGGTCGCGAGCTCGTCCAGAGCCTTGAGGTTGATCTCCGAGTTGAAATGTCCGGAGTTGGCGAGGATCGCACCGTCCTTCATGACCTCGAAGTGCTTGCGGTCCAGCACGTTGACGTCGCCGGTGACGGTGACGAAGATGTCGCCCTCACGCGCGGCGTCATCCATCTTCATGACCCGGAAACCGTCCATCGCCGCCTCGAGCGCTTTGACCGAGTCGACCTCGGTCACGACGACGTCGGCGCCGTGACCCTTCGCCCTCGAGGCGAGGCCGCGGCCGACCCACCCGTAGCCGGCGATCACAAACGTCTTGCCCGCGAGCAGGACGTTGGTCGATCGGATGATCCCGTCGATGGTCGACTGCCCTGTGCCGTACCGGTTGTCGAACATGTGCTTCGTATCAGCCTCGTTGACCGCAACGATTGGATAAGCCAGCACGCCGTGCTCAGCCATGGCGCGGAGGCGGATCACACCGGTGGTCGTCTCCTCGGTGCCGCCGACAACCTCAGGCAGCTGCTCGCGCCGCGACTTGTGCAGGACCGATACGAGGTCCGCCCCGTCATCCATCGTGAGCTGCGGCCTGTGATCGAGGGCCGCCTCGATGTGCTCGTAGTAGGTCTCGTTGTCCTCGCCACGGATGGCATAGGTCTTGATGCCGTGATGTGCCGAAAGCGCGGCCGCGACCGCGTCGTTCGTGGACAGAGGGTTGGACGCGCACAGCACAATGTCGCCGCCACCCGCCTTGAGCGTGAGCATTAGGTTTGCCGTCTCGCTGGTGACGTGGAGGCAGGCGGCGAGGCGAAGGCCTTTGAGCGGCTGCTCCTTGGTGAAACGCTGCCGGATCAAGGTCAGCACCGGCATCTCGCGTGCCGCCCAGTCGATCAGGTCGTGACCCTGCGCGGCCAGGTTCAAATCCTTGACGTCGCTTCCCC
>Ga0209160_1001147_pt1 | contig 22161 bp, 20 predicted proteins | sample GraSoiAngelo_153_FD_186167 | JGI IMG/M metagenome (GOLD analysis project Ga0209160, IMG submission 186167) | Grasslands soil microbial communities from the Angelo Coastal Reserve, California, USA - 14_1009_12_40cm (SPAdes) (version 2) | ecosystem: Environmental > Terrestrial > Soil > Grasslands ...
TGAGCGACCGGCAGCTATCAGGCTTTCGCGCCAGCCGGCTCGGGTTCGTCTTCCAGCAGTTTTTCCTGATTGACGGGCTGAGCGTCCTCGACAACGTCGCCGGCGCTCTGCTCTATCGCGGGGTGGCCGGGCGGGCCCGGCGCCGGCTGGCCGCCAGCGCGCTGGAGCGGGTCGCACTCAGCCATAGACTCACCCACCGACCCGCGCAGCTCTCGGGTGGCGAACGCCAGCGGACAGCCATCGCGCGTGCGGTCGTCGGCCGCCCGGCACTGGTACTGGCGGACGAGCCAACCGGCAACCTCGACAGCGCTTCCGGCGCCGGCATCATCGAGCTGCTCCGGGATCTGAACCGGGAGGGCACCACCATCGTGGTCATCACCCACAACCACGAGCTCGCGAGCGCCATGGGACGGCGGATCGAGCTACATGACGGTCGGATCGAGCATGGCTGACGCATCTCGACTGAAGGCCGGCGACCTGATCAGCCTGGCCAGCCTCGGGCTTCGCATCCGCCGCCTGCGCACCGCGCTGTCGGCACTGGGGATCTGCATCGGCATCTCGGCCATCGTCGGCGTGCTCGGTATCACCCAATCGAGCCAGAGCGACCTGCTGGCCCAGATCGACCGGCTCGGCACCAACCTTTTGACCGTGCAGAACGGCCGCCAGTTCAACGGGGGTGAGGCCAACCTGCCCGTCTCGGCCACGGCCATGATCGGGCACATCCCCGCGGTGCAACACGTTTCCGCCACCGCCCTGCTCAGCCAGCCGGTTTTTCGCACGGACCTGGTGCCGAGCTTCGAGACCGGGGGCATCGGCGTGCGTGCCACTGAGACATCCCTTATCGGCGCGCTCGACGGGACCGTCCTGCACGGGACCTTTCTCAATGCGGCGAGCGCTCGATATCCCGCGGCCGTGCTCGGCTTCGGCGCGGCGGAGTACCTGGGCATCGACCGGCTCGACCGGCCCACCCGGGTCTGGATAGGCGGCCGGTGGTTCACCGTGATCGGGATCCTCGAGCGGCTGACGCTCGCTCCCGAGATCGACCAGTCCGTGCTGGTAGGCTGGCCGATCGCCGAGTCGGCGCTCGGTTTCAACGGATATCCGACCCGGATCTACGTCCGCGTGCAAACGGACCAGGTGACCGCGGTCGATGCCCTGCTGGCACCCACCGCGAACCCGCAGAACCCTGACCAGGTGGCGGTCAGTCGACCTTCGGACGCGCTCGCCGCCCGCCTCGCCGTGCAGAGCTCATCGACCACCCTGATCCTGGGCCTGGGAGCGATCGCCCTCCTGGTCGGCGGCGTCGGCATCGCCAACGTGATGTTCATCTCGGTGCTCGAGCGTCGCTCTGAGATCGGGCTCCGTCGCGCGCTGGGCGCGACCCGCACACACATCGCCGCCCAGTTCCTGGCGGAGTCGCTGCTACTTTCGACGTTGGGTGGTCTGCTCGGCGTCCTCCTCGGACTCGGAGCCACGGCCGCGTACGCGACGGCCCAGGGCTGGTCTGTGCTGATCCCGCCGATCGCGATCTGGGCGGCGCTGTTCGCTGCCGTCGTGATCGGCGCCGCCGCCGGCCTCTACCCTGCGCTTCGCGCTGCTCGCCTTAATCCAACGGATGCGCTTCGGGCAGTGTAAAAGCACGAGCCCCCGGTTGCCCGGAGGCTCTTTGCTACTTCAGCGTCATCGTGACTGGCATGCCGAAGAACTGAGCTCGCGCTGTGCCCTCTACCCGATTCACGATGATGTCGACGTTCGGGCTCTCTCCTTTCTGGAGCTGCGAAGGGTCTTCGACGAGCCCGGTGATCTGGACGACATCGCCCGAGCGCTGAACCCCCGTGACGCGAACCTCTCGGGACAAGCCCGGCCAGGCGATGGAGCTCATGCCGTCGGGCGGACCGGCGTAAAGCGCCTTGGTGATCGTCCCCGATCCGGCATTCAGGTCCACCTTGCCACGGATCACGTAGGAGGCGTACCCAGGAAGGGGCGGCTGGGGCAGCCCAGTCACGGCTCTGAACTCCAGGACGTCTTTTTTCCAGAGTAGCCACCCCGCTGCGGGAAGGGTCGCCGCGGCGGCGAGAGCGGAACTCGCGCCGGCCATCTTCAGGAACTTGCGTCGGTCGATCCGATTCATTTCCCCATCTCCTCCTAGTGCGGCTTCCCCAGATAGGGGAAGACGGGTAGGTAATCCGAGTGCGGGCCAACGCCGTCGCCGGCCGCCGGGTTGCCGGTCAGGAGCTGCAGTTCCGCATCAATGACGTCGTCCGCCAGCTTGCGCCCGTTCAGAAACCCGACTGAGCTGTTGAAGTCGTAGGTCAGGACGTCGGGGAGCAGGACCTTCGCTAGCCCGACATTGGCATCATTCGACCGACTGGGATCAAGAGCATGCAGGACAGCCACGAACTTGTCGAGGAAGAGACCGCGCTGCTGGTTGGGGGGAGTCTTGTTGAAGGTGTTCTTGTCGGCCCCCTTGTTGAATACGGTGTTGATCGCCGGCCGCCCCATCTGGTCGATGATGGAATTGCGCGCCAGTGTCAGACCCCAGATGCCGATATTCGGGTTTGAGCCAAGCGCCGTGTTCGGTACCTCCAGGGCGATCCCGAAGACATTGAGACCGGCAAAGAAGTCGCTGCCGGTGAAGTTCAAGCCCTGGAGGAACCCGAGCAGGTCGAAGAAGAACGGGTCACTGCGCAGTCCGGCGAAGAACCGGTAACCATTCTGGTCGGTGACCTGGGCATCGGAGCCGAAGGACACAGGAGCCCCGGCGATGATCGCCGCTCCGGCGTCGTTGATCCCTGCCGCGAGCCCGCCGGCAGCCCGGTGAACGGTCGCCGTCTGCGCGCCTCCCTGGGGCTCTGAAAATCGTATGCGGAAAGCGATGTCGGCGACGGCATCGCCGTTTGTGTCGACGTTCAGCTCGTAGATCGCGTCGGGTCGAAAGGCGTGTGCCAGAGCGGGTGCGACCGGATTGACGTTCATGACCAGGATCGATTTGGTCGGATCGCCCGGCTTCTGGAAGGCATAGATGTCGGTGATGTCGACCCTGGGATCCATGCCGGGCGAATGCAGGTGCAGGTCCGGCACGTCCACGGGGTTCACGTCCTGAAGCAGCGTCTCCGCCGGGTCAAACGCGTCTAGGTGGTCGGCCATCGGTTAGATCCCTCCTCTACGTGATGTCAAGAGTGGTTGTCTGCCCGTCTATACGCGCGGGCGGGCGGATTGGATCAACTGATCTGTTGGCAACCGATTGACGTATACATGTGAGCGGGGATGAGCGGGGAACTCAAAGACGAGAGTGTTGATATGGCTGCCCGGCTCGAGCGTAAGGACGCCACCGCAGTTGAGGCCCTGTACGACCGGTACGGGCGGCTCGCGTTCGCCCTCGCCTTTCGGATCTTGAACGATCGGAATGCTGCCGAGGAGGCGGTGCAGGATGCCTTCCTCGACCTCTGGCGAAACCCACGGTCCTTCGACGCCTCGCGCGGCAGTATCCGAAACTGGCTGCTCGCGATCGTCCACAACCGCGCCATCGACCGGTTGCGAGGGGCGAGCAAAAGACGGCTGGAAACGCAGCTCGATAGCGCCCAGCGGGCCGCCGACCTGCCCGACGCCTGGGAAGCCGTGTCGCTGGACCTCGAGCGAGCCCAGATCCGCGAAGGCTTCCAGCACCTTCCAGAGGCCCAGCGGCGCACGCTCGAGCTCGCTTACTTCGGCGGTTACTCGCACACGGAGATCGCCCGGCAGATGAACGTCCCGCTGGGTACGGTCAAGGGCCGGATGCGGATCGGACTCGAGAAGATGCGCAGCTTCCTCCAGGCGCGCGGGGTGACGGCGTGACTATGGACCACCGCGAGGCCGAGGAACTCCTGGGCGCCTACGCCCTCGGTGCCCTGGATGGCGATGAGGTCAGCCGGATGGAGGAGCACCTCGCCTCGTGCCGGGAGCATGCCGCCGCGGCCGCCGAACTTCGCCAGGCTCAGTCGCTCCTGGCCCTGACCGCTGGCGATGTCGCGCCCCCGGCCGAGCTCCGGGCGCGGATCGTGAAGGCGGTGAACGCGGATCAGGGAGTGGCGCCTGTGGCGGTGCCCATCCGGCGAGTCCCCCGCACGCCGCGGTGGGCACCACGACCGGCATACGTCGCGATCGCGGCGGCGCTACTGCTCGCACTGGGGATCGGCGGTGTGTTCGGCTACCAGCTGAGCCAGACACAACAGGTCGCATACACGTTCGCCGGCCAAGCTTCGCTAGCACCGGGGGCCCAAGCGCATCTGGTCTATTTCAAGGACCGAAAGCAGGCGGTCCTCACCGTCACCGGGTTGCCGCGACTCAGCGCCGGTCAGGTCTACGAGGCGTGGCTGATCAAGGGCGGGCGGGCGGTCGACGAGGGTGTCGGCTCGCAGGCCAACGGGAGCCTGGGCCTCCAGATCCCGGCCGACGTCTCAGGGTTCGATCAGCTGGCGATCACGATCGAACCAGGCGAGCAACCCCAGCCCACCAGCACGCCAATCCTGACCGGCCAGCTTCACAGCTAGTCACGCCCTGGTCGTTTCTGAACGTGGGGACTGGCCCAAATCGGCGGGCCTGTGCCACCATTGGCCTATGACACCAAATGTGATAACGATTCATCTCGATTGGCAAACCGTCCTGGTTTGGGCAGTCGTGGGCCTGGTCGCCGGGTTCCTGGCGAGCCACGTGATGCTGGGCCACGGCATGGGGATCTTCGGCGATATGGTGATCGGGATCATCGGCGGGATCGGCGCGAACCTGCTGGCCAACTACTTCAATGTCCACTTCGTCATCTCCGGCCACCCGATCATCAGCCAGATCATCATCGCCTTCTTCGGAGGGCTGATCCTGCTCATGGTGTTGCGTCTCTTCGGCATGGGCCGAGGATGGAGTCGCTCCCGAGCCTACTGATTGAACGTCCCCTCGCCTGTGTTGGGGAGAGTAAGGAGGTGAACGCGTGTACTACGGCGGAGGCGGATTGCTCCTGGTCCTGGGGATCATCGCGATCGTGCTTGGCTGGACCCTCATCGGGATCATCCTGATCGTCCTGGCGCTGCTCAGTGGCGGCTGGGGCTGGTACGGGACTCGGCGACTCTAAAACTCCGGCCTGCTAAGACGCTCAAAGGGAGGCCGCACGAGGCGGCCTCCCTTTCTTACGACGCTACGGCATCAACCCCCGAGGGCTAGATCCCCGGTCCGGCAGTCTGAGTGGCAATGCTTGTGTGATCGCAGCTGATGGTGTTGTTCCGGGCAGGCGTGCAACCAGACTGTGGCGGATTATTCGGATCGTTCGTGTATTGGTCATCGCTGTAAATGATTGAGGCAAGACCTGTGGTCGGGCTGGCCGACACTCCGAAGTCATCGAACAGGTCTCTGTTTCCGCTGCACGCTACCCCGCTTTCACATACACCGCCGAAATGGACGATCGGCGAGGCCTGGGCCTGCGAGAACGTGTGCTGGGTGAGCGCATTAAGGCTCTGGGCATAGTAGACGTACCAGGCTGCGCTCGATGGATAGTTGTCCGGGACGGTGCCGGCCTGGAAGTAGGTAGTCCCGTAGTACACGATGTCGAGGTGACCCGCGCTGCCCGCGACGCTCCAGGGGAAAATCGCCGTCTTGGCGGGACTCTTGTTGACCTGGAACGGCCCTGACCAGGTCGTCCCGTGGCTCGTGGAGAAGCTATAGAACAGGTTGTGGTTATCGGTGAATACTGCGTAGACGTTGCCCGCCTTATCGATGCTCACGTTCACAAACTGGTGGTTGTAGCTCACATGGATGTTCGGGTTGTCGTAAATCTTGTGATCGGTAAATGTCCGGCCGCCGTCCGTTGAAACGGCCACCCAGACGACGTGCAAGCAATCTGCAGTCTGGTTACAGACCACGTCGCCGTTCTCATTCCCGATCCCGTCAAAGACCTGGTAGATGATGTGATTTGAGGGATCGATGGCCAGGTTACCGCTCCCATTGTTCTGCAGAAGATAGGCGTGCGAGCTGTCGATGGCGCTCCCTAGCTGGGTGAAGGTCAGGCCCGCGTCTGTGCTGCAGTTCACGTCGATGTTGAAGGTGAGTACGTCGTGGTATGAGATGCATACCTTGGACGCGCCGTCCGCCGCGATCCACTCACGGTCATCGCCGCCGATGGTTGCGCTCACCGGATTCAAGGACCAGGTATTGCCCCCGTCCAGGCTCGTGCTGACGTCGACGTTTGCCAGGGTCAGGCTGGCGACATAGACGTTGTAAAAACCGGCACTGTTTTTCGCGGGTGCGGTCGCCAGGTCAGTATCGCCACCGCCCGGGGCAAACCCCGTGTTGTTCGCACTGGAACCGCAGTTCGGGCAATTCAGCGTGGCGTAGTGCCTGCCGCCGTCGGTGGATTTCCAGGCGTCAGTTCCTCCACCCAACCCGTTCTCGGATGAGCCGTAGAAATTCCCAGCTCCGTCAGCGCGAATGGCGGGCTCGGCCGCAAGGTTTGTGCAAGTTCCCGCTGTGTTCGGACAGACGGTGCCTTTCGGCTGGGGTGGAGTTGCCGCCAGTTCGAAGTTCGTGAAGCCGAACCCACCGCCGGCGGCGGCGAGAGCAGGCCCGCCGGTCGGCAGAATCAGGGCCGCACCGGTCAGCAATGCGGATAACGCCAACCTGATTGTCCGCTTTTGCATCGCGCTGTTCATTTAGACCTCCATCTCCCAACTAGCGACGACCATTGCCTCACTGCTACTGCGCTGGCGCAGCTCCCACCACCAAGACGAGTGCAATCGCAGCCATCGCCATTACAGAAATGCGCACGCGCAACATGCAACACCCCTTCCCGAACGCTGGCCTGCTCGCCCAGCCGGCTGACTATGGTGCCACCACCAAACGTGGTAGCGGACATGGCGGATATAACACACCACCGGCTGGGGTGTCAACGTGAGGAGATTGCAGCCACGCTAGCGCTATTGTTGGGTGATGGCCCAGCTCGATGGCACCCAGCGGACAAGCCTCCCCGACAGCGCCTTCGCCTACATCGACTCTCGAGGCCAGCGCCGCCTGCCCATCAACGACGAGGCGCACGTCCGGAATGCCCTCGCCAGGTTCAACCAGGTCCTCTTCGAGAATGACGCCGCCCGCGAGCGGGCTCGGCTGCGGCTGCTGAACGCCGCCAAGAAATACGGCATCGTGCCGGTCGGCTTCATCACCGGCCAGCTTCGGTACGAGCAGAAGCAGGGAGCAGCAGGGCGCCTGGTCATTGAGCTCGGCCGGACCGGAACGCCGGGCGGTCTCGAAGAGCGTTTGCGGATCGTCCTCAAGGACCCGAGCCTCACAGTCCTCCACTGGTCGGACGCATCCGGTGCCTACCTGGACGGGACGGGCAAGCCGTCGGCCCTCCCCGCGGATGGGGACGCGCGGGTCGTCACCTATCTCGAACGCCGCAGCCGGCCGATGACGGCGCTTGTGCACACCCCAGCCGTTCTAAACGATCCCGCCCTGACCGAGACGGTGCTGTCCGCGGTGCGATTCCTGGTGGAAAGCGACCGGGTGTACGACCAGGTCCAGGCGACCGCCACGGATGCGGCCGCGCTCCCGGTCGGGTTCGTCACCCTGCTGATGACCGATATCGAGGGCTCGAGCGCGCTCCTGCATCGGATTGGAGATGGTTATGGCGAGCTCCTCAACCAGATCCGCAGCCTGCTTCGCGAAGCCGTGTCCCGGGCGGGCGGCCGTGAGATCGATGCCCGCGCCGACGAGTTCTTCGCCGTGTTCGAACGCCCCGTCGACGCGGTCGTGGCAGCGGTGAGCGTCCAGCGAGCGCTCAGCACTCGCGCCTGGCCCGACGGCAATGAGGTCCGCGTCCGGGTCGGGATCCACACCGGCCGCCCCACCCTCACCGATGTCGGTTACATCGGCCTGGCCGTGCACACCGCGGCTCGGGTCTGCGCGGCGGCGCGTGGAGGCCAGATCTTCATCTCGGCCGAGACGCGGGCGGCGCTGGAAGAATCCGCGCCGGCGAGCATTGCCTTCCGCAGCCTGGGTCCACGGCTCCTACCCGGTCTGACAGATGCGGTCGAGATTTTCCAGGTTGAGGCGGAGGGACTGTCGCAGCCGTAGTCCGCGATGCGGACGTGATCGTGGTCGGAGCGGGGCTCGCCGGACTGGTTGCCGCGAGCGAGCTCGTCGACGCCGGCCGCCGGGTGATCCTGGTCGAGCAGGAACCCGCCCCGTTCCTCGGCGGGCAGGCGTTCTGGTCCTTTGGCGGGTTGTTCCTGGTCAACTCGCCCGAACAGCGCCGGCTCCGCGTGCGCGATTCGCTTGAGCTCGCCCGGCAGGACTGGATGGGTACGGCGGGGTTCGACCGGCCGGAAGACGCGTGGCCGCGGAAATGGGCCGACGCCTACCTCGCGTTTGCGTCAGGCGAGAAGCGCGCCTGGTTGCATAAGATGGGCGTCCGGTTCTTTCCGATCGTGGGGTGGGCCGAGCGAGGTGGCTACGGCGCGACCGACCAGGGAAACTCGGTGCCTCGATTCCACCTGGTCTGGGGTACCGGCCCCGGCGTGGTGGCGCCATTCGAGCGCCGGGTGCGCGAGGCCGCGGACCGCGGACAGGTCTCGCTCAAGTTCCGGCACCGGGCGGACGCCCTGACGATGACAGGCGGCGCCGTCGATGGTGTCCGCGGATCGCTGCTGGAGCCAGGCGATATCGAACGGGGCCGGCCGAGCTCGCGGGTTGAGACCGGCGAATTCACGCTACGAGGGCAAGCGGTGATCGTCACCTCGGGTGGGATCGGCGGCAACCACGACCTGGTCCGCGCCGGCTGGCCGGAGCGTCTCGGCAAACCGCCGGCGCACATGCTCAGCGGCGTACCGGCGCACGTCGACGGCCGCATGCTCGGGATCACGGAGGCAGCGGGCGGTCATGTGATAAACCGGGACCGGATGTGGCACTACGTCGAAGGCATCGAGAACTGGAACCCAATCTGGCCCCGCCACGCCATCCGGATCCTCCCCGGTCCGTCATCGCTATGGCTGGATGGGCGAGGAAACCGGCTGCCGGTCCCGCTCTTCCCGGGTTTCGACACGCTCGGCACCCTGCAGTACCTGCGGCAGACCGGCTACGACCACTCCTGGTTCGTGCTGACGCAGAGGATCCTGCGCCGCGAGTTCGCCCTGTCGGGGTCGGAGCAGAATCCCGACCTGACTAACAAAGACATCCGTATGCTCTTGCGGCGCGCGCTCGGCAGATCAGCACCGGCGCCGGTGGAGGCCTTCAAACAGCACGGTGCCGACTTCGTGGTCGCGAACAACCTCAGCGACCTGGTCCGCGGAATGAACGCGCTGACCGACGAGCCGCTGCTCGATGTCGCGACGGTCGAGGCTGAGGTCACCGCCCGTGACCGCGAGGTAGCGAACCCCGCCAGCAAGGACCTGCAGATGGTCGCCATCCGCGGGGCGCGGCGCTACCTGGGCGATCGCATGATCCGGGTGGCGAAACCGCACAGGCTGCTGGATCCGGCTGCGGCACCGTTGATCGCCGTGCGTCTGCGCGTCCTCACCCGCAAGACTCTGGGCGGCCTAGAGACGGACCTCTCCGGCCGCGTCCTCCGCGCGGACGGCGAACCGCTGCCCGGTCTGTACGCGGCGGGCGAAGTCGCAGGCTTCGGCGGCGGAGGCATGCATGGCTACCGATCCCTGGAGGGGACATTCCTCGGCGGCTGTCTCTTCTCGGGACGGATCGCCGGGCGGTCCGCCGGAGCCGCGGCGGGCTGATGCTTGCGCTCGATGACGCCGGGGCAATAGCCGAGCTGCGATCTTTCCTGGCGGGTGCGGACTACACCGTCGGGGGCATCACCCATTTGCTCGGCCTCGATACGGTGACACTCTCTCCAGCTGAAATTCCCGTCCACGAAAAACGGCTGACTCCAGACAACCAGCTCTCGACCCTGATCGGGCTGTTCCTGCTGGGTCTGACGGTCGATCACGATCAAGCCGGTCGAGTCCTGGGCGAACTGGCTCTCGGCCGATTCGAACAGCTCGGCTTGCTCGAGTCAACCGCCGCAGGGTTCAGGCCAACGGTCGAACTTTTTCCGTACCAGGGCATGGTGCTCGCATGCGACCGAAAGCGGCTTCCCGGGGAAGCACCGGAGGCTCCCGATTACGTGTACGGCACGAGCCCGTCGACGGAGCTCCTCGCCAACCTCACGCTGCGCCGGCGCGTCGACGCGACCCTCGATCTCGGTACCGGGTGCGGCCTGCAGGCCTTGCTCGCGGCCAGACACAGCCAGCATGTCATCGGGGCCGATATCAACCCCCGGGCGCTCAACTTCGCAGCATTCAACGCGCAGCTCAACGGGGTTTCGAACGTTGAGTGGCGTCAGGGCAGCCTGTTCGACCCAGTGCGGGGGCAATCCTTTGACCTGATCGTGTGCAATCCGCCCTACATCATCTCCCCGGCCGTCGAGACGATCTACCGCGACAGCGGCCTCTCCGGCGACACCCTCTGCCGCCAGATCGTCAGCGAAGTTCCTGGCTTCCTCAATGAAGGAGGCTTCGCCCAGGTCGAGTTGAGCTGGATCTCCCCGCCAGACCAGGCCTGGTCGGAGCCGCTGCGCGGTTGGGTGGCGGGGACCGGATGTGACGCCTGGCTGTTGCGTTATCGCACCGTCGACCCCCTGACCTACGCAGCCGACTCCAACCGGCCACTGTTGGGGGACAACTTCGTGCAGTACCGGGAGGCGCTGGATCGCTGGACGGCGTACTACCGCCGACTGAACATCGAGGCCCTTGGTGTGGGCGCGGTCATTTTGCGGCGGCGGTCGGGGAAGACCAATTGGATCCGTGCGGAGGAGCTGCCCGACCCAGTCCGCCCCTCATCCGAGCATCTCCTTCGCTTGTTCCGGAGCCAGGACTATCTGCAGAGCCTGGACGGCGACCAGGACTTTCTGGCGGGCGCCTACGGCCTCGTCGAGGATCAATCCTTGCAGCAAGCTCTCGTTTGCCGCGACGGCCGCTGGCAGGCGGAAGAGATGGCGCTCGCCCTCCATGCCGGCCTTGCCTACCGGGGGAAAATCGACGCGCCGACCGCACTCCTGCTGTCGCGGCTCGACGGACGCCGCCCGCTCGGCGAGATCGTAAGCGAGGTCGCAGCCTCGAAGGGGATTACGGGTGCGGCACTCGCATCATTTACAGCCGGGGCTGTTCGCAGCATGCGGGTCCTGCTGGAATTGGGCTTTGTGGTTCCCAGCGCGCCTGCCGTGCTCTAACCGGTGGCCGCTGCCTGAGCTCGCTTCGCTCGGTCTTCGATCACCTTCAGTACGGGTGACCGCGGCGATATCAGCCTCGCGGTCTCCCTGGCTTTCTCCACCCAGCGTTCGCCCTCGGCAACGCGCCCGCGTCGCAGATAGAACTCACCCATCGGAAGGTAGAAGAGCCAGTACTGCGTCCTGTAGTCGCCCCGTTCGATAACTGTAATCGCCTCTTTTAACAGCACCTCTGCTTCATCTCCGCGACCTTGCGCGTCGCGAACGCGCCCGAGCGCCATCGTCGTGCTCGCGACGGTATACCAGTCGTCCGCTAAACGGGTCTCGACAGCTCGCAGGGCATGCCGCTCGGCACCGGCATAGTCCGCCAAATCCAGCAGGGCCTCTGCCAGCCTCCGCTCAGCTTCTGGAAGAAACCCGCGATGGCCCACCTCTTCCCAGAGCGCAACAGCCCGTTCTGCCAGAGGAATAGCAGCAGCCGGCCGACCGCGCATTAATTCCAGCTCCGCCAGGGTCTCCAGCGCGCTGCCAACCTCAGTCCTGTCTCCGGATTCCTCGAGGACCGGGAGGGCGGCAGCAATTTTCTCCCAGCCGGCCTCAATAGATTCCGAGCGGCCGATATTGGTTCCATACATGCGCTGGAGCCGGGCTTTCGAGACGCGACTTGCCGACGACGCGGCCAGGGCGGTTGCTCTCTGGTAGAGAGCAGCCTGCTCAGCGGCCCGTCCCTGAAAGCCACGGACATTCCCCATGTAGCCCGTGGCCTCTGCCTCGTGTGCCCTATTGCCGACCCGTCTGGCGAAATCGGCAGCTTCACTAAACCGCTCCCAGGCTATGTCCAGGTTTCCCGAAAACCATCCTCCCCAGCCGATATAGAGCGCTGTGTTGAAGAGATAGATAAGGTCGCCTGCGCGGGTCAGCAGGTCATGGGCTTGCTCGGCTAACGCCCGACCCCTTTCGGCGCTCGGAGACTGCCCCATACCGAGCCATTCGTCTTCGCATTGTGCGAAGAGCGCCCGCCCCTGGAGGTCGATCCGCCCGACACGCTCCGCATCAGCCGCCAGCCTTGCCCCCAGCTCCCCGGCCCGCCGGATATCGCTCAGCCGCCAGACGGCTTCCAGCCTGAGCCACTCTACCTCGAGCCTGTGCTCCTCTGGTTGCGGTCCCAGGGCAAGACAGCGCTCGGCGAAGCCCAACGCCGCCCTGAAGTCCTCACGGGTTCCGGCTTTACGGCTAGCAGCTTCGAGCGCATCGACGGCCGCGCCCTGCAGGCCGGGCTCGGCCTTCCCGTGGAGCTCGATCTGCAACTGGACCGCGGTCTCGAGGTGGTAGGCGACGATCTCGGCGAATTCGGCTCTCCGGTCGCCCGCCGAGTCGGCAAGCCAATGGGCGAAGCGCTCGTGGAGCTCGGCACGCCGCGCCTTTGGAAGTCCCGCGTAAGCAACGTCCCGGATCAGGATGTGCTTGAACCGGTAAGCGCGGTCCTCGGGCGACCCCTCCTCGAAGATCAAATCGCGCATCACAGCGTCCTCCAGGTGGCGGTCGACCATCGAGGTATCCTCACCCAGCGCCACCAGAGCGGTTCGATCGAATGCGCGGCCGACAATAGAAGCGGTCTGCAGGAGCGCTCGTTCGGGGCGTGGAAGCGTATCCAGGCGAGCGCGAATCAGCGCTTCGACCGTTTCCGGAACCCGCACGTCGCCTGCGGCCGGTGTGGCAACCCAGCGTCCATCACGGCGTACGATCACGCTTTCGTCGATCAGCATCCGAAGGACTTCTTCCACGAACAGGGGGTTGCCCTCTGACCGCTCGACGATCCGGTCGCGCAGTGACGGCGGCAGCTCTTCCACCGTGAGCAGCGCACTGACCAGCTGGGCGGACTCGTTTCGACTGAGCGGGTCGAGCTGGATGCGAGTCGACTCGATGCGTCCCCCACCCCATCCCGGACGGTGGTCGAGCAGCTCCGGGCGGGTCAGGCAGACGATCATCAGCGGGGCGCCCCGTACCCAGGAAGCGACGTATTCGATGAGATCGAGCAGCCGCGGCTCGGCCCAGTGGATGTCCTCGAAGATGGCAAGCACCGGGGCTTCGGCCGCAACCGTCTCGACCAGGCGCCGGAATGCCCAGGCGATCTCCCGGTCGAGGCCCTCCCCGCCCACGGGCGATTCTTTGCGGAGGCCGATGGCGAAGGCCAGACGCTCGGCCACCGCCGCATCGGGGGCGACCGACCGCAGCTGATCGAGGGCCTGATCGCTGGTCATCTCGGAACCGATCCCGGCGGCCGCCCAGGTCATCTCGGCCATCGCCCAGTAGGTGATCGCATCGCCGTAGGGCAGGCAACGCCCGCGCAAGACGCGGGTCCCTTCACTCTGGAGACCAGCTGCGAATTCGCGGATGAGCCGGCTCTTGCCGACCCCCGGGGCACCCAGCACGGAGAAGAGGACGGTCTTACGCTCGGCTCGTGTCCGGCGTGCGGCTTCCTTGAGCAGCGCAACCTCTTCATCGCGACCGGTCAGGGGGGCGCTCAGGCCCTCCACGCCACGGGCGCCGCCGACCTGGTCGGACGTCTTCAGGACACGCCAGGCACGGATCGCATCCTTCTTTCCAGCGAGTTGGAGCTCGCCGACCGCTTCGTAGCTGACGGCACCGCGGGTGAGGGCGTGGACCGCGGGACCTACGACGATCTCGCCCGGTTTCGCCTGTTGCTCGAGCCGGGCGGCCAGGTTGAGCGGATCCCCGGTCGCCATGGTGGCGCCGCCAAAGGGGTCGCCGACCACGACCTCTCCCGCCTCCACACCGAAGCGGACGCCGAAAGCGACCCGGTGGCGAGAGCTCGCCTCCTCGGCGAGTGTCTCGGTCCCTTTCTGGATGGCGACCGCGGCGCGGACCGCCCGCTCGGGATCGTCCTCGTGAGCCTCCTTGAGGCCGAAGACACCGAGCACGGCGTCGCCGCTGAACTTCTCGACGGTGCCGCCGTGAAGGTGGATCTCCCGGGCCGCCATCTCGAAGAAGCGTCCGACCAGGCCGCGCATCACCTCCGGGTCGAGGCGCTCGCCCAGGCTGGTCGACCCGACCAGGTCTGCGAACAGGGCGGTGACGTTCCGGCGCTCCTCCACCCCGACCCGGGTGGTAAGAGCGGTACCGCAGGAGGGGCAGAAGCGGGCGTCCGCGGCTACCTCTGCGTGGCAATTTGGACAGGCGGTCACGCCTGCGATCTTATCCTTCAGTCCCCTCCCCTTTGAGGACTGAATCGCCTCCCGTTGGGTGGGTCTGGCTTGAGCCCCGAGCCGGGATCAGCCGTTCTCCAGGTCGATTGAACGGCGGATTTCCTCAAGACGGCGCAGGCCCTGCTGCTCGATCATCGAGGTCTCCACGTCAAGGACCCTGGCCTCGACCGAGGCGCTCGTGATCTGGCCCCTACCGATGGCGATGGCGGTTCGCCTATCGATCTTGTCGCGGACCGCGTCCAGCGTGGGGACGTCCCCTGCGGGCGCCAGTTCCCCGACCGAGCTGAGGGCGGCATTGAGCCGTTCTTGCATGCGGACCGCCTCGAGCTGGGTCAGGAGGGTCGAGCGCTCGATCAGCTTCTGGCGCAAGGTCCGGGCATTATGCTCCACCGCCGCGCGTGCGGCCAGCGAGGCACTCGATGCCTTCACCCGCATCTCGTTCAACTGGCCGGCGTTGGCCTCGACCGAGGCCAGGCGGCCGGCCATCGCCTCGGCGGCACCGGCAAAGTGGGTCGCCTTCTTCTCGTCACCGTCGCTGCGGGCCTTGTGCTCCATCCGGATCGCGTGCTCGATCGATGCCTTCAAGCGCTCGATATCGTCGAGTGTCCGGGCGAGCCGGATGTCCAGCTCGCGTTCGTTGCCAACCACGGCTGCCGCCTGCTGCGTCAACAGCGCATGCTGACGCTTCGATTCCTCGATTGCCTGCTCGATCTGGATTCTCGGGTCGGCCAGTTCCTCCAGCTTTCCTTCCAACACCGCTCCGAAGTACCTCCATGCTCGTCTCAAGATCCGGATCATGTCATTCCTCCTTTATTTGCCGCGTTGATAGATCGCTGTTGACATTCACCTGGTCGATCTCACTGAGCCCGGCTCGCAAACCCTCCAGCTCGTCGGCGAGTTCGGACACCCGGTCGCCGGCTCCGAGCGCGCCGCCCGCCGTTTCGCCCAGGGCGACCACCTCGGCCAGCCGGGTTACGAGACCTTCGAGCGCGAGCACGCCGCTCTGCACTCGCGCAATCTGTGCTGCCTTCGACTGCTCCAGTCGCCGGCGGGCAGCCATCTGCTCCCGGACCAGCCGCAACGAAATCTCGATCTCCCGCCGGGCCGGCTCCGATTCGGCCGCTCGCAGCTCACCGGTAAGCCGCGAGTCCTCAGCACCCAGGCGCGTTCCGTCGATGCTTTGCAACATCCGTCCCACGGTCGAAGTCTGGGCGGCGAGGCGGCGAAGCAGCTCGAGGGTTGCATGCGCCTGCTTACCCATCCCAACAAACCGATCGCCGATGGCACTGGAGCGGCAGGACCGTGCCAGCTGTCGAAAGCTGGCAACGGCTCGGTCCGCTCGCGTCATCCACGCCAGCTCGTCGGAGCCGCCCATGATTCGCGGCTCACCAATTCGATCGCCGATCGCGCCGGCACCGACCTTCACCGCCAGCACCGAGAGCCCGGCCGCGGCGGCCACCAGTAAAGGCAGGCCGAGGACGAAGGCCACTGCTGCGGCGGTCGCAGCCAGCACCAGGCCCAGCGGTTCGCGCAGACCTGCAAGCAGCTTTTTCATCAGAACTTTTTCATCAGAAGTTGGAGAACACCGACTGGAAGATGCTGTCGATGGTTCGCGGATCCGAGGCGTTGTAGGCGGCACCGCGCGCGGCCGTCGCGATCTGCCGGAGCGCCGGCAGGTCGGCGTCGTTGCCGTAGCCGATTGTGAAGACGCGTACCGCTCGATCCTCCGGAGCCGCCTGCAGTTGCCGGACCAGCGCGGAGCGGTCGTCGTCCTGCGGATACTCGTTTCGCCCATCGGTCAGCACCAGCAGGGCATTGATCCGAGCCGGATCGAAGTGCGCTCGCATCGCCTCGTGGGCGCTACGGATCGCGGCGTAAAGCGGCGTGCCGTTCATCGGTGACAGTCCGTCGATCGTCTGCCGCAAGCGCTGCTTCTGGCTGCCGAGAGGACCCATCGGAACCAGCTCCTGGGTGTTCGCGTTGCGGTTGGGACCCAGCCCTGTAGAGAAGATGGTCAACGAGACCTCGTCGTCCGGAGCCAGCTGGTCGAGGGCCCGTACCGCCGCCGCCTGTACCAGCTCGAGCTTCGAGTGGTCGGTGCCGCTCACCGTCTCGGCCATCGATCCCGATACGTCCACCAGAAGGGTGAGTCGCGTCCGCTTGCGAATGTCCGTCCATGACCGCTGGATCTGGTCGAGGACAGCCGGCAGTGGCGGCGTCAGCAGTCGCTGCGGCTGCGCGGGAAGGAAGCCGTTGTCCTGGATCAACTGCGCCCCGGGCTTGCCCTGGTAGTCGCGGAAGCCGGCGTCGAGGAAATGCCGCTGCTCAGCGGCAGTCTGGGCGAATTTCAGGAACTGCGCCGCCGCTTGGCGATGGGCCTCGTCCACCCAGGGCGCGTTCAGGGCGACATAGGGATGGTCCGAGGCGAGCGTTCCCTCGCGCGGGTAGATCGCGACCATGGGGACCTTCGGCGCGGCGTGTTTGCCCAGGCTGGCCGGATTCCCGCTGGGGTTGCCGTGGTTGTAGTCCCAGACCGACTTCTCCTCGATCGCGATCGCCGATACGTAGGTCAGTGCCGCGCCGTGGTCATCAGCCGCCTGCAGGTTCTGCAGGAAGGTGAGCGAGATGTCACCGTAGTGGACGACCGAGGACTCGACGCCTTTGACGAAATCGAGGACCTTCGGGTCGTTGAGCCGGTCCACGCTCAGGTCGCCGGTGACGCCAGTCGCAGCGAAGTAGGCGCCGATCAGGGCGTTCAGCCCGGAGGTCGAGAGGTTGGGATTCGTCTTGCCGAGCCGGAAGGCTCCCCATTCCGGATGGCCCAGCCGGCCCCAGCCAGCCGGGTCGCGGGCCAGCGCCAGGATGTCGGACCAGCCGATCGGGGTCGAAGGCCAGCCGAGCGCCACCGCCATCGGCTTTGGCATCGCGATCACCAGCGGGCTGAAGGCGAGATGCGGAATCGCATCCGGAAGCATCGGAGCCGTATCGCTCTTGAGCCGTTGCCGCAGCAGCACCACCCAGGCGGTCGATGCCGGCGACCAGACGTCGGGCGCCGGGCCATCGACCTTCTCGTCCCAGCCACGGGCGAGCGCCTGTTCGGCCGCGCCCGACGCCTTTGACAGGACTTTGACCTGGACGCACTGCCCGTTCAGCGTTGCGCCACTCTTATTGAAGTCGGCCGCCACGCCGCTCAGCAGCGCCGCCTTTTCCGACGACGCCAGCACCTTGAGGGTGAGGCAGGAGGAAGCATTCGGCGGGCCACCCGCCTGCGGGCTTGCCGAACTTCCCCTGTCTTTCAGGTAGACGAGACCGCCCACCAGCACCACTGCGAACGCCAGCGCGATGGCCAGCGATCGACCGTTCGTTTTCATCGCATTCCCTCCTGTTTTCGTTTTCACGGCCCGAGCGTAGGAGGGTTAGGGGGTCAGAACATGATGTGAAAGACGCATGCCGGTACGCATGCGGGTACGCCTAGGTCTTGTCGGTAGCTTCCTGGCGCGTGTACCAGGCGGCGATCTCGGCCCGGCTGTGGACACCCAACTTGTTCATGATGTTCAGGACATGGTGGTCGACACCTGTCTCCTGGACCTGTGGCCTGAGCCTGTACCCGATCTGCCTGTTGGTCAGGCCCTCCGGAATCAGCGCTGCCACCTCCATCTCGCGTGGAGTGAGTTTGCTGCCCGGGGTCGCCGGGCCCCGGCGCCGGGGCTGGTCGACGGCGGGCGCCGGAAGCGCGGACGGTCTGGGCCTGGGCCAGAGCACGCCCGCACCCACTCTGACCGCCAGCACCACAAGCGCCACTATCGCTGCCTTCATCCAGCCCGCTCGCAGGATGACGTTCGCCAGCAGCGCCAGCACAGCGACCGCCCACCCAAGTGGGTCGCGCAACTCCCGGAGCGTGGCTGCCATCAGAAGTTTGAGATCACGGCATTCAGTGCCCGGCCGACACTGGCTGGATCGCAGGCGTCGTAGGACGCACCCTTGCCCTCCAGGGCGATCAGGCGGAGGTTGGCTCGATCCCGGTGGTTACCGACCGCGATTGTGAAGACGTGCACCCCCGGGATCTGGCCCGCCAGGGTCGTGACCGAGGTGAGGGTGGGGAAGCGAGGGGCATCGCCCGGGTCAGTGCTGCGCCCGGCACTAATCAGCAGGACTGCGTTGATACGAGACGGGTCGATATTGGTGGCCATGGCGTTGACCGCCGCTTGCAGCGAGCTGTAGAGCGCGACAGGTCCGCTCGATGGTTTCAGCGCCGCGATGGCGCCCTGCAGGGCCGCCTCATCGGCCTGCAGCGGCTGAACCGGAACCAGCTGCGTATACGGTGGGGCGCCGCTCCCTGACCCCGGGAACACCCAGGCTCCGGCCTGGTCGTCGCCGGCCAGTTGCTTCAGGCCGGTGCGGACTGATTGGGCGAAGCGGCTGGCATCGAGGCAGCTGGCCAGCGCCGAGCTATCGATCAGCAGGAGGATCCGGGCCCGCTTCCGCACGAGACTCCAAGACGCCTGCACCGCCTGGATGATCGGAGCCGGCGGCAGCTGGAGATAAGCACCAGGCAGCTCGGGTCGCAAGCCGTTCGCGCGAGCGATGATCGGTCCCGGGATGCCGCGCTTGTCGCGAAACCCTTCTGCCTGGAATCGAGCCTGCGCCTGGGCGCCCTGCAGGTATTGAAGGAATGCCTCAGCCGCCAGTCGCTTGTCGGACGTCACCCAGGGAGCATCCAGGATGGCGTAGGGATGGTCCGCGGCGAGCGTGCCCTCCTTGGGGTAGATCGCGACGAGCGGCACCTTCGGGAGGGGGTGCTGACCGAGGGTGGCCGGGTTGCCGGTGGGGTTGCCCTGGTTGTAGTCCCATACCTCTTTCTCTTCCATGACGATTGCCGAGACAAAGGTCAGCGCCCGATTGCTGTCGTCGGCGGCCTGCAGGTTGAGCAGGAAGTTCGAGACCGAGTCGCCATAGTGGACGACGGCCCGTTCAACGCCTGAAACAAACCCGGCCACTTTTGGCTGGGTGAGGACCTCCGAGGTCAGGTTGGACGACCGGCCGGAGGCGGCGAAGTAGGTTCCGATCAGGGCGTGCAGGCCGGACGTGGAGATCAAAGGGTTCGTCTTGGCAAGCTGAAAGGCCCCAAATTCCGGATGCCCATACCGGCTCCAGCCGCCAGGGTCGGTGGCGAGCTGAAAGAGGTCCGACCACCCGATGGGTTGACCTCGGGCCTCGATCGCCTCGGCCATCGGCCGAGGCATAGCGATTACCAGCGGCGAGCGGCAGAGACTCGGGCTGTCGACCGACGCCATGGCTGAGCGATGCTGGCCGGCCAGCGCCTGGTCCAGCAGAAGGATCCAGGTCACCGCTGCCGGAGACCAGACGTCGGGCTTTGGTCCGTCCACCGAATCGTTCCAACCGGTGACGAGGGCCTGCTCCGTGGCGCCGGACGCCTTGCGCACCACGCGGACAGTGACGCACTGGCTGCCAACCATCGGGTGGGTGGCGTTGAAGCTGCCCGCCAGGTCGCTGAGCAGTTGGGACTTCTCCTCTGAGGAGGCGACCATGATCGGGAGGCCGGAGCACGCGGAGCCGGGCGTCTGCATCGCCAGCAACCCGGTCAGCACCGCCGCGACCAGGGCGGCAAGCGCCAACGGTCCCCAGCGATGCATTCTCACACCCCCGTACCAATACTAGCCGCCCCCAAATGCGTACCGGTAGGCGTACCGGTGGCGCCTTTTCCCGCCTGATCTAGCCCGCGCTGGATGCGACTGTGGCTCCATCGAACCAATCAGGAGGTGGGATTTTGAAGCGACATGTACTTCGAGGTCTCTGGGTGGCAGGAACGGTCGCCATTGTCGGGCTCGCAGCGTTCGTATACCGGTCCGACTCAGTCAGTGTCGCCTCTTACCGACCAGCTTCAGCAGTTGCCGTCGGGACGGACGGCTCCAGCACCGAGAGCCCATACAACTATCGCGTCGGCGATCGACTCTGCAGCGGGAGCACGTGGGCGGCGATCGACCCGGGCAGTTCGCTGACTGTCTACTACGACCCCAACGAACCCTGCGCCAGCGTCAGCATCAGCCCCGCCGACAAGCGCCTGGGGGATTTGGTGTTCTGTGCCGTATACCTGGCAGCGTGGATCGGTGTGATCCGCCTGGCCATGCGGCAGCAGAAGGAGATGACATGGCAGGCCAGCTAGTGCAAAGCGCGCCCTTCTTTCCCGGGCCCACAACGAAGCGGCCGCGCTCGCGCCTGCGCCGTCTGATCGTGGCCCTCCTCATTGCAGGAGGCGGCCTTGCCCTTCTGGCCATAGTCGCGCTCGTGATGATGTTCGGATATGCGATGGCCAAGTGTCCGCCGAAGGATTTTCCCGTCTATGCCGACGCCCAGGAGACAGACTTCAACTACGCCGTGGCTGATGGGAGCAGCGACTGCACTGTCGGTTGGGAGTCTGGGGCGACGCCGGACCAGGTGGCGACGTTCTATGACGGCGGCCTGTCCTCAGGCCCGTGGCAACTCGTAAGTAAGGATGAACAATCGGGCGTATGGTCCTTCCAGCGGCGTGACGACTCCTCCACGGTCGGTCGCATGCGATTTCTACCGCACGAAAAACAGACCAGGATCGAGATGGAGGTAATGACCGGGCAATTCCCCGCAGGGCAGTGACCCTAGTGGGAGTCGAGACCGAGGGCAGTGCGCGAGCTAGCAGCCGGCTGGAGCGTGCGCGGCGTAGTCGTACAGGTTCGCCAGGAACTGGTGCGGATTCACGGTCCCGGCGTGAGCGCGCAGCGGCAGCGGTGACTCGATGATCTCGAAATGGACGTTGGCCATGTCGCTGAACCCGGCTCCCGGATCGTCGGGGTCGCCGCCGCTCTTCGCGATCAGAGCGCCGGCGTCGACGTGCTGCCAGTTCGGGGTGGCGAATTCACGAACATGGCCGTAAAGGAAGGCGACCGGGTCGCCTGAGTCGTCGCGGAGGGTGTCGGAGATCAGGACCGCGGCCCAACCCTGGGGGAATCCCGGGATGGTCCAGTTGGTCATGGTGAAGACGGTTCCCGATGTCACGGCGTATAGCGGCGTGCCGCTGTCGAGCGTGATGTCGATCGCGTTGTGTCCGTAGAGCACGTGGAGGGTCCCGGTCGTGATGTCGTACACGGGGAGGTGCTTGCGGACGGCGACGCCGTCGTAGGCGCCATAATCCTCGACCATCGAGCCCTCGGCGTCACCGGGCTTCCCCCAGGGGAGGTGCAGATGAAGCGAGCGCGCGTCCTGGACGTTGCTAGTGAACGCGATATCGAGAGCCCTCTCAGGGCAGGCCTGTGAAAGCGTGACGCGAGCGGGCGCAGAAGAGGGACTTGCGATGACCGGTGCTGCGACGGCGGCGCTCCCAGCCAAGTGGCTGAGCAGCCCGGCAACCGAGCCAAGCGCGACGCCAGCCATGAGCATAGAGAGCCTGAGGAGTTTCATTCCGTTTCCCCTCCCTAGAGGGTTGTGGTCCGCTGCCTTGACTTGCGCCCGCTGCGGTCATGAACACAACGGAACACGCCGGCAAAAGGGTACGGACGCTCGAGCGGACCGGCTAGTGCCCCTCGGCGACGTAGGGTTCTCTGGCGTTGGCGTAAAAAGCCTGCCAGAGCTCGTGCCGGTGGGCGGACACCCAGGCGACCATCGCGTCTCGATCCTCCGGCAGGCTGGCACCTGCCGCCGCCGAGAGGT